>ERZ1370068.1725-contig-11651_pt1 | contig 63026 bp, 105 predicted proteins | sample MGYA00561227_ERZ1370068 | MGnify/ENA primary metagenome ERZ1370068 (study PRJEB38410, sample SAMEA6850437) | metagenome | study: Metagenomic assessment of the ecological functions of the soil: analysis of the soil microbiota associated with the...
GCTACGTACTGCTCGGTGTCATCGACCTGCGTGCTCGCGAAAGTGCCGCGCCGTAACTTTGAGGCGCGTATCGCTGTGCGGGTCGACAACGTCGATCCCGTCCAGTGAGACTTTTTCCTGACCGGCGATTTTGCCGATGGTGTCGACCGCGCCAAGGAGAAGAGAGTGCAAGCTTGTCGGCCTTCAGGCGCGCCGCAGCTGAAACAATGCGCGCATCGTCGCCTTCCGGCAAAACGATTTTGCGATTGCGGCGCCGTGCGTTATCACACAGCCGATCAAAGCGAATCCATGCTTCTCACCGCGTGAGAACGAATGTTGCAGGAGCCATCAATGACCGAAACAGGCGAGGCGATCAAGATTCACCACGCGGCCTCAAGGGCGTCTACTTCGACCGTTCGCCACGTGCACCTTCATCGACGGCAAGGCTGGCGAGCTGCGCTATCGCGGCTACTCGATCCACGATCTGGCCGAGCATTTCGAGCTTCGAGGAAACCGCATGGTTGCTGCTTGAACGGCGATTTGCCGAGCAAGCAGCAGCTCGCGAGCCTTCGACGCCGAGCTCAAGGCAGCGCGCAAGTTGTCTGCAGCCGATCGCTCGATATTATCCGTGACCATCCAAGTCGGCGCATCGATGGACGTGCTGCGCACCGCGGCGTCGGCGCTGTCGGCGTTCGATCCGGACACGGCTGACAATTCGCGCGACGCGACTTTGCGCAAGGCCGTCCGGCTGACCTCACAGGTGCCGATGATCGTCGCCGCGCATTCGCGCATCCGAGTGACGGGCGGAGCCGGTCGCGCGCTGACCAGGCGCTCGAGCCACGCCGCCAATCTGCTCTGGATGCTGACGGCGAGAAGCCGAGCGCCGATCGCCGCGCAGCTGATTGACCGCGATCTTCATTTTGCATGCCGAGCACGGCTCAATGCCTCATCGTTCGCTGCACGCGTGGTCATCGGAACCGAGAAGCCAATCTGCACGCGGCGATCGTTGCCGCGGCATCGCCGCGTGTCCGGGACCAGCGCCACGGCGGCGCGGCCGAGGACGTCGATGAAGATGGCGGAGGAAATTGGCGACCCGTCGCGCGCCGCCGAGCTACGTGAGGGAAAGCGCGGGGCGGGCGTTGCCGATCACCGGCTTCGGCCACCGTGTCTATCGCGCGGAAGACCCACGCGCGCGGCACATGCGCGCCGGCGTCGAGCGCCTGTCGAAGGAAATGGGCCAGCCGAAATGGTTCGAGATCCTGCAGGCAGTGGTCGCGGCGATGGCGCCTTACGCGCGCCACGGCGTAAACGTGAACGTCGATTTCTATTCCGGCGTCGTCTACCACCTGCTCGGCATCAAGCGTGATCTGTTTGTGCCGATCTTCGCCATCGGGCGTCGTGCCGGGCTGGGCCGTGCAGGTGCTCGAGCAGCTCGAAACAACATCCTGCTGCGTCCGCTCACGCTCTATAACGGACCCGACGCGCGGGCGTGCCGTTGGAGATGCGGTAGGATTAGATCGCGCCGCTCTCCAGCATCCACGTCTTTAGCCTGTCCGCAAGCAAGACATGGATGGCGGGGACAAAGGCGTGCAAAAGCACGCCATCCTTTGAAACTATGCCCGGCCATGACGCGCTGCGAACACTTGCCCCAACAAAAAATCGCTGTGCTGGCGTTTGATGAAATCGAATTTCCCAAATCGCGGGACATTTCGCCTCGAAATCACCGTTGCCGGGCCGATCAGCCCATCTGTTATCGTATTGAGAACATCAGTCTCAAAGAACGAGACATCGTCAGGCGAGTCCTCCGCCAGACGACCAACCGGCAGTGCATAAGCCGGAGCAACGTCCCTGCCGGGCATGGCTGCGGGCGGGACGAAATCTGCAAGCGGACGGCCGATGGCAGGAGGATCAGTCCATGCGTTCGCCGGATTCTCGACAGACGTTCGGCCTTGCGAAGCTTGCAGCGCTTGCGGCGATGGCGCTCGCCGCGCTCTTCGGCGGCAAGGCCGCATGCAGCCGGCTATCCGGAGCGTCCCGATCGAATTGATCGTGCCGTGGGGCCCGGGCGGCGGCGCCGATCCAGCTCGCCCGTCTCGTCAGCAAGCTGATGGAGCCGATGCTCGGCCAGGGCATTCCGGTGGTGAACGTGCCCGGCGGCACCGGCGCGACGGGCATGGCGAAGCTTCTCGCCGCGCCCGCCGACGGCTATTCGATGGCGATCTACATCGCCGACAGCCACGCATTGCTCGCCGGCAAGAGCCCGCGCTGGATCGATGAATGACATCACGCCCGTGGCGGTGATGATCAAGGGGCCCGTCCTTCATCTTTGTGAAGGAGGACAGCGAATTCAAGACCTGGGCCGATTTGCAGAAAAAGGCGAAGGCCAATCCCGAGCAAGCTGAAGGTTGCGACGCTCGGCTTCGGCAGCGTCGACGACTTCTCGCTCTCGGTGCTCGACCGCGGCGGCGTCAAAGTCGTGCAGGTGCCGTTCTCCAAACCGAGCGAGCGCTATGTTTCGATCCTCGGCGGGCACGCCGATGCACTCTATGAGCAGGCGGGCGATGTCGCGCAGTTCATCAGCAGCAAGCAGATGCGCCCGATCACTTCCGTTCTGGGGAAAAGCGGCCGGCGGCATTCAAGGATGTGCCGGCTTCCTACGAGCTCGGCTACAAGGTCGCGCTGCCGCAGTTCCGATCGATCGTCGTGCGCGCCGGCACGCCGCCGGACATCGTGAAGAAACTGTCGGACGCGCTGGCCAAAGGTCTACGCCTCGCCGGAGTACAAGAAATTTCTCGAGGAGCAGTACGCCGATCCGAACAGCTTCAGAGGACGCCACGAAGGCTTCGGCCTTCGTGAACGAGCAGCTCAAGGACATGAAGAAGACCATGGCGACGAACTAGGGGGACAGGCATGTTCTCCGCAGCAGGGTGAGGCCATGGACAAGGCACTCGTTCCGCTCGGTCATGCCCTACGCGGTGGGGCTCGTCGCCCTTGCGGTTGCGCTCTACATCTGGCATGCCGGCACCTTCGATCTACGCGCCCCGACCCGGACAGCTTGGGCCCGAAACCGTGGCGCGCGCCTCGCCATCCTGCTGATGCGGGCGGCGTCCTGCCTGTATGGGAAATTTCCCGTCGCCGCATCGCCGGCAATCAGGACGCAGCCGGATTTCTTGGGGAAGCCTTCGACCGCGGAGACTGGACACCGAGGGAAAAGCAGCCAGTCTATCCGCGTCTTTTGATCAGCGGGATCGTGCTGATGGCGATCTACGCCGGTGCTGGTGCCGGTGCTCGGCTTTCATCCTCGGCACGTTCCTGTTCCCTCGCCGCCTTTATGTATGTCGGCGGTTATCGCGCTGCATGCCGCCATTTGGGGCGCGAGCGCTGCGGTGACGATCTTCTGCGGCATTCTGTTCCTGCGCGTTGCGTATGTTTCACTGCCAGCGCGGCATCGCGCCGTTCGATCGCGTCACCGACGATTTTCTTCGCGATCTCCGAGCGTGTGGTGAGGACATGATCGACATCCTCCTCCAGCTCGCGACACGGGTTCGTCCACTGCCTGACGCCGCTCAACATGGCAGATGCTGCTCATCGGCATCGTCATTGGTCTGCTGATCGGCGTGCTGCCCGGCTTGACGCTGGTGATGGGCGTCGCGCTGGCGCTGCCCTTCACCTACAAGATGGACGTCACTGCCTCGATCGTGCTGCTCGACGGCGATGTACGTCTCAGGCACCTATGGCGGCGCCTTTACCGCCATTTTGTTCCGGATTCCCGGTGAGCCGATCGACGTGCCGATGCTGTGGGACGGCTACACCATGGGGCGCAAGGGCAGGCCGGCCAAGGCGCTCGGCTGGACGCTGGTCGCAGCGCTCGGCGGCGGCCTTCTGTCGGCGCATCGTCATGGTCGCGCTGACCGAGCCGCTTCGCCAAATTCGCGCTCCGGTTTTCCTCGCCACGAATATTTCGTGATCGTCGATGTTCGGCCTGCGTCAGCGTGGTGCGCCATCGGCGAGGGCTCGCTCGCCAACGCCTTCATCAGCATGAGCGTCGGCATTCTGATTTCGACCGTCGGCACCGATCCGATTTACGGCGCCTATCGCTTTACCTTCGGCTCGCCGATCCTCGCCGACGGGCATCGAGTTTCTCGTCGGTGATGGTCGGCGCCTACGGCGTCGGCGAGGTGCTCACTCGGCTGGAAACCGGCTTTGCCGACCAAGCCGCTCGACAAGATTTCGAAACGCGCGCACCGAGACTGCCGACGCTGAAGGAGCTCCAACGAGCATCAAGGGCATGTTCTTCCGCTCCTCGGTGGTCGGCGATCTCATCGGGCTGTTGCCGGGGCGCGGGCGCGACCGATCGCGTCGTTCGTAAGCTATGGCATCGAGGCGCGCTTCGGCACGCCGCAAAGAACCAGATGGGCACCGGCATTGCCGGAGGGCATCGTTGCGCCGCCAGAGCGGCCGCGACTGCCTTCGGTCGGCGGCGCCATGGTTCATCTGCTTGCGCTCGGCATTCCCGGCAGCGGCGCAACCGCAGTCGATCCTCGGCGCCTTCATGCTGCACGGCATCCAGCCCGGACCGCAGGTGCTCGGTGAGCTCGGCGCCGCTGCGTCTACACCGTGTTCGCCTCGCTTTTCCTCGGCCTCGCGCACTGATGTGCGCGATCGGCTATTTCGCCATCCGTCCCGCTGGTGAAGATCCTCGATTTTCCCGAAGCGGTCGTATCGGCTTACGTGCTGATCCTCTGCTTTATCGGGCGCCTCGTCGATCCGCAACAACATCACCGATCTCTGGCTCGATCATCGGCTTCGTGCATCTTGGGCTACGGCTTCGAACGCCTGAAATTTCCAGTCGCGCCACTCGTGCTCGGCGTCATCCTCGGTCGATCGCCGAAGAAGCGTTCATGAACACCGATGATCCAGCTTCTCGCAACGACTGGACCGTCTTCTTCACGCGACCCATCTCCGGGACCATCGTCGCATTCACCATCATCGTCCTGCTGCTGCCGTTCGTGCAGGCGTCTGCTCAGAAGCCGTCTGTGTGACGGCTCAAACCGGGGTTAGGTGACCCATGCGTACCAATCTTGGACTGGATCAGGAACGGACCGGCAGTGCGCGCTCCAGCGCACGGCCGAGTGTGACCAAGACGGATGCCGCGTCTGCCGAAAAGCGCAGGCGCGCGCGAACACAAGCTCGGCGCCACCGCGCGCTCTTTCGCGATCCTCGAGCACGTGGCGAGTTCGCGCACGCCGGTCGATGTGCTCGACATCATCTCGTCAGCTGAAATTGCCCAAGGCGACGGCCTACCGGCTGGTCGACTGGTTCATGACGCGGGGATATCTTCGCGCGTGAGCCCGGCCGGCGCCGGCTGATCGTCGGCCCGAAGCTGACCAATCTCGCTTTCGGCGCACTGTCATCCTCGATGCGCCACGACACGCCACATGTCGTGCTTCAGCGGCTCGTCCACACGCTCAACGAGACCTGCAACATCGGCACAATGCTCAATGGCGAGGTCGTCTATCTCGATCGCGTCGAAGCAGAACATTGGCCCTTGCGGCTGCACTACAGCATCGGCTCGCGCGTGCCGCTGCATTGCAGCGCCATCGGTAAGCTCGTATCTGGCGCTGGCCCCGTCGGCGCGCCGCCGGCGGCTGCTGCAGAGCCTGGAGTTGCGACGCTTCACCGGCAACACCATCACTGACAGCGGCACGGCTTGCTGCTGAACTGCGGCAGATCCGCAAGGAGCAGGTGTCTTTCGACCGTCGAGGAATATCTCGTCGGTGTCGTTTGCATGGCGGTGCCGGTGATCGGGCAAGAACGGCGAGCTGCTCGCTGCCCTCGCGATCCAGGCGCCAGAAGCGCGCATGAGCGTGCAGACAGCGCGGCGACATCTGCCCGCGCTTCGGCAATGCCGCAAGTGAGCTCGCTGAAATCTTTCAGGACAAACATCAGTAAAGCCGAGATTGCAAAGGACTAGAGCGATGAAGATGACGACGGAAGAAGCTTTCGTGAAGGTGCTGCAGATGCATGGCATCGAGCATGCCTTCGGCATCATCGGCTCGGCCTTCATGCCGATCTCCGACCTGTTTCCCAAGGCCGGCATCACCTTCTGGGACGTCGCGCACGAGACCAACGGCGGCCTGATCTGCGACGGCTACACGCGCTCGACCGGCAAGATGGCGATGGCGATCGCCCAGAACGGGCCGGGCATCACGAGCTTCGTCACCGCCATCAAGACCGCCTACTGGAACCACACGCCGATGCTGCTGGTGACGCCGCAGGCGGCGAACCGCACCATCGGCCAGGGCGGCTTCAGGAAGTCGAGCAGATGGCGCTGTTCCGCGACATGGTCTGCTACCAGGAGGAGGTGCGCGATCCCGTCGCGCATCGCCGAGGTGCTGAACCGCGTGATCACGCAAGGCCAAGCGGCTCTCGGCGCCGGCGCAGATCAACATGCCGCGCGATTACTGGACGCAGGTGGTCGACATCACCCTGCCGGCGATCGTCGCCTTCGAGCGGCCGGCTGGCGGCGCGCAAGGCGGTCGCCGAGGCGGCCAAGCTGCTCTCCGAGGCCAAGTTCCCGGTGATCCTGTCGGGCGCCGGCGTCGTGATCGGCAATGCCATCCCGGAGTGCGTGGCGCTGGCCGAGAAGCTCGATGCGCCGGTGTGCTCCAACTACCAGCACAACGACAGCTTCCCGGGCAGCCACCGCCTGGCGGTGCGGTCCGCTCGGCTACAACGGCTCCAAGGCTGCCATGGAGCTGATCGCCAAGGCCGACGTGGTGCTGGCGCTCGGCACGCGCCTCAATCCGTTCTCGACGCTGCCGGGCTACGGCATCGACTACTGGCCGAAGACCGCAAAGATCATCCAGGTCGACATCAACGCCGACCGCATCGGCCTGACCAAGCCGGTCACGGTCGGCATCTGCGGCGATGCCAAGCTGGTCGCGCCAGAGCAGATCCTGGCGCAGCTGGCGCCATCCGCCGGCAATGCCGGCCGCGAGGAGCGCAAGGCACTCATCCACACGACCAAGTCGGCGTGGCTGCAGCACGCTGTCCAGCATGGATCACGAGGACGACGATCCGGGCACCACCTGGAACGCGGACGCGCGCAAGCGCGACGCCGACCGCATGTCGCCGCGGCAGGCCTGGCGCGCCATCCAGGCCGGCCTGCCGAAGGACGCCATCATCTCCAGCGACATCGGCAACAACTGCGCCATCGGCAACGCCTATCCGACCTTCGAGCAGGGCCGGAAGTATCTGGCGCCGGGCCTGTTCGGACCCGTGCGGCTACGGCTTCCCATCGATCGTCGGCGCCAAGATCGGCAACCCGAATACGCCGGTCGTCGGCTTTGCCGGCGACGGCGCCTTCGGCATCTCCATGAGCGAGATGAGCTCGATCGGCCGCAAGGAATGGCCGGGCATCACCATGGTGATCTTCCGCAACTACCAGTGGGGCGCCGAAAAGCGCAATTCGATCCTCTGGTACGACAACAACTTCGTCGGCACCGAGCTCGATCCGCAGCTCAGCTACGCCAAGGTGGCCGAAGGCTGCGGGCTGAAGGGCGTGACGGTGAAGACGCAGGCGACGCTGACCGCTGCACTGAAAGAGGCGTGCGAGGCGCAGAAGAAGGGCGTCACCACCTTCATCGAGGTCATCCTCAACCAGGAGCTGGGCGAGCCGTTCCGGCGCGACGCCATGAAGAAGCCGGTCGTGGTGGCCGGCATCGATCGCGAGGACATGCGCGCCGCAGCAGGTGGCCTGATGGAGCAGAAGTCCGATGACGGTGGCAGTGAAACCAGCGGCCAGATGCGAAAACGCTCAGCGTGGTCGACGAGCTGGTGCGGCGCGGACGTGCGGCGATGGCGTCGTTCGCCAATGCCGATCAGGCGCGCGTCGACGAGGCGGTCACCGCACTGGCCTGGTCACTCTACAATCCCGCGCACGCGAAGGAGCTGCGCCGAGCTGGCCGTGAAGGATACGCAACTCGGGAACGTACCCGACAAAATTATCAAGAAGCAGCGCAAGACCTTCGGCACCTTGCGCGATCTGCTGCGCGCGAAGTCGGTGGGCATCATCGAGGAAGACAAGGAGGCTTGGCATCGTGAAATACGCCAAGCCCGTCGGACTCGTCTGCGCGATCACGCCGTCGACCAATCCGGGTGCGACACCAGTCAACAAGGCGATGATGGCGATTAAGGGCCGCAATGCGATCATCATCGCGGCTTCGCCCGCCGGGCTGAAGACGACTACGAAGACTGTCGACTATATGCGCGCTGGAGCTCAGGAAGGTCGGCCTGCCTGGAGGACTTGGTGCAGATTTTGCCGCCGCCGGCTTCAAAGGACATGACGCAGGCGCTGATGCAGGCGGCCGACCTCGTTGTAGCAACCGGTTCGCAGGACAATGTCCGCCGCGCCTATTCAAGCGGCACGCCCGCGATCGGCGTCGGCACCGGCAACGTGCCGGTGATCGTGGACGAAACTGCGGATCTCGTCGACGCCGCCAAAAAATCTGCGCGTCGAAGATCTTCGACAATTCGACGTCCTGTTCGTCTGAGAATTCGGTGATCCTTGTCGACGCGATCTGATGACAAGGCGATTGCGGCTCTCGAGCGCGCCGGCGGCTATGCTGGCGTCCGCGCCTGAGAAAGACAAAATTCAGGCCGCGCTCTGGCCGGATGGAAAGTTGAGCCGCACGTTGATTGCGCGGGATGCCGACGTCTTCGCCCGCGGCTGCGGCCTGCCCTGCTGCGGCTGGAGTCAAAGAAGTTCTTTATGGTTGAGGAAACCGGCGTCGGCCGCAACTTCCCGTTTTCCAGCGAGAAGCTGTCACTCGGTGCTTGCTGTCTACCGCGCCAGGGATTTCGACACTGCGATCACGCGCGCCAGCGAGATTCTGGCGCATCAGGGCGGCGGCCATTCGGTCGGACTTCACACCAGGACATGAGCCGCGGCCGTATACTCGCCCAGCGCTCGGACGTCGTGCGCGTCCTGATCAATCAGGCGCATACGTTCGGGAATGGCGGCAGCTTCGACAACGGTCTCAATTTCACGCTCAGCATGGGCTGCGGCACCTGGGGCGGAAATCAGCATCACCGAAAATCTCAACTACCGGCACTTTCTGAATATCACCCATCTCGTCACCACGATCCCGGAAGACAAGCCGAGCGAGGAAGCCATTGTTCGGCGCCTACTGGAAGAAGTACGGGAAGTGATCATGGTCGGCGCGAAGTTCTTTCGCCGTCATCCGGGGGCGAGCGCAAGGCCCGGGACCATATTCCGCAGCTTATCGATAGGCTGCGACGTATAGAGTCTCCGCTTTCGCGGGGGCAACGGCACCATCATGAACTTCGAAGAACACGTGGCGAAATCGCTGATTCTGGCGCCGGCCGGCAGTTCCGGTTCCGCGCGGTATCGCTCTGTATCACCGCCGCGGAAGCGGCGCATGGCGGCGGCGAATATCGGGCCCTGCGTCGATCAAGGCGCGGGTGGCGACGGGCAAGCGTGGCAAGGCCGGCGGCATCAAACTTGCCGCCGCCGGACCCGATGAGGCCCGAAAGCAGGCGCGAGCCAAATCCTCGGTATGCGCATCGGCGACTACACGGTCGAGCGGCTGCTGGTCGAAGAGCAGGCCGATATCGACGCGCGAGTTCTACGCCGCCGTCCTGCACGACGTCGCGGCGCGCCAAGCCACTGATCCTGTTCTCCACCGAAGGCGGCATGGACATCGAGGACGTTGCTGCGGCAAAACCGGCGGCGATACGGCGCCTGCCTGTCGATATCGACGGCAGAGCCATCGGCGGCGGACATCGCGGGCATGCTCAAGGGCCTGCGCCTCGATGCGGCAGCAAGAGCAGATCGCTCGCATCCTCGCTCAACTTGTATGACATCTATCGCGCGCGCGCGATGGCGGAGCTTGCTCGAGATCAATCCGCTCGCCCTGCTCGCCGACGGACAATCGCGTGGTCGCGCTTGACTGTAAATTCGTACTCCGACGATGCGGCCGATCTATCGGCAGCCGGAGATTGGCGAAGGCGGCGCAGCCGGCGTCATGACCGCGCTGGAGAAACGTGGCGCCGAGGCCGGCCTCAAGCTGATCCAGCTCGATGGCAATGTCGGCGTGCTCGCGAACGGCGCCGGGCCTGACCATGACCACAATGGACGTGATCCGTCACTACGGCGGGAAGCCGGCCAACTTTCTCGAGATCGGCGGGGAGGCCTACGCCAAGTCCGAGATCGCCCTTGATCTCGTGGCTTTCCAATCCCGGTGTGAAAAGCCTTGGTGATCAATTTCTGCGGAGCGTTTGCCGCACCGGATGTGATGGCGGAGGGCGTGGTGACGCGCCTGGCACGGGCTGCAAGCCGAAAGTACCGGTGTTCTTTTCCATCCACGGTACCGGCGAGGACGAGGCGGTCGCAGCTGGTGCGCGAGCGAGCTCGGCATCGAGCCATACGACTTCATGGAAGACGCGATCCAGGCAGCAGTGAAGGCAGCAAAATGATCGTCCGCAAAAACGACCGCGTCATCGTGCTCGGCATCACCGGCAAGCAGGGCACTTTCTGGACCGAGAAGATGATCAGCTACGGCACCAACTGTCGTCGCCGGGGTCAATCCCAAGCGTGCGGGCGAAACTCATGTCGGCGTACCGATTTTTCAACCCCCGCCGATAGCCGTCGCGAAGGTCGGCGGCGATGTAGCGGTCATGTTCATCCCGCCACCGATGGCGAAAGATGCCGCGGTATCCAGCAGCGCAAGCCGGCATCAAATTGTTGGTCGGTGCTGACCGAGCACATTCCGGCGCTGGATGTGATGGCGATGCACGCGGCCGCTGCGAAACACGGCACCCGCATCGTCGGCCCCAATACCGCAGGCCTGCGTCACGCCTGGCAGATCTTTCGTCGGCATCATGCCGGCCTTCGTGCCGAAGCGTGTTCAGGGCGGCGCGTGTCGGCGTGATTTCGCGCAGCGGCAGCCTCGGCACGCCTGGTATGCCTCAATCTGACGCGCGCTGGCATCGGTCAATCGCGCTTTTATCGGCATTGGCGGCGATCCGATGCTCGGTACCACCACGCGCGACGCGCTCGAGGCGCTCGATAGAGATAGCCGCACCGCGACGCGTCGTGATTGTCGGTGAGATTGGCGGCGCGATGGAAGAAGGCGCGGCCGACTACGCGAAATTGATGAGCAAGCCGATGGTCGCCTTCATCGCCGGTGCCGCCGCGCCCGCCGGGCAAGAAAATGGGCCACGCCGGCGCGATCGTGACCGGCAAGTGCCGGCAGCTCACGCCTCAAGCGCAAGGCGTTCGAGGCAGCGCGGCGTCGTCGTCAGTTCGATACACCCTCGCAGATCGCCGACGGCAGTAGCCGCGAGGTCTTCAGGCCGGCCGTCCCTGCGCAGCAAGATCGCGGCAAGGGATTCCGCGTGAGCAGCAGATAACATGCAGGCTTCGCGGCCCTCCGTGGCGATGGCGGCAGCGCTTGCGCCGGGCGTCGCGCTGTTCGGCGGTCGTCGCCGCCATCGGCTATGTCGCGGCGCCCTATGTGGCCCGGCATTTGTCCCGATTCGCAACATGGTGATCGCGCTGGTCGTCGGCATTGCGCTCAATCCGCTGGCGGCGCGGCCAGTCAGTGCAGCCGGGCATGAATTTCTGCGTGAAAAGACGCTTTGCTGCGCTGGGCGGTGGCGCCTGCTCGGCCTGCGCGTCGGGCTTGGGCGATATCGTGGCGCTTCGCCGCCGAGACCGCCGATTTTGAGTTGTCAGTCGCAATAGGCGGCGACGGTTATGCCTCGGGCTTCATCTTTGCGCGCTGGAGCGGTCAGGCGCCAGGCTTTGGTGCGCTGGTCGGTGTCGGCACGGCGGTGTGCGGCGCTTCGGCGACGCTCGCGACCTCGACCGTCGTTCCCGAAGTACGAAGGGCAAGAAGGCCGACATTGCCTTTGTGGTGGTAGCGGTGAACGCGCTGGCCACGCTGGCGATGCTGATCTATCCACCGCTCTGCATTCTGCTCGGCTTCGACACGCAGAGCGACCGGCGTGATGCTGGGTGGCTACGATCCACGACGTCGCACAGGTGGTTGGCGCCGGCTCATGCGGTGTCGGATGCGGTTGGCAGCAGCGCAGTGATCGTCAAGCTGTTCCGCAGTGTTCCTGCTGCTGCCGGTGGTGCTCGGCGTGGGCTGGTATTTCACGAACGCAGGCGTCGCGTCACGGCGAGGCGCACGTTCCGGTGCCGGTCTTCGCCATTGTGCTTCCTGGTGCTGTGCGTGGTGAACAGCGTGGCGCCGCTGACGCCGGCATTGCTGCCAGTCTACGCGCCGATTGAAGAGCGTGCTGGTGGAGGTTTCCACCTGGGGCCTGCTGCTCGCTATCGGGGCGCTCGGCCTCGGCACGTCGGTAAAGACCATCATCGGCCTCGGCCGGCGGCACACTCACCACCGTGCTGGGCGCCACCGCGGTCGGTCTTTGTGGTGGTGACCGGCGGGTTGATGCTTTACGTCCGATTTCGTCGTGATGGGCACCGCTTTCTGCCCCCAAGAGCGGACATTGGGCGGCTTGCAGACGATTGTCAAACAGCATCATTATTCGATCATTGGGCGAGAATAAGGAGCTTGCGCCTGCAGGCCGTTCTTAATCTTCATTCCTTCGATGAGGATTGCGACGATCGCCGCGCCGATTAGATTTGCGAACGTAGGAAATTAAAGCCTCGGGGTGGTTATGTTTGACCTTGAGCGCAGCAATTAACGCATCCTCGGCCTCGATGGTCAGAACTTCTGATCGTTTTCCCTGCCTTAAGCCGACGATATACTCAGTCATGATGCGACTTTCCCTTTAGCCGGCATTTTCCCAAATGACTCCCGAACCGAAATAATAAATCAACCGAAATCCAGAACTGCATCTGCGGCAGTAACCTCATACAAGAACCGATGAAAACATACCGCCCTGGTGGAAACCTGATAGGCTTCCTCCAGAAGGAGGATGACATTTGACCTATATCGTCAATGAAAGCTGCATCAAGTGCAAGCTAATGGATTGCGTGGAGGTGTGCCCCGTTGATTGTTTCTACGAGGGCGAAAATATGCTCGTCATTCATCCCGATGAATGCATCGATTGCGGGGTGTGTGAGCCGGAATGTCCGGTGGAGGCGATCAAGCCCGACACCGAGCCCGGGGCCGAGAAGTGGCTCAAGCTCAACGCTGACTATGCAAAAACTTGGCCCAATATAACGGCTTTCAAGCGCGCCCCTCCCGCGAATTCAAGAATGGGAAGGCAGAAGCCGGATAAGCTTGAAATGTTTCTCTCGCCAAATCGGGCGCAGGCGACTACAGCGCGCCAGCTTTACCCGAAGCGGACATCGGGCAAGGTGCCGCCGGGGAGAATGTTTTTGCCGGCCCCCCCGCTTTCGCGGGGCGAGCAGATAAATTACTACCTGAGCGTCACAGTCTCGAAATTCGCCGGCAGCACGATTTCCAGCAAGCTCGCAGTCGTCGGAATAGCCGCGCACCGTGTGCTTGATCTTCGGCGGCTGGATCCAGCACGAACCGGCGTGAAACGTGTGCACGCCCTGGCCCTCGAACTCGCTCGTGAACCAGCCCTTGAGCACGTAGACCATCTGGAAGTCGACGTCGTGATAGTGCGGGATCGCGACTTCTTCCGCGTTGAACGGCTTGGTCATGCGGATGACGTGCGCCTGCACCATGCCGCTGGTCGCCGGCGCGATGCCGAGATCGCGATAGGCCGAATAGGGCGCAGGCCGTGAGTCGAAATCCTCATCGCGATGATGGCTGACGACGAACCGTTGCGGCTTGCGCGCCTTGGCGCGCGTGGCGGATTTTGCGGCGACTTTCTTTTTGCTCTTTCTTGTTTTTGCCCTGGTTGCCTTTGCCTTGCGCTTTGCTTCGCCATGACAGGCCTCCTCATGCGTGAACGTCTACTCCGCCGCTTCCGGCTGCTCCACCGTGTGCCTTCGACCAGCCGGCCGGATCGTCGATGAACTTCTCCACCTCGGCCAGCATCTTCGGCTCGAATTTGCCGCTTGCCTTGGCGACCGCCAGCACGTCCTTCCAGGTCGTGAGCGCGTGCAGCGTCACGCCGAGATCGCCCAGGATTTTCTTGCTCTGCGGATAGATGTCGTAGAAGAAAATCACGAAGCAATGGTCGCAGTTGCCGCCGGCCTCGCGCAGCGCGTTGATGAAATTGACCTTGCTCTTGCCGTCGGTGGCGAGATCTTCGACCAGCAGCACGCGCTGGCCGGGAACCAGCTGGCCTTCGATCTGCGCGCCGCGGCCGAAGCCCTTCGGCTTCTTGCGCACATATTGCATCGGCAGGTGCATGCGGTCGGCCACCCAGGCGGCGAACGGAATGCCGGCGGTTTCGCCGCCCGCCACGGCGTCGATCTTGTCGCGGCCGATGTCGCGTTCGATGGTGTGGACGCGCGAAATCCATCAGCGCCGAGCGCACGTCGGGAAACGACATCAGCCAGCGCGAGTCGTTGTAGACCGGGCTCGCCCAGCCGCTCGTGAAGATGAACGGCTTGTCGCTCATGAAGCGCACCGCGCCGGTGTCGAGATACATCCGCGCGGTCAGCTCGGCGATGGTTTTCCTGTCGAGAAGCTGGTTGATCGGCATGTCGATAGCGGCCCGCTGACGCGCTGCCGCTATGTCAAAGCACAAAACGCCTCACGCCGCCATGCCGCAGTGACGCGACAATTCACAGGCAAGATCGAGCAGCGCCTCGTCGCCGCCCGCCCAGCCGATGAAGGAGAGGCCTGATGGGGCAGCCGTTGATCGTGCCGGCCGGGATGCTCATTTGCGGCAGAGCCGGAGACGCCGGAAGTACAGGTCAGGCGCATGACCCGCACGCGGAATTCCTCCAGCTCCGCGCCCGGAGATTTCGATCCTTGGGCGAATGCTGGGCGCGGTCGGCAACGCCAGGATCGTGCCCGGAACGGCGATCTGCCGAATGTGCTCGCGCGCCTCGAGCTGCACGCTGCGCGGCGGCGTCGGCCTGCGACTCTGGTGACGGTAGCGGCGAATTCCATGCGCTCGCGTCACTCCGGGGCCGATCTTCGGCTGTGTGGGTGGTGACGAACCCGCCGAACGTCTGCCAGGTCTCGTAGGCCTGCACGATCCGGAACGCTTCGCGCCAGGGATCGAAACCCTCCGGCGCGATCCTGCCGTGCACCATCTCCGGCAGGTCGTCGCTCATGAACTTCGAGCACCGTGCGCAGCAGAGTCGGCAACCGGTTCTTCCGCTCTGCGCGAAGGCATCTTCCAGCACGACCACGCGCTCGATTTTCGCCGCGACACGGCGGCTGTCGAGCAGCACCGGGCCGACTCTTGCGGAAGACGCCGGGCGTCGCCGGCGAACCAGCCCGGCACGTCGAAAGTCGGCGCCATGTCGGCGACGCCGCTGTGCTCGATGCGCTCGTGCGTCGGGCGCAGGCCGTAAATTCCGTTGAAGGATGCGGGCACGCGCACCGAGCCGCCGGTATCGCTGCCGAGCGCGAAATCGCATAGACCGGCGCCGCAGGCGGCGGCCGAGCCCGCCGACGAGCCGCCCGGCAGCCGGCCCGGCGCGCGCGCATTCACCGGCGTGCCGTAATGCGCGTTAGCGCCGCTGACGCTGTAGAAAAATTCATCGCAGACTGTCTTGCCGATGATGGTCGCGCCGGCGTCGAGGATCTTCTGCACCGGCGGGCAATTGCGCGTGGCGGGCGGATGGGTCGCGAGCCATTCCGGGCTGCCGCAGCCGGTGCGCTCGCCGGCGATGTCGTACATGTCCTTGACCACCGCGTTCAACCCGGCGAGCGGTCCGCCGACGGCGCCTTTGATCGGCGCACTCGATGATCGTGCGGAACGAAGCAACTGCGATAGGCCTGCGGCGGCATTTGCGCGCGTCCTGCATTCTGCGCGCGGCCAGATACCAGTCGAGGATCTTCGCTGCCATCCCAGGCCACCACGCCGTCGTGCGCCAGGAGCTCGGCGAAGGTGCGCTCGACATGGCCGATGCGGTGCGGCACGCCGGAGAGATAGGGGTGGCATGCGATGGCCATGATCTTCGGCCGCTCGGCCGACTCCGCATAGAGGCACTCGAAGTGATCCAGCGCGCGCGCGTGCCATTCGTCTGACGGGTGGTGCTGCAGCGCCATCATGACGATGTCGTGGATCTCGAAATTGTAGGGCAGCGCCACCATCGGCTTGTGCGTGGTCTTCGAGCGTGACCGGCTCGTCGTCGAGCACCCAGTCGCCGATATATTCGACGCCGGCTTCCGACAGATAGTCGAGCGTGTCGAAGGTCTGCGTCAGGCCCGGGCCGAACCAGCCGCGCGGCCGCTTGCCGGAGAATTTCTCGATGACGTCCATCGACTTGTCGATGACGCGCGCGCTGGTCGTCGAGCTTGTGCATCGGGACCTGATCGTAGCTGTGGGCGTTGAGCTCCCAGCCGCTGTCGATGCAGGCCTTCACCACCGGCGGATAGGTCTCGCAGACGCTGGCATTGAGCGTGACCGTCGGCGTGATGCCGAGCTGCTCGCATCATCTTGCGCAGCCGCCAGAAGCCGACGCGCATGCCGTATTCGTGCCAGCTCCAGTTCGGATGGTCGGGCAGCATCGGCTGGCCCTGCGGCGGCGAGATCACCATGCGCGCCATCGGCCGCGCCATGTCCCATTCCTCGAGCGCCAGCACCGGCCAGACCACCAGCCGCACGCCCTTCGGCAACCTGAGCGGCGCGCGCCCATCGATCGGCGAATAGGGCCAGTCGTTCGCGTGGATGCATGGGCAAAACTCCGTCCCAGTTACGCTACGCGGCCGGCTTCGGTCCGACCTTCATGTACCAGTCCGCGATCTGCGAGCCGGTCCAGAACAGCACGTCGCGCTTCTTGCGGATCTTCTCGTAGATCTTGCGGAAATATTTCGCGCGGTGCGGCGCACCCATGATGTAGGGATGCACCGAGATCGCCATCACGCGCGCCGAGCCTTCGGCGTCCTCGTAGATCTGCTCGAACTGGTCCATGGCGCGCTCGTAGATATTCCGACGCCTTGTGATGCTGGATCAGCATCATCGCGACGTCGTTGCATTCCTGCGTGTAGGGAATGTTGACGATCGGCTTGCCGCGCGTCTTCAGCCAGACCGGCTGGTCGTCGAGCACCCAGTCGGCGACGTAGTCGTAGCCTTCCTCGGCGAGAATATCGGGCGTCTCCCAGGTTTCGGTGAGGCCGGGGCCGAGCCAGCCGCGCGGGCGCTTGCCGGTCGCCTTGTCGATCACCTCGGCGCTCTTGCGGATGTCGGCGCGCTCGTTCTCGCACCTTCTGCATGTTGCGCTGGGTGAAGCCGTGGCCGATGAACTCCCAGTTGCGCTCGACGCACGCCTTCACGATGTCGCGGATAGGCCGCGAGCGCCGACGCCGTTGATGTTCATCACGCCGGGAATCTTGAAGTCGTCGTAGACTTGCAGGAGCCGCCAGAAGCCGACGCGGTTGCCGTATTCGTGCCAGCACCAGTTCGGAATGTCGGGCATCGGCGAGCCGCCGGCCGGCGGCGTGAGCACCGTGCGCGGCATGGTCTGCGTCGGGTCCCATTCCTCGACATTGGCGATCGTCCACACCACCATGCGCGCGCCCTTCGGCAGCTTCAGCGGCTTGCGTTTCGTGATGGCGGAATAGTCGAGGCGGTCGTTCGGCAGCATGCCGACGGCTGGGCTTCGGAAAATTCATACGCGACGTTCCTCGGTTCACTCGATCATCGGCTGGCAGTTTTGCAGCTACCCCGGATATTGTACAGGGCCATGAAGCTCGTCCGTTACCGCTCCGCAACCGGCGAAAAGCCCGGCCTCATTCTGGATGGCGAGGTTTTCGATCTGTCGGGCAGCTTTGCCGCGCTCAATCCGCGCGCGCCGACGCTTGACGACATCGAGGCAATCGCCGCGGTGCCGGCAAAGGCGCTGCGCAAAGGCGCCGAAGGGCACCGCGCTCGGCCCGCCTCTGCGCGGCATCGGCAAGATCATCGGCGTCGGCCTGAACTATCGCGATCATGCCGAGGAAACCGGGCTTGCCTCTGCCGAAAGAGCCGACGCTGTTCCTCGAAAGCGACCAGCGCGCTGTGCGGTCCGGCCGACGATCTCGTCATGCCGCGCGAGGCCAAAGAGCGTCGACTGGGAAGTCGAACTGGCGGTCGTGATCGGCAAGCCGGGCGTCTATATCGCGGAGCGCGACGCGCTCGACCACGTGCTCGGTTACTGCATCGGCATCGATTTCTCCGAGCGCGACTTCCAGTTCAATCGTGGCGGACAGGGCTTCAGGGGCAAGGCGCCGGACACCTTCGCGCCGCTCGGGCCTGTTCCTCGCGACGCGCGACGAGATCGCCGATCCGCAAAAGCTGTCGATGCGGCTGAGCGTGAACGGCGTGGCGAAACAAAGCGGCTCGACGCGCGACATGATTTTTTCGGTTGCCGAGCTTGTCGTCCTACATCAGCCGCTTCATGAGCCTGCAGCCGGGCGACGTGATCCTGACCGGCACGCCGGCCGGCGTTGGCTCTAGGTCAGAAGCCGCCGGTCTATCTCAAGGCCGGCGATGTCGTGACGGCCTCAATCGAATGCCTCGGCGAGCAGACGCATAAGGTGCGTGGCGGCTGGACGGCTAACTCCCCTCTCGTCGTGAATCTCCGGGAAGAAGTAACTCCTTCCATGACTCCGGCTTCGCCTTGAGCGTGCCGACCTCCGCCATGGAAGTCGGCATATTTCACGGTGTTTTTCGGGGTCGTGGTCCAGCGCACCTGCGGCCCGGCGACGATCTTGCCGACCATGTCGAGCGGCAGTTTCGATTTCGAGATCCTCGATCCACAAGGCCGCCGCCGCCGTCTTGTCCTTGTTGACGATGTCGGTCGCCTCCTTGAGTGCCGCCACCAGCGCCTTGTAGAGCGCCGGATTGCCGTCGCGGAATTTCGCCGGCGCCCAGACCGCGGTGAAGGTGTGTGAGCCGCCCATCACGTCGAAGGAATTGAGCACGGTGTGCACCGCAGGATCCTCGAGCTGCTGATACTGGAACGGCGGCACGCTGAATGCGGCTGAAGATCTGCGCGCCGCCTCTTGAGCAGCGCGACCGTGGCGTCCGGCGGCGTCATCGACACGGTGAGCGGGTCGAGCTTGTTGAATTCCTTCGTGCCATAAGCCTTGGCTGCCGCCATTTGCAGCGTGATCGCCTGCACCGATGAGCTGCACCGCTGGCACCGCGATGCGGTCGCCGTCCTTGAAGTCCTTGATGGTCTTGATGGCGGGATCGCGGCTGTTGAGCAGGAAGCGGCTGCGAGCTACAGCGCGGAAATGCCGCGCACTTCCTGCGGCGTGTCTTTGGTGCGCGACCACAGCACAAGCAGGCCGGGCACGCCGCCGGAGCCGACGTCGATATTGCCGGAGATCAGTGCTTCGTTGACGCGCGGTAGGCCCGTTGAAGGTGAACCATGACACCTTCACGTCAGTTGAGGCCGAGACGCCTTGGCGTGCTTCTCGATGAGTTGCTGATGCTCCATCACGTTGAGCTGGAGATAGCCCATGGAAAACTGCCGAGCGAGGCGGATTTCCGCGGCTGATCCGTGGCAAGCCGGTGACGGCAGCCTGCAGCGCGGCAGCACGCAATGACGGCGCATACCATTGCCTTGATAGCGCATGGTTGCTTTCCTCCCTCGGCCGCCGATCTTCTTTTGTTTTGGGCGGCGGCGCCGACGCTATGCGGCGGCCTCGATCTTGGCAATGCCGCGGTACCAGTCGAGGATCTGCTCGCCGTTCCAGTGCAGCACGCCTTCGTGCTTGTTCACGTAGTCGTAGATCTGCCTCGAGATATTTGATCCGGATGCGGCTGTCCGCTGATGTAGGGATGGATCGCGAGCGCGCAGGATCTTCGCGCGCTTCGCGCTCTCGGCGTAGAGCCGGTCGAAGCTGGTCGATCGCGCGCTTGAGCAGATAGTCGCTCTCGTGGTGCTGGATCAGCATCATCGGAATGTCGTTGAGCTCGACCGTGTAGGGCAGCGTGACCAGCGGGCCCTTGGCGGTGCGGATCACCGTCGGCTCGTCGTCATAGACCCAGTCGCCGATATATTTGACGCCGGCTGCGGCGAGCAGTTCCGGGCGTCTCCAGCGTCTGCGTGAGGCCGGGCCCGAGCCAGCCGACCGGCCTCTTGCCGGTGAACTTCTCGATCATGTCCATCGAGTCGGTTGATCATGCCGGCCTGGTCGCGTCTCCTTGTGGATCGGCCCCTGCTCGTAGGCGTGGCCCATGAATTCCCAGCCGGCGTCGCTGGCCTGCTCGGCGACGCGCGGATAGTCCTCGCAGATGCGCGCGTTGGCGGCGAGCGTCGGCTTGATGCCGAGCCTGCTTGAACAGCTCGTAGAAGCGCCAGCAGCCGACCCGCATGCCGTATTCGTGCACAGCTCCAGTTCGGCACGTCCGGCAGCAGCGGCACGCCGGTCGGCGCCGGGAGCACCTGCCGCGCCATCGGCTTGCCGATGTCCCAGACCTCGTAGATTGACGATGGTCAGAACACGATGCGGGCATTGCCCGGCAGCTTGAGCGGCAGGCGATCCACGATCGCGGAGTAGTCGGAACGCTCGCGTGGAATCATCGGGTTAGGCCATGACCGGATTACTGCCTCGTCGTTGCAGGCGGGTAGTATGTCACGCCGTCGCGGCCACGCGCAACCCGACCAGCCGCTCGAGCGTGGCGGTGTCCTTCAGCAACTGCGCCGAGGGCGCGCGGTGCGCCACCGCGCCGCGCTCCAGCACGATCGCCTCGGCGGTCAATTCCAGCGCGATATCGGTGTGCTGCTCGACCAGGATGATGGCAATGCTCCGGTCTGACAGCATCAGTCTTCATCGCGGCGGTGAGTTCGTCGACGATCACCGGCGCCAGCCCTTCGAACGGCTCATCCAGCAGCATCAGCGCCGGATTGGTCATCAGCGCGCGCGCGATCGCGAGCATCTGCTGCTCGCCGCCGGAGAGCTGGTTGCCCATGTTGCGCGCGGCGCTCGGCGAGCCGCGGAAACAGCTTGAAGACCGCGTCGAGATCCCAGCGGCCCGGCGCGCGACGCGACGGTGAGATTTTCCTCGACCGACAGCGACGGAAAAATCTCGCGCTCCTGCGCGACCCAGCCGATGCCAGTTCGTCGCGCGGCGATGCGGCGGCAGCGCGCGAGATGTCCTGCCCGCGCCAGATGATCGCGCCGCGCGCGCAGCTGCGTGTAGCCCATGATGGTGAGCAGCAGCGTCGACTTGCCGACGCCGTTGCGGCCGAGCACCGCGAGGCTGCCATGCTCCGGCACGTCGAGCGAGATGCCGTCGCAGCACCACGGCGTCGCCGTAGCCGGCGCGTCACGTCGTCGAGCTTGAGCAGCGGTTCAGCCATGCTTGCGCTTGCCCAGATAGACCTCGCGCACGCGCGGATCGGCGGCGATCTCGGCCGGCGTGCCTTCGGTGAAGATGCGCCCGCCGACCAGCACGATGATGTGGCTGGCAAAGCGGAACACGACGTTCATGTCGTGCTCGATGAACAGCACGCGTGAGATCGTCGCGACAGGCTTGCGACCGCCTCGAACAGCTTCGCCGCTTTCCTCCTGCGGCACGCCGGCGGCCGGCTCGTCGAGCAGCAGCACCTTCGGCCTGGTCGCGAGCGCCAGCGCGATTTCCGAGCAGGCGTTGGCGTCCGTACGGCAACTCGCGCGTGGCCTGATAGCAGGCGTCGCCCGAGCCTCAGCTTGACGCAGGATCTCGTAGGCCTCGTCGATCGCGTCGCCGATAGGCGCGCGACGCTGCGCCAGAAGCTGCCGCGCAACGCCCGCGCCGCTCGCACACCGCCAGCGTCACCGCTTCGAGCGCGTTGAGATTGCGGAAACAGCGTGTTGATCTGGAACGTGCGCACCAGCCCGCGCCGACGCCGCTCCTGCGGGCCGAGCGCGGTGATGTCGTCGTCGCCGAGCAGGATCTGCGCCGGCGTCGGGCCGCAGCATGCCGGTCATCAGGTTGATCAGCGTGGTCTTGCCGGCGCCGTTCGGGCCGATCAGCGCGTAGCGCGCGCCCTGCCGGCAGATTGATCGCGATGTCGCGCGCGACCACCAGCGAGCCGAAAGCTCTTGTCGAGGCCGCGGGTGGCAAAGCGATGCGCGATGAGCGTCAGCGTCTTGCCGATGTGCGGGCGCGCTCATTTCGTCTCCACGCGCGTAAGACTGCGACAGGCCGCCGAGGATGCCGTTGCGGCAGGAACATCACCACGGTCACCAGCAGCATGCCGATCCAGAAATACCAGTATTGCGGCGCGATGCCGGAGAACTGGTCGCGCGCCACCATGAAGATGATCGGCGCCGACGAGCCCGCCATAGAGCCGCCCGGCGCCGCCGAGCACCAGCATCACCAGCACGTCGGCGGAGCGCTGGAAGCTGATCGATTCGAGCGAGACGGTCTCGGTGGTCTGCGCCAGCAGCGCGCCGGCGATGCCGGCGATGGCGGCGGCGATCGTGTAGACCTTGCGGATATGCGCGCGGCTGTCGGCGCCGATCGCCGGCATGCGCACCGAGTTTTCGCGGATGCCGCGCAGCGACAGCCCGAACGGCGAATTGATCAGCCGCCGCGCGACCAGGAAAACAAGGAACAGCGCGACCAGCGAATAGGCGTAGGCGGTGTAGCCGTAAAGATCGAAGCTGAAGATGCCGAACAGCGGCCAGATCTGCACGCCCTGCAGGCCGTCCGCTGCCGCCGGTGAGCCAGTGCGCGCTGTTGGCCGCCTCGTGCAGCGAGCAGGCCGAGGCCGAGCGTGATCATGATCAACGTGAGATGGCGGAAGCGCGCAGATGATGAAGCTCGCGGCATAGCCGACGAGGCCGGCGACGCGCAGCGCCGAGCAGCAGGCCGCTGAGCGGCTCGCCCCAGCCGAATTTCGAGAGCAATCCGGCGGTGTAGGCGCCGATGCCGAAGAAGGCCGCGTGGCCGAGCGAAACGATGCCGGCATAGCCGAGGATCAGGTCGAGCGAGAGCGCGAACAGCGCGGTGATGGCGATCTGGCTCGCCAGCGACAGATAGTCGGGAACAGCACAGAACGGCAGCAGCGTCGCCAGCCAGAACACGATCTCGACCGGATGCCAGTGCGCTCTGCGCTCGCAGATAGGCGTGCGGCGTGGCGGTAGGCTGGCGAGCCGCCATCAGCCGCCTCCCGAACAGGCCGGCCGGCCGCCAACATCAGCACCACGACCATGCACCAGATAGATCAGGAAGGCGCCGAGCTCGGGCACGTAATATTTGCCGGCGACATCGCTGACCCCGATCAGGATGGCGGCGGCGAACGAGCCGGCGATGGAGCCGAGGCCGCCGACCGACACGACGATCAGCACGTAGACCAGATAGGTGAAGGCGAAATTCGGATCGAGGCCGACGATCTCGATCGCGAGCGCGCCGCCGAGCCCGGCAAGCCCGGAGCCGAGCGCGAAGGTGACGGCGAAGGTGCGGTCGACATCGATGCCGAGCCCGCGCGCCATGCGCTGGTTGTCGACCGACGCGCGCACCTGCGCGCCGAAACGGGTGTATTCGAGCGCGGCGACCAGCAGCAGCGTCACCACCAGCGCAACGCCGACCAGAAACAGCCGGTAGTCGCCGAGGTTGAGGCCGAGAAAATCGACCGAGCCGCGCAGAAAGGACGGCGTCTGCGATCGGCTGCTGGGTGGTGCCGAAGATGATAGGCCGCGACCGCGACCGAAACGAACGCGATGCCGATGGTGAGCAGCACCTGGTCGAGATCGCTCGCCCGATAGAGCCGGCGGTAGAACACGCGCTCGAACGCGACGCTGACGATCGCTGCGGCGACAGGAACGCCACCGGCAGCGTCGCGAGGAACGGCCAGCTGAAGTTCGTTCACCAGCGTGACGGTGACGTAGCCGCCGAGCATGGCGAAGGCGCAATGCGCGAGATTGACGAAATTCATCAGCCCGAGCGTCACCGACAGCCCGACCGACAGCACGAACAGCAGCATGCCGTAGGCAATGCCGTCGAACAGGACACCGAAGACGGGAGGCAGCATGGCGGCGCGCTGATGCCTTGGTCTGCTCGGGCTGCGACTCGCTCCAGCCGCGACGGCCGAGCAGACGCCGAGACATCAGAGACAGGATCGTCAGCTGCGATCATAACACCGGATTCCCGCTTGCGCGGGAATGAGCGAATTCGTCGCCGGCACAAGTAGAATGGGGCGACCTCGGCGGATCGCCCCATCCGAAGCCGTGACATCTCAGGCCGTCACGCCGCCTGTGATCGGGTCCTTCACGTTCTCGACCTTGTCGAACTCGACATTGACGATGTCGTTGCCGACCTTCTCGACCCTGCGGATATAGACGGTCTGCACGACGTCGCGGGTCTCGGGATCGATCGAGATCGGTCCGCGCGGGCTTTCCCACTTCATGCCCTTGGCGGCGGCGATCAGCGCGTCGCCGTCGGTCTTGCCGCCGGTCTTCTTCAGCGCCTCGTAGATCAGGTGCATGCCGTCATAGCCGCCGACCGCGAAGAAGTCCGGGTTGCGCTTGAATTCGGCATTGAACGCCTTCACGAAGTCGGCGTTCATCTTGGACTTGTGATTGTAGTCGTAGTGCCAGGCGCTGATGCGGCCGAGCGCGAGCGTCGCCCATGCTCTTGATCGCGGTTTCGTCGACCGGCTTCGCCGGTGCTCATGATCTTGATCTTCTTCGGGTCGATGCCGCGTTCGGCGAAAGCCTTGCCGAGCGCCGCCGGCTGCGCGCCGCCCGGCACGAAGACGAAGATCGATTCCGGATTGAGGTCCTTGGCGCGCTGCACGAAGGCCGAGAAGTCCGGATTGGCGACCGGCATGCGCACCGAGCCGACGATCTCGCCGCCCGCCGCCTTGAACGCCTTCTGGAAGGCGCCTCTCGGCGTCGATGCCCGGGACCGAAGTCGGACACCATCGTGTAGGCCTTCTTGATGCCGCCTTTCTTCGCTGCCCAGGTGCCGAGCGTGTCGCGCGATCTGCGGCAGCGTCAGCGAAGCGCGCACGATGTAGGGCGACTTGGTCGGTGATGATCGACGTCGCCGCGTTCATGACCACCATGAGCTTCTTGGCTTCGGCCGACACGCCGGCCGCGCCGAGCGCTTCGGGCGTGAGCGCGAAGCCGGCGAGGATGTCGACCTTGTCGCGCACGACCAGCTCCTGCGCCAGGCGCTTGGCGACGTCCGGGTTCGGGCCGCCGGTATCCTTGCGGATGATCTCGATCTTCTTGCCGGCGACGGTGTCGCCGTGCTGCTTCATGTAAAGCTTGATGCCGTTGTCGATCTGGGCGCGCGGTGTCGGCGAACTGGCCGGAATAGGCGCTGATGACGCCGATCTTGATGGTTTCTGGGCATTGGCGCCCGCCGGCGAGCATGACCGCCGCGAGCAAGGCGGCGCCGGCAAATAGCGAGCGTTTCATCGATGGTCCTCCCTGAAATCGACGCTTCTATTGTTGTCGTTAGAATGCCTGAGCTTTGACGCAAAGAAAAGCGCCGCGAACGCAGTGTTCGCGGCGCATATCGTTGGACGTCTCGACTATTAGCGCACAAACGGTAATTGTCAGCCCAGCGACAGCGTCGCGTCGCTCGTACTGGCCGCTGCCCATCTTTCCTTCCGGGAAGATGCCGTGGGCGGCGATCCACTCGAAGGACTCCTCGTAGACTTCCTTGGTATAGGGCTCGAACACCAGGCGCTCGCCCGGGCCCCAGCGCCGCGTATCCATCTTGGCGTGGAAGCGGTCGGGGAATTCCTTCTTGTAGTAGTGGGTGTAGAGCTCCGGCCGCAGGTCGATGTCGCGTTGCGCGCTGCGCAGCGCGCGGAAGAACTTGCGCAGGTCCTCCGGATCGGGATCGCCGTGGATCATGGTGCCGATCATGAAGGTGGTGTCGATGACCTTGCGGAAGCCGAGCTGCTCGGCGAAGTAGTAGGGCCCGCTGAACAGGTGGCACGGCCGGCGCCTTGCCGTCGAACAGCTGCTCCATGCGCGCGAACAGCATGCCGTCGGAATAGACGAGATTGATCTGCTCGGGCTTGCAGGTACTGCTCGAGCGCCTGCATCGGTCGAATAGTGGCTGCCCGACTGGTAGCCGACCGAGATCGGCACGCCGGCGAGATCGGCCGGCGTCTTCATCTTCGAGTCGGCCGGCGACGAAGATGCCGGCCGGCGCCACCGAATAGACGTCGGTGTACATCTTGCCGTGGCCGTTCGAGGCCGCGACGTTGACGGTCCAGTGGCAGGCGCAGCTGACGTTCGACTTGCGGCCTTCCTCGAACGACTGATAGGCGCCGACCTTGTCGCCCTTGTCGTGGATCTTGCCGTCGGTCGCGCGCATCAGTTCGCGGAATTCGTATTCGAGGCCTTCCTTGCGGAAGTAGCCCTTCTCCTCGGCCACCCATTCCTGCAGGCGGAAATGCGGCTCGATGAGGAATTTCTGCCATGGTCTCGTTCTCCCTATCGTTCAGCTAACAGCAGGATTCGCGTCTTCGTGGTCTTGCCGCGCTCGGCAACGCGGCGGGCGCGGATCATCTTGACGTGGTCGTCCATCAGCGCGCGCGCACGCGGCGGCGTCGCGCAGCTCGATCAGCGTCGGTGAGTTTGGTGTGAATGTCCAGGATGTGCTCGCGCCAGCTTGGGCGTGGCGGTGGCGTTGCGGCGCGGCCAGGACACGTGCTCGAGCGAGATCAGCTGCACCACCAGCACGCGGTTGTGCGACGCCTCGGCGACCGCGAGATGGAAGTCGCGCGACAGCCGGGTGAAGACGTCGAGATCGTCGATCGACGTCTTCGGCCTCGCGCAGCAGGCCGGCGCAGCTTGGCGATGATCGGCGGCGGTCGCATTCTCGGCGGCGAGTTCGGCGCCGAGCGTCTCGATCGCGCGCTGCGCGTCCATGATCTCGGCGGCGCTGACGCCGGTGAGGTCGAGCTGCACGGCGAGCGCTTCGGCGAACAGGCGCGGATTGCCGCGCGCGATGCGCGCGCCGCCGCCCTTGCCCATGCTGGATTTCGACGATGCCGAGCGCCTCCAGCGTGCGCAGCGCGTCGCGCGCGACGATGCGGCTGACGCCGAAGCGCGCGGCGAGATCCTTCTCGGTGCCGAGGAAATCGCCGGGCTTGAGCTTCTTGGCGAACAGCGCGTCGCGCACCCAGGCGACGATCTGCGCCGACAGCGAGGAGGAGCGGCCGCGCAAACATGATGCGCGGCGGTGAGATCACCGCTCATTATCACTGGCTGCCGCAACGCCGTCCGTGGCATGCGCCTGCGTCCTTATGGGAGGCCGGCAGTATGGATGCGCCCTCTTAAAATAGTAAAGATACTATCTTTTTGGTCTCGTGCCGTGAACGCAGCGGCATTTCGAGCGGTGCCGGCGGACGCTCCCTGATTGTAGCACAGCAGGCATGGAAAAGCAGGGGCCAGCCTTTCGATCATCTAGGTTCCGTGGTATGGCTCGGGGACTCGGACGCTTCACGCAGAGCGGTGAGGACGGCAAGTCGCCGGTTCATCGGTGTCCATTCTCCGGCGTGACACCCTTATACGCCTCCGTGCGTTTTTCATTGCAGGCGCAGTCGATTGTGCCCGCGTAAAACGGGCCTCTCTTGTTCGATCGTGCGGCTTGCATTCGGCAATTTGCCGAAGCCGTTGAAGTTTCGAAACCCTTTCGACGGTTGACAGTTCAAGCTTTAGCAGAAAAAGCACGATGAGCGCCAAAACTGTCGAAGTGATGCAGGCTATCCATGGAACCGATGTCTTTGCGAACCACGGTTCGTTACTTCCCGCTCGACTTGCAGGGTTGGAACAGCGGGCACCAGGCGTTCCGGTGACATCATCACGAAAAAATCACCCCGCCGTTGTGATTGATGTGGGGTCTGGAAAGGGGGTTCGACGCTTTTTCTGGCTTGCCTCTTACGCGAGACCGGTACGAACGGAACGGTAATCGCGACCGATGACACTATCTCGGAAGTCCCGAACACCGGGACCGTGGCGGGAGGATGGAAACCTCATGCCGTGCAAAAGCGGTACGACCTCTGCTCTATGTGCGAGTTTCTGACCAATGTCGTCCGCACCGGAGTGCAGGAGTTTTATCGTTCCGCTACCGCAAAGCAGCGACGCACGCAGTGATCATTCTTTCACGCTTGGGTATCCGCGCAGGTCTGATTCATATCGATGCGGCGCACGAGTATGAGCCGGTCATGCGCGACGTGCGTGCTTATTGGGAGGCTGCTCGAGCCGGGCGGCTATCTCGTCGGCGACGACTACGTGGCCGTCTGGCCGGACGTCATCCGCGTTGCGACATGAGTTCGCGCAATCCGTCAATCAGCCGCTGACGGTCGCTGAACCAAAATGGATTCTGCAAAAGCCACAGTGAGCGCATATCGCCGTCGCGGTTCAGGCGACCTTCTTGCCCCAGAGCCTCGCCGAGGCGATATCGGCGCCCTGCGCGGATCGCTGCGAGCTTGAGCCACACCGCCGGCTCGATCACCCACTCGCGATTGGTGAAGGTGCCGAAGCCGCAATCGGTCGAGGCGATGACGCGCTCGCGGTCGCCGACCGCCGCGCACCGCCTCCTCGATGCGACGCGCCACCACCTCCGGGATGCTCGACGAAAGTTGCTGGTGGTTTCGACCACGCCCGGAATGAGCAGCATGTGCTTGCGGCAGCGGATGCTTCTTGAGCGCAGCGTATTCGTGCGCGTGGCGCGGATTGGAGAACTCGATCGACAGCGCGCCGACATTGGCCGTGATAGAGCGCCGGCAGAATTGTTGCCGAGCGGAACGTCGTGGATGTGCGGGCCTTCCCAGTTGCCGTAGCAGACGTGCAGCCGCACGCGGTCGCGCGGGATGCCCGTCGATGCCCTCGTTGATCGCCGCGACGTGCCGCTCGACAGCGCTTGACGAACTGCGCGTCGGTCGAGATCGCGGTACATCATGGTGCGGTCCATCGCGAGATCGGGCGCGTCGATCTGCAGGATCAGGCCGGCCTTGTGGATCGCCTGATATTCGTTCTTCATCTCGCGCGCGATCGCGTCGAGATAGGCGTCGTGCGAGTCGTAATAGGCGTTGAGCATGGTCGATGAGATGATGCCGGGCGAGGGCGCGGTCATGAACCGCTCGGCAGAACGTCTGCTCGTCGGCGATCGTCTTGAAGCGCGCGATCTCGTCGCTCGATCGGCTTGATGTCGAGATATTTCAATTCGGCCTGCGCCTCCGGCGCGTTCTGCTGCTCTTGGCTGACATGCGGAAAGCGCCGCATCAGGCATCGCGACCAGCTCGGGAAATTCCTCGAACTCGCGCCCGCGCCGGCGCTTCGATACGCCGGCGAAGCCCGTCATGCGCTGCGGCACATAGGTCTGGAAGCCGACGCGCTGCTGCTCGCCGTCGTTGCCGATGTCGATGCCGGCTGCCATCTGCTTCTCGACCACGTGGCGCACCGCCTTGTCCATCTCGTGCGTCATTCGCCTTGGCGTCGAAGGCTTTCGCCGGCTTCCTGCGCCGGACCAGCAGGTCCGGACAGTTTCTCGTTGCGCGGCAGGCTGCCGACGTGGGTGGTGAGAATGCGATCCCGGCTGAAAATCATGAAACAACTCCGGCGGTCGCGTGAAGCCATGGTCGCACTTGTCCGGGCGATCCATGCCTGCTTATAGCAAGCATGTCGGATGTCCGGCATCAAGCCGGGCATGGCGAGCATGCGGCCGCATTGCGGCGTGATTGGCAGCGTCTGCATAATAAGAACGTCCTCGGGAGGAACAACGAATGACAGTCGCTGCGAAGCGAACGCGCGCAGGATCGGTCGCGTGCGCCGTGCCCGTGGGCGCGATCCCGCGCGACTACAATTTCGCCGCCGACGTTCTGCAGACGCAATCTGCACTGCCGGTCGCGCCGACAAGCCGGCCTATATCGATCCGCGCGGCAGCTGGACCTACGGCCAGCTTGCCGACCGCGTCGACGCGCTTCGGCTGCGGCCTTGCGCGCGCTGGGCATCCGACGCGAAGAGCGTGTGCTGCATCGCGCTGCTCGACACCGTCGATTGGCCGACGGCGTTTCTCGGCGCGCTGAAGGCCGGCATCGTCGCGGTGCCCGTCAACACGCTGCTGACCGAGGACGACTACCGTTTCATGCTGGCGGACAGCCGCGCGCGAATGCCTCGTCGTGTCGGAGGCGCTGTTATCCGAAATTCGAGAAGCTGATCAAGCAAAGCCCTGACCTCGAGCACGTCATTGTCTCGGGGACGAACGCGCACGGCCATCGTGCGTTTCGAGGACTGCTGATCGGCGCCAGCGAAGCCTGAGTCTTACACGGCGCCGACCATCGCGCGACGACATGTGCGTTCTGGCTCTACACCTCGGGCTCGACCGGCAAGCCGAAAGGCGCGGTGCACGTCCATGCCGAGCCTCAAGCTCACCGACGATCTCTACGGCACGCCGTTCGTCGGGCTTGAAGGAAAGCGACGTCTGCTATTCGGTGGCAAAGTTGTTCTTCGCCTACGGTCTCGGCAATGCGCATGACCTTTCCGATGACGGTCGGCGCGACGACCGTGCTTGATGCCGACCGGCCGACGCCCGACTGGCGTTGCGGCTTTGCTGCGCAAGCATCCGGTCACGGTGTTCTATGCGGTGCCGACCTTCTATGCCGCGTTCCTCGCCAGCCCGCAGCGCTCCGCAGACGTCGCGAAGTCAAGATTCGCCGCTGCGTTTCCGCCGGCGAGGCGTTGCCCGAGGAAATCGGCGCGGCGCTGGAGCGAACGCTACGGCGTCGACATTCTCGACGGGCATCGGCTCGACCGAGATGCTGCACATCTTATCGTCACGAACCGCGCCTGGCGCGACGAAATACGGCACCACCGGAAAGCCGGTGCCGGGCTACGACGATCAAGCTCGTCGGCGATGACGGGCAGCCGGTGAAAAGCAGGCGAGATGGGCGAGCTGCAGGTGCGCGGCCCGACCAGCGCGATCATGTACTGGAACAACCGCGAGCAAGTCGCGCTCGACCTTTCATGGGCGAATGGACGCGCTCCGGCGACAAATATATCGAGGATGACGACGGCTACTACGTCTACTGCGGCCGGCAGCGACGACATGCTGAAGGTGTCGGGCATGTACGTCTCGCCGTTCGAGGTCGAGGCGCGCTCTGTCATCGCCATCCCGATGTGCTCGAGGCCGCGGTGGTCGGCTGGAACGACGAGCAAAAGCTGATCAAGCCGAAGGCGTTCGTGGTGCTCAAGTCGCCGGAAAAGGCCGAACGACGCGTCTGGTCGCAGGTGCTGCAGGAGCACGTCAAAGCGAAACTCGCGCCTTACAAATATCCGCGCTGGATCGAGTTCCGCAAAGACCTGCCGAAAACAGCCACCGGCAAGATCCAGAGGTTCGTCCTGCGGGCCGAAGGAAGCAGTAAGAACACGTCTGTAATGACAGATCTTCCTGATTCAGGTTTTCTCGATATCGGCACGCAGCGACTGGAATATCGATTTGTCGGTCCGCGGCCCGGTTCGGCACCGACGCTGGTTTTGCTGCATGAAGGCCTCGGCTGTGTCGGCCTGTGGGGCGACTTTCCCGAAAAGCTCGCAGGCGGCAACCGGGCGCCGGCGTGTTCGTCTATTCGCGCGCCGGTTATGGCAAGTCGTCGCGCAGTCGCGTTGCCGCGGCCACTTTCTTACATGCACGATGAGGCGCGCGAGACGCTTGCCGCGCCTGCTCGATGCGATCGGCTTCAGATGCGGCGTGCTTGATCGGCCACAGCGACGGTGCCTCGATTGCCGCCATCTATGCGGGCAGTCATCAGGATCACCGCGTCGGCGGACTTGTGCTGATTGCCCCGCATTTCTTCACCGAAGATCCGGGCATAGCCTCGATCGTCGAGGCAAAGAAAGCCTACGAGACGGGCGACCTGCGCGCGCGGCTGTCGCGGTGGCATGCGGACGTCGACAATGCGTTCAAGGGTTGGAACGGCGCCTGGCTCGATCCCGACTTCCGCAAATGGGATATCACGGAGTTCCTCGCCTATATCCGCGTGCCTGTGCTGATCGTGCAGGGCGCGGACGATCAATACGGCACCGTGAAGCAGATCGAGGTCGCGCAGGAAGAATGCTACTGCCCGGTCGAGGTCGCGCTGTTGCCGGACGCACGCCATTCGCCGCAGCGCGAAGCGCCCGAACCGACGCTCAAAGCGATTTCGGATTTTGTGCGCAGGCTGCTGCGCGCGAATGACTGGGTGAAGGCGGCGTAGCGCCACTTCCAGAAACGAAATGGCCGGCATGCGGCCGGCCATTTCAGCAGAAGACAATCGGCATCTATTCAGCCGCCTGCTTTGCGGCGCTGCCGTGCTGCGGACACGAGATAGTCCATCGCCGCCTGCACGCCGCCTTTCTTGTGCGGGACATTGGCCAGCGCCAGCGCCATTTCAGTCGCGGCAAGCCCGCCCAGCAGCATCGCGTCGTTGATGTCGCCGAGATGACCAATGCGGAACATCTTGCCCGCGAAACGGCCGAAGCTCGCGCCGTATGAGATATTGAATTGCTCGAGCGCCAGTGCGCGGAAGGCGTCGGCGTCGTGGCCTTCGGGCATCAGTACGGCAGTGATCGTCGGCGAATAATATTTCGGATCGCGGCAGATGATTTCGAGACCCCATGCCCTGATCGCGCGGCGGGTCGCTTCCGCGAGCCGATCGTGGCGGGCAAACACGTTGTCGAGGCCCTCTTCGTGCAGCATCTCGATGCCTTCAGCGAGGCCGTGCAGCATCTGCGTCGCCGGCGTGTAGGGGAAGAAGCCCTGCTTGTTCATCGTCAGCATTTCGTCCCAGGCCCAGAACGATTTGGTGAGCTTGGACGTCTTGTTCGCTGCCAGCGCCTTGTCGCTGACCGCATTGAACGACATGCCGGGCGGTAGCATCAGACCCTTCTGCGCGCCGCCGACGGATACGTCGACGCCCCATTCGTCGTGCCGGTAATCGGCCGAAGCCAGCGAAGAAATGGTGTCGACCATCAAGCAACGCAGGATGGCCGGCCTTGTCGATCGCCTTGCGGATCTCCGCCACCGGCGAAAGGCAGCCGGTTGAAGTTTCATTGTGCAGGAAACAGACCGCCTTGATCTCCTTGCCCTTGTCTTCGCGCAGACCGGGCTTCGATCGCGGCCGGGTCGGCGCCGATGCGCCAGTCCGTGGCAATGAACTCGGGAACGAGGCCGAGTTTTTCGGCCATTTTCTTCCAGAGCGTGGCGAACTGGCCGGTTTCCACCATCAGCACCTTGTCGCCGGGCGAGAGTGTGTTGACGAGCGCGGCTTCCCAGGCACCTGTTCCGGTCGCGGTGTAAATGATGACCGGGTTGGTGGTCTTGAAAATGGTCTTGATGCCTTCGAGACACTTTTTCGCAAGTCGCGCAAACTCGGGCCCGCGGTGGTCGATAATGGGCGTGTCCATCGCCCGCAGGATGCGGTCCGGGAGCGGCGAGGGGCCCGGAATATGCAGAAAATGGCGTCCGACCGTACGCGAGGAATTCTTAGCCATAGATATTCCGCTCCTGAACGGCAGCTTCTGAGGATTTTCGTGGCTCAGCCACGGGCGCGGCCCGATTCCGGGCGGCGCTTGTGGCGTTGAACTATGAATGCAACATTGCGGTCAAGCGGTTTTCCGCAACGCAAACTAGTCATAATGCATAGGCTTGGCTCAGCCCAAAAGGATAAAAAACGTGGCCGTAGTGATGCCCGGTCTGGAACGTCGGCTGAAAGCCGAATTGACCGGTGAGGTTCAATTCGACCGATTCTCGCGCGGCCGCTACGCCACCGACGCCTCCCACTACCAGATCATGCCGATTGGCGTGGTCGCCCCACGCACGATTGAGGAAGCCGATCGGGCGATAGCGATTGCTCGAAGCGAGGGCGCGTCGGTTCTGCGCTCGCGGTGGCGGCACGTCGCAGGCCGGACAGACCGTCGGCAAATCGCTCGTCGTGGATTGCTCGAAATATCTCACGAGAATTCTCGACCTCGACGTCAAAGCGCGGCAGGTGCACGGTCGAGCCCGGCATTGTGCTCGATGATCTCAATCGTCAGCTCAAGCCGCACGGTCTGTGGTTTCCGGTCGACATCTCGACCTCCTCGCGCGCGACGATCGGCGGCATGGCCGGCAACAATTCCTGCGGTGGCCGCTCGATGCGCTACGGCACCATGCGCGACAACGTGATGTCGATCGAGGCCGTTGCTCGCCGACGGCACGCTCGCGCATTTCGGCCGCATCGGCGGAAGTCTGAAGGACGTGCCGACGCCGCTGCGCCCGCTCGCCAAGGACCTGCTCGCCATCGGCGCGCGCGAAGCCGACGAAATTGCCGCGCGGTTTCCGAAAGTCCAGCGTCGCGTCGGTGGCTACAATCTCGACGCGCTGGTGCCGGGCAAGAACGACATCAATCTCGCCCATGTGCTGGTCGGCGGTGAAGGCACGCTCGCGTTTTCCACGCGCATCGAATTGAAGCTGTCGCCGTTGCTCGGCCGTCGCGCCGTCGGCGCCTGCCATTTCGGCAGCTTTCATGAGGCAATGAATTCGGCGCAGCACATCGTGCGCCTCAAGCCGATCGCGGTCGAGTTGATGGACCGCACCATGATCGAGCTTGCGCGTCAGATTCCGATTTTCCAGCCGACGCTGGAGAAGTTCGTACGCGAGAACGCCCGAAGCCATTCTCCTCGTGGAGTTCGGCGAGGACGATCACGAAGTCAACCTGCGCATGCTGCAGCAGCTCAAGGATTTGATGGGCGATCTCGGCTTCGGCTGGGACAAGACCGGCGCGAAATGGGGCGGCGTGGTCGAGGTGCTCAATCCCGATCTGCAGGCCGCGATCACCGAGGTGCGCACAAGCGGCCTCAACATCATGATGTCGATGAAGGAGGAGGGTAAACCGGTCTCTTTCGTCGAGGACTGCGCCGTGCCGCTCGAACACCTCGCCGACTACACCACGCGCCTCGGCGCGATTTTCGAGAAGCACGGTACGCGCGGTACCTGGTACGCGCACGCCGGGTCGGGCTGTCTGCATGTGCGGCCGATCATGAATCTGCGACAGGAGAAAGACGTGCACGCCATGCGCGAAATCGCCGAGGAGGCGTTCGCGATGGTGCGCGAATATAAGGGCTCGCACTCCGGCGAGCATGGCGACGGTCTGGTGCGTTCCGAGATTCAACGAGCCGATGTTCGGCTCGCGGCTTGCCCGTGCTTTCGAGGAGGTGAAGGATCACTTCGACCCGAACGGTCTCTACAATCCGGGCAAGGTCGTGCGCCCGCCGAAATTCGATGACCGCAATCTGTTCCGTTACGCGCCCGAGCTATCACGGCGAGCCGCTGAAGACGCATTTCGACTGGTCGCCCTATCCCGGCGTGGGCGGCGGCCTGCAGGGCGCCGTCGAGATGTGCAACAACAACGGCGCCTGCCGCAAGTTGACGGGCGGCGTCATGTGCCCGAGTTATCGCGTGACGCGCGATGAGCGCGACGTCACGCGCGGACGCGCCAATACGCTACGGCTCGCCATCACCGGGCAGCTCGGACCGGCTGCGCTCATTGCCGATGAAATGGCCGAGACGCATGAAGCTTTGCGTCTCGTGCAAGGCCTGCCGCCGCGAATGCCCGACCGGCGTCGACATGGCCCGCATGAAGATCGAGGTGCAGGCTGCACGCGCGGCGAAGTTTGAGCTTTCGCTGCACGAAAAACTCGTCGGATTTCTCCCGCACTACGCGCCGCACGCATCGCGGTGGCATCACTTCTTCAACATGCGCGACCGCAGCTCGCTCTTGCGCAAAGGCGTCGCAAACTGGTTGCGTCGTTTCGCGTCCCGTCGCAGCCTGCCGAAGTGGCGCAAGGACACCTATCGGGACCGCTCGGATTGGCGCTACACCACGGCGGAGGAGAACGCGGCGGCGCGCGAAATCGTTTTGTTTGCCGATACGTTCAATCGCTATTTCGAACGCGAAAACCTCGATGATGCACTGAGCGTGCTGGTTGCGGGCGGCTATCGCGTCTACACGCCGCCGCAGCCGCCCGACACCGGACGACCGGCCATTGTGCTGCGGCCGCACCTTTCTCTCGGTCGGCCTGGTTGATGAGGCGCGTCGCGAGATGCAGCGCACCATGGATGCGCTCGCGCCTTATGTCGCGCGCGGTCTGCCGATCATCGGTCTCGAACCGAGCTGCCTGCTCACCTTCCGCGACGAATTGCCGGCTTTGTTCAAAGGTGAAGTCGCCGAGTGCGCTGGCTGCGAATGCATTTCTTTTCGAGGAATTTCTCGCCGCGCGAGCACCGGGCAGGTAGATCTAGAACCTGCCGCTGGGGCCGCTGTCGAAGAAAGTCCTTCTGCACGGCCACTGCCATCAAAAGGCATTCAACGCGATGGGGGCGGTCGAAACTACACTCCGGCTCATTCCCAAGCTTTCCGTCGAACCGCTCGATTCGAGCTGCTGCGGCATGGCGGGCGCGTTCGGCTATGACGCTGGAAACCATCGACGTCTCGCTCAAGATGGGCTGAATTATCATTGCTGCCCGGCAGTCCGCAGGGCGGAAGCCGACGCGCTGATCGTTGCCGACGGGCACGTCGTGCCGGCATCAGATCCACGATGGCAGCCAACGGGAGGCTCTGCACGTCGCCCGCGTCCTCAAGATGAGTCTCGAAGACGGCGCAATGAAGCGCGAGAGGTCAATTCGTGCCTGCTAAACTCTTTCCCACGTCTCTTGTCGGTTCCTATCCGCAGCCGGAATGGCTGATCGATCGCGCGCGGCTGTCGAAGATGGTGCCGCGCGTGCGGATGGATGGCCTCTGGCTGATCGATCCGAAGGAACTCGAGGCGAAACAGGACGAGGCGACGCTGCTTGCGATCAGGGATCAGGAGCGCGTCGGCCTCGATATCATCACCGACGGCGAGCAGCGGCGCGAAAGCTATTCGAATCGCTTCGCCACGGCGCTCGAGGGCGTCGACACCGAAAACCCGGGATCGACACTCAATCGCAGCGGCAAACCGATCTCGGTGCCGCGCGTCACCGGCAAAATCCGGCGAAAGCATCCGGTCGAGCTGCGCGATCTTCAGTTTCTGCGCGCCAACACGAAAAGATCCGTAAAGATCACGGTGCCCGGGCCGTTCACGATGTCGAAACAGGCGCAGAACGAGTTCTACCAGTCCGACGAGGCCATGGCGCTCGACTATGCCGCCGCCGTGAACGACGAGATCAAGGATCTGTTCGCTTCCGGGCGCGAGATATCGTGCAGATCGATGAGCCGTGGATGCAGCAACATCCGGACAAGGCACGCGCGTACGGTCTCAAGGCGCTTGACCGCGCACTCGATGGCGTCAGCGGGACTGTCGCCGTTCATCTTGTGCTTTGGCTACGCGGCGGTCGTGCATGACAAGCCGACCGGCTACTCGTTTCTGTCCGAATTGGAAGGATCGAAGGCCGCACAGATTTCGATCGAAGCGGCGCAGCCGAAGCTCGATCTTGGCGTGCTGGAAAAGCTGCCATCGAAGACCATCATCCTTGGTGTGATCGATCTATCGGACATGAATGTTGAAACGCCGGAAACAGTGGCTGGGCGTATCCGCAAGGCGCTGCCGCACGCACCGGCGGAGCGGATAGTGATTGCGCCCGATTGCGGGATGAAGTACCTGCCGCGCGATGTAGCGTTTGGCAAAATGCAGGCCATGGTGCGGGGCGCGGCGATCGTGCGCCTGGAGCAATCCGAGCGATTAGACCGTCAGCGGCTTGAACTTGGGCCCAATACCCGCAAAATGGGCCTAATAACAAGGACAGCGGTTCCCACTGCTGAGGAACCGGAAAATCACCTTTAGGGAGGATGCGATGAAGAGTTTCGTTGTTGCCGGCACGGCCGTTGCGGCCGATGACGCTGGCAAATGCGCCGGCGCTGGCATGGGAGCCTACCAAGCCGGTTGAAATCGTGGTGGCTGCGGGTGCAGGCGGCGCGTCGGATCAGATGGCGCGCATGATTCAAGCCGCCATCCAGAAACACAATCTGATGAAGCAGCCGATGGTGGTATCGCTTAAGGGCGGCGCGTCCGGCGCTGAAGCGCTGATGTACATGAAATCGAGTGACAGCGATCCGAACAAGGTGCTGATCGCCTATTCGCTGATCTACATGCTGCCGCTGTCCGCAAAGATTCCGTTCAACTGGCGCGAGCTGACGCCCGTGTCGGTGATTGCGATGGACCAGTTCGTGTTGTGGGACAACACGACGCTGCCGCTACAAGAACGTGAAGGAATTTGTCGACGCGGCGAAGGCTTCGGCGCAGCCGTTCAAGATGGGCGGCACTGGTTCCAAGCGCGAAGATCATGTCCTCGACGGTCTTCATGGAGAAGAAGACCGGCGCGAAGTTCGCGTATCTGCCTTACAAGTCGGGCGGCGAGGCGGCGACCCAGCTGGTCGGCAACCACACCGCGTCGAACGTCAACAATCCGTCGGAGAATCTCGAAGTCTGGCGCGCCGGTCAGGTGCGCGCGCTGTGCGTGTTCGACAAGGAGCGCATCTCGTACAAGACCAAAGTGACGGACACGCAGTCGTGGAACGACATCCCCACCTGCAAGGAGGAGGGGCTCGACGTGCAGTACCTGATGCTGCGCGCCATGTTCCTGCCCGGCAAGGTCACGCCTGAGCAAACGGCGTTCTACGTCGATCTGTTCAAGAAAGTGTCGGAGACGCCGGAGTACAAAGACTACATGGAAAAGCAGGCGCTCAAGCCGATTTTCCTGACCGGCAAGGACATGGTCAAATTCCTTGAAGAAGACGACAAGCTGAACTCGAGCCTTATGGAAGAAGCGGGCTTCGTCGCAAAGTAAGCATGACGTCGGCCACGGGCTGCACACCGGTTCCGGGCTCGGAATCCAGAAGCGTTGTGAGTCGCTCTGAGTTGCGGGTTCGCGCTGTGCACGCTCGCAATGACAAAGACAGGTAACAATGTCCTCCGAAACTGAAATTGCCGTCGAGGATCCCACCGCGCCGGCTGAAGACTCGCCGCCCGTCACAAGCACCCGAGTCGTCGAGATCGCCGTTTATCTTGTGCTCGTGGCGCTGGCACTGTTGCTCGCGTTCGACAACTGGCGCACCGGCATGGGCTGGGCGTCGGATGGTCCGCAGGCCGGCTATTTCCCGTTCTACCTATCGGTCATTCTCGCCGGCGCCAGCCTCTACGGCCTCGGCACCATGTTCTTGCAACGCTGTCCGAGGGAGAGAGGCGTTCGTCACGCGCGATCAGTTGCGCCGCGTCATGCAGGTGTTCGTTCCGACTTTCCTGTTCTGCCTGTTCACGCAGTGGCTCGGGCTCTACGTGGCGAGCTTTCTGCTGATCGCCGGCTTCATGTGGATGGTCGGGCGCATCGCTCTGTGGAAATCGCTGCTCACCAGTTTCGTATTTTCGATGATCATGTTCGTCACCTTCGAAATCGCGTTCGACGTGATCATGCCGAAGGGGCCGATTGAAGCCCTGTTTGGGTACTAGCAGCCATGGAAGCTTTCACGCTCCTCGTCCACGGCTTTGTCGTCCTTCTGACCTGGAAAACGCTGGCCCTGATGATGGTCGGCCTGGTGCTCGGCATTTTCGTCGGCGTGCTGCCTGGATTGGGCGGGCCGAACGGCGTTGCCATCCTGTTGCCGCTGACCTTCACGATGGATCCGACCTCCGCCATCGTGATGCTCTCGTGCATCTACTGGGGCGCGCTCTTCGGCGGCGCAATCACCTCGATCCTGTTCAATATTCCCGGCGAAGCCTGGTCGGTGGCGACGACGTTCGACGGCTACCCGATGGCTCAGCAGGGCGTGCCGCGGAGGCTCTCACCGCCGCATTCACGTCTTCCTTCATCGGCTCGCTGTTCGCGGTGCTTCTCATTACGTTTCTGGCGCCCGGCATCGCTTCGTTCGCGCTACAGTTCGGCCCGCCGGAATTCTTCTGCCGTCTATCTTCTGACGTTCTGCTCATTCGTCGGGCTGGGGCGGGAGGCGAAGCACAAGACCATCATTTCCATGGCGCTCGGTCTGCTGCTTGCCGGCGTCGGCATGGACACCGTTTCCGGCCAGTTGCGCATGACCTTCGGCTTCAGCGATCTGCTGCGCGGGATCAATTTCCTTGTCGCGGTCATCGGGCTGTTCGGAATCAGCGAAATCCTGCTCACCATGGAGGAGCGGCTGGCGCTGCGCGGCCACTCGGCGCGCATCAGCCTGCGCGTGCTCTGGAATGTGTGGAAAGACCTGCCGCGCTACTGGGTCACGCTGCTGCGGTCCTCGGCCATCGGCGCTTGGCTCGGCATCACGCCGGGCGGCGCGATCGCCGCCTCGTTCATGGGCTACAACCTCGCCAAGCGCTTTTCGAAGGACCCCGAAAGCTTCGGTAAGGGCCGCATCGAAGGCGTGTTCGCGCCGGAGACGGCGGCGCATGCCTCTGGCACGGCCGCGCTCCTGCCGATGCTGGCGCTGGGAATTCCCGGCTCGGGGACTGCTGCCATTTTGCTCGGCGGACTGATGGTGTGGGGCCTCAACCCCGGGCCGCTGCTGTTCGTGGAGCACAAAGACTTCGTCTGGGGCCTCATCGCATCGATGTATCTCGGCAATATTGTCGGCCTGGTGATGGTGCTCACGACGGTGCCCGTCTTTGCCGCGGTGCTGCGGGTGCCGTTCGCCGCGATCGCACCGATGATCGTCGTGTCCTGCGCGATCGGCGCCTACGCCATCCAGAATGCCATGTTCGACATCTGGCTGATGCTGTTGTTCGGCGTCGTCGGCTATGTCTTCAAGAAGGTCGGGATTCCGCTGGCGCCGTTCACGCTTGCGCTGGTGCTCGGCAGCCGCGCGGAGGATGCATTCCGCCTGGCGATGATCGGCGCCGGCGGCGATCTGCGCGTCTTCTGGTCGAACGGTCTCGTCGGTTCGATCACGACGCTGGCGTTCATCCTGCTGTTCTGGCCTGTGATCGGCAAAGCCTTCGGGCGGGTCAGCGAGCTGCCTGCAGCCCGCCAAGCGGACAGGCTGATCCGCAGTTTCTATTCCGCGGGCCCCGGCTCGGCGGCGTGTGCGCGACCGGCCGGCGCGGTCCGGCGCACGGTCGGCATCACGAGCCGTGCCAGTGTGGGGATGACGAGCAGGCTGCAGATCGGCGACAGGAGCATGCCGCCGACAATCACGCAGGCGAGCGGCTGCTGCACCTGCGAGCCGATGCCGGTCGAAATCGCTGCCGGCACAAGGCCGATACAAGCTGAAAATCCGGTCATGAAAATCTGGCGCATGCGCGCCTGGGCCGGAACCGATGATGGCTTCATCCTTGCCGGATCCCTCGTCCAGACGGCGACGTATGTAGGAGACGAGCAAGATGCCGTCCATCGCCGAGACGCCGAACAATGAAATGAATCCGACGGCCGCCGACACGCTGAAGTTCAAGCCGAACACGTAGAGTCCGAGAATTCCGCCGCAGGCGGCGAACGGAATTCCGGCCAGTGCCAGCAGGCTGTCGCGTACGGAATTGAACAGGCTGTAGAGCAACATCATGATCAGCAAGAGGCTGAGTGGGACGATGATGGCGAGCCTCTTTTTCGCTTCGACGAGGGCACCGAACTCTCCGGACCATTCGAGCCGGTAACCTTCCTTCAGCTGCACGTTTTTGGCGATGCGCGCTTGCGCGTCAGCAACGGTCGATCCGAGGTCGCGGCCGCGAACGCTGTATTTGATCGGAACGAAACGCTCCGTATTCTGTCGGTAGATGTAGGCGGCGCCGGTCTCCAACGCGCACTTCGGCGACGTCGCCTAGCGCAATATAGGCCGTCGGCGATTTTGGATCGGAGTTGGGCAAAGCCACCGGGACCGAGCGGATGGCATCGATGTTGTCGCGGTATTGCGGCGCGAGGCGGACGGTCAGCGCGAAGTTCATCTCGCCTTCGTAGACGCGGGTAACTTCCTGCCCGCCGATCGCAGCCTGAACCACCGTGTTCATGTCGGCGACAGTGATGCCGTAGCGGGCCGCCTTGGCGCGATCCACCTGGATCACCAGATTTGGCTGACCAAGCAGATTGAACGCGCCGGGATCGGTGACGCCGGGGACTTTCGCAAGCTCTTCCTTGCACCGCTTTCGACAGCCGTTCGAGTTCGCCGAGATCGCGTCCGAAAATCTTGACCGAATTCTCGCCTTTCACGCCGGAGACGGCTTCTTCGATATTGTCCTGGATGTATTGCGAGAAATTGAAATCGATGCCGATGAACTCGCTCTCGAGCCGCGCTAGCCAGCTCCTTGCACGAGCTTCGGCTTGGTCAGGCCCTCGGGCCATTCTTCAAACGGCTTGAGCGGCACAAAGAATTCGGCAACGAAGGACCCGTCTGGGTCGGTGGCATCTTCACCGCGACCCTGCTCGGAGACGACGGTGCGCACCGGCGGATAACTCGCGATCACGGCGCGGATCTTGTTGACGGTGTCCCGACCCGCATCGAGCGTAATCGTGGGCGGAAGCAGGGCACGGATCCAGAGATTGCCTTCCTCCAGCTTGGGCAGAAATTCTGTGCCGAGGCGCATGCCGAGCGCGCCGCAGAGAATAAGAAAAGCGAGCGCGATCGTGGCCGCGACACGGGCGTTCTTCACCGCCAGAACGAGAACGCGCTCGTAGACGCTGCGAATGTGGCGCACGAGGAAGGTTTCAACTTCGGTCACCTTCTCGGGCAACAGGAGTGAGGCCATCACCGGTGTCACCGTGAAGGTCGCGATCACCGCACCGAGCAGGGCGTAAGCGTAGGTGCGCGACATCGGGTCCGAAAATCTGTCCCTCGACGCCCTGCATCGTGAAAAGTGGCAGGAACGCCGCGATGGTGATGACCACCGAAAGAAGATCGGCTTGTCGACCTCGACGGCTGCCGCCGAGGATCCGGTGCAGGCGATCGCCGCGACTGCTATCCGTCGGATGTCGCGCCGCGTGATGCGCGAGGTGGCGGAAAATATTCTCCACCATGATGACGGTGCCGTCGACGATGATGCCGAGGTCGATCGCGCCGACCGACAACAGGTTGGCGGAGTCGCCGCGCATCACGGTGATGATGACTGCAAGAAACAGGGCGACGGGAATTGTCGCGGACACGATCAGCGCGCAGCGCAGGTTCCCAGGAATATCCATTGAATGAGAAAGATCAGCGCAATGCCGAACAGCATATTGTGCAGCACCGTACGCACGGTGATCGCAACAAGATCGCCGCGGTCGTAATAAGGCTCGATGCGGACGCCGGGCGGCAAGCTGCCGTCGTTGTTGATGCGCTCGACGGCTGCGCGGACGCGCGTCACGCACGTCCATTGTCCGCTCCAGCTTCTGCATCAGGACGATGCCGAAGAGGATGTCATCCTGGTTGTCGCGAGCTGCGATCCCCAACCGCGGGGTAAAGCCGACCTGGTTGTGCGCGATGTCGGACAGCACGACCGGCAATCCGCCCTGCTGGCTCACAACGATATTGTTGATGTCGCTGATCGATCCGAGCGCACCGACGCCGCGCACGTTGACCGACTGCTCGCCGATCGGCGATCGTCCGGCCGCCGACGTTGGCGTTGCTGGTGGAAATAGCACTGATGATCTGCGGTAGGGTAAGTCCGTAGGACCGCATCCGGTCGAGATCGATCTCGACTTGGTATTCCTTGGTCTTTCCGCCGAGCGGTGAAATATCGGCAATGCCCGGAACGATGCGCAGTTTGCGCTCGACCACCCAATCCTGGATGGTCTTGAGCTGGATCAGGTCCATGCCGGGCGGACCTTTAAGCTGGTAGCGCAAGATCTCGCTGATGCCGCCGGCCGGAGATATTACCGGCTGTTACTGTCGCTGGCAACGTAGCGTCTTTCAGGCGGTTAGTGACCTGCTGGCGCACGAAATTGTAGTCGCGGCCATATTCGAATTGCAGCCGGACAAAGCCGAGAGCGAATACGGTGTTCGAACGGATATATGTAAGACCTGGCGTGCTGGCGACAGCAATCTCGAGCGGGATGGTGACATATCGTTCGACTTCTTCCGGTGACTGGCCCGGATATTGCGCGATGATTTCAATGATCGGTGGCGCAGGATCGGGATAGGCCTCGACGTTGAGCGCCGTAAAGGCAACGTAGCCAACGGCTATAAAGCCGATGAAAGCGACCAACGCCAGCGGTCGCCGCGACAGGCAGAACGACATCAGACTGCGCAACATGGATGCGTCAGCTTCCTGCGGCAGCGCGGTCGACGAACAAGCTGCCTTTGCTTACGACGTTCTCGCCCTCGCGAAGTCCGTCCAGGATCTGGATCATCTGTCCATTGGACAAGCCGGTCTTGATTTCGCGGCGCTCGACGGATTTATCGTCGCGCGCAATCCAGACGCGAGGTTGTTTTCCGTCGTAGATGATCGCCTCACGCGGTATCGCCGGCGAGCTATCTCCTTCTCCGGTCAGAATGTTCACGCTTGCGAACATTTCCGGACGAAGCAGCCGCTGCGAGTTGTCAATCGTCGCGCGTACCAACAGGCGCCGTGTTCCCGTGTCCAGCGAAGTCGCGACATATGAGATATTTGCCGGGAATGTGCGGTTTGGATATGCGAGAACGCTGAAATGTACAGCCTGTCCCACGTGGACACTGGGCGCGTCGGATTCGCGTACATAGGCAACCAGCCACACCGTCGACAGATCACCGATAATGAACGTCGGGTCGCTGGCGCTCGTATTCTGCGAAGACGTGTTGATGTACTGACCGGGTCCGACCTTGCGCTGGATAACGGTGCCACCGATGGGCGAATAGATCGTCATCTGCGGACTGACAGCGCCCGTATCGCTGAATTTCGAAATTTCATCATCTGTCATCCCGAGGATACGCAGACGATTGCGCGTCATCTCCAGCAAGGTCAGCGCAGAGCGGACGTCATTCTCGGCGGCGCGCGAGTTTGCCTGGGAGGTCTGCAGGTCGCGTAACGGGCCGGCGCGCGAGTCGTAGAGTGTCTTGTTTTTGCTGCTCGACGATTTTGGCCAGTTCCTGTGCCGACTTGCTTTTGTTCAAGTTGGAGATGGAGGCAATGAAATCATTCTGTGCCTGAACCATATCCGGCGCTTCGACGGTGAAAAGCGGCTGGCCGGCCTTCACCATATCACCAGGTTTGGCGAGCAGCTTGATCACCCGGCCCGAGTATGGAGAGAACACCAGCGTCGCGCGGTCTTCATCGATGGCGATCTTTCCCTCGGTGATATGTTCGGTTCGGAATACGGCCGTGGTGACCGGCGCAGTCGTCAATGATGCCCACTGTTTGGGGGTGGGTAGTAAAGTTCGCCTACACGGCGACCCTCGGTCGAGGCTTGTTCCTCCCCATTCGCATGGGGTGCCCGCGTTGTCGTAGCGACAACCAGCCATGTACATATGATGAGAACAACAGCGGCTATGGCGCCATTGCGCGTGACCTGCGGCCGCAGCTTCAGCCGCGCTATAAACGTCCCAAAATGCTCCAAGACCTTGCTTCCCGGACATCTTCTCTTTGCGAGCGTTATAGTGAATTGGCGACGCGTTTCGGCATAACCGCGAAATAAACAATTCACCTCGGTAAATCGGCCGGTGACGCAAGGTCTATTTGTCACCTGCAGTCGATTTTGCCGAATGGCGTTTGGCCTGTGAAATGTGGAGATTTAGGGTATTTGGCCGCAATTTTTCTTATGGGAAGGCGCTTTTCCGCGGCTATTCTTCGCACTCGCACTTTGGGAGGTGGGGTCATCCGCCTGTCAGCTTTCCAGGGTCACTTTAGAGATCCAGCCGTCCAGGAGTGGTGGTTCGGTGCAGATGAAGCGGCAGGGTGCGGATGAAAGCGCGGCGCTACTCATTATCCTTGCGCCTTGATTGCGCTCGCTTTCGGTCGCGGGACCGCTATGGGCGCAAAGCGCAGCGCAAAGCATCGGTATTACTGTGCCTTCGATCGCGACGAGTCTGCCGCAGTACGGCGATCCGTTCGGGACCCGCAAATGGCTCAATGATCGTGGCATCACATACAGCCTGATCTACACGAACGATGTACTGGGAATCTGTCGGGCGGCATTCGAACCGGCACGATCGATCAGGGCAAGCTGGAGACCAGCTCTTAGTCGATCTCGAGAAACTTGCCGGGTGGAAGAACTGGAGTTTCTACGCGAATGCGTTTGGAATTTACAATGATGGCCGCATCCGCCGCGACTATGTCGGAGGCATCAACACAATCGCGGCAATTGAAGCCACTCCGACAGTGAGACTGTCCGAGTTATGGTTGGAGCGTTGGGCTGGACCCGTCAGCTTCAGATTTGGTCAGCTCGCCGCGGATGCTGAATTCTTTTACAGCGATCTCAGTCAGATATTTCTGCAGAGCGATTGGCCGACGATTGCGGCGGTCAATTTGCCGGGCGGTGGGCCGGCGTATCCGTTGTCGGCTGTCGGGGCGCGGATAAAATACGAGTTTCCCAAAGACGCATCTCTTCTGTTGGCGATTTTCAACGGCGATCCAGCAGGGCCTTGCTCCGGCGATCCCGATACATGCAATCGCTACGGTCTCAATTTCCGTATTAGCGATCCGGCATTCATGATTGGCGAACTGCAATTTCGACGCAACCGCGGCAAGCACGACACAGACCTCGCAACGACGCTGAAGATCGGAGGCTGGACGCATCTCGGACAATTCCCCGACAAGCGATACGACAACGTTGGCGTTCCCCTGGCGAGTCCTGCAAGCAATGGCATGCCCCTCCTACATCGTGGCGACTACGGCATTTACGGAGTCATCGACCAGCAGCTCTATCGCCCAGGCGGCGGCGACGGCGACAGCGGCGTATCGGTTTTCGCACGGGGATCGGTAAGTCCGTCGGATCAAAATCTGATCAACTTCTACGTAGACGGCGGAATTGTATTTGGCGGGATGGTACCGAACAGACCGTACGATCGTTTCGGCGCCAGCGTCATCTACGCACGCTTTTCCGACAGCGTGCGGGGTTTCGATCAGGACCAGATCAACTTCGGTACGCTGTTCACTCCACCCCGCGATTACGAGACCAATCTCGAACTGACCTACGTTGCTCAGATCGTACCCGGCTGGACGGTTCAGCCGGTGTACACGTCGATCTGGCATCCAAGCGGCACCGGCATCCGCTATCCTGACGCGCAGGTCACGGGCGTCCGTTCAGTGGTTCGCTTCTGAGCGAAGCGACCCGCCCGGACGGGGACATTGCCGGGCGGTCTTCCGGATCAGCGCGAGGATGGACGGGGCAGGCGCCGATCCCAACGGATCAGTAGTAGTTGCAGACTTGGATCATGCGGGCATTTCCGAAGCGGTCGTAACGCGTGACCAGACGGCAAGACGGACCTGCCACGTAAACGGGGGTGGCGTAGGCGTTGGAAACGGCCGCGGCCCCGATCAGCGCGCCGGCGGCAATACCGATGCCGACGCCGGTGCCCCAGTGAGAGTGAGCCTGCGCGCTGCCGCTGGTGGCGGCGAGGCTGCCGGCGAGTGTCAGTGCGGTCAAAGCAACTGCGGTGATCTTGGACTTCGTCATGGTGGTCTCCATCCGGTTTAAAGTGGGGCGGCGTCAACGCCGCGATACCCATAGGTCGCGGCGGAACGGAAAAGGTTCAAATGGGAATTGCCGATGGTTGCGCGGCCCCCCAAAACGGTGACAAACTGGAAAAATGCTAAGAATTACAACGGTTTTGATGCTCGTCGGAATGGCCTGGACTGCGCAGGCGCAGCCGCTCGACCGGGTCATATTTGGCACCAATTGGGTCGCCGAGGCTGAGCACGGCGGCTTCTTCCAGGCCCTCGCGGACGGCACTTACAAGAAGTACGGGCTCGATGTGATCATCGTGCCGGGCGGGCCGAACGTGAACAACCGCACCCAGCTTTTGGCGGGCAAGCTTGATTTCTTCATGAGCGCAAATTCGCTGCAGTCATTCGATGCCGTTGCGAACAACATTCCGACCGTGGTGGTGGCGGCGAGCTTTCAGAAGGATCCGCAGGTTTTCGTTGCTCATCCGGACGTGACGAAATTCGAAGACCTGAAGACGCGGACGCTGTTCGTCTCGAAGGAGGGCATGACCACGTATTTCCAGTGGCTCAAGTCGGAGTTCGGCTTTAATGAATCGAAGGTGAAGCCCTACACTTCAATGCCCAGCCTTTCCTCGCCGACAAGAATTCGGCGATGCAGGGCTACGTGACATCGGAGCCCTTTGCGATCGAACGTGAAGCGGGTTCAAACCGGTCGTGTTCCTGCTTGCCGACCAGGGGTTCGATGCGTACTCAACGCTGATCGGAGACGCGACGCGAGGTCGTGGAAAAAAACCGGATATGGTGCAACGCTTCGTCGATGCTTCGGCGATCGGTTGGTATCACTACATCTATGGTGATGGGCGCGCGGGAAACGAACTTATCAGGATCCAGAATCCTGAAATGACCGATGCCCTGTTGGCCTATTCGATCACGAAAATGAAAGAGCACGGCATTGTCGATCCGGCGACTCAGTGAAGCTTGGAATTGGTGCCATGACCGACGCTCACTGGAAGAGCTTTTTCGACAAGATGGTGCGTGCAGGGGTGGTGAAGGCGGGCCTCGACTACAAGCGCGCCTACACTCTGCAGTTCGTCAACAAAGTGTCGGCGCGGACTCTGCGGCCGAAGTGACGATATCTGCTATTCCGCGGGGACGGCAGATGAGCGGTAGTGCCCGCGCGGTGTGTTCCCGCCGTAACACCAGCCAGCCGAACAGCAGCATTGCCGCGAGCACCGTCAGCGATCCGGCCGATGGCGAAACGGCTCGCCGACGTCGTGGCCTGTGTGAATGAGACCAACGCCAATCGTGAGGACGACCGTACCGATGATCCAGGCGGTTACCTGAACGAGCGCGGCCCTGCTTCGGTCGATCGCAGGATGCAGGTGATAGAAAATTCCAAACAGGAAGAGCGAAACCCAGCCGAGCAGATTGAGGTGGGCATGCGCGGGCATGGCCGAGTGATCGCGGAATATGGCCATAACGATTCCCCAGATCATTCCGACGATCACCGCGAGAACGGCAGCCGGGAAGCTCACTGACGACGCTTTCATTGCGACCTCCAAAGCCCTAGCCATTTGCGGCTGAATTCCATTGCACAAGCCTGTGTAATTAAAATCTTGCCGGCCGTCAATATGAGAGTACAGTACTGTGCAATGAATAGGAAACTGCTCGTATACGTTGAAGCGCCGCGCCGAGAATCAGGCGGAAACGCGCCGGCTATCGTCGAGGCGACCGTTGACCTGCATGCCGCGCTGGGACCGACGCGCACGAGCATCAGCGCCATCGCAGAGCGCGCGGGTGTGCAACGGCACACTGTGTTAGTGCTCATTTCCAGACCGATCGTGAGCTGTTCCTTGCGTGCTCCGGGCTGGCAATGGAGCGCGATCCTTTCCGGATGAGAGCGCCTTGCGTGCGATCGCTCGACCCAGAGCAAAGGTTGCGCCGAGGCCTCGAGCCGAGCTTTACGCCTGGTACGATCGCAATGCCGAGCTTGCCAACAGCGTCATGCGCGACGCCGAAGTCGATCCGCTCACGCGCGACATTGTCCGGTTGCGGATGGGTCGGCGCATAGACGCATTGCAAACCGAGCTTGCGCAGGGTTTCCCGTCCGGGCGGACGCGCGACGCCGCGCTCGGCCTTGCGGTCAGCTTCCACACCTGGCGGTCGCTCACGAAGGACAGCCGACTGAGTATCGATGCAGGCTGTGGAATTTGTGGTGCGCGCGATACGTTGTACTGTCGAAAGACGTAATTGATCCGCCCGACTTTTGACAGGCGCGCCAATTGGCTACCTCTCCGCCGACCGGTCTTTCGCAAGGCACTACCACAATCGTCGCGTTACGTGGCGTCGAAAAGAGATTTTGCCAACGGCGTACGTGCGCTCGATCGGCTTGATCTCGACGTCCGGGCCGGTGAGTTCGTTTCGGTGCTGGGTCCGTCGGGCTGCGGCAAGTCGACGGCGCTACGCATTATCGCGGGCTTGAGCCCACCGTCCGCGGGAGTGGTCGAATGGCCTGCAGGAGCAGTGCCAATCGGCTTCGTGTTCCAGGAGCCAACATTAATGCCGTGGGCCGACGTACGTCGACTAATGTTCGGCTACCACTTAGGCTTGCGGGCAAGGATGATCCTGCCGCGGTGGCACAGGCTCTGGACCGGGTCGGACTTAAAGACTTTGCGCAGAGCTACCCTCGTGAATTGTCGGGGGCATGAAGATGCGCGCCTCAATTGCGCGCGCTCTGGTGACCGAGCCGCAATTGATCCTGATGGACGAGCCTTTCGCCGCGCTCGACGAAATCACACGCTTCAAGCTCAACAACGATCTTCTGGCGGTCTGGCAGGCCCTGGGCCGCACGGTGATCTTCGTGCACCCATTCGGTGTTCGAGTCGGTCTACCTGTCGCAGCGCATCGTTGTGATGACGCCGCGCCCTGGTCGGGTCTTTACGCAGATTGCCATCGACGCGCCGTATCCACGTGACGAACGGTTCCGGACTTCACCGGAGTATGCTGGGTTCTGCCGGCGAGGTAGCCGACGCGTTAGGCAAAGCTATGCGGGCTGGAGACTGTGCCATGAAGCAGCGTCTTCTCCGCATCGGATTGCCGATCGTCGTACTTGCTCTCGTCATCCTGTGCTGGGAGCTGCTGGTGCGCGCGTTTGCGATTCCGCCGTACGTGTTGCCCAGTCCCGGGCTCGTGCTGACGACGCTGATCTCGGATGCCGGCCTCTTGTGGCGCTCGTTGTTGGTGACGCTCAGGCTCACTTTCGAAGGATTTCGCGCTCGCCGCAGTTGGCGGCATCTTGCTGGCGATCGCGTTCAACCAATGGCGACTGGTCGAATATTCGTTTTATCCATACGCCGTCATTCTTCAGGTCACGCCGATCGTCGCCATCGCGCCGCTTTTGCTGATCTATCTGCCGCAGCCGCTCGCGGTGCTCGCCTGCGCATGGATCGTTGCGTTCTTCCCGGTTCTGGCCAACACGACGCTCGGGTTGAATTCGGTCGATCACAATCTTCTCGCGCTTTTCGAGCTCTACGAAGCATCGCGCTGGCAGGTGCTGTGGAATCTGAAGCTGCCATCGGCCCTGCCGCAATATGCTCGCGGCCTGCGCATCGCCGGCGGCCTGTCGCTCATCGGCGCGGTGGTGGCCGAGATTGCCGCAGGGTCAGCCGGGGCGGGTTCGGGACTCGCCTATCGCATCGCCGAGATCCGGCTATCGACTCAACATCCCGCGCATGTTCGCTGCGTTGCTTTTGCTGTCGCTCGCCGGCGTCGCGATTTTCTTTACGCTATCGGCGATTTCGCATCTTGCGCTGCGGCGCTGGCATGAGAGCGCGATCGATCGCGAACGCTAGGCTCCAAGCAAAAGTTGCACGAGCGCGCCCAGCGCGGCCATCGCCACCACCACCTCGATCAGACTGCGGTGCAGACCGAATGCCAGCACGGCCGCGATGGCGGCCAATGCGCGTGCACGGAGGTCGAGCGCGAGCGGATCGAATGCAATACCAGCGCAGCGGGCCCGTCGTGCATTTCGGTGACCTTGCCGAACAGTACATGCAGTGCGAACCACACCGACAGGTTCAGGATGACGCCAACCACCGCCGCCGTGATCGCCGCGAGCGCGCCGGAGAGTTGGCGGTTGGCGCGCAGCGGCTCGACGAATGGTGCGCCGGCGAAGATCCAGAGCATCGACGGGTACGAAGGTGACCCATGTCGTCATCGCCGCACCCAGGACTGCCGGCGGCGATGGGTGAGAACGGCGCCGCGTCGCGGAAAGCGGCGAGGAAGCCGACAAATTGCGTAACAAGGATGAGCGGTCCGGGCGTCGTTTCTGCGAGACCGAGACCATCGACCATTTCCGGCGCGGTCATCCAGCCATGCGTCTCGCACCGCTTCCTGAGCCATATAGGCCAGCAAGCGCATAGGCGCCGCCGAAGCTGACGACCGGCGAGCTTCGAGAAGAAGATGCCGATGCTGACAAGGACATGTTTGGGGCCAAGGATGAGCGCGGCAAGCGCGATCGGCACGCACCACACAATGAGGCCAATCGATGGAAGCGATGGCAAACTGACGCCAGCGGTCTTCCGCCGGAGGCGCGACACTTCGGGTTTTGCCGCAAGCCCAAGCTGACCCGGAGCCCGGCGCGCGACAAAATAGCCGACGAGAGCGGCAGCTGCGACAATCAGTGGAAAGGGTAGTGCCAGAAAAAGATGCCGACAAAAGCAGCAGCCGCCAACGACAGCAGCAGGGGCGTCTTCAGCGCGCGCTTGCCGATGCGGATCAGCGCCTCGATGCACAATCACCAGGACCGCGGCTTTGATGCCAAACAGCGCGCCGTCTATCGCCGAAATGCCGCGCCCGAGCGCATACATCAGGCTCAGGCCCAACATCACGAGCGCGCCCGGCAGCACGAACAGAATCCCGGCCGCAAGACCGCCGCGAACGCCGTGCATCAGCCAGCCCAGATAAGTGGCTAACTTCTGCGCCTCCGGCCCCGGCAGCAACATGCAGAAATTCAACGCGTGCAGGAAGCGCGCTTCGTCGACCCACTTTTTCTCATCGACCACGATGCGATGCATCAACGCGATCTGCCCGGCCGGTCCGCCGAAATTGATGCAGCCGATCTTCAGCCAAACGAGGAAAGCTTCGCCAAAGCTGGGCCGGGCAGTCGTTTCAGTGGTCGCCAACATTTCCGTCATGCGGCTTTGGCCGGCCAGTTGTGTCGCTCTTCGGCGGCAAAGCGCAGCCACGCGAAGAGGGCATCGTAGACGACGAAACCGCGCTCGAGCAGTCCGTGATCGTCATCGCCTGCGAGCGCCGACAGGCCCAGCGAAACGGCATGCAAGCCGGCGGCTTCCGCGGCGATGATCGGGCCGCGCCGTATCGGCGCCCCGCACGATCAAGGCGAGCCGCGCCAGCGAGACGGTTCGCCCTCCAGCCCGAACAGCTTGAAGCATTGTATCGAACGAGCAGCGTTCGCCGATCGTGGCTGAGTTCGACATCCTTGATGTCGAACGGCACACCGCCGCTTTCGCGAGCGACATTGTTCACCTGATCAGGATCGACGAACAGAATGCGCGCTTGCGGATCGAGGAAACGGCGGATCAGCCATGGGCAGGCGATGCGGTCGATCTTCGGACGGCGCCGCGTCACCCAGATGCTCGGCCGGCGTGGAGCGATCCGCTCAAGCTCCAGTTTTGGCGACAAAGGGCAGGCCTGCCTTTGTCCAACCTTCGTAGCCGCCTTCCAATACGCGTGCGTCGATGCCATCGGCACGCAGCTGCGCCACCGGTGGCTTGGCTCATTTCATGGCCGGCCTTGCAGGCAGCGATGATCGGTCGCGTCGGATCGAAATCGTGTTCCCATTGCTCGGCCTTGCCGGCGTCGCGCCAGAGTGCGCCCGGTAACAGGTGCGGCGATTGTTCGAAGGCGTCATGCCTTCGAACGTCGATGATCTGCGGCGCCATTTGCGTCGCGATCGCGTTCCAGAGATCTTGCGGAGAGATGGAATAGTCTGGAGACAGCATGAGTCCCTCCGTGAACGAAGGAGACGGTGCTTGGGCTCACAAAGCCTTGAGGGCGGGGCGACCGTCGCAGGCCCCACATGTCAATACTAGTTCAACGCATCGGCGCGATCAACGCCACTCCCGAAAAGAGCAACAGCAGCAGGATCATCTTGCGGAATGCGGCATCGTTGAGCTTTCCATAAAGGCGTAGGCCACACCAAATGCCGAGAATAAGCGCGGGGAGCGCAAGCACGTAGAGCTTGAGCGTTTCAACACTGAAGGCGCCGGCCACCGCGAGCGAGATTGCGCTCATCACGAAGGTCGCGAACATCACCGGCTGAAAGATCGCGCGCTGCGAGTCCTTGGTCCGCCACGGAGCTGACACCAGATGGTGACCGCAATGCCGCCCAAGCCGGTCAATCCACCGATGAGGCCGTTCGCAACACCAACGCCAAGGTCAGCCGTGACGCCGCCGTGAACCTGTTTAACGGCAGGCCTGATCAGGTTGTAGAGGCTGTAGAGGATCAACAAGATACCGATGGTGAGCCGAAGCGTCCCTTGATCAACCGTTTTCAGGAGCGCTGTGCCGGCGGGAACGCCCATTGCTCCGCCAATGATGAATGGCGCCACGGTTCGCCAGTTCACGGCGTTGGCGGACTCGCCAGATGCCGGAACCTTGCGTGACGAGACCGCACAGTACGATCAGAAGTGCGTTCTGAGCAGGCGAAATGATGTGCAGCCAGACACCTGACACGACGAGTCCCATGGCAAAGCCGGATACGCCGGATGTCAGGCCACCGAAAAAAGCCGCGATGAGAAAAAGTACGAGATTCAGTCCATCCATAGTCGTCGCTCCCGAAGCGAAAGGAACGCAGCGCTTGGATGAATGTCATCTGACGGGAGGCGGCATTGTCCCCGGCCTTCGCCGAATGGCGCTTACGCGATCGCATGTCCACAAGCAGCAAAGGTCCCCTCCGCTATCGGAGGAGACGGTGCTTGGGCTCGCGTGCCTTGAAAATGCGGGGCGACCGCCGTTGGCCCCACGCCGTTGTCTTTATTACAGGTCGTTTGGCCGTACAAGGCTTTACGCATTACACACCCGCATATTCGTTACTCGCCATGGGGCGCTGTCTTCGCTAATCCTTCTGCGGGAGGCGGCCATGACCAATAAAATCGATCTCAGTGGACGCAATGCAGTCGTCACTGGCGGCGCTCAAGGCATTGGCCGCGCAATCGTCGAGCGCTTCATCGACCTGGAGCAACCGTCGCAATCTGGGACCGCGATATCGCGCTGGCAAAAAGACAGCGACTGAATTACAAAAACGCGGTCGCGTCGTTTCATTTGCCGTTGACGTCACCGACTATTTCGATGTGGAGCGAGCGCGCGACGAGACGATCAAGGCGCTGACCCGCATCGATGTCCTCGTGAACAAATGCCGGCATTGCCGGACCCAACACGAAGACCTGGGAATATCCACTGGACGCATGGCGCAGTGTTCTTTCCATCAATCTGGATGGACCATTTCACTGTTGTCGTGCCTTGGCACCGGCGATGATCGCGCAAAATTACGGCCGTATCGTCAATATCGCCTCCATTGCCGGCAAAGAGGGCAATCCGAACGCGCCGGCCTATTCGGCGTCGAAGGCCGGGCTTATCGCGCTCACCAAATCGCTCGGCAAGGAACTTGGCGTCATACGACATTTCGGTCAACTGCATTACGCCGGCCGCTGCGAAAACCGCGATCTTCGATCAGATGACGCAAGAGCACATCGACTTCATGCTTCGAAAATTCCTCGCGGACGTTTCGTCACCGTGGAGGAAATCGCAGGCCTGGCCGCGTTTTGCGCCTCGAGCGATTGTTCGTTCACCACTGGCGCGGTCTTCGATATTTCCGGCGGGCGGGCGACCTATTGAGCGATCCAGCTACAGCAGCGACGTCAGCGCTTGACCGGCATTGCGCTGATGTGCGGGGCGGTCGCGACGTTTTCCTGTCTCGACGCCACCGGAAAATATCTGCTGCGGTACATGGACCCTTTGCAGGTCGTCTGGGCCCGCTACTTCGGCGCCTTCCTGTTGGCACTTATTTTTCTCAATCCGATCACCCGACCGAAAATGATGACGACAACGCGACCGTTCTTGCAGGTCGGTCGATCGGCGCTGCTGCTCGGATCCACCGCACTGAGCTTTTTGCGCTGCGCTATCTTCAACTTGATGAAGCGCTTGCGATCCTGTTCTCGACGCCGTTTCTGGTTGCCTTGCTCAGCGGTCCATTGCTCGGCGAATGGGTCGGCTGGCGACGGTGGACGGCAATCGGCGTCGGCTTCTTCGGTGTTTTGCTGGTGGTGCGCCCGGGCTTTGGCGGGATTCATCCGGCGGCGCTGCTCACATTCTGCGGCGCCATCTGTTACGCGCTTTACGTGATCACGACACGCGTACTGGCGCGCACCGACACCAGCGAAACAACGTTGTTCTATTCAAATCTGGTCGGTGCCGTAGCGATGCTCCCGATCATCCCGTTCGTCTGGACGCCGCCGAACAGCGCTCTTGTCGTGGCGCTTATGGTGCTCATCGGTGCGCTCGGGAGCGGAGGGCACTATCTCCTGATCCTCGGCCACCGACTGGCGCCGGCGTCGACCTTGGCGCCTTTCATTTACACGCAGATCGTCTGGACGACGACGCTGGGCTTCCTGGTGTTCGGCGATCTGCCCAACCACTGGACCATCATCGGGGACTGGTTGTGGTTTCGTCCGGCCTATATCTGCTCAACCGTGAACGCAAACTGGGCAAAGCGGAGCCTTCGGCACCGGTTGCCTAAGCGTCATGCGGGGCGCTAAGTTGCCGCCGCTTATCAAGCGATTTTCGAGGATTTTCATGGCCACAGCAAAGCGACCGTGCGCAGGCGAAAGCCGGCTCCGGACTGAATGACGATATCGGCGAGCAGAAGCGGCTCGAATTGTACCGGACGCAGGTTGTGCCTCCGGGAGGCGGAACAGCGCGCCTACGATCTGTTCCTGCAGAACCTGGTCAAAGGACACCAGCCATCTTTCTCTCGGCCAGGAAGCGGTGGCAGCCGGGTTCGCCGGCGCAATGAAGCCGGGTGATCTCTCGTTCTGCACCTATCGCGGTCACGCACATACGCTTGGCGCGCGGCGTGCCGGTGGAAAAGGTGCTGGGCGAACTGATGCAGCGCGACAACGGGCTGATGCGCGGCAAGGGCGGCTCGATGCACCTGACCTCGGTCGATCATGGCGTGATGGGTTCATACGCCATCATCGGCGCTCATCTTCCGATCGCCTGCGGCGCCGCGTGGCGCGCGCAATACAAGGGCGATAAGGACGTGTCGGTCTGCTTCTTCGGCGACGGCACCACCAAATATCGGCGCTTTTCACGAGGCGCTCAATTTCGCCGCGGTGTGGAAGCTGCCGGTGATTTTCGTCTGCGAGAACAATCTCTACATGGAGTACACGCCGATCGGCGATGTGACCGCCGTGCCGCAGCCGGCGGCGGATCGCGCCTCGGCTTACGGGCTGGAGCGCATCGTGATCGACGGCAACGATGCCGATGTCGTCTATCGCGCCGCGCAGACTGCGTTCGATAAAGCGCGCGCGGGCGACGGCCCGTCGCTGATCGAGTGCCTGACCTATCGCCACAGCGGCCACTCCCGCGCCGACCCGGCGAAGTACCGGCCCGAGGGCGAGCTCGACCGCTGGAAGTTGCGCGACCCGATCAAGATCTATCGCGAGCGGCTGCTGCAATTCGGCGTTGCGGAAAGGCAGATCGCAGACATCGATGCGCGAGGTGCGCAAGATCGTCGACGACGCAACAGAAGCCTGCAAGGCCGCGCCACCGCCGCCGCTCGATATCATCGCCACCGACGTCTACGCCGATGGAGGCTGGGCATGGCGGAACTGACTTATCGCGACGCGGTCATCCGCGGCATCGCGCAGGAAATGAGTCGCGATCCCGATGTCGTGTTTCTCGGAGAGGACGTGGCCAAGGCCGGTGGCGTGTTCAAAGCGACCGTTGGGCTCTACGAGCAGTTCGGACCATTGCGCGTGCGCGACACGCCGATTTCCGAGCAGGCCATTCTGGGCGCCGCGATGGGTGCGGCGATGACCGGCCTGAAGCCGATCGCCGAGATCATGTTCTCGGATTTCTTCGCCGTGTGCTTCGACTACATCGCCAACGAATTTCCCAAGAGCCGTTACATGTCGAACGGGCAGGTCAAATGCCCGCTGGTGGTGCGTACCGGCAATGGCGCGGGTTCGCGGTTCGGCGCGCAGCACAGCCAGAGCGTCGAGAACTGGTGCATGATGATCCCGGGCCTCAAGGTGGTGGCGCCCTCGAGCCCGCGCGATGTCATCGGGCTGCTGGCCGCGTCCGTGCGCGATCCTGATCCGGTGATTTTTCTCGAGCACAAGTCGCTTTATCCGACGAAGGGCGAGGTTCCGGACGGCGAGATCGTCGACACGCTCGGGACAGCCAAAGATTCTGCGCTCCGGCAAGGATGCGACGATCTGCGCATTGGCGCTGATGGTGCCGCGCGCGCTCGAAGCCGCGGAGAAGCTCAAGGCGGAACACGGCATTGATTGCGAAGTTGTCGACGTGCGGTCGCTGGTGCCGCTCGATACGCAAACCATACTTAGGTTCGGTTGCCAGGACGCACCGGCTGTTCACGGTCGAGGAAAATCCGCGGCTATGCGGCTGGGGTGCCGAGATCGTTTCGATTGTGGCGGATGAGGCGTTCTACGACCTTGATGGTCCGCCCGTTCGTATTACGACACCGCACATTCCGCTGCCGGCCGCCGATATCCTCGAAGACATCGTCCTGCCGACGCCGGACCGGATTGCTGAAACCGTCAGGCGGAGCCTGCAGAGTTAGCCGCCGGTCGTCGCCGGACTTGTGCCGGCGGCCCCACCTGGAAAGGCATCACGCCCAGACGGATGGCCGGGAGGTCGGCCACGACATCGAGAGTAAAGGAAGTTCCATGTACGAAAATCTTCTCGCCAACGTTCCAACCGATCTCTGGATTGGCGGCAAATGGCGCAAAGCCTCCGATGGCGGCCGCTTTGACGTGATCGATCCGGCGACCGAACGGAAGATTGCCTCGGTTGCCAGCGCAACGGTCGATGACGCCAAGGCCGCGCTTGATGCTGCCGAGGGTGCTTTCGAAGGCTGGGCTGGACGCAAAGCCGCGCGAGCGCGCCGAGATCCTGCGCAAAGCCTACGAGCTGATCATGCGGGACGCCGAACGTTTCGCAAAACTGATCACGCTCGAGAACGGCAAAGCCCTGTCGGATCTCGCGCGGCGAGGTGGCCTATGCGGCCGAATTCTTCCGCTGGTATGCCGAGGAAGCGGTGCGCAATATCGGCGAGGTATCGCGTGCGCCGGCATCAGGCGCGCGAATCTTTGTGCACCACAAGCCGGCCGGTATCGCCGTGCTGGTGACGCCGTGGAATTTCCCGGCGGCGATGGCCACCCGCAAGATCGGACCCGGCGCTCGCGGCTGGATGTCCCGTCGTTCTCAAGCCTGCCTCGGACACGCCGCTCACCATGCTGGCGCTGATGCCGGCCCTGGAGGAAGCAGGCGTTCCCGCGGGCGTGGTCAACGTCATTCCCTCGCGCTCGTCGGGCAAGGTCGTCGGCGCCATGCTGCACGACCCGCGCGTGCGCGTCGTCTCATTCACCGGCTCGACCGAAGTCGGCCGCAAGCTGCTGCACGAAGCGGCCGACAACATCGTCAAGCCGGCGATGGAGCTCGGCGGCAACGCGCCATTTATCGTATTCGAGGATGCCGATATCGACGCCGCTATCGACGGCGCCATGATCGCGAAAATGCGGAACATGGGCGAAGCCTGCACGGCGGCTAACCGTTTCTACGTGCACGAAAAGGTGCACGACGAATTTGCCAAGAAGCTGACCGCCAAGATGGGCTCGCTGAAGATGGGCAATGGCCTCGACGAGGGCGTCAATCTCGGCCCGCTCGTGAACAAGGATGGCCGCGACAAGGTGATCGAGCTGGTCGACGACGCCGTCAAGAAGGGCGCCAAGGTGTCTGGTCGGCGGAAAGTTGCCCGAAGGGCCGGGATTCTTCTATCCGGCGACCGTGCTCACCAATGTTCCGGATCCAGCCAAGATGCTGAACGAGGAAATTTTCGGACCCGTCGCTTCCATCCAGACATTCAAGACTGAAGACGAGGCGATCAAGCGCGCCAACGATACCGAATACGGCCTCGTCGCCTATCTTTACACCAAGGATCTCGGCCGCGGCATGCGCGTCTCCGAGAAGCTCGATTTCGGAATGATTGGCCTCAATCGGGGACTCGTCTCCGATCCCGGCGGCGCCGTTTGGCGGCACAAAGCAGTCCGGCCTCGGTCGCGAAGGTGCGCACGAAGGCATGATGGAATTTCTCGAGACACAATACGTGTCTGTGAGTTGGTGAGGTCGGGCGCTGCGCGCCGGTTCAGTGATGACAGGAAGGGATAAAGCGCGTGGACGTTCTGATGCCGCAGCTCGGCGAAACCGTCGCCGAGGGCAAGATCACGAAATGGTTCAAGGCGGCCGGCGATGCGGTGAAGCCGGGCGACAACCTGTTCGAAATCGAAACCGACAAGACCTCGATGGAGGTGCCGTCGACCACGACCGGCACGCTCAGCCGAAATTCGGTTCAACGTGGGCGAGGTCGCCAAGGTCGGGGCTGTGGTGGCGGTGATTATCAGGCCCCGGCGCTGCGCAAGGTCCGACGGCGGCACCCGCGCCAGCCAAAGCGCCGGCGGCTCCAGTCGCGTCCTGCACCTGTGGCGGCAGAGGCAGTCGCGCAGGTCGGCGCCGGTCCCGCGCACCGCGCCGATGGATCCTTTCGCGAAGTGCGGACGCCTGAGCGCAACTATGGGCCCGGCAGACTGGCCGGCGGCACCGCAGTCACGCCCCTGGCGCGGCGGCTTGCCGGCGAGCGTGGCATCGATCTGTCACGCGTCTCGGGCTCGGGTCCGCATGGTCGCATTGTCGCACGCGACGTGGAGCGGGCCGCGCCCGGTTCGGCAATGTCAGGCAATCGCGAGGTGGAGTCAGCGCCGCGCAGGTAAAGGCGCTGTACGAGGGGATTGCCTATGAAGAGGTTCCTCTCGACTCCATGCGCCGCACCATTGCGACGCGCCTGGTCGAGGCCAAGCAGAGCATTCCGCATTTCTATTTGACCGCCGATCTTGATGCAGGCCGCCTGATTGCGATGCGCGAGGAAGCGAACGCCGCCGCGCCGAAGAGCAAGGATGGCGAGCCCGCGTTCAAGCTTTCGCTCAACGATTTCGTCATCAAGGCCTGGGCGGCGGCGTTGCAGCGTATTCCGGCGGCGAACGCCGTGTGGGCAGGCGATCGTATCCTGCGTTTCCGTAATTCCGATATCGGTGATTGCGGTCGCGCTCGAGGGCGGGCTGATAACGCCGGTTATCCGCAACGCCGAAGCAAAATCGCTTACGGCTATTTCAGCGGAGATGCGCGATCTCGCCGGCCGCGCGCGTCAAAAGAAGCTCAGGCCGAACGAATATCAGGGCGGCTCAAGTGCCATCTCCAATCTCGGCATGTACGGCGTGCGCGAATTTTCCGCCATCATCAATCCGCCCCACGCCACGATACTGGCGGTCGGCAGCACGCGACGCGCGCCCGTCGAGGCTGACGACGGCAGCGTGAAATTCATCGACCAGATGACTGTTACATTGTCGTGCGATCATCGCGTCGTGGATGGTGCGCTGGGTGCCGAATTGTTGGCAGCATTCAAGAAGTTTCGTCGAGGCGCCGGTGACGGCGCTGGTTTAAGCAAGGAGAACACGAAATGGCTGGCGATAAGCCGGATGTTTTGATGGTCGGTGCCAAGAAGCCCGTGATGATGAAGGGCTTCGAAGGCAAGGTGACACTTCACCACTGGCTTGACGCCAAGGACAAGGACGCTTTCGTCAAAGACGTTGGCAAGAAGATCAAGGCGATTGCGATTGCCTACACCGCCAATAAAGTCGATGGGAATTTTCTGCAGCAATTTCCCAATCTCGAACAGGTTTCGAGTTTCGGCGTCGGTTACGATCACATCGACGCCAAATGGGCCGGCGAGCACGGCATTGTCGTCACCAACACGCCCGAGGTTCTCAACGAGGAAGTGGCGGATACCGCTTTAGGTCTGCTGCTTTGCACAGTGCGCGAGTTGCCGCAGTCGGAGCGCTATCTGCGCGCTGGCAAGTGGAAAGACGCGCACTATCCGCTCACCAAGGCCACGCTGCGCGATCGGACCGTCGGAATGGTCGGCATGGGCCGCATCGGCAAAGCGATTGCGCGCAGGCTCGAAGCATTCGGTGTGTCGGTCGTCTATCACAGCCGCAACCCGCAAGCGGGTGTCGACTATAAGTACTATCCGAAACTCATCGATATGGCGCGAGGACGTCGATACGCTGATGGTGATCGTGCCCGGCGGCGCGAGCACCAAGAACATGATCAATGCCGAAGTGCTCAAGGCGCTCGGCCCGCGCGGCGTGCTGATCAACATGGCGCGCGGTTCTGTGGTCGATGAGCCGGCCCTGATCGAGGCACTGCGGAATCGAACGATCTATTCCGCCGGACTCGATGTGTTCGCCAACGAGCCCAATGTTCCGAAGGAACTGATCGATATGGATCACATCGTGCTGTTCCCGCATCTCGGCTCGTCAACCGAGGCGACGCGGGCAGCGATGGATCAGCTTGTAGTCGATAATATTCTGGCCTGGGCAGCCGGTAAGCCGGCACTCACGCCGGTTCCCGAAACGCCAGGGCCACGGAAACGTTAGTGGGCGGCCCGGTTGCACAGGTGTTATAGTTTAAACATGACCCGTCTTCTGATTGGTCTTGGAGTTATCTGCCTTGCTGGTGTTGCGCTTGCGCAGACACCGGCACCACTCAGCGACTCGGCGAGGCGGGTGATCGGCAGTTGGGAATTTTCCAATGCCGATCGCGACAGGACCTGCACGGCCACCCTCAAAAGCGATCTATCCCCGGCGGCCTCAAGATCGAGTTCGACGCCAACTGCGTCAATATTTTCCCGCTGGTGCGCGATATCACGGCGTGGAAGTTTCCGGAAAACGATCTGCTCTACTTCACCGATGCGCGCGGCAAGACGATCGTGGAGTTCAGCGAAGTCGAAGATGGAATCTTCGAAGCGCCGACGCCCGGAGTTGGCGTCCTGTTTCTGCAGAATGCGGCGGCCGCCGGCGCGCCCCAAAACCGCCGGAGCAACTCGCAGGCGATTGGGCGATCGTGCGCAAGTCCGGTCCGCCGGTCTGTACGCTGACGCTTGCGATGGCAAAGGCCAGCGACGGTTTTGCCGTTGCGGTAAAGCCCGGTTGCGACTGCGGCCATTGCCCGCCTCAATTTTACGCAATGGCGCGTCGATCGCGACCAGTTGATGCTAGTGCCTGCGCGCGGCAACCCATGGCGCTTCGAGGAAATCGACAACACAGTCTGGCGGCGCGTACCGGAGAGTTCCGATCAGATGACGCTCGTGCGCCAGTAGCC
>ERZ1370068.8592-contig-7434_pt1 | contig 63024 bp, 103 predicted proteins | sample MGYA00561227_ERZ1370068 | MGnify/ENA primary metagenome ERZ1370068 (study PRJEB38410, sample SAMEA6850437) | metagenome | study: Metagenomic assessment of the ecological functions of the soil: analysis of the soil microbiota associated with the...
ATTGTACTTCGTTCAGTTACGTATTGCTGAATTTAATTATTATCAAGAATAAAGACAATGCAAAGACCTTAACACTGCATAAACAGTAGTTAAAATAGTAATTTTCGGAACTAAACGACGAAATTAAGCTTCGGGCTCAATGGTGAATTTGACTTTTCAATCTTTCAAATCAGCATGTTCATCGTATTAAAGTTTATTAAGGTTGGATTCTGTATGTATTCTATATTCATCTAGGGTAAAAAGGCGATGACCATACCTTTCAATGAGTTTTCTGAATTTGATATCTCTTTGGATGACATTTTCAGCATAAGCCATTTTCTTTTCGGAGTCAATGAAAAACATTTTGTTTCATCGCGTAATTGATAAAGACTTGAATGAACAAATCATTCTGTAACTTTAAAATAGGGCGAAGGGTCTTATTCTGGAAAACTTCTTCGATTGAAGATTGATTGGTGATTGTTCCTAAAGATTCTCCCTCTTAATTCTAGAACGTTATTGTCTCTGGCTTCCATGGGGCTAGTTTAAAGGTTAAGTATTTCAATAAAATCTTAATATCAATATTTTAAAGTTATAAAAAAGCCCTGTTGAAAAACAGGAGGTCATTTTATAGTTATCAATAATTAATTGTTAATTAGTTATCTTAAATACTGCCTTACGAATTCAGCGTCTTGCGTACTGAGAATTCTTATCCACTGAGCTATCTACACCGGCTCCACTTTAGCAACAAGTCGGGAAGGATTAATACCTGCTTTAACCAAAATTGCTTTAACATTTCAGCTCTATCAGCGGCTAACTTCTCGTTTTTAGCACTATTACAACTTCATCAGCATAACCTGAAATCTCTACAGATGCGGTTGGATTGTTTCTTAAATAATTCAGCACGAAGCCAATATTGTCCGCTGAAGGGTTTGGCTGAGCATTGCTCTTATCAAAGTAAGCTGCAATATAACCCTCATTGATTAATTGTTCTAACATACCTTTAGATAAGGCTACATTGTTAGTACTATTATTATTAGTAATTGAACTGTCAATATATTTTCTAACTCATCCGGCACACCGTTAGTATTCTTGTCAACCATTCTACCTTTAGTATCAACGGCTACTCCGGCAATAGAATTATTCTCAACATCTAAATAATCAGGCACACCATCTTTATCAGCATCATTCATCAAAGTCTCAATCTCACCGATTCTGTTGTTTAACTCTTCTAATTCTTTTATCTTTTATCCTGAATAATAGCCCAGTCTCCCTTAGATCTTCTCATTACCGAATGAATAGGACAATCCAAGAGTTGCTGCAACCATCTGACCTGATAAGTTATTCGCCGTATCAGAGTTAGAACCATCCCAATTAAAATATTTGTCTGAAATTATTCAACATGCTATGTCAAACACAATTGACATTGATTTTTGTAATTCTAAATTGTGGAGAAAAACCAACAACAAATTACTTATTCCATTCATCCAAATCTTGTACATTTGAATGCCATTCTTACCACCTGAAGGCCTCCATGGATTAATAAGCCAAATCTTCCAACTGAGTCTTCAACCCCAAATAATCTTACTGCATTTACAACTCCTTGGAAACCTGCTCTGTATTGATAGGTTTCAAATGGTAGACTACCACTTCCATCTTGATTAGTGAACTTATCATAGTTTAAATCTAATCTAAGACCAAACTTTAGGCTCAACATATAACGAGCAGCAGCACCAAAGTGTTACCTCAAGCTTTCCAAAAAAGTAGCTGGGTAACTGGAATAATAACCTTCTGCAAAAGGTTTTAATCCTTTGGCCTGTCCAGCATAAACATCTATAGTCCATCTGTTATAACTATCTCCTAAAACACCCGTAGTATCAACTGCAACCTGTGCGTTTGAAAAGTTAAAAGAAAGAATAGTAATTAAAAGTAGTAGAGTAATTCTTCATATGGATTGATTTGCGATTATTAAATTAAATATTAAAAATCACTACAAATATAAATGTTTACAATTAATAATCAACTTTTTTCCCCATTATCGAATTGACAAGGATTGTTTTTCACTCAATGAAATCGATTTCGGTTAAGAATTTATCATATTGACTCCTTCAAAGCTTAAATCATTAATTTTGTTATGAAAATAAAAGAACATGAGATCATACCACCAGAAAATGGGTAAAACCGGAAGACCTAAACCCAAATAGTACTTTGTTTGGTGGAAGATTATTAGCCTGGATTGACGAAGGTGGCGTTGTATTCCATAATTCAATTGGAAAATTAAATTGTAACCAAACACCTCGGAGATTAATTTCAGGGAGCTCAGCCAAACAAGGCGATATTATAGAAATTGGGATTGACGTAGTGAAATTTGGAGGGCTCATCATTAACATTTGTCAGGTGAGAAATATGATGACGCGCGAAATCATTATTACCATTGACAGTATTACTATGGTTAGTCTTGGTCGGATGGCAAACCAAAACCTCATGGAAAAACACAAATAGAGATATATTCAGGATCGATTAACCGGTTATTGATCTACAAATTCACTTTTTGCCGGAAGGCATTTCATAAATCTGTAAGTCGAAATAGAATACAAGCAAAGATATGGTCAAAAATATCAGCCATAATGTATTCGTAATATTAACTCGCCCAACGCTTTGTCACTTGAAAAAGCATAAATCTCCAAGGGAACTCCCTGTGCCGTTGGCTGCAACTGACGGCACAGCAATGTGCATATCTTTATTCAAACCGGGATGCGTGACTTAAATATTGGGTGATGTATTTTCGGAACAAGCCTAAATTGGTCATGTTGCGTGCCGTTAAGCGACAGAGTTTTATCTACGTCGATGCCGGTTGTTAAACTTCTCGATCTCCAGCCTGTCTGCTTTCAATATAACTGAGCTGACCAATTGTACCCTTTTCTTATGATTCCTGTAATTCGTCATTCATCTCAAAAATCGAATGCTGCTGGCTTTTTGATCAAAATATGTCTTTTGATCCGTCTTCCGTCCGATTCCTGCATTCCGCGCCAGTTTCTGAAAGGAATCGGATACTCAAGGCTGTAGGTCGGAATCGTTGGTGGCTGGTATTGTCAAAATTTCGACCTTTTACGGTGGCCAAATTGATTTCAATCGCATCTCCATCGGCTTGCCGAATTTGTCCAACGGTAATCCAGTCGCCAATACGCACCATGTCGTTTAGCGACTACCTGCACACTGGCTACAAATCCTAAAATGGTATCTCCGAATATCAAAGATAATAGCCGATAACGTTCTGAAATGGCTCCAAATGTTTCCAACATTGCGCCTGGTTCTGATTCCAAACAACTTTTGGAAATAATCATAGCTAGCACCAAAAACCCATAGCACAATCATGATGACCTGAATGTAACTATCAATAGGTTTGTCGCTGTAGGCTGGTTTTTGATTTTAAGTGATCTCGGAAAGCATTAAGAATGGTTCTGATGATCCACAAACTGAGCAATACAATATACACCCCGACGCTAGTTTCCCGAAAATAGCCTTCCCAGTAGTCGTATTTCTCTAAGATAATAGGGACCGCTTTGTAGATAAAGAACAACAGGATCAGATAAGTGCAGTGTACTTGGCTGTCTTATTGTGAATCCAATAAATCGTCGAATCTGGTTTTGGTCCGTCTGCGCAATGACAGCCGTACTGCGTGACCAATACGAACTCGGCTAAGTAATAAACACCGTAAGCAAGATGCGATATAAAACGACTATCATTAAAACGATGTGTCTATCGCCAAACTCAAGTAGGCAAGAATTGCGGTTTCATCCAAAATCCCATTCTCTGAATAGCGCGGTATAACTCCAAGCCGAATATCTTTATCGAAGAAGCTTATGCATTATTCTCTACATTATTTCTTCTCCACGTAAAAGGTTGCAAAAGGCAATTAGATGACGCTACTCGAACGATAATTCCAAATGTCTTTCAAGTTCCAATTTTTGAGATCTCTCTAAAAATTGCAAGATAGCCAAGATCACGTATCCTATGAATAATAGACACCGTGAGCCATTCCAATCGGACGCAACATAGTCTGGTACAGCTCCGGATTCGTTCGGTTTGATGACTAACATATTGGCAGAACAAAGCTAAATAGGAAATTCCTTCCTAGAGATGGCGGTGAACTTTAAAAGCTTGAGTCATGAATATATTTTTGAGTTTATGGAGGCAAAATTAAGTAATATCGTTCGGTTTTTGAGGTATGAATCCAAAGAAGCCGTTTACTTTTGTATGGTATAAACTTTGATAGATGAGTAAACGTGATTTAAAGAAATACCTGAGTGGGCTTTACACAAAGACACAACTGGAAGAGCAAATCATTGAGCTTGTATGACAAATTCAGTCCGAGTTAAAGTGTATTACGATTTTTGCTTTCAATCCCAATGAAGACAAGCTGGTTGCAGTGAGGCCAAATTCAAAATCTCGCACAGCGAATATTTCCCGGTCAAAGGAAAATGCCAAATCACGACCAAAAGGCAAAAATGCGTCGCTCGGTCGCGCAAAAATTCATCAAGCATTTCCTTTCGTTGGGTGTTGATCCCTTTTTGTCATTGCTGATATCATGCTGCTTCAACGTCGAAATCGCGCAAACCTATTCCTCGGCCGAAAGTACCGTCAAACAGGATTTATTCTATCCAAGAAGCATGCTTTACTTCCTACCGAGCAGGCGGTCAGTTTTATGATTGCGAATAGGCCTTCTGGCCGAATTTAAAGGCCACCGTAGCAAGTATTCAGGACGAAACTAGTCGCGCAAAAGTGGTTCAACTAGCTACGAATTCGTAAGCTGTTGTCAGACAGCATCGACTACTAAAGTACTTCTCATAAAAAATCTTATTTTAAAGATCATTTATTTTTGGTTAAATTGACACGAGTAACTGTCTTTGGGTGTATTTTTGCAAGTATGCAAAAATCACAAACATGTCTCATAAAGACTTTAACGTCGAAATAGAAGAAGAGAAGGAACTTTACGGCATACCAAAAGGGGCGATATTGACGCCATTTTTGAGCGTCTGGACAATGCTCCTCCAAATGATCATCACTTGTTGTACCAACTCCCAACCGGTGGCGGAAAGACCGTGATCTTTCTCTGAAATCGTTCGTCGTTATTTAGCACAGCAACGATAAAAAAGTGGTGGTTTTGACGCACCGTATCGAGCTTTGTGAGACAGCAGACCTCAAAAATGCTTAAAGGGCTTTGGTGTTACGAACAAAATCATCAACAGCAAGGTCAAAGAACTGCCAGATCAGGATGAGTACTCTTGTTTTGTGGCGATGGTGAGAAACGCTGAAAAACCGTCTGAATGATGAGAAACTGCATGATTAGACAATGTTGGTCTAAGAAAGTGATTATTGATGAAGCACGTACAATTCATTCAGGAAACTACTAAACCAATTCAAAAAAGCCTTCATTTAGGGTAACAGCAACACCTTTAAGTTCGAATATACTGCCGACCGACCAGGGCTGAAGTTCGGGTTTCAAAAGCCGCGCGCGATCAGCTGCTCGCGCAGCCGCATTTCGAAGTTGTAGCGCCGATCGGCCAGCGAGATCGGCGTAAACCGGCTCCGAGTCCGCACTCGGCACACGATCAATCCCAAAGACGCGAACAATCTCTTCAATCAGATCAACTTCGCGCTGCAGATCAGCGCGCGATGACTCGAATTCGCCAGGTGGATTGCTCGCCGGTTCCCCCGAGTTTCTCGAGACCGAATCTTTCAGGATTCGATCTGCTTCCGCCGGCTCAACCTCAGCGCCAATCAACTCATTGCCACGCTCGTAGCGGAGGGAAAATCCAGTTGGTGGCGCTGGCGGTGTTCCTGCAACCCCGGTTTCCGCCGCCGCTGATCCGCGGGCGATTTCACAAATAAGTTGGGTCGCACGCTCCGAGGCGCGCAGGACCATCCCGGATCCACTCCGCGCTCGAAGCGATAGCTGGCATCGCTCGGGAGATTAAGCCGGCGCGCTGTCCGGCGAATGCTTGCGGGCAAGAAGTGCGCACTCTCGAGAAGAACATTGCGCGTGGCTTCGGTAACGCCGGTTTCTTCGCGCGCCCATCACCCCGGCGATCCCAATGGCGTGACTGGCATCCGCGATGAGAAGATCCTGCGGCCCACAGACGCGTATCGCCGTCCGTCGAGCGCGAGCATTTCCTCGTTAGGCCGGGCCAGCCGCACCTCGATGCCGCCGATCAATTTGTCGGCGTCGAACACACGCAGCGGCTGCCCGACTTCCAGCATCACGAAATTGGCGATATCGACCACACTGTTGATCGGGCGAATCCCGACCGCTTCGAGTCTCATCCGCATCCACTCGGGACTCGGAGCGACGGCGATCTTTTCGATCCGGCGCGCCGAATAAAATGGGCATTCGTTAGGCGCAGTGATTCGGATCGCGTCGCCAGCCGCCGTTTTCGGCTCGGCTATTCCCAGCGGGCGCAGCGTCTTTTCGTCAGCGCCGCGATCTCGCGGGCGAGTCCGTAATGGCTCAGGAGATCGGCGCGATTCGGCGTAGTCTCGACCTCGAGGATGGTGTCGTTAGGGAAAATCTCCCTGATCGGCACACCGATCCGTCCCTCAGGCGACAGGATAAGGAGTCCGGCAGCATCTTCCGCCACCGCCAGTTCTTTCGCGCTGCACAGCATGCCCTGCGATTCGACTCCGCGCAGCTTGCTCGCCTTGATCCTGAGATCGTTAAGGCAATATCGCGCCCGGCAGCGCGAGCGGAACCTTGTCTCCGACCCGATAGTTCTTCGCTCCGCAAACGATCTGGCGCGTTTGCCCGCTACCGTCGTCCACCTGGCAGACACTCAACCGATCGGCGTTTGGATGTTGGGCCGAGGCGGTGATCTGCGCCACCACCACGTTGTCGAAATTCGCCCCGCGAGGTTTCGATCGCCTTCGATTTCAACCCCGGCAAGGGTGAGCAATTCCGCCAAGCTGCTCGACGTCGTTAGGCAGCTCGACAAATTCGCCCAGCCAGTTGAGCGGAAAATTTCATCGCGCCCTTTCCTAGCCACAGTGCATCTTGTCCCCAGTCGGACGGACAATCGTCCTACGGCGAGACCTGTATGGGGTCAGCCGGGCACCTTGCCTGCGCTCGAAAACGAACTCCTGCATCGCGTCGCCGTCATGCGAACTGCCTCAGAAACCGCAGATCGTTCTGCGCGAACAGCCGGATGTCGGGGATGTCGAAAAGGATCATCGCGCAGTCGATCCATCCCAAGGCCGAACGCGAAACCGGTCCACTTCTTCCGGATCGTAGGCCGCGTCACCGCGCGCGCGATTCACCTCCTCGAAGACCGCCGGATGCACCATCCCGCAACCGCAAACCTCGATCCATTTTTCGCCGCTCTTGAGCGCCTTCGATTTCACATCGATCTCGAAGCTCGGCTCGGTGAAAGGAAAATAGTGCGGCCGAAAACGCACCGCCGTATCCGGTCCGAAAAGCTCGCGCAGGAAGATACTCGAGTGTGCCCTTGAGATCGGCGACGCTCACCCGCTCGATCGACATACAAGCCCCTCGATCTGATGAAACTGCGCGCTGTGAGTCGCATCCACTTCATCGCGGCGGAAAGCGGCTCCGGGCGCGATGACGCCGAATCGGCGGCGGCGCCGCTTCCATCGTGCGGATTTGCACCGTCGAAGTGTGCGTCCGGAGCAAGCCGTCCATCGGGCAAATAGAAAGTATCCTGCTCATTGCGGGCCGGATGATCAGGCGCGGTGTTGAGCGCGTCGAAACAATGCCATTCGTCCTCGACATCCGGCCCATCCGCGAGCGCGAAACCCATTCGGCGAAAGATGCCGATCGCGCGGTCGAGCATCTGGGTGAGCGGATGAAGGGCGCCGAGTCTCGTGAGGCGTGCCGGGCAGCGAGATGTCGATCTCGGCGAGCGCGCTCGACCTCCTGCGCGGCCCGCAGTTCTTCTCCGGTTTGCGCGATCGCGGCGGTGACCGCAGCTGCGCGACTTCGTTCAGCAGTTTTCCGACAACCGGACGCTCTTCCTTGCGAGAGCGCTTTCATCTGTTCGCCCCATGCCGAGATGCTGCCGCTGCGTCCGAGATAGCGGACGCGCACGGCTTCGAGCGCCTGCTCGTCCGAAACAGCCGCGATTTCCGCCAGCGCGGCGGCGCGCAGTTCGTCGAGCGGGTGAGGCTCATCGTTGGAACGTTAAACAGCGTTATCAACGTCAAATCGGCAATCGCGATTTAACGATTTTAACGATTCACGAATCACGCCGCTGCTTCGCTTTCGTTCTTTCTCGAGCGCGCTCTTCACCTGATCGACAATCGCTCTTGAAAGCGATCTCATCCGTGATCGCGAGGTCGGAAAGAATCTTGCGATCGAGGCCGATGTTGGCAGCTTTCAAACCTTCCGCAAAACGGCTGTAGGTGAGACCCTGCGCGCGGACGGCGGCATTCGAGCCGCTGCACCCAGAGCATGCGGAAGTTGCGCTTGCGGGTCTTGCGATCGCGGTAGGCCCAGTATTTTGCCCTTCATCGTCGCGTCTTTCGCGTAACGGAAGAGTTTCGATCGGCGACCCCGATAACCTTTGGCGGCTTTCAGGACGCGTTTGCGGCGCTCGCGGCTGGCGGGCGCGTTGGTGGCTCTTGGCATGTTGTTGTTTCCCGCAGGCTTGCGGGACTCCTCGTTCAGCGAATTGTTGTTTCTTGTTAGGCTCTCGCCCGACCTCATTCGCTGATCGGCGGCTCTGCAATCCGAACCAGGTGGGCAGAGAATTCCGCGCGACCAGCGCAGCGGAAAGAGGCCAATACTAAACGTGATGCGCGCTCGCTCAACTCGTTTTTCGACAGGTTGAATTTGGCGCTCGCCGCCCCTGTCCAGTTTCCTAAAAATGCGCGCCGATGCACAAAACTCGGCCGGCACCGGTTGCTGATTTCTCGCACTGATCTGCGCGTTTTGGACCGGTTTGATCCTCATCGGCCAAGCAACCGCCAACGATTCCGTTCATTTCCGCGCCGTGGCGAGCGGAGCAAGGTTTTGAGAGACCTGCTGCGAAGGAAGGGCGCAAGACCGCCACCCGCCCGGATTTTGTTCTGCTTGGGCTCGATCAAGCGACGCTCCAGATGCCGCCGCTGTCGCCCGGGGAGCTGGCCGAACAATCGCGCCTTTCAACTCATGACCGAGCGACCCTTTCCCTGGTCGCGGGAAGTTTGGGCCATTCTCTTGGATAAACTCTTCGCGGCAGGTGCGCGGTTGGTCGTGTTCGACATGCTTTTAATCCGCCCTAACGACGGCGATCCCGCCTTCGCCGCAGCGCTGGCAAAGTATAAGGATCGGGTAGTCGTCCGGAGCCAATGTCGATACGGTCAAATGCTTCCACAATTCGTCGTTCCCAATTCAACCTTGATTCCTCCACCGCCCGCGCCGACCCGCGCGTGGGCTGCGTTCACTTTCTGGAAGATCCGATCGATGGGAAAGTCGCGCGGCGCGCTTCACCACTTCCGACCGACAGATCGCTGGGCGAAGTGCCTTGCAGGCGGGAGGAGGGTCTACGTTTCGTTTGCCGGACGTGGACTCGAACAATTGAGACACGACGGCGATGGTGCCGCGTGATCAGCACGATCATCTTTGCGCTTTCAGCGAGGTCGGAGCCTATCCGCCCCGCAGCCTATACGAAATCTTCGACCCGAAGCTGTGGCGAGCGAACTTCCAAAACGGCGCTTTTTTAAGGACAAAGTTGTGCTGGGATCGGCGCGGTCGCACAGAGCCAACACGACGTGGTGCCCACACCGCTGAATGGCTTCCACTTTCGGTCCGGGAGCTTCATCTTCCAGACCATGGCCGCAGCGTTCGGTCACGAATTTCTCGAAACCACTCCCCTGCCTTTGGATGCTTCTGGAGTGGTTGGGGCGGAGCGGGCTTTGCGCCTGGCTTTTGATCGCTGCATCTTCCGTTAGGCGACCGTTCCTTTGCGTTTTTCTCCTTCTCGCCAGCTCCGGTGGTTACCTTTGTGCTTGGCCGCGCGTTCTACGACCGTGCCGGGTTTCTTCTCCTCACGGTGCCGGTCCTCAGCGCCTTCCTCTCCAGCGGCATTCTTTCTCGTTAGGCCTTCGAACAGGCGTCCTGGAACGGGCTGGAAAAGCCGCAGCACGCGCCGCACTCTCGAGCGCTGCGTCCCGAAAAACCTCGTCCAGCGAAATTCTTGAAACCCCGGCAGCTATTATTCGAGCCTCGCGGAAGTCCGCATCCCGGCAACCATTCTTTTTCTCCGACATCGTTGGCTTCACCAGCCTGACCGAGGAACGCAGGATCCTGGAGGGGCCCCCGCCGCTCCAGCTGAACGAATACCTCAGCCAAATGACTTCATCGGTGTTCTGGCTACGGCGGGACCCTCGATAAATTCGCTGGCGACGCCGCCATGGCGGTCTGGGGTAACGTGCGCAGCCGCGGGCCGGGCGGAAGATGCGCGGATGGCCGCGCGACGCGGCGCTGTCGATGCGGCACGCCGTTGCAGAGTGCTGAACCGAAGCGGTGGCATGAGCCGGGAATGGCTCCGTCGGCAATCGGCATCGGATCAACTCATGGCGGTGGTGGTCGAAGTTGGTAATATCGGGTCGCAAGAGAAAGCCGACCCGACTGTGATCAGCGATGCGTGATCAATCTTTGCCCTCGCGGCTCGAAGGCCTCAACGAGGGTCTACGGGATCGACATCATTCTCGGACCAACAGCGACAGAGTTTGTGCGAGAGGAATTCTACCTTAGGCCGGTCGCGCGGGTGCTGGTGAAAGGGAAAACCGAACCAGTGGAAATTTCCACTCGTCGGCTCACGAAATGACTCTCTCGATCCGGGACTGCTCCGGCAACTTGAGGTTTATGAGACTGGATTCGTGAATTTTCGAAAGCGCGACTTTGGCGGTGCAAAGATCTTTTTGCACGTTTCCTGGAAGTGTCCTGAACGATTACCTGGCCAGGCTTTATCTCCAGCGAACGCTGGAATATGAGGCCGCGCCACCGAACGAGGACTGGAATGGGGTCGAAAGTTCGAACGCAAGTGAGCATTCGTTAAGGCAGAGTGGCCGCGCTTGCGCACTCTTCGCGCCAGCTGCTAATTCTCCGTCGCATGGGAAGCTTTCTGTTTATCAGGAAAATGCAGCGGTGCAGCTGCTCAAAGAGCTGACTTTCACCGTTCCCTCAGCTCGATCGGAAATTTGAAAGACCCGGATGGCGACGGCTCTGCTCGCCGCTGCCGGCGGCTGGCGATTCCCGCTTTTCTCATCAGCATGCTCGGGCTGTTGCAGATTCACGGGCCGCGATAAGGCCGACCGCGCCGGCCGTTTCAGAGGAGCTTGTCGTTAGGCAAATTGATTCCGGATTTCTTCGGGCGTGGTCCAGCGGAACGCGGGGTCCGCAAGCTGAGGCATGGTCTCGCTTCGCAAGCCGTTTGCCTAACGAATCCGTAACCAGCGGGCAATGATAGAACTGGGGCGCTGCAAATTCGAGCGCGCGAAACAAAAGCAGTTGGCGAAAGTCGAGCGAAGAAGATCCGCCCCGCGCACCACTTCCGTGATCTGCATTGCCGCGTCATCGGTCACCACCGCCAGTTGGTAGGCAGGAATGTCGTGCCTTCCGCCAAACCACGAAATCACCAAACTCGGCCCCGGCGATCGCCCGCTGAACCCCGCGCATTGATCGACGAACTCCATTCGTTCGCCACCCGGAACCCGGAACCGCAAGGTCACTCCGCCCGGGTCGCGCGCCTCCGTAACAGCCGGCACAGGCGGGCGGCAGGTGCCGGGATAAATTGGCTCCTCATCTTCATCATGCGGCGCACTGGCGGCGCTCAAGACGTCGCGCCGCGAACAGGAGCAGGGATAAATCAAACCCTGAGCGCGCAATCTCTTCCAAGCCTCGAGATAAAGTGGCCGGCGTTCGTTTTGAAAAAAGGCCCCTCGTCCCAATGCAGACCAAACCAGCGCAAATCCTCCACGACCGCATTGCTAAACTCCGGGCGGCAGCGCTCGATCCAAATCTTCGATCCGAAGGAGAAGCGATCCGCCCTCCGCCCGGCAACGCTCCTGGGTCCGCCAAAAGTAATCGCGTGACCAATGTGCAGATAACCAGTAGGCGAAGGAGCGAGGCGGCCGCGATAGGTCGATTTTCCAAAATGCAGATTTCGATTTGAAAAGTGGGCGTCGCAATTTGAAGTCTGCAGCTTGAATTCGGCAAACTCGAAACGTCTCCTGCTTTTCGACATCGACGGCACCCTGATCGACTCGGCGGGTGCGGGTGTGAACGCGTTGCATCGCGTCTTCGAACAGCAGTTCGGTCGGCGCACGATTTCAGCGGGATCGAAATTGCCGGGCGCACCGACAGCGGCATCGTTCACCAGATCCTGCGTAAGGCGCAGAGTTGAGCCTAACGAACAAGAGACGACCGCTTTTATCCAGAATACGTCAAGCATCTGGCGGACGAACTCCCCGTTGCCCTGGTCGCATTCTAGCCGGGATCGAGGAGCTGCTGCCACGGCTGCAAAGAATCCGCAAGTTGTGATCGCATTGGCTCACGGGAAACGTGGAGCGCGGCGCGCGGCTGAAACTCACCCACTACGGTCTCTGGCAGTTTCTGAATTCGGGGCCTTTGCCGACGATCATCACGATCGCAATCAGCTCGGCGCGTTTGCCCGCCACCGAGCGCGGGAAAAACATGGGCTCGAGTTCGAGTCCGCGGCGATCGACGTGATTGGCGACACGCCGCACGACGATCGCGTGTGGGAAGGCAATCGGTACGCGCACGATTGCAGTCGCGACTGGGCGTTTCTCCCGCGAGCAGCTCTCGGCGCATGAGCCGGACTTCATCTTCCCGGATTTTTCCAAAGTGGACGCGGTTCTCGATCAACTGGGCTGGTCAGTTTGAGGGCGGCTGCATTGACGTTACTCCCAGGAGTGGGATGGTTGCTCGCGATGCCAGAAATGAAGGCCGGAATATTGCCATTGGAAGGTGAGATTGATCTCCACGTCGCCCGCAGATTAGCGCGTCGCTGGCCAATTTGATTGCGGAAAAGCCGCCTCACGTGGTCGTCGATCTTTCGAAGGTCAGCTACATCGACAGCTCGGGGCTGGCAGTCGTTGATCGAGGCGATGCAAAACGTCGAACCGGTATGGCGGAAAGTTTGCCCTCGCAGGTTTGCAGGAGAGGCGTGCGTCCGATCTTCGAAATCGCCCGGCTCGATCAGGTCTTCCGAATTTTTCCCCGACACCGAGTCCGCCCTTGGGACGTGACGCAAGACCAGCGAGGTTCGCCGGACGTTGACGGAAATGTCGAAGCCGGCGGCGAGCTCGACAATCGATGCTCGGCGCGGCTGGACCGTCGTTCCGCACTGGCCCAAAACCGCAGCGCGTCGCAAATCTGTCGCGTGTTTGGTGGAGCATCGATTATTGAGCCATGGACACGGTGCCTGGATAATTTCGCTAAACCCGTTGGCGCGGGTGGTGATCACGGGCAACCCGTGGCGAGCGCTTCAGACAGGCGTTCGAAAACGGATCGTAGAGTTGGGAGCAGGAAGATGTCGGCCGCCGGATAAAGCGCGAGGCAGGTCGCGAACCGCACCGAGCTGGGAACACCAAAATCCGTACGAGACGCCGCCCGCGCCCAGCGACGAAAGGCGAAACTTTCCGCCTAACGAGTCGACGGCTCTCCGCATAAGCGCGACCTCTTCGTTCCCAACCGGAACCGACGAAGAGGACAGCGATTTCGTCGTCACGCAGACGGAGGCTTTTGCTTCGCAACCGGCGGGCTTCGGGATCGGGTCGAAAATCGGTCGAGCGGAACGCCGTTGGGCACAACCTCGATTCGGTCTAGCGGATAGTCGGTAATAGCCTTGAGCCTCGCACTTAACCATTTCCGAATTGGCGATGACCGCGGCGGGCTCCTCCGGAGAAAAGCGCCTTTTCGAGTTCAAGCGTCTCGGCGGTTCTGGCATTAAATCGGTCGAGCAATCGCCGCGGCCAGCTTGCACGCACGCGGCGCGCCAGACGGATCCAGGCCTGATGAATTCCGTCGCCAGCCCGGTAGACGTCGCATGTCCAAACTCGTTCGAGGCTGAGGGCAGATCGCATTGCGCTTTCGGTTCTGCTTCTCCAGCTCATCGGCGAAAACGATGGCAGTTTCTCCCCGCAACCGCGTGATCAGGCCCCACGGGCCACTCGCGCGCAGGCCAGGCAGCATCGGTAAAGAGCCGGGTGGAATGTCCGGATTCGCTCAGACCACGGGCGAGGCGGCTTTGAGATAATTCTCTGCGCGCCGCCAATTTCGGAATGTCCTCGCCGCACCAAAGCCAATCGTTAGGCGCGGGCTACTCACCGGTGGCCACACGGCGGAGTTCTACCTTTACTTGCTCTCATTCCCAATAATAATAACCGAGCGATGGTGGGTAGCTACTCTAGAAGCCCGCCGCGTGCATTCTCGACGAAACAGCGTCCGCAAGTTGCCGAAGCATTTGCTTTTACTCGATCTTTGCGCGCATCGGCGGCTCCGGATTGGACACAGACGCGTTCGAAACCCTCCGGGCCTTCCTGGCGCGGCGGATTTCTCGGAAAGGCGGTCGCGTACGACAACCGCCAGACGGAAATTTCCGGCAGCGCGCATTCATTCCCTCCGCTGGCATCCAGTGCGGCTGCCTCTTCATCTCGACAGCCCGTATTACTACGGGCAAAAGAGAAATATCTCGACTGGATCACGGCCCGCCATCTGGCGACCGGCAAATACGATCTGTTTCACAGTTGGTCTGGCGACTGTCTTCTTTCGATGCGTGCGGCGCAGCAAGCGGGGAATCCCTCAGTCCCGGAAATTCCCACCTGGCATCGCGACCGCCGGAAAAGCAGAGACGCGGGCAAACAGGTACAACGGCGCCAGAACCAAAGCTGCCATGGCGGCAAACGCTGGAAGAAGATCTGCTCTTGGAGCGGGATCGCTATCTCGAGGAGTACGACCTTGCGACTCTGATCCTTGTCTTATCGGAACGCGCCGCGGAGACCTTCCGAGTTGCGGGCTTTGATGAGGAGCGGCTTTTCTATTTGCCGCGAGGAGTTGACGTCGAGCGGTTCACCCGGGCAGAACGACCGCCGCATTTTCGAGCCGTCTTTGCTGGGCGCGCTGATCGAACGCAAAGGAGTGCATCACTCTGTTGGAGGCGTGGCATCGGCGCCAGCTGAAGACGCGGAGCTTTGCGCTCGTTGGGTCGCTCCACGATGAGATGAAGCCCTACCTCAAGCAATACGCCACACGAAAGCGTGAAGGTGATCGGCTTCGCCAGCGCCCCGGAGAAATACCTTCGCCAGTCGACGGTCCACGTTTTCCTTCCCAGTGCAGAAGGAGCGCAAAGGTAACCTATGAAGCCGCTGCCTGTGGCCTGCCCCAAATTACGACGAAGCGAAGCAGGCGACGTGGTGGAAGATGGCATCCAGGGAATCATCGTGCCGCCGGCCGACGTCGACACGCTCGCTGCTGCGATCCAGACACTCTACGATCGTCCGGGCTTGTGGAGCAAATGAGCCGCGCGGCTCGGCAACGCGTGGTCGACCACTTCACCTGGGATCATTTCCGCCTTCGCCTCCTCGATGCCTACGAAATGGCGATGCAGAAAGTTGCGCAAAGCCGGTTGAACCTCCTCCTCATTCAGCTCAAACGGATCGGCGACCTGATCCTGACGGTGCCGGCGATTGCCGCGGTTCGGAAACAGTTCCCTGAGGCGAAGCTGACCCTTGTTGTCGCCCATGGCTCGCGCGAAATGCTCCCGGCAATCCCAGGAATCGATCGAGCCCCTGGTCGCTCGGGGCCGGGTCTCGGATGCTCCCGCAGTGGTTTGCGCTGGCCGCGGGCAGGTTTGATTACTGTTTGGATTTTTCGCGGACCGATCGATCCGCTTTTCTCACCCTGCTTTCGAACGCAAAGAAGCGCATCACTTACCAGACGATCCGGCACGAGCCGTTGCGGCGACTGAGTTACAACCAGTTTGTCCCATCACGCGTGCGCGAGCTGCACAATCGATCATCATCTCGCGTTGCTCGCGCCGCTTCGGAATCAATAGCGGATCGGGAATCGTCCATCTTGAATTACCGGAAGCGGCCAAAGAGGAGGCGGCCAAAGCGATCGCGAGTTATGAAGTCGGAGAAGGCTTTGTGGTCCTTCACCCGGGCTCGGCGCGGACGGAAAAATTCTGGCTGGCAGAGCGCTGGGCGGAAGTCGCCAACCATTTGCAGGCGAGTGGATTGCCGGTTGTGCTCACCGGAGGAACGTCGCGAATGGAGAAAGATCATCTCGCCCGCATCAAAGCCCTGGTGACGAACCCGGTGATCGATCTCTCGGGAAAACTCAATCTGCTTGCGGTCGCGGCGCTGATCCAACGGGCGCGTTTGCTGGCAACGGTCGACTCCGCACCGATGCATTTGGCCGGGGCGCTGGGCACGCCGCAGATCATTCTTTCGGGCCCACCAATCCTTTCCACTGGCATCCCCGGGGATCGCCGTCGGTCATTTTGCAGGCCGGCGAGACGCATCCGAGCAGAGATTTCCTGCCGAAGCAAACGCGCCATCCGATGAAGGAAATCTCGACGAAACAGGTGATCGATGCTATGCAGATGCTGCTGTCGACGCCGGCAGCGGCCTTCAGATGAGCCAGCCAGTAACCCTGAAACAGAAGCCCTCTTTCTGGACCTTCTCCGCATTGGTTGGGGTCCTTACAAGAGGCTCTATGCTTATGCCGTGCCCTACAAGAGGCCGGATGATGATCGGCCTCGGCATGGGTTTTCTCTATGGGATCATTAATTCGCTTCGCCGCTGGTCATGGCACGAGTCGCCGGAGTCGTTTTTCACGGCGCAACACCCGCGCCGCAAGCCCTGGTGCAGCATCCCGAACTGCTGAATAACGGACCCGCAGATCAACTCGCTCGTCCTGCTATGCCTAGCCATTCCCGCAGTGATGACAGCCGCGCAGCCTCTGCTCTTACTGCAACGCTTACTACATGGCGTGGGTGAGCAATAAAGTGCTGACCGATATTCGCACCGAGCTCTTCGGCAAAATGCTCGGCCACTCGATGGATTTCTTTAACAAGATGCGTTCCGGCTTCCTCATGTCGCGCATCACCAACGATACCCGGATGATGCAGACCGCGCTTGCAGCATTAGCAGCGACCTCTTCAAGCAACCGGTCGCCATCATCAGCGGCGTCGGCCGTGCTGCTCTACATGGATTGGAAATTTACCATCGTCACCCTGGTTCTTTTCCCGAGCTGCCTCGATTCCGTTAAGCATGTATGGCAAACGGGCCCGCAAGGCGGTGAAGCACGAGCAGGAAGAACTGGGACAGATGGTCGTGACGATGCAGGAAACCTTCGCCGGCATTCGGGTGGTCAAATCCTTCGCCCGCGAAGAGCATCAGGAGAAATCGTTCCGGCGCAGCAACCAGATCCAGTTCGATAACGCCATGCGCATCATCGCGATCGATGGAAGCGGTCGGCGCCGTTGGTGGAAACGATCGCCGCTATCGGTGTCGGCCTCGCCCTCCTTTACGTTTACCTTGCACACCTGCCGGCGGCGCGAAGTTCATCGCCTTGATCGCCGGTATCTTCCTGCTCTACGATCCAATCAAAACTCTCAGCCGCATCCATATCACGATGCAGCGATCGATCTCAGGCGACGGTCGAGATTTTCGATATCCTCGACTCCGAATCTACGCGTCAACGATCGCCCCTGATGCGATGAACTCTGCGACGTTCGCAGGGCATGCTCGAATTCGATCGCGTCACGTTCCGCTACGCCGGCGGCGTGAGCGTACGCTGAAGGATTTCAGCCTGCAGGATCGAACCGGGAAAAAGCTACGCTTTGGTCGGCGCGAGCGGCGCGGGCAAGAGCACGATTCTTTCCCTCATTCTGCGTCTCTACGATCCGACTACAGGAGTGCGTCCGGATTGACGGCCACGACCTGCGCACGATCACGCAAAATCGCTTCGCCAACAGATCGGGCCTCGTCTCGCAGGATACATTTCTCTTTCACGACACAATCTTCAAGAACATCCAGTTCGGCCGGCTCGATGCGACCGCAGGAAGAAATTTACGCCGCAGCTCAAGCTGCTTATGCGCACGACTTCATCATGCGCGCAGCCGCAAGGGCTACCAGACGCTCATCGGCGACAAAGGTTGCCTCCTTTCTGGCGGCACAACAGCAGCGACTCGCGATCGCCCGCGCGCTCTGCTCAAGAACGCTCCCATCCTCCTGCTCGACGAAGCGACCTCCGCGCTCGGACTCCGAGTCGGAGCAGCAAATCCAGCTCGCGCTGGAACGCCTGGCGCTCGGGCCGCACCGTGATCGCGATCGCGCACCGGCTCTCCACCATTCTTTCCGCCGATCAGATCGTCGTGATGGAAAAAGGGCGGATCAAGGAGATCGGCACGCACGCGCGAGTTGCTCGAAAACTCCGGCTACTATCGCCGCCTTTACGATCTGCAGTTCAACCGCAATCCCGAAGAGCCCGGCGCGGAAGTCGAGCTGCTCGCCGAGGCGACGGCCTCAGAAAACAACCTTGGGCGAGTCGCCGCCGCGTTCGTGTATGACGCGAGTCGGATCGAGGATCGCCCAGGGCAATTGATCCTCCACCCAAATCGCGTTCTGCTCGGGGCATAGGGCTCGGGCTGATCGAGCGAGGCGATCGCGACATCGATCGCAGGCGTGCAATCGTTGTCCGGCAAAGAAAAGCGTCGTTCCGCAGCAACCGGCGAACGATCGCAGCTCGCCCCGCGTAAGCTAAACTGGCGCACTTCCCCGCAAACAATTCTTGAGATCGCTCTTTGCACCGTCCCCAGGTAACAAACGGCGCTCCGCTTGCCCGCCGGCAATCGATGACAATGACAATCAACCAAATGGGTTGGCTCAGCGCGCAGCTCGTAGCGCACCTGACCGCAGAGGCAACCACCCGTCGATCGGTAAACTCATAGATCGGTAATCGGATGAAGTTGCAATCCTGCCGGTGGCTGCTGGCAATTCAACCCAACTGCGGCATCCGCCATAAGCCTTCGCATTCGGAAAACGCCAGACGGGATCGAGCCGAAACACCTCGCACAAAAGCCACATGCACACCGGGTGCGTTGTTGGCTATCAAACCGTTCCCGAACCACGCTCTCCCGCAAGATGTGCAGGGCTCAAGCGCAAGCACGTCCTCCCAGTTCGTGATCACGCGAGCTTCTTTCACCTGCGCAAAATAGCGGATCTCGATTTCGTCAGGCAACGACTCCGGCAGACACCGCGACGGGATCGCGCACGAGATTCAGCTTGCTCGTGGAAAAAGGTCGGGAACAGAAAAATTCGCGATGCCGAAAGGCGAACCCATCGCGGCCTTCGGCTATTCCGCCTTTGCGGATGATCACCGTCTGGCGTCCGTCACCCAGCGCCTGCGCAAACCAGCGCCCATTCCTTGAAACCGATACTTTGCATTTCGCGGCTGCCAAACTACGCTCCCGCGAATGCCGCTTCAAGATCGACCTCCACACGCATTCGTTCTTTTCGGGCGACGGCGTCTCCAGCCCGGAGGAAAACATCGCTTCGGCCAAAGCGAAAGGACCTGCATGGTTTCGCGCTGACCGATCACAACACCAACGACGGCATCTCTTATTTGCTCGACAAAGGATTGATGCGCGAGGACGGGCTGCCGGTGGATGATTTTCTCATCATTCCCGGAGTGGAAGTCACCACCGCGGAAGGTCATCTCCTTTGCATTGGCGCTTCGCTGCCTTATCTGAAAGGGCGATCCGGCACGCGAGGTCTGCGATCTGATCCACGAAGGCGGCGGGCTGGCGATTCCGCCGCATCCCTACGATTTCTTCCGCGCGGGTATTCGCTTTCTCCACCCTCGAGAAACTTCCCATCGATGCGCTCGAAGTCTTTCAACGCCGCCACCACCCTGCGCCGCTACAATCGTTATGCTTTCAGGTACGCGCAAGTCCGCGGATTACCCATGACCGCGGCCAGCGACGCTCATCACCACGCCGCCATCGGGACGGCCTACACCATTCTCGACACGGATGACTTTTCTCGTCAGGGCTGCTGGCCCAGATCCGTGAAAGAACAACGAGCTGAACCAGCGAGTACCTCACGCCCAAGGACAGCGTGCGCAAGACCTGGAACAACTGGATGCGCTTGCGCCGGCGGAAAACCATGCCAGCTCGCGCCAGTCACGAATCCAAGCTCCGGGCAACGGTTCCGCCTGACTCCTCGAAAATCTTCGAGCGAGCGTTGGTCGAGGCGCCGGGTCGCTCCGCGGCGTCGAGAATTTTGCGCAGCTCCGCGACCGTGCTCACTGGCGCCTTGCAGGTGAAGTTCTCGCAGACATACGCCGCAGCTTTCCCATCGACCGGGCCCATCGTCTTTCAATTCCTCGAGCTTTTCCGCGAGATAATTCTGGCCATCGCCGCCATCAGCCAGGAGCACGACTGCATTGGGAAGATAATGCCGGTGCACTTCATCGAGGAGATTCGCGTGTCCAATCCATCGCGTTCGTCCCCGCGATGATGATCTGTTTCGGTTTCCTCAGGCTGAAGTCGAGCGCGACGCAGCATCTGCGGCATCGCGCTCGGGAGATGGTTCAGCGCCGCTGCAAACGCGGAAATAGTTTTCCGCGCGGTCGCGCAATCGCTTTCGAATCGCGGATCTGGGCGAGCCGCAGCAAGGTTGAGCGCAGCAGATCGAGCTCGGCGCCGGCTCCGCGCCGTCGTTGTCCTCCTTCATTCGAAGCAGGATGCTCGCATCCTCGCCGGTGGCTGGTGAAATAACCGCCATTGCTGATCGTCCCAGAAGAGCTGGTCCTGCGTCGCCTGCAATTTCTCCGCCAGTCGGAGCCATTTGACGTCGAACGAAGCCTCGATAAAGCTCGAGCAACCCCTGGATGGTAGAACGCATAGTCCTCGGCAAAACCGCTCACGCTCGAGGCGCCGCCGCGATAACTCCGCCGCAGCTGGCTGGTGCTTTGCGTGGTAAAGATTTTGCCCTAACGAATTCCGCGGCCCGGGTCGCCGCCTGCAGATAGGTTGGATCGCCCAGCACCTGCGCGCCGCGCGCGAAAGCGGAAATCATCAGCCCGTTCCACGCGGTAATGATCTTATCGTCGAGATGCGGCCGCGGACGTTTGCTGCGCAACTCGAGCAAAGCGGCGCGGCGATAGCGCATCGACTCGTCGACATCGAGTTCGCTTTTTCCGAAATGTTTCGCGGTTTCGGCGAAGCTCTGTCGAACGTAGAGAATATTCTTCCCCGAAACTCGCCCTGCGGATCGCTCCCTTACGGGCGCATTCCCCTCGGTTCCGACGCCCATACTGATAATCGAAGATCTCCGCATACTGGCCGCAGCGCCTGATCGATCTCCTCCTTCGTCCAAACGATAGAACGCGCCTTCTGCCTTTTCGTTCCCACCTACTGCTCGTTAGGCTATCGGCATCTTCGGCGGAATAAAATCCGCCCGCCGGCATCGGTCAGGTCGCGACGCACGTAATCGAGCGTATCGCGAGCAATCGGCTTCGTAACGCAGATCGCCGGTGATCTGATAAGCATCGAGATAGGCGCTCGCCAGTTGGGCCTGGTCGTAGAGCATTTTTCGAAATGCGGAATCCGCCACAAGGCCATCGACCGAATAGCGATGGAAACCTCCGCCCAGTTGATCGTGCATCCCCCTGCCGCCATCTTGCGCAGCGTCAACAGCGCCATTTCCAAAGCCGCTTCGCCCGCTTCCGCATCCGCAGGCGATCGACTGTAAACACTGAAAAGAAAATTCAACGTTACCGGCCGGGAAACTTCGGCGCGGTTCCGAAACCGCCTTCCCGCGCGTCGTAACCGCGCGCGATCTGCTGATAGGCAGTCTCGATCAACTTTCGCGGCTAACTTTGCCCGCGCGTCGCCGACGAAGCGGAATGGACCAGCGCGCGTCACGATCTGGTTGCCGCTCTCGCTGATCTTCACTCGATTGGTTTCCCAAGCGTCAGCGATCCGACGGAGAACCTTGACGAAACTCGGTTGACCATAACGATCCTCCGGCGGGAAATAGGTTCCGCCGACAAATGGTTTCAGCGACGGAGTCAGCAAAGCGCTTAAACGGCCAGCCGCCGCCGCCGGTCGTCGCCTGGACAAAAGTCATGTAAACGCGATCGACATCCGGCCGTTCTTCGCGATCGACCTTGATGTTGACGAAACGCGAATTCATGAAAGCGGCGACTTCTTCGTTCTCGAACGATTCGCGCTCCATCACGTGACACCAATGGCAGGTGGAATAGCCGATCGAGAGGAAGATCGGCTTTCTTTCCCGGGCAGCTTTTTCAAACGCCTCTTTCCCCCACGGATACCAGTCCACCGGATTATGAGCGTGCTGGAGCAAGTGCAGTGATTTCTCGTTGATGAGGCGGTTGGTATGTTGCTGCACGTGGGCAGGCGGTGCGTCGGCCGCGGGCGGAGTTGGTGTCACACCCTATTTACAGAGAAACCGCCGAGAGGCGAAACGGAAGCTCGCGCTTGTGCTCGCTGCGGAAGGTGGCCAGAGTCGCCCGTGCGCAAAATGCTTCTGGCGATTCTCGCTTTGCCGTTTCTGCAGCTCTCTGCGGCTGAACTCCACGTCTCCGCCGCTGCCAGTTTGACCGATGCGCTCAAGGAGATTTCGAACACTTTCGAGAAGGAAACGGGCACAACCGTAAAACTAAATTTCGGCGCTTCTAACCTCCTCGCGCGTCAGATCGAAGAAGGCGCGCCGACTGATGTTTTTCTTTCCGCGGACGAAGCGAAGATGGATCAGCTCGCGTCCAAAAACCTGATCGATCCGGCCACGCGCAGGAATTTACTGGGAAATTCTCTGGTCGTGGTCATCCCGACAGATTCTACCCTATCGATCAATTCGGCCCGGGACCTTTTGCAGCCGGGAATGCGCAAGCTTGCGCTCGCCGATCCCACAGGGAGTCCCGGCGGGAATTTACGCCCGCGATGCCTGACTCGCGTAAAGCTTTCGATCAACTCAGCGAGCGTGTGCTCCCGACGGAAAACGTTCGTGCTGCCCTCGCGGCGGTGGAAAGTGGGAACGCGGATGCGGCCATCGTTTACAAAACCGACGCCTCCATCTCAACGCGAGTCCGGGTCGCCTTTCCGGTTCCGGCAGCCGATACGCCGGCGATCAATTATCCGGTGGCGATCACCTGGGAAAGCAAAGCCCGGGCTGAAGCCGAGCAATTCGTTAGGCAATTGCGCTCGCCGACGGCGACCCAAGTCTTCGAACGTTTCCGGCTTCGTCGTTGGACCCTGATGTGGTTGCCGTCCGAGGATTTGCAGGCGCTGCGATTCACTCTCCTTGCCTGCATTCTCAGCACGGTTTTGATTCTGCCCTTCGGGCTTGGGATCGCGTGGCTCCTGGCGAAGAAGCGTTGGTTTGGAAAATCGCTCCCGGAAGCGATCGTCACCCTGCCGCTGGTGATGCCACCGGTCGCCACCGGCCTGATCCTGCTTAAGCTCCTTGGTCGACGGGGTTCGTTAGGCGGATTTTTCCATCGTCACTTCGATCTCGATTTTGTTTTACCTGGCGCGCAGTGGTGATCGCGGCCGCGGTGATGTCGTTCCCCTTGCTCGTGCGCTCGGCTCCGGGTCGGTTTCCAGGAGGTGAACCGCCGCTATGAGGAAATCGCGCGCACCCTGGGCGCGGGCGAATGGCGCGTTTTCGCCACCATTTCCCTGCCCTCGCTGCTCGTGGAATTCTTGCCGGCGTGCTCCTCGCCTTTGCCCGGGCAGTGGGAGAGTTTGGAGCGACGATCCTGGTCGCCGGTAATATCCCAGGTGAAACGACAACGCTTTCGCTGCGAATTTACGAGGCAGTCCAACTCGGCCACGATGCCGTCGCCTACCGACTGCTAATCGTCTGCGTGCTGATCGCGTTCGTGACTGTCTTCGCTGGCGAATTGCTGCTGCGGAAAAGGGATTCGCGATGAAACTGGAAGTGCGCAAACTGCGGCTGCCGCTTTCGGATTTCACGCCTCGAGATCGATACCGAGATCAATTCCACTCGGACCGCAATCTTTGGCCCATCCGGCGCAGGCAAGACCTCGTTTTTGGAGACGATAGCCGGCTTGCGCCCGGTTCAATGCGACTTGATCCAGTTTGATGGCGTCACTTTCGCCGACCGGACTGCGTCCCTTTTCGTTAGGCAGCGGAGTGTCGGTTATGTGCCGCAGGATGATTCCCTTTTCCCGCACTTCGATGTTCGCCGCAACCTGCTTTACGGCCGGTCGCCGAACTCTAACAATTCGCCGTTCTCTTTCGATCACGTAGTCGGCTTTTTGCGGATCGAGCCGTTTCTTGCGCGCAGCGTGCGCGATCTTTCCGCGAGGCGAACGGCAACGCGTCACTATTGGACGCGCGCTCCTTTCCGCACCGCGCCTGCTTCTGCTCGACGAGCCGCTTGCTGGTCTCGACGATCAACTGCGCAAAGTCATTCTCGAGCAGCTGAAAATTCTTCCGGACGAATTCAACCTGCCGATGCTCTATGTCACCCACGACCGGAAAGAGGCGATCAGAATTGTGCAACGAGGCAATCGTCTTCCGAGCGGGGACAATATCGTTGCCCGCGGGGTTCCAGCAGAGGTTTTGATCGCGCACTAATCGTTCCTGGCAACTCGCAAACTCCTCCGCGCGCTGCGTAATCGCAGCTCACTGATCGAGCTGAAGACGCGGTGCCGGTCTCGGGTTTCCATGGATTAACCCGGTGATCGGAGGAGAGAATGGCCTCGACCTGTTGGCGCAGCATAAACAGAAAATCGCCAACCTTGAACGAATGTCTTCGCGGCGCATAAGGCGCGAGATTTTGCCGCGAGCCGAAATAAACGCATGGCCAGGTAAAGACGTCTCCCGTCGCTTCGGATGAGTTGGTCGCAGGTATTGCTTTTGCAGGTGCACAAAGCTCCGGCGCGCCTGGATCAAACCCTTGAAATAGTTGGCGTCCTCCGACTTCGTCGTGCGCAACCAGAGGTGTTCCAGAACATCGTGCGCCTCGTAGTATCGCTGTTCGTTCCAGCAGCGAAAGAAACCGAGATAACAAGGATGCTTCGCGATTTCTTCCGGCGCCGATTCGATGGCGACGTCGCTCGAGCTCTTCCACCAGCTGGGAAATTCTTTGGCCTTTGTTCACTTAAAGTTTAGTTTCGGGTCGGCGGAGATGACCGGCAACCGAGCACGCATTCTTTTTCCAAGGAGAGGCTGTTCGCGCATCACGGCCGCGGCGTGACGGATGACGGCAGTCGGGCTCACGCTTCTCCTCGGCGCGATCGTTATTCTGATCTTCTGCTCGGCGCTTTTCTCCGGGCCTGGAGACGGCGCTCTTTGCGCTCAAAAGCCACCAGATTCAGCGTCTGCAAGCAGCAACATCCCTCGCTCTCGCAGATTTCCTGCGGACCTTTCGCGACAACCCGCGCCGCGTGCTGAACGTCCTGCTTGCTCGGCGACACGATGGTCAATGTGCCGCTGGTCATTCTTTGCCTCGTTCTCATTTGGGAAGGTCCGCTCATCACTCACCTCCCAGCCTGGCTCGCGGCGCTGGCCATCTTCGCGCGTGGTCGTGCTGCTCTGCGATCTCATCCCAAAACTGCTCGCGCTTTCGACGGCCTACCGCATCTCGGCGCTCGGGCGTTTTCACCCTCAAGGTGATGATGCCGCTGCTCGATCGCGTCGGGCATTTGCTCGGAAAACGCGAGCACGATAGTGATCGATCGGCTGACGCCGGCGAAACTGCGCGTCCGGCCGCAGAGATCAGCGACGAGGAACTCGAGACGCCTGCGTCGAGATGGGCGAAGCCGAGGGCACGCTGCAGGAGGCGGAGGGCGAGATGATCCAGGAAATCATCAAGCTGGGCGACAAGACGGCGAAGGATTGCATGACGCCGCGGGTCGATACCTTCGCTGTGCCGGACGATTTGCCTAACGACGAAGCGATCGCCCGCTTTCAAGAAACGGCGGCACCGCCGGGTGCCGGTCTATGCCGAGACGCCCGACCAGATTCGTCGGGATCGTCGATGTGAAACAATTCCTGCTCGATCCTTCGCGCCATTACACCGAGACGCTAATCCCGCCGTCGTTCGTGCCGGAGACGATGCCGGCGATGGAATCTGCTCCGCGGCTTTCTTTCCGCATCCGCAGGGACTCGCGATCGTGGTCGACGAGTTCGGCGGGACGGAGGGAATCGTCACGCCTTGGAAGATATCATCGAGGAAATCATCAGCGACGCCGCGCCGCTCGGGCGACGCCGGATCTCTATATCGAGCCGCTCGAGGACCGGGCGCTTTCTCGTGAGCGGCAACGCCCGGCTCGACGATCTCAGCGAGCACCTCGGATTTGAAGTTGACCGCGGACGGTATCGACACGATCGGCGGTTTCATTTTCAATCGGCTCGGTTATTTGCCTAACGTCGGCGCGCTGCTCGAAATCCCGCGCCTCGCCATCACCGTCGCGGCGAGTTAGCCGCAAACGCATCGAGGAAGTGCTGCTCGAAAAAACCGGCGGCGGGCAGCGAGGAAGCACCCGAGGATGCGAGTCGACTCAGGAAGCGTGATCAACTGGTTCGTCATCGTTGTCTGCTGGGTCAGTGTCCTTCGTTTTCGGCGGCATCGAGGCCGGGCTGCTCTCGCTCGATCAGGTGCGGTTGCGTCATCAGGTGAAGTTACAGCAATCGCTCCGCCATCCTGCTCGATCGCCTGGTCAAAAACCGGAGCGCCTGCTCGCGACCATCCTGCTCGTGACCAACCTCGCCGATATCGCCGGGCTCCGCTTTTACCCGCCGATTGGTGTCATGGTTAGGCACAGCCGAGGTTATCGCGGTCGCGCTTGCTCGTCGCTGGGCCCAGTTTATCTTTTTCCTGCTCGGCGTCTTGCCGAAGTCGCTCTTTCGCCGCTTTCCTTACCGCGCCCTCGCTGCTCTTCGCGGGATTGCTGGTCTTCACTTCGCGAATCCTCTGGCCAGTGCTCGAACTCGGCGCGCAGCCTCGGCCGGCTACCTCTTTCGGCGCAGACCGACGCCCCCCGCGACTCTTCGCCGCGCGCGAGGATCTGAAACAACTCACGGTCGAGAGCGAACGCCAGGGCGCGCTCACCGCCGTCCGAGCGCGCGATGATCCATAACGTGGTCGATTTTCGCACAGTCAAAGTTTCCGATGTGATGGTGCCACTTCGAAAGTGGTCTCCGCCAAGCCCGAAACAACCATTCCGGAGCTGCTCAAACTGAGTGCTTCGACCGGGATCGACCGTTTCCCTCTGATACCGAGAAGGAAGTCGCCGTCGGCCTCGTGAATGTCTTTGACGTTCTCCTCGATCAACGCGGCGCGGGCGACCTTCGGCATTACACCGCGCCGCATCTTATCCGCGGGAGAAACCGAATCAGCCTACCGCATCATCCGGCGCCTGCGCGCCGCCCGCCTCACGCTGGCGGCGGTCGAGGATGACCGGCGGCAAACTGATCGGGGTCGTAACGGTTGAAGACCTCGTTAGGCGACTGGTCCAAAGCGCCTGAGTCGCTCAATATCCCGGCGAGAAAGTTGGAACGCCACCACGCGTCCATTCTGGAACGAAACCATCTTTTGCGGGTATTGGATCGTGGCCGTGAACGGATAGTAATACGGATCCCACCAGGGATCAAGCGAAGGCGCCGTAAAAGCGGTGGCCGTGATGGAACCCGTAAGATACGACACCGGCCCGCCGTATCCCCAGCCACCATACCAGCCCGGTCCGTATCCATACGGCCCATAGGCGGCGGTTGTCACGGGTGTAGACCCAGGACTCTGTCGGAGTGTTGCGGACCACCCCGGCGCCCTTCTGTTGCGGCTGGCCCCAGGCGAGATACACCGCCATCCTGAGACATCCCCACGGCTGATGTGACCTTGGCTGACCAGGGCTTTTCCTTGGGCGAAAGCTGCTCAAAAGCTGTTCGATTCTTGTCGATCCGCGATCTCAACCGTGCTGCAGGCAGAGAGAAACAAGGCGCCCGTTGCGATGAACGACCACAGTGCCGACCAAGAGATTTGACGGATCATACGCAAAAGCTAAACCGTCGCCTTCGAGCGTCAATTGCAGCCGGCCAAGCGGTCTCCGTCATCTTGATTCGGAAAACCGCACGCGTTAGCCTCGGCCATGCAGGATCGCTTCGGCCACCGCATTTCCTATTTGCGGGTCTCAATCACCGATCGTTGCAACGAACGTTGCACCTACTGCATGCCCCAGGAATTGCAGGAGTGGCTGCCGCGCGAGGACATCCTGAGCTTCGAGGAAACATTGCGCCTGATCCGAATCGCAAATGAGCTGGGGGTCTCGAAGATTCGTATCACTGGCGGCGAACCGCTCACCCGCCGCGACGTGCATTCAATTTTTCCGCATACTCCCAGCGGTGCCCGGATTTGCGCGACATCGGTCTTTCCACCAACGGCACCCTTCTCGCCCGCGAAGTTGAGCCCGGCCTAACGATGGCCCAGGCAGTGCGAGATTGCGGTTTCAATTCGGTCAACATCTCGCTCGATACTCTCGACCGCGAGGAGTATGCGCGGATAACCGGACGCGACCTATTGCCGGCCGCGATCGGGGGAATCGAGGCCGCGATCGCTGCGGGATTTCCCCAGGTGAAACTCAACTGCGTCCTGATGCGCGGCCGCAATGAACGCAGCCTCACGAGCCTGATCGATTTCGCCGCGGAGCGAATCTTCTCCTTCGCTTCATTGAGCTGATGCCTGTGAGCACGACCGAGGTTTTGAGTGAGGACAATTTTTTCCCATCGCGGAAGCGCGCCGCGCGATCGAGGCGAAATTCGGCCCGCTCATTCCCGAACCGGAATTTCGCACGAACGGACCGGCCGCCTATTACCAGATTGCGGGTCGCGAGCAGCGCGTTGGATTCATCGGCGCGATCACCAACCTTCACTTTTGCGAGAGCTGCAACAAACTGCGCCTCACCTGTGATGGGAAGCTTCGGCCCTGTCTTGGAAGTTATCTCGAGTTCGATATCATGAGCCCGCTCCGGGCGGGGGCGAGCGACGAGGAGCTGCGGCAGTTCTTTCTTGATGTGGTCGAGCGCAAACCGGAGCAGCACGATTTTCGGACCACCTATCGACCAGGCCGGAAGATGGTTGCGATCGGCGGCTAAAGCATGGATCGGCTGACCCATATCGCCGCGGATGGCGACGCGAAGATGGTGGATGTTTCCGCCAAACCATTCGAGTCACCGTGAAGCCATTGCGAGCGGTCAAATCCGCCTCCAGGCTGCCACCCTCGAATTGATTGCCTCCGACCAGATCGCCAAAGGGAAACGTTTTCGCGACCGCCCGGATCGCCGGGATCCAAGCAGCCAAACAGACCGCCCAGCTCATCCCCCTCTGCCATTCGTTAGGCTTGAGTCACGTCGCGATCGACCTGACGAGCGGCGAGGATTTCGTCGCCGCGACCTGCACCGCTCGCACCACCGCGCAGACGGGTGTGGAAATGGAGGCGCTCACCGGGGTCGCAGTCGCCCTCCTGACGATTTACGACATGTGCAAGGCGGTCGATAAACAGATGCAAATCAGGGAATCCGATTGGTGAAGAAAACCAAGACGGAGACCAGCGCTTGATTCTCGCCTAACGAATGCAGATTACCGTCGGCATCATCACTGTTTCTGATCGGGCGAGCCGGGGCGAATACGACAGATCTCGGTGGACCCGCTCTCCGAAAAGTCGCGCAGGAAAGCGGTTGGAACGTGCTCTGCGGAAGCGGTCGTCCCAGACGAACTCGAGCCGTTGCAGAACACTATTCGTTCCTTTGAAGCCCAGGGCTGCGGTCTGATTTTGACCACCGGCGGAACAGGGATCGCTGCCCGCGACATTAGCCCGGAAGCGATTCGCGGCTTGATGCGGGCCGAGCTTCCCGGATTCGGAGAAGTGATGCGGGCGCGACTCGATGGAGATCACGCCGAACGCCATTCTCTCGCGCAACCTCGCCGCGGTCGTGGGACGCTCGCTCGTCATTGCCGCTGCCCGGCAAACCGAGCGGGGCGGTCGAATGTCTCGGCTTCGTCGCGGGCGCGATTCCGCATGGAGTCGCTCTCGCGCAACGCGTTCCCACTTCTTGTTAGGCAAAAAAGCTTGAATCCGAAAGTCGTTCCGACTGCATCTCAAGAAAGAGTTCGATTATGAAAAATAGAAATCTCGTTGTCCTGGGTTTGCTCCTGGTTCTGTTTTCCACCGGCTGCGGCGACTGGAAAAGAATCCGGGGTAATGGCCAAATCACCACCGAATCCCGGCCGGTCTCCGCCTTTACCCGGGTGATTGCTGATGGCTTTTACCAGCTAGAATGGCATCCGGGAGCGCCTTCTTTCAGCCTAACGACTGATGAAAACCTGGTCTCGCGGATCAAGAGCGTAATTGAGGGCGATGTCCTGCGAATTAAGCTCGAAGATTCGATCGCTCCCACCCATGGCGTAAAAATCGCGATCAGCCAGTCCGACATTAACCGGCGCGGACTTGAGCGGTGCGCTTGAACTCGACGCCACCCAACTGAGTGGGGACAAATTCGCCCTCGAAACCAGTGGGGCGGGAAAAGTTACGCTCGCGGGCAAGGTCAATCGCTTCATCGGCAACCTCACCGGCGCGACCAAATTGCGCGCCTCCGATCTCGCGGCCCAGGACGTTGAGATTTCCATCACCGGGGCGGGCAAGGCGGATGTCTCGGCCACAAATTTGCTCCGGGCTCGCAATCACGGGCGCAGGCAAGGTCTCTTACAGTGGCCACCCGAAATCGGTGGAAAAGCAGATCGCCGGACGCAGGCTCGATCTCGCCTAACGACTGACGAACCTTGACCTCGCCCGCCGGACGACCCGAAAACTTTCGGCGTCGCCGCGATGAATCCGAGCCCTGTCTTTCAAGTTTTCGGTCCGGCTCACCTTTTCGTTATCCTGCTGATCATTTCGATCCCGGTCGGGCTCGGAATCGCCGTCCGTCGAAGTGGTTCTCCCCGGCTCGATCGCGGAGTAGCCGTCTGCCTGAGCATTCTTCTCCTAACCAATTATTTGAGGCTTCGCGATCTATCTTTGGCAACACGACCTCTTTTACTGGAAACAAGCTCTTCCTTTTCAGCTCTGCGATTGGGCGATGGTGACGATCATCGTCGCGCTCCTTACCGGAAGTGATCGATGGACCGAAGTCTCCTACTTCTGGGGAATCGGCGGCACCTTCCAGGCGATCCTCACTCCCAACCTGCAGGTCAATTTCCCGATCTCCGGGCGATCAGCTTTTTCATCAGCCACGGTGGAATCGTCTCCGGAGTGATTTATCTGCTGGTCGCACCGCCGCTTTCGGCCAACGTTAGCCTCGGTCTGGCGAACGCTCGCGTGGTCGGAATTTTATCTCCTTCTCCACTCTGCTGGTGGACGCGCTTACCGGAGTCAATTACGGATTTCTTCTCCACAAACCGGTGGTGCACTCGATCCTGGATTATCTCTCGGATGTGCGCTGGCTTTATATCCTCGAGCTCAACGGGCTCGCGCTATCGTTTTTCGCCCTTCTCTATTTGCCGTGGCACTTTTTCCGATCGAAACCGAGCGAGCCTTAGCGGCCTTCGGTTTCCGGATGCATGTCGGACGTGAAACCGGCGCTGACCAGATGACTGCGAGATTCGGTCACTGCCAAAGTGTGGCTTGGCCGTTGAAATGCCCGGGCGACGAAATTTTGGAAGGAATATTTTTTCTAAATATAAGCGCGGTTGGGACGTGCGAGACGAAAGCAGCAGTAAACCTAAACCGGAGAAAAATTATGTTGTGGACCATATTCGTTATTCTGCTCGTGCTGTGGTTGCTCGGATTGGTGAGCTCCTACACGCTCGGTGGATTCATTCATATCCTGCTGGTGCTCGCGATCGTTGTGCTGGTGATCAACCTCGTTTCGGGCCGACGCGGAATTTAACTGGAAATGAAGCCTGCTGGAATCATTGGCATTGTCCTGATCATCATCGGCATCATCGCGCTTGCCTATGGGGGATTTAGCTTCAAGGAGCACAAGAAGGATGTCGACATCGGCCCGGTCCAGATCGGACACACCGAAGAGCTACACCGTGCCTTTCCCGCCAATCGTCGGCGCGCTCGCGCTCGCGGGCGGGATTGTGCTCGTGATTGTCGGCAGCCGAAAGTAGCGGACTCGCGGTCCGCCACCATCTAACTAAATGTGGATTGCGTGGCCAAAGGCCTGCCCCGCTGCTTCATGCACTGACTCGCTCAGGGTCGGGTGAGCGTGAATGGTCGCTTCAATCTCTTCATAGGTCGCCTCGAGAGTCATTGCCAGGCCGAGCTCCGCGATCATCTCGGTCGCCTCCGGGCCGATGATGTGCGCGCCCAGAATCTCTCCGTGTGGCTCGGCAATGATTAGTTTTACGAAACCGTCGGTCTCGCCGATCGCGCGGGCTTTTCCGCTGGCGCTGAAGGGAAATTTGCCTATCCGAAATTTGCGACCGGATTCTTTCGCTCCTTTTCCGTTAGGCCGATGCTCGCGACCTGCGGCTGGCAATAGGTGCAGCCGGGAAACTCGCGAACCTTGCGCGGCTCGATCCCAGCGAACATTCCTTCAACCGCCTGGATCGCTTCCCAGCTGGCGACGTGCGCCAGCCACGGCGGACCAATGATATCGCCGGCGGCATAGATTCCCTTCAGGCTCGTTTGATAGCGCTCGTCAGTCTGGAGATAACCACGGTCAGTTAGCGCCAGTTTCAGTTTTCCCTCAGGCAAGAGCGGGAGCACTCCAATCGCGATCAGCGCAACCTCGGCCTCGATCATTTCCCGGCTTTGCCCTCGAGCGCGACCTGCACTCCCTTCTTCAGTCACCTCGACCCGGCTCGTCCTCGTCCCGGTGAGAATTTTGATTCCTTGTTTCGTTAGGGCTTTTTCCAGAGTCTTTGAGACTTCCGTGTCTTCAACCGGCAAAACGTTAGGCAAAAGTTCAATCAGGGTCACCTCGGTGCCAAAGGCGTTGTAGAAATAGGCAAACTCCACGCCAATCGCGCCTGCGCCGATGATGACCATGGTTTTTGGCTGCGGCTCCAGAATCATGGCTTCGCGGCTGCCAATCACCGTTTTTCCGTTGAACGGCAATCCGGGCAAGGGACGCGAAACCACCCCGGTGGAAATGAGAATGTTGGTGCGCCACGTGCGTCTCCGTCTTCCCGTCGTTGAACTTCACCGTCACCTCACCGGACCTGTCGATGAAGCCTTCTCCGCGGAGATAATCGACCTTGTTCTTCTTAAAGAGAAACTCGATCCCGGCGGCATTCTTATCCGAGACTTCACGCGAGCGCTGGATCACCTTCTTCCAGTCATAGGACAGCCCTTCGAGCTTAAAACCAAAGTCGGCCGCGCGATGCTTCATCAGGTGATAAAGCTCGGCGTTGCGCAAAAGAGACTTGGTCGGGATGCAGCCCCAGTTGAGACAGGTTCCGCCAGCGCGTTCTTTCTCGACGCAGGCGACGCGTTTACCAAGTTGGGCCGCCCGAATTGCCCCAACGTAACCGGCCGGCCCGCCGCCAATCACAATCAGATCGTAGCTTCATAAATTGAGGTCGTCGCCGCTCTCGCCTTGTTCGTTAGGCAAAGCGTCGCCGAGAAATCCATGCACTAATCAAGCACCCTTCTCGTGCTTCGCGATGAGCTCCTGGAAACCGGGGTCCTCGCGTAGCTGATCAAGCGCCGGATCGATTTTCAGGACGGCGGTCGTGACATCGCTCGGACGACTCAGTAATTCGTTTAGGACCTCGAGCGCTTTCGCGTTCTCACCTGTTACCGCATAAACTTCGGCAACGGCTTGAGCGATCTGCGGACCTTGGAACGCGTCAACCGACTCCGGCAACAATGTGGTCGCGCGTTGCGCCTCTTCGATTGCAGCATCCTTTTCGCCCAGGCGGGCAAGGCAACGAGCAAGGGCGGCGTGGCGAGCAGCGTCATCCGGCGCTTCTTTTACCTTCGCCTCGGCAACTTCCTTCGCGCTCGTAAACGCCGCCCGCGCTGCCTCCGCGCGCCCGAGTTTTTCATTAACAATTCTTCGAGGATTTTGCCATCGATATCATGAGACATTCCCGGCGGTAATTCGGACGGAAGCTGGCGAAGCGCTTCCAGCGCGCCTGAATAATCGCGTCGGAAGAAGAGAACATTTGCCTTCGCCATCAAGATGCCGGCAAGCGATTCGGGATCCATGTCCTTGAGATTTCCTTTCGCTTTTTGCTCCTCCAAACTGGCCAGGCCGTTTTCGGCGATCGTTAGGTCACCGCGTTCCATGACCGCCAGTTTGGCCTTGAGGAACCCGAGATTGAATGACTTCGGCTTGATCGCGAGCGCTCGATCGATCACCCGGTTCGCCTCCTTGAAATTGCGCTGCATCTGGTAATTGAAAACGAGGTTCTGCATCGGCCAGGTGTCCTTAGGATTAAGACTCACGGCCGTTTCCAGGCTCTCGGTCGATTCCTTCCATTTCCCCTGGCGACGTTGAATTGCGCCAATCACAAGATAAACCTCCGAATCGTTAGGCAATCGCTTTCTTCGCGATCGCGAATTCGTCGAGCGCGCGATCGAAATCGCGCTCGCCATAGTAAAGATAATAACCGCGTGCGAGATGAGCTTCAGGTGAGTCCGGGTTTAGACTCAGCGCCTGTTGCGCGTAGCTGCGCGCCAAATCCCGTTCGGCGTCGGTCGGTTCATAGTTATGCAGGATCCAGCTGTGCAGCATCGAGAGGTTGGCGATCGCCAGGACGAATTTCGGATCGAGCTCAATGGCGTGTTCGTAAAGTTTTTGCGCCTGCCGCAATTTTCCAATGTCTTCGACATTCGCCTGCAGGTTATGCGCCTCCACGAAGGCGAGGTAGGCCTTGCTATTCTGCGTCGGCTTGCGCGTAATCTCAGCCGTCTCGCTTGGAGAAAGCTGGGCGCGCAGTTCCCGGGCGATGTTCCTGGGCGAGATCGGTTTGGATCGCAAAAACGTCGGTCAGATGCGCGATCGTAATCTTCCGCCCAGATGTGGTGATCGTTGGTCGCGTTGATTAATTGCACATTCACCCGCACGCGATCGCCTTCGCGTCGAACACTCCCCTCGAGAATCGCCGAGACTCCAAGCTCCTTTCCTATTTGGCGGACGCTCTTTGTTTCCCCGGTAGGCCATGACCGAGGTGCGCGAAATCACTTTCAGGTCACCGATCTTGGAAAGGTTCGTCAGGATGTCGTCCTGAATTCCATCAGCGAAATAGGCGTTCTCTGCTTTGCCGCTGAAATTTTCAAACGGCAGGACCGCAATCGATTTCTCCATTTTCGTCGCTCCCGCCCGAGGGAGGAGGAAAAAACCGGCCACTCCCGAAATGAGGACGCCGGAACCAATGAGCAGACCGATGTTTCGCCGGCGATGGCGACTCGCCACCTCGGAGTGTAAAGGAAGCGACGGCGTGGCCTGGATTCCTTGCGGGGTGACGTCAAAAGCCCAGGCGAGGAAGAGGGCGAGTGGAAAGCCAATGAGGACAACCGAGACGACAAAGCGCTCCGCCAAGTCCGGCAGGCCAAGCACCGGGAAAATCGTTGCCGACACCTGGATGATGAGCCAACCGGCAACAAGGTAACCGACTGCAACCCGGTAAACCTTTCGTCGCTTCAGCTCTTCGAAGAATGAACTCATGACTTTGGTAATTCAGTTCCCTGATGGTCTGAAACGCAAGCGCTAGGCTGCGAATCTTTTATTTGGACCGAGCGGCAGTATTCGAGAGCCGCTGGAAACGCAGCTCGTTCCGAGTGGATCCCAAGTCGGGTCGCGCCGCAATTCATTCACGGTAATCCCCGCTGGAATTCGCAGTGATCGTTCCAGGAGCTTTAAGTAGAGCCGAAAGAATTTCCCAAGGAGCCGTCGCGTTTTTCCGCCTTTACTTGATCCCAGAGGCGAAGACAGTTTGGAAGTGCGGACTCTCCTTTTCCCGCGAAACCACTGTGGCTTCGATGTCGCCAAAGCCCGCTTTCTCCAGCCACTGATGCAGTTGCACTTCGCTAAACCCCAGCCAGTGATCGGCGTACAGCTCACGCGCTTTCTCAAAGCGATGGTTGAGTAAATCGAGAATCACAATCCGGCCGCCCTTTTTCAAAATCCGGTGTGCCGCGGCGATCGCGCGCTCGGGATGAATCGCGTGATGCAACGCCTGGCTAAAGACCGCCAGATCAACGCTGCTCGCAGTAATCGGCGGCTTCTCGATATCGCCGAGCCGGTAATCGAGATTGTGAAAGCCGTGCTTCTTCGCCAGGCGCGCGCCGAACTCGACCATTTTCGGCGCGTTATCGATCGCAATCACCTTTGCTTGCCTTCCTCGCCAGGAGCTGCGAGAGCGTCCCCTCGCCCGCGCCGAGATCTGCGACCACCAGCGGCGGAAGCATGGCAATCATGGTATGAGCCAGCGCCTTCCACGAGCGGCCGGGACAATAGCTACGTCCGAAGCGGCCAGCGAGCTGGTCAAAAATATTCGCGCGCCTGATCCTGACGTTTGCGCAGAACCACCTTCAGCGCGGTTCGATCGCGCTGCATCTCGGGCATTTCGCGAGCGAGTGCGCGGGTCAGCTCGCTCACCTTCGCGCGACTGCGGGTCGAGCTTCGACCGTTCGTTAGGCCGTAATAGACGTTCTTCCCCGCGCGCCGATCTATCCACCACCTCGGCCCGCTTCAGCTGCGCGAGATGGCTCGGAGATGCGCGATTGGCCCATCCCGAGAATGTCCTGCAACTCCGCGACCGACAGCTCTTCCTGCTCGAGCAGAAGGAGGAGCCGGAGGCGGGTGGGATCGGCCAGCAGGCGGAGGAATTTTATGAGTTGACTCCATCGCGATTCAAAATACGATATATCGACGCATCATGATTGGTCAATATGTCAACTATGGCCAGAGTCTTAACTTAACGCCTGCCATCATCCCATGCTCCGTCGTTTCATTTTCTGCTTCCGAATCCGTCGGCGAAGGTCATCCCGGACAAGGTTTGCGACACGATTTCCGACGCCGTCCTCGACGCCTGTCTCCGCCAGGATCGACCAGTCGGGTCGCCTGCGAAACCTTTGCCAAGAGCAACACCGTCATCGTCGGCGGCGAGATCACGATTCCAAATCTGGCCCAGGGCACTCCGCTCGAATCCGTCGTCCCGATCGACCAGATCGTGCGCAACGCCGTGCGCGAAATCGGCTACGTGAACGATGACGACGTTTTTCACGCCGATAAGATCGGCATCCAAAACATCATCACCCGCCAGAGTCCAGACATCGCGCCAGGGAGTGAACGCGCGCTGAGGCCGAAGGCAAAGGCCATGCTGAACAGAGGCGCCGGCGACCAGGGATTGATGTTCGGTTTCGCCTGCGATGAAACGCCCGGAATTGATGCCGGCGCCGATCATGTTTGCGCATCGGCTGGGGCGCGAATTGACGCGCATTCGCAAGAGCGGCAAGGCCCGCTGGCTACGGCCGGATGCGAAGTCGCAAGTCTCGGTCATCTATGAAGGCGGCAAGCCGGTCGGCATCTCGAACGTGGTCGTTCCGACCCAGCACACCGAAGGACGTAAAGCACTCCGGAGATTCGCAGCTTCATTATCGAAGAGGTCATCCGAAAAGTTTTGCCTAACGAAATGCTGACGGACGAGACCGAGTTCCTGATCAACCCGACCGGTAGCTTTGTCATTGGCGGACCGGAGGGCGACACCGGCCTGACCGGACGCAAGATCATCGTCGATAGCTACGGCGGCTGGGGCCGTCATGGCGGCGGCGCGTTTTCCGGCAAGGATCCGAGCAAGGTCGATCGCAGCGCGGCCTACATGGCACGCTGGGTGGCGAAGAATGTCGTCGCCGCCGGTTTGGCCAAGCGCTGCGAAGTCAGTTCGCCTACGCCATCGGCTACCCGAATCCGGTGAGCATGAACATCAATACTTTTGAGACCAACTCCGTGCCGGAGGAAGCGATCGAGCGTGCCGTCAATCGCGTCTTTTCCTTCAAACCGGCCGGACATCATTCGAGCAGCTCGACTTACTCCGGCCGATCTACGTCAAGACGACCAATTACGGTCACTTCGGCAAGGATGATCCGGACATCACCTGGGAGCAGGTCGAACCAGGCAGAGAACCTAAAGAAAGGCCGCCAGATAACGTACTTTACTCATGAGCACAAACTACTGTCACGAAAACTCAGACTAACGACTATAAGGTTCGCGGATCATTACCCTGGCCGATTGGGGCCGCAGGAGATTGCCATCGCCGAAAAGGAAATGCCGGGATTGATGGCGATTCGCGAGAAGTACGCGCCAGGTAAGCCGCTCCAGGGCGTCGCGCGTGACCGGCTCGCTGCACATGACGATCCAGACCGCGGTTCTGATCGAGACCCTGGTCGATCTCGGCGCCAGATGTCCGCTGGGCGAGCTGCAATATCTTCTCCACTCAGGATCACGCGGCGGCCGCGATCGCCAAGGCGGGCGTGCCGGTTTTCGCCTGGAAGGGTGAGAGCGCTGGAGGAATATTGGTGGTGCACTCATCAGGCGATCTCGTTTCCTGGCGGCAAAGGACCGCAACTCGTGGTCGATGATGGCGGCGACGTCACGCTCCTAATTCACAAGGGTTACCAGCTTGAAGAAGGAAGCGATTGGGCAAAGTCGCCTTCGCAGAGCAAGGAAGAACAGGTGCATCAAGAGACTTGCTCCTCGAAGTGCAGCGCGAGAATCCGTTCCGCTGGCATGAGTTGGTGAAGGAATGGCGCGGCGTTTCCGAAGAAACGACCACCGGCGTTCATCGCCTCTACAAAATGCAGCAGCAAAACCAGCTGCTCGTTCCCGCGATCAACGTCAACGACTCGGTCAACCAAGTCGAAGTTCGACAATCTCTATGGCTGCCGGCATTCGCTCGTCGACGGCTTGAACCGCGCCCTCGACGTCATGATCGCGGGCAAGGTCGCAGTTATCTGCGGTTACGGCGACGTTGGCAAAGGCTGCGCGCAATCGCTGCGCGGCCAGGGTGCGCGCGTCGTCATCACCGAGATCGATCCGATCAACGCGCTGCAGGCAGCAATGGAAGGCTACGAGGTCACGACCGTCGAAGACACGCTCGGCCGGGGAGATATCTACGTCACCACGACCGGCAACGTCGACATCATCACGCTCGCGCACATGGAGCGGATGAAGGATCAGGCGATCGTGTGCGAACATCGGCCACTTCGATAACGAGATTCAGGTCGAGCCGCTGAACGCGCGCGCAGATGTCCGCCGGACAAATATCAAACCGCAGGTCGATAAATACACTTTCCCGGACGGACACGAGATCTTTCTGCTCGCCGAAGGCCGCTTAGTGAATCTCGGCTGCGCCACCGGTCATCCGAGCTTCGTCATGTCGAACTCTTCTCCAACCAGGTTCTCGCCCAGCTCGATCTCTGGCGAAACAAAGACAGTTACAAGGTCGGAGTTTACGTCCTGTCGAAGAAGCTCGATGAAGAAGTCGCGCGCCTGCACCTGCAAAAGATCGGGGTGAAATTAACGAGACTTGAGCGATAAGCAGGCTGACTATCTGGGAGTTCCGGTGGACGGACCTGTATAAGTCAGAACATTACCGCTATTAGTGGTCAACCGGCTTTAGGGGAGCGCCGGCAGGAAATAAAAGAGGATCCCGACAATCACGTAAACCGAGAGCAGCTGTAATCCTTCCAGCCAGTTGCTTTCTCGTCGCCGGCTGATCTGACCCACGATCCAAATCGACAGGACAATGGATGCAATCTCCGGAAGGGGAGAACTCGAGGTCATTGGATCGCCAAAGAGATAGGAGCAGAAAACCAGGACCGGGGTCACGAAGAGCGCCATTTGCAAGCTTGATCCGGTGGCGATGGTCAGACTCAGATCCATCTTGTTTTTCCACGCGGCCCAAACCGCGGTCGAATGCTCGGCGGCGTTTCCGACCAGTGCCACCACGACCACGCCGACAAAGGTTTCCGTAAGGCCGAGAGCGTGACGCGCGGCTTCGATCGATCCGACGAGAAATTCACTGGAGCCAGGCGATCAACGCCGTCGCTACCGCCAATACCGTAACCGCCTCGCCAAAGGGGCCACAGATTCCCGGGATTTCATGTTTCCCATTCTCTGCGAAAAGGTCGCGGTGGGTAACGAGGTGAAATAAGAGCGAGCAAAAATAGGTCACGAAGAGAACAATCACGATTGCGAACGAAAGCCGTTGTTCCGCTTCCATTGTCCACGCGCCTGGCCGCGCGGCCGCCGCACGATGAAAATCGTCGGAATAAGGAGAGCAATCGCGCTGTAAGCCTAACGACGTCGCCGATATGCGCGCAACCGTCTGGTTAAAGGTTTGCTTCGGATAACGAATCCCGCCGACGAGGATAGAAGCACCGAGCACAAGTAAGAGGTTGCCGATGATCGATCCGGTGATGGACGCCTTCACGACTCCGGTCAGGCCCTTACTCAAAGCCACCAGGGCGATGATTGAGTTCAGCGGCATTGCCAAAGGTCGCATTAAGAAAGCCGCCGACGCCGGCTCCCGAACGAGCAGCTAGCTGCTCGGTCGCCCGGCCCATCCATCCGGCCAGTGGCACAATCGCGCAATCGCCGCGACCACAAAGAGAGCAGCGCCACTGTACACCACCCGGGCACATAACGCAACCCAACCGCCACCGGCATCGCCACCAGTAAGATATCCAGGGCGTAAACGCGACCAACCGGATCGCCTAACCGGTGACATAGAAACATAGGAGCGCCGGTGCGCACCGCACTCAAGCAGGATTTACATCCAAGCCACTATGCGACGTCCTCCCACAGGTACCCCCGGCGCAGGCGCGATGACTCAGTAAACGCACGGATCGGCCAGTTAGAGGCGTTGCGAACGAGCTCACCTCGCGGCGGCGTCGCCTCCTGAAAGGACGATTTCGACCACATCGAAGCGAAAAAGAACTATCCGGATTGCTCAAGCGCAGCCAGGCGAGGACGCCTTGCGAAATGCGAAGATTGTTGCTTTCTGCCCGACTGCCTCTGGCGGACGTGCCCAAAATCTTCGCGGGTGCGCGTTTTCACCTCGACAAAGACGAGGGTCTCGCGATCACGGCAAACCAGATCAATCTCGCCCCCATGCCGTCCACGAAAATTGCGATAAAGAATCTTGAAACCGTGCCGGCGAAGATAACGGGCGGCCAGTTTTTCGCCGCGCAATCCGACCCGCAGATGGCCGGACTTAGAACGCAAAAACCGGTTGCGCCACCGGCTCAAAAGACCGCCGGTGGATCGGGCACGGGCCATGTTCATGGAGTTTCTGGAGGTGTAGCTCGGTGCCGTAACCCTTGTGTTGGCTGAAACAATACCGGGGAACTGAGCACAAAATTCACGCATCAACCGGTCGCGGGTAACCTTCGCGATCACGCTTGCCGCCGCAATGCTCAGGCTGATGCAATCGCTGCGTCCACGATTGCAGTTTGCGGTAGCGGAAGGAAAACCGGCAACCCATCAATCAAATGCGTGCTCCGGTAAAAGTGCGCAGACCGGCAACGGCGATCCGCATCGCTTCGTGTGAAGCTCGCAGAATGTTGATCCGGTCGATCTCCAACGAGCCGACTACGCCCACCCCCAGATGATCTCAGAGTGATTCGTTAGGTGGCGATAGATTTCCTCACGCAACTCTGGCGAGAGCTGCTTCGAATCCTTCCAGTTTGCGGTGTCGGAATCGCTCCCGGCAAGATTGCGGCCGCCGCCACCACCGGGCCGCGCGAGCGCGCCTCGCCCCGCCTCATCAATCCCGGCAACGTGAACGATGCCTAACGATCGTAGTTTTTCTCATGCCGGAACCCGCAGCGCATTCATCGGAATCATATCTGCGGATTGCGTTCGGTTTCACGGCATTTTTTCATCATTTCATTGCCGGCTAGAGAAAAGAGCCGCAGACCTCGCGGCCTGCGGCTCTCAACACCAATTGAAGACGATCTAGGAAACCGTGATCTTGCGTGGCCTCACCTCTTCGGCTTCGGAAGGGTGAGAGTCACGACACCTTGCATGATCCGAGCGCTGATCTTTCCGGTGTAGATCGATTCGGATCAATCTCAAAGGTGCGACGATAGTTGCGCGGGACGCGATTCACGATGAAGGACCGTGCCTTCGATCGGCTTGTTCTCGCGCCGACCAACGATCGAGAGCTCATTATCCTCGACCGAAATATCCAGGCCATCTTCTGCTGACGCCGGGCATTTCCAATTCAAGCAGTATAGCCATCCGCTCGTCTCGCTGACACTCGCCGGTAGGGTGATAAATTGTTCCCCTTCGCGAGCCGTTCGTCCGTTGTTGTCGCGGGTTAAATTATTCGTTCGTGTTGTCCTTTCTAAAGGTTGTTATTCGACGGTGACTTCGACCTTTTTCGGCTTCGCCTCTTCGACCCAGGGCAGCGTCACGACCAGATACCGTCCTTGGTGGCGTTGACTTTTCCAGCATCCACGCGAGGGTAACGAGATGCTGCGGCGGAATTTTCCGCTGAAACGCTCACTGCGTTCGGCGCTTATCGCTATCGACCGGATTACTTTGCCGCTCCCCCGGCAATCGTCAGCTATTCCGTCATGCAGCGAAATCTCGATCTCCTCCTTGCGCATTCCCGGAATCTCCAGAACCGCAAACCACGTTGTCGTTGGTCTGGTGAGATCCAGTGGTGGCGTCCATCCGCTGAAAAGCTGTCCCTGGCGGAGCATAACCGATCATCGGCAGATCGGAAGAGGCTGTTCATTTCATCCCGAAGCGTTGCCCAGCGGTCGAAAGCCGGCCAGATGGAGACTTCGGGCGATTCATAACGAATTAAACTCAAGTTGTTAGTCCTTTCTGAAAGTTGTTTGAGGCTTCCAGACCCAAAGCGCCCGGCACCATTTTGCGCATGCCAACGATTACTTAAAACGCATTAGAAACAAGGTAAGATGTTTATGGCGTAATAGCTTACTGATTGCTTTGGGTAAGGGTTGATCACTACCTAAAATGCGCTCACTCTGTCACCTCCGACACCCAAGCTCTTCTGGCAAGAGTTGTGTCAAAATGTAACGCTAGTTTGGGTTCTCGAAGCCGGCTTTGAGACAACCCGGACGATTGCAGGCAATCGGTCGTCGATTAGGCTGCCGCTGGTGCAAGACGAAAATGAACATCAGATTCATGCGCCGCGCTCCTCCGCGAAGCGCGCAAAGGGCTGGACTGGTAAGTCCAACCGGCCGTGGGCCCGGTGGCGTCGTTAGGCAGGGACGCGTCATCGCCAAACCGGACTACCACGCCAGCACGCGGTTTGCCCCATGCGGAAATCGAATGCTTGTCAGCAGCTCCGACGGGTTCGCTTAAATACCGCGACGCTCTTTTTGTCACTCTCGAGTCTCGCGCTGCATGACCGGCCAAAGACCCCGCCGTGCACGGCTGCAAATTGTGCAGGCAGGGATTGGGCGGGTCGTTATCGGCACGATGGACCCAAATCCACGCACTGCACGGTGGCGCGGCGAGGGGAATACCAGGTGCAGCTCAGAGACGCTGAATCGAGGTGATTCACGGCGTTCTCCAGGAAGAGTGCAGCCGCTTGAATGAAGCTTTCAACAAATGGATCGTCACCCGGCGTCCGTTTGTGATTGCAAAATGCGGGATGAAGCCTGACGGCCGCCTGAGCCGCCGGCCTAACGAAAAGCGCTGGTTAACGAGCACCGCCGCGCGCCTCGGAAGCGATGAAGCTCCGTGCGCGGTCGTCGATGCAATTTTGATCGGAGCCAACACCTTGCGCGAGGACAACCCGCGATTGACCATCCGCGGTCTCGGCCAACGCGAAACAACCATGGCGCATCGTGCTGACGCGAGGCGGTAATCTACCCCAATCAGTTCACCTTTCGCGGATCGATTCGCGAGCGCACGCTCGTTTACAAACGTAGAAGGCTTTCGACGTGCTGGACGATCTGGGGTCGCGCGAGGTCACCAGCGTGCTCATCGAAGGAGGAGGCGATGTCCTGGGCCAGGCATTTGATCAGCGCCTGATCGACGATGCGCATTTCTTCTCGCGCCAATCATCACCGGCGGTCCGACCCCAGCTGTTGGCGGAAGGGTGCAGGTTCAACCGCAGAGGGCGCGCGAATCTCCGATTTAGAGTTGCAACAAATTGGACCCGACTTGCTTGTGACCGGCTATCCGAAATGGAATCAGGAAGGCGTCGAATAAGATAAGGGCCTGCTCCAGCTCTTTATTTACGTCCTTCGCTGGAAAGGAGGTGAAACTTATGAATTGGAAAGCTTCTCTTGATCGCAGCGGTTATTGGGACTCTTGCTTTTGTCTCCGCTCCAAAATCTGAGGCCGGCGTCCAAGTCGGGATTGGTATCGGATTTCATCGCTTACCCGGCTTACGGTTACGGATATCCATACTACCCTTATGCGTATGGTTATCCCTACGGTTACTCCTCTATTATGCGTCCTTCGGATACTATCCGCGGGTCTATTCACGACCTGTTGTGGTCGTTCGCAACGGGCACCGGGTGGTTCATCACGGCCACCACTCATCCCCACCGCTAGTGGCAGGCTCAGGCAAGGCAGCGGTTTAGCGTGATCGGCAGCTTCGAGGAAGAACCCTCAAGCTGCCGAATTCGTGTCGGATGGCGCATCTTTCGTAACGCCTTGGCTTCGATCTGCCGGATTCGCTCGCGGGTGACGCGGAACTGCCGGCCTACTTCCTCGAGCGTGCGGCTGTAGCCATCCACCAGCCCGAAGCGCTGCTCGAGCACCTGGCGCTCCCGCTCGGTGAGGGTCTCGAGCACGTCCTTGATCTTCTCCTTCAAGGAGAACGATGGCCGTCATGTCGCTCGGATTCTCCGCGCCTTTGTCCTCGATAAAATCGCCGAAATTGGTCTCTTCGCTTTCGCCCACGGGCGATTGCAGCGAGATCGGCTGCTGCGCCATCTTCAGCACCGCGCGCACGCGATCGACCGGCAGCAGGATTTCCTCCGCGACTTCTTCCGGGGTGGGCTCGCGGCCATATTCCTGGAGCGAGCTGCTTCTGCACGCGCATCAACTTGTTGATCGTCTCGATCATGTGCACCGGGATGCGGATGGTTCGCGCCTGATCGGCGATCGAGCGCGTAATCGCCTGCCGGATCCACCAGGTCGCGTAGGTGGAAAACTTGTAGCCGCGCCGATATTCGAATTTCTCCACCGCCTTCATCAGTCCCATGTTGCCTTCCTGGATCAGGTCGAGGAACGAGAGGCCGCGATTAGTGTACTTCTTCGCAATCGAGATCACGAGGCGCAGATTGGCTCTCGATCATCTCGGTTTTCGCGCGCGAGTGCCTTGCGCAGCCAGCTTCGCAATTCCTGGTAACGCTCGCTGAATTCGTTAGGCGAGCAAGCCAGATTGAGGTTTCGATCTCCCGCATCTTCTGCGCGCACGAATGTTGGCCGCGCTGTTTCGGTCGCTTCTTCTGTTCCTCCTGGAGACTGCGAAGGACCGCGTAGTGCTCGTCCGCAAGATGGACGAATTCTTCGGTCACGCGCTGCTTGAAATAAAATTGGGGATAGAGGCCCTGGATGCCGCGGCGGCTTTCTCGAATTTCTTTATTTTGGCCGGATCTCGCTGGCCGTTCCGGGTGATCTGCTCGTATTGACGCGCCAGCTCGCTGCTCATCTTCTGGATTGCTTACAAAGGCGGGGAAGCAGCTTCATGTAGCGCTCGCGGCTCTCAATTTTCTTATCGAGGATGACGCGATCAAAGCGTTCTCCGCCCTCGACCAATTTCTGCGCGAGACTCGAGATGCGCCTTGGCCACAAATCCAAACCGATGAATGTGAGTTGCAACCCGTGATCTCGGCTTCTTCGATCCGCTTGGAAATCTCGACTTCCTGCTCCCGGGTCAGAAGCGGCACCTGCCCCATCTGTTTGAGATACATATCCGGACGGGGTCATCGAGAATATCCAGCTCGAGCCTCGACTTTTTCCTCGTCTTCTCTCGGCATCCTTTTTCCCATCCTTGTAGCGATCGACTTCGGAGGCTTCGATGATGTCGATCTCAAGTTCGGCGCAGCCGTATCAGGATGAGATCGAGCTCGTCGGCGTCGGTCAAATCGGGAGGCAGGGCCTCGTTCAAATCGTCGAACGTTAGGTATCCCTTGTTCTTTGGCGAGCTTAATCAGCTCGAATCCGACCTGCGTATTGGTGGCGAGGGAAGGAAACAAATCACCGTTGTTTATCGCCAGCTCGTCGTGATGTTCCCCGAACTTCCGTTGCTCAATGCCGGACGAGCGTTTTTCTTTCCAGGGGCCGATCTCTGTCCCCGCCGAATCACCGGCGGAACTTGCGCAATCACCTTCCCGTGGTCGACCGCGCGGTCGTTTCGGTGCATCGGCGGCTTTGCTCTTTGGTCTTCGATTTCGGTGGACGTCCTCGGGGGCGAGGCTTGGCTGCCGTCTTGCGAGCAGCTTTCGGCCGGGCGGAGGATTTCGGTTTTTTCTCAAGACGATTTAGCGATTAAACGAAGACGAGATAGCAGATGTACGCCAGCCATCTACACCACCAATCAGTGCTCCAGGTGAGACGGCGAAAACCGTGAAAAGTCGTCGAGTTGGCCGCGCAGGTCAACCACTTGTTTCTGGAGGGCAACCAGTTCCCCCGCGCTTAATCCCGGGAGCTTCATTCGGCTTTGGCGCACTCCAGACGTCGCCGCAAAACTGGCCGTTGCAACCCACGCCACCAATCGCGGGCGACCGCCGGCGGATTGGGCGGCATCTTTTGTAACAGCCAACCCGCCACCAGCGACTCTTCTTCCGCCGAAAGCGTAGACATAAAGCGGTTCAGTGAAGCCGGATCGTCCGGACGTAAATCGCTTCCCAGAATGCAGGCCAGCATTTCACTTCCAGGCGTCTCATTCATCACCTCAAGCCATTCCTGGGATTGCAGAAAACTCGCGCGCCTCAGCGTCGCGCAGAGCCAGCAGGCAAAGCATGGCGATCTCGTGCCGCGGTTTCGGCGCGACGCGACGTGCCTCCGGTTTTTCCATCACGGTTGGGCGCCGCGCTTTCGGAATGAGACCCGTAAAATCGGGCCCGCTCACCCCCAGCCGAGCCGCCACTTTGCTCGTCACTTCCGTTCGCATCAACGGGTCTTGCACTCGTCCCACTGTTTCCGCCAGCTCACGAGCGACCTGCATTTTGGAATTCAAATTCGTGAGGTCGACCGTCGAAAGCTGGCGCTCAATCCAGTAATCGAAAAATCGCGGAGGCGCTGATCCGCGCGCTGAATTTTTCGGCACCTTCCTTGCGGACTAACGAATCCGGATCGTCTCCGGCGGGCAATCTCGGCGACGCGCACGATCAAATCATTTTCCAGGAGCGGCCTCGAGGGAACGTTCCGCCGCTTTTTGTCCCGCGGAGTCGGAGTCGAAACAAAGCACGACCTCGTCCACATACCGTTTCAAAATCCGGGCCTGACCTTCCGTGAACGCCGTTCCCTGGGGCGCGACCACGTTCGTTATGCCGGCTTCGAAGAGCGCGATCAAATCGAGCTGTCCCTCACAAACGATGGCGCATGTTCGCGTCGATCAGGCTGCGTTTGGTCTTGTGCAGTCCGAAAAGAATGCTGCCTTTGCGGAAAAGCGGCGTCTCGGGCGAGTTGAGATATTTTGCGGTCTCCGCATCGCTCTTTCAGGATCCGCCCGCTGAAGGCGATCACTTCCCCGATGTCGTTGCAAATCGGGAACATCATCCGGCCGCGGAAACCGATCGTAGACTTCGCTCTCGGGCCGCTCTTCATCCCGCAGTTTGACCAGTCCGCTTTGCAGAATGGTGCCGCGTTTGTAACCGCGCTCGCGCGCCCACTTCAGACACGCATCCCAACTCTCGGGCGCGAAACCGAGCTGCCAGCGACTTCGCGACTTCGATCGTTATGCCGCGTTGCTTCAAATATTCGCGCGCCGGCTGCAGCAAAGTCTCGCTTGAGCAGGTTCTCGTGAAACCATTCCGCTGCTTCCGCATGCAGCTGCAGCAAGGTGCGCCGCGCTTCATGCTGGCGATCCTCTGTCGCGACTGAAGCTCCGTTCTTCGATCACCGGGATTCCGGCACCGCGCCGCCAGCCTTGCGCACCGCCGTCGGAAAATCGACGTGCTCGTAATCCATCACGAACCGGAAAACGCTTCCGCCGCCCCACAGCCAAAGCAATGAAACGATTGCCGCGCCGGGCTCGACGTGAAACGACGGCGTCTTCTCCTGATGAAACGGGCAGAGCGCCTTGAAAGTTCGCGCCCGCGCGCTTGAGCGGAAAATAGGAGCCGATCACTTCGACGATGTCGTTCGCCGCGGCGATTTGTTCGATTGTGTGGGTTGGGATCGTGCCCAGTGGCGGATTTTGCTCGTGAGGAACGGCGAAACGCTGACAGATTAACGCAGCGCTGCACACGCTCCAAATGAAGTGCCATGATGAGCCTCGCACCTCGGATTTCACCGCCATCCTGGCCGCGTGTCCGTCGTTAGGCGCAGATTTCGCGCAGCGATAACGTTGCGCAAGCGGCGATGTCGTCGTCATTCCCTCGCGGGGATCGAAGTTTCGCCTTCGCTCACTCGTTTCTTCGTCGCGCGGAGAAAAGCGCGGAGAGCGAACCAGGCGAGCGCAATCATTCTCGACATGGACACCTACGGAGGCGAGCTCGATGCGGCGGAAGAAATCAGCGGGATTTTGAATCACGCCACTATCCCGACTCTACACCTACGTCAATTCGAATGCCGGTTCCGGCTGGCGCGCTGATCGCGCTTTCGACCAACACATTTACATGGCGCCGGTGAGCGCGATCGGCGCCGCCGCCCCGATCCTTTCAACCGGCGAAGACCTCGCCGCCGACGGCTAAGGAGAAGACCATCTCCTACTGGTCCGCGCTTGTCCGCAGTGCCGCCTCACGCAACGGCCATCAGCCCCGACGTGGGCGAAGCCTTCATGAACAAGGACAAAGAGGTGAAGATTGGCGATCGCGTGATTCATCCCAAAGGCTCGCTCCTCACGCTCAGCGCACAGGAAGCGAGCGAGCAAGATCAGCGGCGCAACCCGCTGCTCGCCGACGGAATTGCCGAATCGATCACCGATCTAATGCAGAAAGCAGGTTTGCACGGTGAGGCGGTCCACGATTGCGCCGAGCGGCTTTGAACAACTCGCCTTCTGGCTTACGCAGCTGGCGCCGCCTTATTGTTAGGCGGAATTATCGGGGCCTACCTTGAATTCAAAATTCCCGGCTTTGGCGTTGCCGGAGTGATTTCCATCATTTGTTTTGCCCTGTTCTCTCGGCATTATTTCGCCGGGTTGGCCGGCTGGGAAGCGGTTGCTCTTTTCGTCCTCGGTATCCTTTTCGTCCTCATCGAGGTTTTGTTCTTCGGACATGCAACCATCATCTTTGGAGTTGTTGGTGTGCTTTTGATGTTCGCCTCGCTTCTCTGGGCCATGATTGATCGTTACCCTGGACAGAAGTTCTTCCCCACCGGTCAAATGTTAAAGGTCCCGCTGCTCAACCTCTTTCTCACCTTTGTCGGCGCGGCGATCCTGATCACGATTCTGGCCCGCTTTCTTCCGCGCACCAGTATCTATCGACGCTTCATCTTATCGACCACGAATCCACCGGGGCCGTCGCTCACCGCGGTTCCTCGCGCTTTTGCCAGCGCGTTGCAACTCACGCCGGGAATGACCGGGCGCGCCCTAACGATCTTACGGCCGAGCGGAAAGGCGGAGTTTGGCAGCCGGGTTGTCGATGTCGTCACCGAAGGTGAATTCATCTCCCCGGAATCAACGGTGGCAGTCGTTTCGACCGATGGGATGCGGGTCGTCGTGAAAGGAGTGGGCCACTAATGCCTCCTCGCGCAACCATGGCTGCGACCGACATGCGACCCTCGTTTTCGCGGGATCTCGCGAATGGCGATGAGTTATCTGGTGCTCTTTCTCCTCACCCTGTTCGCGCTCTATCCGATTAGCCAGATCGTGACGATTGCGCTCCGCCCGGGTGATCAGCTGCTTTCCCTTCGCTCGCCATCATTCCGGCGCACGCGACCTTCGCAAATTTTCGCACCTTGATCTTCGAGACCCCGTTCCTGCGCTGGCTTGTTAACTCGACCTTGATTGCACTGGCTGTGGCTCTCACCGGTGTTGCTCTAGCTTCAACTGCAGGCTATGCCCTTTCTCGTTTTCGCTTTCTTGGCCGAAGCTCAACCCTGAACGGTTTGCTCGTGACGCAAATGTTCCCCGCGACCATGCTGCTGCTGCCGCTCTATCTCATTCTCATTAAGCTCGGGCTGATCAATTCCTATCTCGGGGTGATCATCATTTACACTGCGACGGCGCTTCCATTCTGCATCTGGCAGCTTAAGGGCTTTTACGACACCATCCCGGTTTCACTCGAGGAAGCCGCCGGGATTGATGGCTGTTCGCGCTGGCAATCCTTTTATCTGGTAATTCTTCCCTAACGACGCCGGCAATGGTCATCACAGCGCTCTTTTCCTTTATGACCGCCTGGAACGAATACGTGGTCGCCGCGGTCGTGCTGCAAGACGTTAAGATCTTCACCCTTCCGCTCGGGCTCAAGATGTTTCAGTCAAATCTGGGCACGCAATGGGGATTGTAGGCCGCGGGCGCTCTGCTCGTTTCCATCCCGGTAGTGATCCTCTTCTCTCCTTCTGAGCCGATACCTGATTTCGGGCCTGAATTCCGGTTCCGTCAAAGGTTGATCTTGCTTCTTTCAAACCATGGGGACGATCGCTTGAGCCCTTTCCCCTTCGCCTTTTTCGATGCCTTCCAAGTCGCACGCGGAGTGAAGTGACCGATCGTTCCGGGGCAACCAGCCATGCGATCGTGCGCCCGGCGCGGCTCGAACGCGCAACCTACGGCTTCGGAGGCCGTCACTCTATCCAGTTGAGCTACGGGCGCAGCGAGCGGCATTATAACGGCCGCGTCTCAAAGCACAACTGATCGACGAAAATCGCTGCCTTCGTGATTGGCCAAAAATATCCCGGGCGAGATGGGCTATAGCTGTAAGCGCTCATCTTCAGCCAGCAGTTCGCCCAACGGCGGCCACGTGACAGTGCTATCCATGTCGTGGAAGGCATGCAGATACACCGCCACTTGCTCGGCCGGATATTTCGCCAGCAGGAGATCGACAGCCTGACTGAGCTTCTCTTTCGGAGGCGATTCGGGCAAATTCTCGACCGTGCCATCCTTCTCATGGGCGATGCCTAACGAATCAAGGAATGCGCAGAGCATCGCCGTTTGTGCGCCCAGCAGCCAGGCTTGCAGGAGGTGGGCGGCGAGGGCATCCGCTGGCTTGCGCCCGAGCGCGCTTTTTGATCCAGGCATACCGTTCCTCCCGTGGCTTTCGCTCAATGTAGACCGGTCGCAGTTTTCGCTGCCCGGCAAGCGCCTGGACCATGCTCTTGAACACCGGTGTCTGTTCGCTTTGGAGGTAACCAAGAATCTCCGCCCCCAGCCCGGGCGACATCCGTTCCACGATTTCGTATGGTTTCATGAAACTTGTGGGCCGGCGGCGTATGGCGGCATGACGGTGGAATTCGAACCTGTCTCATCGCGAAGCTATTGGTCATATAAGTAAGGAGCAGCACCCAGAAGGTCAGGGCGAGACCGAAGAGCGGAAACTGCAGGGACAACGGGAGCGAATAGATGATGGCCATCAATGGAATCCAGATCGCCCAGGTCGCGAGCAGGGTGGGCACGACCTTTCGCGGTAATGTTCCCAGGTGAAACCCCGGCCTAACGAATAAAGGCTGAAACCGGTGTTCTTCCACTCATAAGTGAGGACGCCAAAGGGCGCGGCAAATAAAGGATTATAGCCGAACTGATCGACACAGATCTTTGCCAGCACCACCGGCACGGTGACAACGTTCCCAAACCAGGCTGCCTCAGTCCGATAAAGGAGATCGACTAACGATCCATCGATCGCCCAGACCGGAATGGTAAAACAGAGGTTGCGCAGATTTCGGCGGCTGAAACGTCGGCCTTGGAAAAACAAGATCAAAAACAGTTCCGGAAGAATCGCGCCGGCCACGACCGCGGCGATGAGAACGAAAAGCAATCCGTGACGCAGCTTGTAGTCCGCCAGCTGATCAAGCAGCCGCGCGATCATCGGGCTAAAGTAATAACCGGCCAGCAGGGCCAGCATCACCGCCTGGATGACGAGTCCCGGCGCGAGATTGGCGCGCGGCTTCCCAGCCGAGTGCAAGTGACGTCCGATGGTGCGTTCGGATCGCGCTCATCTGAGCAACTTAGAAAAGTTGCGGCTGGCGATCCTCTTCAGTCTGCGGTTCCCCGATGATGGAGCGAATCTTCTTCATCATCTCGCGAAAATCATACGGCTTTTGCACGGTATCAAGGACACCCGCGCGCAAGATTTCGGTCCGCGTCTTCGGCTCGAGATATCCACTGGCGACAATTGCGCGCACGTCGGGTTTGATCTCTTTCATGCGCAGAATAACTTCCTGCCCGCTCAATCGCGGCAGGCCGAGGTCGCACACCACCAGGCCAATCTCATCCGCGTGGGTTTCAAACATCTCCACCGCTTCCACGCCATCCTTCGCAGACAAGACGCGATAGCCATCTGATTCCATCATCATCACTCCCAGGTTGCGCAACAGTTCTTCATCTTCCACCAGCATGATGGTGCGGGGAGAATCTTGCAGCCCGCCGAGCGCGCCGCGTCGATGGCCGTTTGCCTCCCCGACCGTGACAACTGGGAGATAGGCAGTAAAAGTCGCACCCTGGCCCGGCTCGCTGTCGACCTGGATAAAACCCTGGTGAGTCTTCACCACTCCATAAACAACAGACAAACCGAGGCCGGTTCCTTTTCCCCGTTCTTTCGTGCTGTAAAAAGGTTCAAAGATGCGGGACTTAGCCTGCTTGCTAATCCCGACGCCGGTGTCAATCACCCGGATATAAACATAATTCTCTGCATTCACTCCGGTGAAGTATTCCCGCAGCTCTTCCGCTCCGCAGGCTCCAGTCTCAAGGGTGATCGTTCCCAGGTATTGGATCGCGTCGCGCGCGTTGACACACAGGTTGAGCAACACCTGGTGAATCTGACTCCGGTCGGCTTTCGCCAGCGGCAGGTCTGGCTGCAAGCGAAGGACAAAGCTAATTGTCTTCGGAAAAGTCGCGGCCAGCATATGTTCCAGCTCATAGGCGAGATCGTTGAGATCGAGCGGGACAAGACGAGCATCAGTCTGACGCGCGGAAGTCAGGAGTTGCTGGACCAGGGTTGCTCCCCGGCCAACCGCGTCGCGAATGACTTTGATCGCTTCCGGCATTCGCTCCGGATGCTTTTTCCAATCCTCCAGCCAGGTGGTGTAACCGAGTATGATTCCAAGGATATTATTAAAATCATGCGCGATCCCGCCGGCCAGCGTGCCCAGCCCTTCCATCTTTTGCGCTTGGATCAGTTGTTGTTCGAGCCGAATCGGCTGGTTTCGTTGAAGAGATAACCCTTTAACTCGGTCAGCTGCCCGGCGGCGTCGAAGCTGCCGGTAAACTTCGCCACCACATAGACTGTCTCGCCGTCGCGCTGGCGCATTTCGAGCTGGTGCCGAAAGATACTCTCGTTAGGCTGAAGACTCGCGAGTAACTCTACCCCCTCCTTCTTGGTATGGAGTAAGGGAGAGGAAGTTTGCCGACTTCGCTTCCTCGATTGAGTCAAAGCCAAAGATCCGGACAAAGGCTGGATTGCAGGTCACGATCGATCCGTCCGGACGCATGATCAGGTTGCCGGTGAGATCTTCATCGACGAATTGGCGGTAACGCTCCTCGCTTTGTTGTAATGCTTCCTGGGCGCGGATCCGCTCGGTTACGTCAATGCTGAGTTGGAGCAACGGCGCGTTCGGCGGCGAGCCGCGCAAGGTCCAGCCGCTCGAAGCCACAATCCGCGCGCCATCGCGGCGCACCTGCTGGATCTCACCTCCCAGTGTTGTTTCTCCTGCAGAGTTTGCATGACTTCGGTGAGTTTTTCCGGCGGCCCACTCTGCAATAACTGATGAACGTCGCGCCCAGTCGCTTCCTCGCGCGTCCAGCCATACATCCGTTCGGCCCCGCGGTTCCAATACGAGATCTTGCCGGCCGGATTGGAGATCACGATCGCGTCGTTCGCCATGTCGAGCAGCTTTGCGTTCCGGGTTAATCTGCGCGCGCGCGCTGCAAGGCTCGCTGCATCCGCTTAGTTTCAATCGTCCGTCGAATGCAGGGCGCGAGTTTCGGCAGATGCTGCTTGAGAATGAAATCGGTCGCGCCCGCCTGGAGCGCCTCCGCGACCTGGCGATCGCCCCTCCAGTCGGAAACAAAGACAAACGGAATATTCGGCTGCTTTTCCCGGGCAATCGCAAGGGCGCGCAATCCTTCGCAGTCGGATGAATTGGCATCCGCGAGAACCATGTCCACCGGCCCCGTTCGAGCTCTCGGAGCAGTTCGATTTCGTCGCCTACACGGATTAACCGGCTTTCGATGCCGGCACTCTTCAGCTCCGCCGCGATCGCTGTCGCGTCGACGTCATTTTGCTCGAGGTGAATGATCTGCAAGAAACCCATGAGACGATTTGCCCGCCGTGCGGCAATCGGGCGTCACCCCTCGCACATTCGGGCAGCGCTTGCCAGTGCCATTCGTCATTCTGCTTCGCCTAACGATCGGCCTGGGTCGCCGGTGAGGACGACTTTTCCTCACGGCTCAACTCCGGCACAAGGTAGAAATAGGCAACCAATGCACCCAGAAGGATGAGGAGGAGGAACAGAATACTCAGCGCTCGCCAGGTCTGCCGGCGTTCTTTCGCTTTTTGCCAGACCGGCCGGCGGCTGATCAGCTCGAGCTCAAGGGCCCGTGCCATCGCCTCCGCGTCCTCCTCCGGTTTTGGCGATTGATCTCCATTTACGGACATAGAGGAAGTTAACTTTCTAAATCGCTCACGAGCAAGCTCGGGTTGACCAGGTCAACCTAACAATGTCCCGCTTTGCCGACCGGTTCCGCCGCTTATCTTCACGCCGATGATCCGCCGAGCTCACTCCGCAACCCATCACCGCGAGACTTTCCTCGCCCATGTGTTGCCGATGATTGTTTTCATCCTCCTGCTCGGCGCGATCAATATTTTTAAACGGCCCGGCGGATCACTCTGGGTGACCGCGCCAGAGTTCTGGATCTATCCGCTCCAAACTCTCGCTTTGTGCCGGCCTCCTCTTTTTCTTCCGCGGACAGCATGAGTTCCATCGGCTTCGCCAGCCATGGTTCGTCTTCGCCATCGGGCTCTTCGTCTTTCTCTGCTTTGGGTCGCGCCTCAGCGGTTTCTTCATTTCCCCCCAGACGCGATGGGTTTGACCCCGAAGTTCTTTCATCCAGTCCGGCTCTTTACTGGATCGCGCTGGTCCTGCGTTTCCTTCGCCTCGTGGTGGTCGTTCCCGTAGTTGAAGAAATTTTCTGGCGCGGCTTTCTCCTTCGTTTCCTGATTTCGGAAAGTTTGAAGCGGTTCCCTTCGGCAGTTTTAGCTGGCTTTCGTTTACGCTCGTGACGATCGCCTTTGCTTTCTCGCATGCGCTGGCGGATTGGCCGGCCGCCCTCATCGCGGGCGCGCTTTACAACTTCGCCGCTTACCGGACCCGGAGTCTCCTTGCCTGCATTTTGAGTCATGCCCTAACGAATCTCGCGCTCGGGCTCTGGATCGTCGCCACCCGCCAATGGGGTTTCTGGTAAGCGCAGAATTGAACCACCGCCGGGCCCAGTGTTAGGAAGGGCTAACGATCTTGCCTAACGACGGGCGAAGTTAGTTGAGATCGTAGGCCTCGACCAGGGCGACACCGGTGAGGGCATTCACTCCCGCACAATCGCAGTGTAGTTGCCCGGGTTAAGGTCGACCACCAGGGCCGATTCGCGATCGTCCGTCGGAGCCAGGCCGGTGGCTTCAACTTCCGCCTGGTTCTCTTCCAGTTATCGTCGGAACCGATTAACACTCCGTTGCCGTCATGCAGGTCTATCATCGGATCGAGCAGCGGGTTGGAAATTCCTGGGACGCAAGCGATGGCCCGATCGCCTGAATAGACTATCAGGCGGGTTTGAGTGCCGCCAATAATGAACCCGCCAATCAAAACATCGTCGCCCGTCTGAACGAAGCCGCGGGTGGAAATGTTGACCGGATTCGCGGGCGAGGCGCTGGTGGCATAAAGCTCGACCAGCCCGATGCCGGTGCCGCCGTTGGTGCCGCTCAGTGATGGTGGTATAACCGCCCGGGGCTAATTGCGCGAGGAGCGCGGACTCGGGCGCATTGTCAGGAGCAAGACCGAGCGCGGCGATCGCGTTCGCGTCCGAACCTTGTCCCCAGTTGTCGTTGGAGGCGATCAACGCGCCGGCACTGTCGTGAAGCTCAATCTTCGGATCGGAAAGCAATTCCGCCGTCGGAATGCCATTCCGCGAAAGTGACGGACCGAGCCCGCGCAGAACGACTTCCTGGCTGTCGCTGCCGGTAATGATAAAGCCGCCGATTAGGACATTGTCTCCAGTCTCCACTTTCAAACGCGTGGAGAGATTCAAAATTGCGGCGCTCGGGGTGATTGGGCCGAGCTTGTAAACGACACCGCCGTTCCCCGAAGGACCAAGGTTAGAATCGCCGAGGATATAAATCTCGCCGCTGTCATCCCGTCCAAAGCCTTTGAGGAAAAAGATCGAAACCGCCTGCTGGCTCGTCGATCCGCAGCTCCCTCGACGACGTTGCTATCTAAGTCCCCATAAAGAGCCGGCCGTGACTTCCTTTGCGCGAAATCACCAAAAACATAGAGGCCGCTAAGTGCCGGAATATACTGGGGCCGCGCTCGACCACTCCGCCGATCACGGCCGAGCCATCTTCGTGGGTGTATTCCAGCGTTGGGTTGATCAGGGCTGGGTCCGGCGATGGATCCGTCATGATCGAGCCATCGTTAGGGTCGAAAAGAAATGAACCTTCCTTTTGGTTCCAGCCGTAATTCTTCCCCGCCGTGATCAGGATCCACCTCTTCGATGTTGTTTTTGCCCGACATCGCCGACAATCAATTGACCGGTCAGAGCATCGAATGAAAAGCGGAACGGGTTCCGCAAACCGTAGGCATAAATCTCGTGCACTGTGGTCCCGCTGGCGGTGAACGGATTGCTCGCCGGCAATCCGGTATTTTCCATTGGCACTCACCGGGTCGGCGCTTCCACTCGTTAGGGCAGGATCCAACGGATCGATCCGGAGAATTTTGCCGAGGACGGTCGTGAGATCCTGGCCATTACCAATCTTGGAATTATGGCCGTCACCGACGTCGTTCTGCAGCGCCGCCGTCGCCTAACGAAATGTAGAGATAGTCCTCGCCCGGACGAAAGGCGAGCTTACCGCCATTGTGATTACTCTGTGGTTCGTCAATCCGCATGACCTCGCGACGACTTGAAGCATCAGCGACATCCGGATTGCTCGCCGAGACCTCGCCATTCCGCAATCACGCTCTGGTGATCGAACGCTCCCGTTTTCGGCACCGTAAAATCGGCCGCTCCTGACACCGGCTCGCTCGTGTAGGTATAGAACTTCCGGAAAACCGGGGCTGGAAGAATCACTGAAGCCGGGATGAAACGCGAGGCCGAGGAGACCGCGCTCGTCATAACTGGCGGAGAGCGCAACCAAACGGGCCGAGAGATCAAGGAACGGCGTCGCCGAAAGCGCATTGTTCTTGATGATGCGGATCTTTCCCGTCTGCTCGACAACGAAGAGTCGTCCGTCCCCACGCTCATCAGGTCGTTAGGCGCAGTCAATCCGGTCGCAACCTGAGTTAGAACTACGCGCACTGCACCCTCGCCAACCCGCGGGATCGGCGTTGGCGATGGGCTCGCACTTGGAGTTGGCGAAGGAGTCGCACCTCGGCGAAGCCGAGGGTGATGGCGAAGGCGATGCCGAGGGTGAAGGGGAAGCCGAAGGCGAGGCGAGGCGAAGCTGATCGGTGATGGTGATGGCGTCGGACTGGGCGACGGGGCGACGACGTTTATCGTCCCTAACATGTTGCAAACAGTCGCCGTGAACGCTGCAGTAATAGGTGATAGGTTCCAGGATATCCTGGGAACTCGTAGGTGAAACTGGAACCGGAATTAAGAACGCCTGAGTTCCATCGCCCGTCGGGATTTTTTGGTGTCCCCGAGGCATTGCCATGAAAACTGGATTCCCAGATCCATTGCACCTTGTCACCGGCTTCAATCGTTAGGTAAGAGGGCGAAAAGTTATCCCCGGTCGCTCCAACTTGAACGGTGTGGGTCTTTCCGGATAGGTTAGCGACGCAGGCGAGGACAAGGGATTGCCCCCAGTCCCAGCGGTTTGTCGCAAAGAGAACGTGTGCATGATTTATCGGTGGCGAGGATCTAGCACGGCAGTCGGAAAAGCGACCCGCCAATGGTAACGCGGAGTTGTTACCAAGGGTCGGAAAACAAACCTCAAAAGCGGACTGTGAATTGGGCGGCAAGGTTCCCTTGCTGTCATCGGAGACAAAATCTCCTTTCGCGATGCTGTATTGCAGTTTGAGCTGGGTATGAGCGGCAAAGCGGTAGCCGAAAGCAAGGTCGACCCGGGAGACGTCATGCGCGTGCGCGATCGGTTGGCCGGCGGGGTCCGTTCCGGAATCGGAAAACTCCTGGTTCCAGCGCAACGCCCCCAGAAGAGCTGGGGCGTAAATTTGTACTTCAGTTCCAGATAATAAGCGAAGACATCGGCATCCCCGAGTCCGGGAATTTCGAAACGCGATTCGAATGCTTCGGCCCAAATCTGCAGAGTGCCCCCTGAGCATAACTTAGTTCCTGACCGATCCAGGAATTGCCGGGACGAATCGGAATCGCTTCCCGGCGGCAATGGTCGATGCCTTCGACGTCAAGTAACTGTTCTCAGCGCCCGAAATCCCGAAGTGCTGCAGGCTTGCGTTCGGATTGAAACTCAACTTCATGCCAATCGCCGGTTCGCCAAAGTTGTAATCGCACCACGATTCCGGACGGAAGAGACGCCAGCGCCCTTGATCTCGGCGGCGTACTCGAAGAGCCCGACCTTGCCCGCAACCGAGGCGCCGACGGCATAGACCGGTCCCCAGATAATGGGAGGAATTGCACTGCTTGTCTTTCCTGGCACCGCGCGAAAACTCTGCGCGGTCAACGGCACGTCGAAATCAGGACACCAGGGTCGGCGCTTCATACGGCAGCGGCGCATATGATGAACGGGTTGTCCCAGGAGAGATGGCGTGCAACCCAGCCACCGACGACCGTGGAAAATTTTCCGAACTGGAGATTGAATCGACGCGTCACTCCAGGGAGTGATGCGCAGCGCGCATCATCCAGACGCCATTGCGCACCGAGATCGGTCGGGTCGAATCCGGTATCGACGCGCGTTTGCAGAAAAAAATAAACCCCGCGTCCGGCCTTGGCATCGAGGAACAAACTCAGCCGCGGGGGTAAAGAGGTCGTGGTTGTCCGCTCGAATCAATCCCGGCGGCGGTTGCGGGAAGTTGTGGTAGCTCGAGATCAAGCAATCCGCTCACGCGCAAACCGGAGGCGATCATCAAAAAGCTTTCGTTGGGGCCTGATCCACGACGTCGAGTGGATCATCCGCCGCCAAGGCGCGCAGTCCGCTCGCGAGGAGAAAGAGAACGCCCAGTCCGCCTCCATTTAGGAGATCAACACTTCGCCCAGTAGGCGCGGCTTTCAAAAGAGTGCACTAAATTCGGTCCACTCCGAATCCGAACGCAGCAGTCGAAGCTCCCCGCCGTGCAAAGCGGACCAGCTCCGCGCGAGATTTAATCCCAAACCAAGTGCCCAGGGCACATCATCGGCTGCTCCCGCGCGAGTGAAAACGCTCAAAGATGAATGGCTGCGCCTCGAGCGGAATGCCGCGCCCGGTATTGGCGACGCGCAATTCCACTTGTCCTTTGGCCGCGCGCGCCGGTTGATGCGAATGGTTCCACGAGGGCAATTGCATTTGCGCGCATTATCGAGTAGGTTTTGCAACACCAGTGCGGTAAACTTCGGATCACCGGCGACCTTCAAGTCAGCCGGAATATTTGTTTCAACTATTTAGATCGGCGGATTCCGGCATCGCCTTGAGGTCATCGATCCATTCATCGACGAGATGAGTCAGATCCACCGGGTTCAGGTTCAGTCGAAGTTTGCCGGCATCCATGCGCGCGAGAGCAGCAGTAAATCCTCGACCACTCCCGTAAGCCGATAGGTTTGGTGAATGAGCGCGGAAATTTCTTCGTAGACCTCCTTCGAAAATCCATCGCGCGCGAGCAGCGAAATCAAGCCCCGCACGCAGAACTGCGATCGGGCTTTTCAACTGATGCGAAGCATCCGCGGGAGAATCGCGCGCGAGCGCTGCAATTCTTCCTCCGTGGTTTGCAACACCGCCTCCGCCCGCTGGCGTTGCGCCCGATTTTCCTCGGAAACCACCGCCAACCGCTCAACCGGCTGCGACAATCGACGGGAAAGAAACTGGCTAAGAACAAAACCTCCGAGGAGAAACAATCCGCCTGCTCCATGGATCTGCGCGCGCAGCTTACGTTCGCGGGCCTGCAATTGAGTCAATGGATAAACGCAAACTTCATATGCGGGCGGATGGCTCGAGCCCGAATTCAACCGTTTGTAAAACAGCAGATGCGGCACGCCTTCGATCGTCGTCCGCAAACTCTGTTCGCGCGTTCGCCCGACCGGGTCAGGCTCTGGTCACGGCGCGTGCGATCTGTTCCTCCGCCGCTTGATCAAATCGCGGCAGCTGTAACTCACCGCTGGCCAGAATCCCGTTTTGCATGCCGGTGTCGGTCTCGCGACTGGTGGTGTCGACCGGTTCAAAGCCAAGCACCAGCGCTCCCACGACCTCGTCGGTTTCACTCGGAGCGAATCGGCATGGCAACGATTTCCAGGACACTGCGCTCGGCCGTTCGCTTCGCTCTGGGTCAGATAACCGATCTCCATCGTTTGCGGCACGGCCCGGGTCGAAAGCATCTTTTGCTCGTTAGGTGTGAGCTCCCCCGAATCGGAGTTGGGCGGAATCAGCACCCCGCCCCTGGGCATCGAGGAAACGATAAAGCGAGCGTGCAATCCCGCCGCCACCGGCCGGCGCCACCGGTTCCGCCATCAGACCGCGCAATTCCTCCTGCGCAATATTGTCCTTGGCCTGGTCGATCAGACGCGCTGACCTCGGCCTGGTCAGATATTCGCGCGTGCGCAGTTCGGCATCCGCCGCCCGCTGCCAACCGTTCGCTTTTCGATGGTTGAGCCACCAGCTTGGGGTACTGTTTCGCCACGGCTTTCTGTCCCTGTTCCCAGTCAACTGTGTGAACAATAACCATTTTGCGAACAGTTGTAAACGAAGCAAAACCGAGTCAGAGTGACGCGGGCACCGCTGATGCCCATCCCATTAGGGCAGATATTAACCACATGGGCTCAGTGAACTAAGCGCTATGGTCCCTGCTCCCAACGGCTGACCGAGCCACAGCCCGAGCGTAGTATGGTTGAGGGGATGTTTACCCCCGGGCTCCCAAGGCCGGGGGTTTTGGTTTGTCCGCTAGCCTTTGCCGCGCCTTCAGACGATGCCGACGGGCAGATACTTGATGATGCGGCGAAACCCGTCGCTGCGGATTCGAGGCCGAGCCGACCGCGCTCGGATCGCACAAGGCTTACGGGGACTGATATCCGCTAGCCCCATAACCGGCGGAAAGCAGACATCGCGATAGGTCCGAGTCGGGCCAAAAACAGACTCATGCGCTGCAGCAAGCAGGCCTATTCGATCACCTGGTCGGCTCGCAGCAATATGGAGGTGGGCATCGTTCGAATGTCGACGGCTCGGCTTCAGGGGCACCACAAGATGTAGCTGGGACAACAGCCCGAGACCCAGTGCCGGCGAAAAGCTGTCCCTCTTACCGGCAAAGGTAGTAGAGGTTGATCCATGTCAGACCTTGGACAAGCTCGACGTTCCACGCTTCTCGACGCTGCCTGGCGGACAGCATACCGCGTCGGTTTCCCGCTTGCCCGCATCTGGTGGCGACTGCGGCACCAGCAGCATGAGGGGGCGCTTGTGGCTGTCTACGTCGGTCAGGCGCTACTGCTGGTGCGCTCGTCGTATAGGATCGAGTGGAACTTCCCCGGCGGCACTGTCCGGCAGGGTGAGACGCCTGAAGTAGCGGCTCGGCGCGAGCTGGCAGAAGAGATCGGCCTCGCCGGAGCATTCCCGCTGGTCGCCGTGGGCGACGCCCGGGGCCTCTGGGACGGGCGAAAAGATAAAGTGCATTTCTTTGAACTACGACTGGATCGGCTGCCCGAGTTACAGCTCGACAACCGCGAGATCATCGGCGCACGGCTGATATCGCCGAGTGAGTTGCGCGGCATGGCGCTGACCGGGCCGGTCGCCGTCTATCTCGGCAGGACGATTCCGCCGGGCTGCCATTCAGAGTGACCGCGCAACGCTACTGCAATGTTCACGATCCTTGAAGGCTGAAAGCTTCCGACCGACGCGAGCGGATGGCGACCGATGGTGCGAATGTCAATGGCACGGCTTGGGAGCGACAACCATACCCTACCACATCATTTGCTTGAGGGGCTGTGTTGTGCGTCACAGCAAAGATTGGCCGCCCATGTCTGACCGGTCAGTGCGAAAGGCTCGATACGAGCAAATGTTGTCTGCTCTTCACCTGCTTGCCGACATGGCTCCCTGATGGGACTGTCGGTCGAGGCTACTGCGCAGAATCGGTCTCGAACAGACGCTGTTCCTGGGATCGATCCTCACCGGACCCCTTCGATAACCGCCGATAACTTCTGGGACGTAGCCCGAGGCCCGTGTCAGTCCCCTGACCCGGCGGACGTTGGTTTTGGGTGCGCGTGACTATGCTGGGCACGCTGGCGCAATCATCCCTGGCGCCTCAACCTGCCTCGTCTGAACGAGATCGCAACCGCGCTCCGCCAGACCCTCAGACTTATGGCGCACCTGACGAGCCGGAGCGTCGATACCTAGCAATACGTAACTGAACGAAGTTGC
>ERZ1370068.8824-contig-7648_pt1 | contig 63018 bp, 98 predicted proteins | sample MGYA00561227_ERZ1370068 | MGnify/ENA primary metagenome ERZ1370068 (study PRJEB38410, sample SAMEA6850437) | metagenome | study: Metagenomic assessment of the ecological functions of the soil: analysis of the soil microbiota associated with the...
AAGAGGTGGGATCAACGAATACCTGCAACACCAGAAGCCACGGCTTCGCTGCCACCTCGATACAGATAGCCAGCCTTTCAGGGTCGTTTATCATCCAGTTCATCCCGCCATGATGCCGGATCGAACGAGCAGCAGCGCCCGGCATCCGGTTCTTCCTCTAGCTGACATCAACATCATCAGATTTATCGACGCCGATAAATTCGCGGGCTTGCTTCACTCAGCGATAAGTTGCCGAATTCTGGGGATCGATTTCCACGTTGAAGTTATTGTTCACCTCTAACGTGCCTCGATTTTCGCTGGCATCGTTGCTGCAATAAATCCATGCAAGTAAGTCGCGGTGTCATGTTCCTGAACTCAGCAGGACGGCGGCGGCGCCTGACAACTGGTCGAAGTCCTCAAGGCCGATTAAAGCATAGCCTGAATATTTCGGAGATAAAAACGGGGCCGCAGCTACCTACGACCGCTGTGGCCTCAAAATCTTCCGGTCTCTGATCTTTCCACGCTGAAACCAGGTCACCTTCGCGCGCGCTGGTTACTTTCCTCGTTCCGGGCTTCACATCAGATGCCCTCGCCAAAGGTTTGTAGGTGGCGACATCGGCCCTTCACCATTTGGTCGTTGCCGACCATTGTCCGGCGGTAGCTGGCCCGCGCCGACTGGCAATCTTGCCGCCACGGCGATAGCGCCTCGCTTTCGGTATCGTCTCGCTTGGCTTCGCAGGGACGGGCCATGGCTGGTATCGATCTGTGCTATCAGCCGTAGGCGGCGGGAGGCATTGCCTGCGCCTTCACTTCATCGGATTGCAGGTACCGGTGGATATCCGGGAATAGCCTGAAAGAAGGATGAAACCTGCTGCCGTCCTTGGGTCGGTCCTGCTGCAACCCCGCCTATCGCGCAGGCTTGAGGGCTTGCTCCAGTACCGTTCTGCCGTAGTCGGCATAGTCATTGGTAGTCCTCCTTTAATGGGGCATCTGGCTGTCATCAGTAGCGGTTTTGCTTTGGCGCCGACAGCTGATAGTCGACGCGTAATCCATGATCTTTTCGACAACTGGACACCAGTACTCGGCTGTGGCATTCTCATTTGTGCGAGGTGTCGCCTTAGACGCCGGACCGGACTGCGCTGCCGAGTGGATAAGAGAATGCAGCCTTATATCGCCAAGTTCTTTAAGACGGTGCCGCGATCTCGCCCGGTTCGCGGGCGATGGCATCGGCTTCGTCCGTAGGTATGATGAAAGAAAGCCAGCCATTATGGCGTGAGAGCTCCCCATGGTTGCCTTCGGCCTTTTTCTGCGCGAAGTCTCAGTAGCTGTTCAGCATTTCCGCTGTTCCGATACCCACTGAAACGAGCGGCTTCCTGGAGCGACACTCAGCGTGATGCGGCCAGACGATCGCCAACAGGTGCTGCCGCCCATAGTGCCCATGGTTTAATGACTTCATATCGGCGTTGACGGTACTTCGACGGCGGTCAATATCCAAGTCCGGTGGCCTTGGCGACTGGTGCCGGCGCAGGCATTGCCATACGGTTGTCTTGAGCAATCCGGCTGGCAGGCATCGGCTTGCGCCTGGGCATCCCCGGAGCCGTAGGAAGCTTCAAGATCACCCAAGGCTTCGCTGGCGGCTTCCATCTCGCGAAACTGCCGCACTCGCTGGGGAAAATCAGATCATCAAATCATATTTCACTGATGCGCGGCCATCACCGCGTTATGGGTGCGTGACGGATTTTCGTAACGCAGCTATTCAGCCCCGACCGGGAAGCCCCGATCGCGCGAAAGGTGGCGCCGCAGGGCGCGAAGGTTGGTGGTAGCGCTGGGGTGCCTGCGCGGCAGGCGCGGCCGCTGAGCTACCGCTGGCACAGGCGCAACGGCATCGATCGTTGGCTCTGAACGCCAGTTGGTGAGGCACGCCGCCATGCTCAACCTTCGGGGTGTGGCCGCGCTCTCGACGGCGCGCATCATCGGATCGCCGGCCACATCCGCAGCGGCAGCGCGGCCGGGGTGTTGACCTCGACATCGAGCGGCACCACATCGCGTTTTGTATCTGGAATGTGTGCTGCCATCAGGCCTCGGCTGCGAGGGCAGGTTTGGACAATTTCGCCATCGGGTTTTCGATCGCCGGCAACTGCACCAAGCGTTCCACCGCGCAGTGGCGGACGTACTACTACTGCGCATCCCGGACACTGCGGCCACCATCTCCAGCGCTGACCATTTGGGTGAAGCCTGCCAAGCATCTGCTTTGTGATCAGAGCATCGGTGTTGGTACTTTTGGGTCGCACTTAGGTTTCAATCCTTTCATAAAACCAGATTTTAGTATCGACCGCTGATGGTTTGGGCAGGGCCGCTTCTGGCCGCCCTTGCGCAAACGATCATCAAGTTTCGATCTGCGCTGCAACTGGTGCGCGGCGGAAATGTGCATATGCGTTTGGTCGTATTAAGCAAAGCAGCGGATCATTCACACCGTCCCTGCATACCTTGGCTGTTTCCAGCTTGTCGGGCGTTGCAGCGGTTATAGGCGTCGTGCGCCATCAGCTTTAATGTGGCTCTTGAGATCGGCTTCGCTATTATACAAAACATGGCTTAGCCCTTGTCTTCCGACCGGCGAAACTCGCCCAGCTTCCCGGCTTTCCTTCGCTTGACAGCCTCTGGCGTACTGCCCTCGGCGTCAGCGCCAATAGATCAGAGCGGCATCGCGCCAACTTTGAGCGGCTTGACCCGTTTCTGCTGGGTGCTTCCTCAGGTATCAGTCGTTTTCGTTACGGTCCGCTGATATATCGATGATGCTTTGACCCGATCGTCGATTTGCGCGATTTGCGTGGATCTCGCCGCTGGCGGCCCCGCGATCGCCGTCGCGCTTGCTGGCAGGTCAAACGGACTGAAGCGATAGACGGCGAGCCTGCAAATCATCCAGCCTTTCGAAGGCTTTCCTCGTGAACATCGACTGCCATTACCGCGGTTCCTTTCCGCGCTGGTGATTTATCAAAAGCCCGGTCGGTCACAACCGCCGCCTGGGCTTGCGGGCCCCTGGTTCAGCTTGCGCCACTGGTTTGATTGTCGCAACTCTTCTTCACTGTTGGTCTTCAGAATTGTGACCTCTTGCCGTTGTTAAGAGCCGGGTCATCGTCAACGCGGTTCAGCGCCATGTCACCCGCAGGCTTGCCACTGGTAAGACCGGCCTTTTGATAGACATCAAAGAATATTTGCCGGGTCTTTTGATCACGGCGTGCTGAAAGGCTCAGATTTAGGGTGCCCGTGCCACGTGTCTTGGCTCATACAGCCCTAATTTCTGAGTGTCTTGCGGAATGCTGTACTATTATATATGTTCTGGGCATGTCCAATCAAGAATAATGTTTGATGCTGCTGGGGACTTTAGTAGTAACAGACGACCCGCGCTTAAGTCATTGGGTTCATCATCCTGACGATGGCGGCGTGACGTGGGTTTGTTCACTACGGGCCGTCGACCGCCGAACTGTGGTTGCTGGATGAATGCGGGACAGCGGCGACATTATCTGCGAGGATCGCAAACCAGCGAGCAGAGGGCAGTCCGCCGAACAGCGTTGCGCGACGCCAGCCTGACGCGGATCGCCAATGACAGTGAGAGCTACTGCGGGGATCTTCCATTCGTGGTCGGGAGTTGATGTCCCGCCAACTGGCTTCGATCCCGATTACGATCTGCACCATCGACGGCTTCGAAGCCTTCAACATTCCCCAGCGCCACGCATTAATCCGCACCCACCTTCACCGGTCGACGGTGTTGTGCGACCATCACAGAGGAAAGCTTCACGCCCATGGCTGGCAAGCCGGTCTCAACCGGTCGCATGGTATGCGGCCCAGGAAGACGTAGACGGTTGAGAATTATCAACTGCTTCGCGCCACCGCCGAAGCCTCTGACCCGGAAACAGAATAAGATGGTAAATGATATGAACAGTCCATTTTCGGGCACGCTGGCGCCAGAAGCCCTCAGGTTTCATATGAAGAACCGATCCGGTTCGAATGCGATATCAACTCAGATTTGCCAGAGGTTTGCGCTACTGCGGCTACGCGTCGGTCGTGCCTATGGGACCAATGAGCGCCTATCGCCGAGATCAACAAACGGCCACACGCATGTCATACCCATGAGCGGTGCGTGTTCCTGTTGCGCCTAAGCTGTCGGTCGAGGATACTTTTCAGGATGACGCCCGCGCCTTTGACACCCCGAGTAGCTGTAGCGTGCTGGCTGCTAGATGCGCGTTACGGGCAGTGCCGCGCGATCGTGGATACGTGCAGGGGTGCAGCACATCCGCCGGTGGTGTGCGGCCTGCCGGTGAAAAGCCGCCCCGCGTGGCGCCACGAGGGCGGCGACGCTGGCGTACAGCTGTGGTGCCTGACGCACAAGAACGCCACCGGTACAATCCAGCCAACGCTGTTCACATCCCGGCCTACTGTCGCCAGGTCCCCGCGCTTTTCATGCTTAGATGGCGGCCATGGCGACATCACATATCATTCCACATAATGATGGTATGCGGATCATTGTGTCGGTCGACTAAAGGATAGCATTCAGGCATCATCCCCCACAGGTAACCATCACCACCCAGCGTAAGCCGTTGAATTGTGCTGTCGTCCACCCTTCTCTCCGCTGTCAGAGACCACCAGCGAGACGGCACTGCCATGAATCAAGCCATAAAGGATGCCATCGCTGCACACGAGACATCCAGGCATCCCGCTTCGTCGATGGCACCCCACCACCGGCGAGATCAATTGCTGATAGACTATTTGCGGGGGAGACTGAGGAAGCTGATGGAAATCCTCGCGCCTACAACGCTCTTGCCATTTTGCCACCACGCGGCCGTAGACATCTGTCAGACTACAACCAGGATCCGCCGGATCTTTGCCACAATCAAGTGCCGACGGCTTGATGGCTTTGATCGCTTTTCTGGATGACGACCGGCTAGACTCAGTCGACCGGCTTGGCTTGTCCGAACTGGCGCTGCGTGATCTCGCTAGCGTCTGCTGCCTGCCGATGGTTGGGCACAGGGATGGTCCTGCTGCCCCAAGATGTTGATACGATCATGGCGGCCAGCTAAGATTGCCCCTCAAGCTCTACCAGTAGCGCGGCAAGGTCTCGGCACTACGGGGGCACGGTTGCCACGGACGGCGATTACGGGCGCTCGCGAAGCAGCGAACAAAGACGTCGCTTCGCGCCAGAATTTGCCGAGATCGAAGCCAAGCACTGGAAACAATCGTTTGCGATGGACCGCAAGCGGTCCTGACCTTCGGGGGTCAGGCCGCCTTGATGTATCGGGCCGCGGGTAAACCAACTCGGGTTCCTCGCTCGCAGTGACAGAGACTATTGGCGCGATGGTCTGGTTAATGCGACATCAGCCCGGGCGCTATTCCGTGGATGGTGGCCATCGACCTGGCATCCCAAGGCCGTGGGGGCGACCCGCAACCGCCAAGCCACATCGTTCCCCGTCAGGCCGTCATCAATCACGCCGCCGACTCTGCGCTTTTTTGCCGCGCATATCAAGATCAAGAGATTTAAGAGCGAGAAAGAAGTTGCGCAGGAGCCGCTTGACGCTTGAAATGGCGTGAAGGCGCGTTCCGCCAGCACGCCAGCGCAACTGGAGCGCGCTCGCGGCGTTGTTGTTCATGTTTGTCACCGGGGCACGGATGTCAGCGAGGCCCTGCGGGTGCACGATGTGACCGGCATGAGTCTTTGATTTCAAGACCAAGACCGTCGATCATCCGCCACATCGGCTGCTGATCGGCGAGGGTCGAATGAGCCTGATCCGCCTGCCAGGCCGCTGATTACAGCGCTCGCCAACATCCAAAGCTACAGGGCCGCCCGGTGTTCCCGCATATCGCAACCGGAGCGACTGCTGGCCGCGTGGGATACGGCTGTGAAGCGGAGCCGGGATCAAGCGGCGACCTTCCACAGCGGGCGGCACGGCCTCGCCACCGCACGGCGCTGCGATCCGGTATCGATCCCAATACGCGGCGCTTGGCGGGCGGATGGAAATCGATCCGGCACTTCGCGGAGACCTACGCGCACGCGATCCGGCGACATCACGCTGACCAGCAAACGGCTGCTTGACACAACCACTGCCACAGGACGAAAGAAACGAATCGCAGAAACCCCGCAAGTCGGGCCTAACTTTAGCGATTGCTCACCTCCACTGGCGGAGGCCGCGGTTGTTTTGGATGTTGTAGGTGGGCAAAGGCGCGCTGCGCCGTGCCACGCATAGGTGGTGGCGGTCGGCGATCTTGAATGGTGGCACGCTGCGCTTTGCCCACCCTACAAAGGCGCAACGTCTGATGTTGCGATTGTTGTCGTCGGGAGAGTTCCGTCACCGCGCTAAATGGAACCGATTTGCGTCGTATGTGATGGAACCAAACGCTGGCGATTCGAGAATAATGAAGTCCCTCTGGAACGCCAAATCCTGGGATCAGCGCAACCCCTATGGAGGTGATTTCATGAGAATAACATCATGCGTCATTGCGGCCGCGGCGGTGTTCGCTGCAACCGCAGCATCGGCACAGACGGTCAATCTGACCGGCGTATCGATGCATCGAAGGGTGTCGGGCGGCTCGAGGGTCGGTAGCCCCGCCTTTGTCACGCAGAACGGATGGAATCTAAATCGTCAACGACGCCGGTCAGCCTTCCGTGCCTGGCCGGATGCGGCGACGAGCAAGATCTGGGCCGACGACTGGAACGTGAGCGCCGTCTATTCGCCTGACGGCATGACCATCCAGTTCGTCTTGGAACGATCTGGCAGCGCGATATGGGACCGCCCCCGCTCAGGTGGTTCGCGTGCGAAGACAAGCATCGCTTCGGTGATGTGCAGCAGAGCGAAGGCGTGGCGGCTGCGGCCGGTTCAACTGACGTGCAGCGCAGCCGCGCTGCATGGCCACAACGGGTGATGGACGTGCTGCTGCGCGTGCGCTGATCGCCGCTGCCTCAGGCCGCGGCGATCCTGTTCCCAGCAAGCAACCTCCGGATTTCCGCAACCGGCGGCGTGCCGGGCTGAACAATAGCCCTGCATTTCCGTAGCAGCCCAGACTGAGGAGCATTTCTCGTTGTTGTTCGGTCTCGACGCCCTCTGCCGTCGTCGTCATGTTTCGCGCTTTGGCGATGTTGATGACGGCCTGCACGATCGGCGACGAACCCTCGGCACCCGGCAATGTCGTTGATACAAAGCATCGGTCAGATCTTGATCTTGTCGAATGGAAACCGCTGCAGATAGCTCAGCGAAGAATAACCGGTTCCGAAATCGTCCAGCGCGATACGCACGCCGATGGCGCGAAGGTGCTGCAGCATGGTGAGCGCAGCCTCGTCATCGCGAATAAGCACCGCCTCGGTAATCTCGAGTTCAAGCCGGTTGGCGGACAGACCGGGAGGTCGCCAGCGCATTGGCGACTCTTTAGCGAAAATGCGTGACCCTGAACTGCACCGGCGAAACGTTGACCGCGAGTTTAATGCCCGGCGGCCAGTGCGCGGCCTCCGCACAGGCGGTATCGAGCACCCAGTCGCCTATTTGGTCAGATCAGGCCGGTCTCTTCCCGCGACCGAATGAAACTCGGCGGGGGATATCATGCCGCGGACGGATGGTTCCAGCGCAGCAGAGCTTCGCAGCCGGCAATCCGTTAGCTTCCGAGATCAACGACGGCTGATAGTGGAGTTCGAAAGCGCCGTCGGCGATCGCCTGGCGGATATCCAGTTCCAGGTGCGCGACGCGCTTTGACGCGCGCATCCATTTCCGGCTCAAAGAAGCGGTAGGTCCGGCGCCCGTCGGCTTTGGCGCCGTACATCGCCAGATCGGCGCTTTTCAAAGAGCTGGTCGAGGTCGGCGCCATCATTCGGGGCCAGCGCAATACCGATGCTGGCGTCCGGTGGCGAGCCTGATGCCCAAGACAATCGCTATGGCTCGCGGATGGCGGCGTAAAGATTCGCTTGACCAGCTCACGACATCGCAGGGTTGCTCGATGCCGGTTTGACGATTGCAAATTCGTCGCCGCCAAGCCGGGCCACGAAATCCGTGGCTCTGACGCAACCCTGTAAACGCGACGCCACGGCTTTCAGCAGTTCATCGCCTGCGGATGATGACCGAGCGACCGTTGATGCTCTTGAATTCATCGATGTCCGATCGTAGAGCACGGCAAGCTGCTCACCCCGCCGGGTTCGCTCGAGTTCCTGCTCCAGCTGCTTGCGGAACAGGACGCGGTTCGGCAGATCGGTCAGCGCGTCGTAGTGAGCAAGATGAGTAATCTGCTCCTCGGCGCGCCTGCGCTCGGTGATGTCCTCTTGCGTGGCAACCCATCCACCATTCGCCAGCGGCTGGTTGACGATCTGGATCGACCGGCCGTCGGTGGTTTCCAGGACGGTTCTTGTCGCCCGCTTTTCCGCAACGTTGCGCAGCACGGGAGGCACAGAACTCGTCGACATTGCCCGGAACGAACCGGTTTCCTTTCGATACGCAAGCAGATCCGCGGAAATGCCAGCTGCGGCTTCACCACATCCGCGGACAGATTATACATTTCCAGATAGCGCTGGTTGCATAGAACAATCCGCGCGTCCTGGACCATACAGCAACAGGCCCTGCGCCATGTTGTTGACGGCGGTATCAAGACGCTCTTTTTCGAGTGCGATCCTGCGCTCGGCGTTCTGATGTTGCCTGGAAAGCTTTCGAACGATCAGGGACAAGGTAAGCGCGATGACAGCGCCACGAGTGCGGCGGCGACCACCAGGAGCGTGTTTGCGCCCGCCAATCCGCGAGCGCGGTTGCGACGGCGTTGTTGTGGCAAGGATGGAAGGGAAATTCGCTCAGCGCGCGAGCCGCCAGCAGCCGGTCTTCGCCGTCGACAGGGCTGATCGGAACGTGTCGTTCCATGGTCAGCTCTGGCCAACATTTTCTGAACCGGACCTGTTGGGAAATTTCGCCCGATCATCGCTTCAATGTGGGGATACCGTGCGAGCATCGTTCCGTAGTCGCGATGGACCATCGAAATGGCCGACCCTGGCCCGAGCGCGACAGACCTGCGAAGTAGCCTCGAGGCTGGCGGGCGAGCGCGTCTCTCGAAACGACGCCCGAAACCGTCCAGCTCTGGCCCCACCACCTTGCGCGCGATGACCGTCGTCCATCTCGTGTGGCGGCTGTTGACCGGCGCGAGCCGCAGGCGTGGCGACCGGTCATCCGCCGCGAATTCCCTGAAATAATCCGGTGGTCCGCGATGTTGACGGCGGCAAGCGGGCTGCGGATTGCGACGAGTTGATCTGCGCTTGCCCATCGGCGTCAAACACATGGATGCCGGCGGCGCCAGATAACCCGTCGGGCCAGCGCCCTTCAGATTGGCGTGTGAAACCGCCCCGCCAGACACCTGGCGCTCTGAATTCGTCCGGCGGAAGCCAGTGCCTGGAGCGCTCGATCCGGCGGACCACGTCATTTCGATGGCTTCGAACGTGCAGCTGCCGGTCGAACATTGGCGAGCGAGCATGAAACGGTATTCTGCCAGTTCGCGCTCGCGATTGGTCGGCGCGGCGTCTGAAAATTCCAAATCGGACGATGACGGTGCCGATGACAATGGACGCGATCAGCAGAAACGCCGACAACGATGAGCCAATTGAGGGGATCGCGTCGATTGCAAACGCCGATCGCGCGCGATAGCTGATGCCGTTCGTTCCTGAACGCCTCCTGTCCGCATTGGCCCCTCCTTCTGCAGGGCATGGCTACAATGCATGAATGAGAACCGCCGCGAATCAGGATTACCGGGCCGCGACCGCAAGCCAGAGCTCGGCGGACAGGTCGCGGACAGCAAAGAGCCGTCTTCAAAGGTGTTCGCAGGCGTTCGGGCGCGTGGCGACGCGCTCTTTGAGCACCACCCTGCTCATCCTGGGCTGATGCCGGCCGCCTTCATGATCGGCAGAGAGGCACGCCTCAGCATCGCGGAATGCCTTGATCTCGGCCGGCGAGGTTTGCCCAGGCGTGGCGCCAAGATCTGTTGTAGCGCGCGGCTGATTTGCCTATCGCGAACCGACAGCCCCTTACGACGCCGAAAACGCTTCAGGCCGGCAATTTCCCGTGAGAAGGAGCCCGGCGCGGCTGGCAGAAGGTGCGTATCGACGACATCCACGCAGTCCATTCGGTCCAGGCACCGGCGATCGATTGAGAATTTGCTGACGCACCGATTACGGCGAGGTAGAGACGTCCGGCTGCTGAGACCGAGCAATGGCGGCAGCCTTAATCGGTAAGCTTCCCGGCGTTTGATGATTGCGCGGATCTCGCGAATGTTGCGCTGGCCTTGAGAAGATATTCTTCCAGGTGGCCAAACCGAGCTGGCAAAAAACATTGCTGCTCGGCAGTGTCACTTTTGGGGGTGCTCACTTCTTCCTCCCCGTCAGGTGATTGGCGAGAGCGTAATCCACCGTTCGCGGACGATAAAGATAGCGCGCCGCAGCCTGTCATCGGGCCGCGCCTGGCGTACAGATACGTTGGGTTAACCTCACCAAGCATCCGCTCATTCCGGCTTGATGCCGGCCGCCTTCGATCGGCAAGCCACGCGTTTCGACGTGAAAGGCCTGATCTCGTCCGGCGAGGTCGGCCAGGCGTGGCGCCAAGATCGCTGTAGCGCGCGTTGATTTGTCTAATGCGAACCGGTCTCTACTTCGCTGAAATGCCAGGCCGCAATTGCCCGCGAAGAAGCCCGGCGCGGCTTTGTATGCGCACGACGACATCTACCTTGTAGTCCATTCGGAACCCAGGTGGCACCGAACCAGATGATCACTGAGAATTTTCCGACGCGACCGGTAACCAGATACAGGCATGTCCGGCTGCTTGAGACCGCGAGTGGCAGCCTATTCGAGTAAGCTTCCGGCGCTTGATAATGGCACGATCTCGAACAAGCTTGGCCTTGAGAAGCCTTCTTCCGGTTGTGCTAAACCGTGGCATAATGGCAAACATTGCCGCTAGTTTCGCCGTTACTTTTTTGGGGTTGTCGGCTTTTCTGCCTTTTTCCAGTTCTCGCGGTAATGAGCATCCGCCACCTTCAGTCGCGCCTTGATGACATCGATCTCGATGCGCTTCGGCGTCTCTGATCCCCTTCCTTGATTTCTTCTGGAAGGCATGGAAGCGACACAAGACTCGCGCCGGCAAAGCGGACGGTATAGACGGCCCGGTATGTATCGCCGTCTTCATCGTCGGCCCACCTCCAGCGCGACTTCGACCGCCAAAGCCCTTCAGTGCCTCGGCACGAGGATGTCGCTCATCGCGTTGCCTCTGCGCATCGTTGATCGCAAAACCCGGCGACGCGGCGAACCCGGGTCCGGGAAAGACCGCAGAGTCGTCTCGCTGACGATCCGATCGACATGGTGGGCCTGGCAGTTCCGCCGCCGGCGCCTGCTTTCTGCGCAGTGCAGCCATGAGGCCGTCAACAGATTGCCCAGAACCGCTCGCCGCGTGACTGGGTCACTGGGGATGCGGTGGCCGCGTGGCAACACCACCCCGCGGCTCACTCCGGCTTGATCCCGGCCGCCTTCATGATCGGCAACAGCCGCGCTTCCTCGCTGTCGCGGAAGGCCTTGATCTCGGCCGGCGAGGTCGGCCAGGGCGTGGCGCCGAGGTCGGCGTAGCGCGCTTTCAACGCGGGATCGGCGAGCGCCTTGACGGTGAGCGCATTTATCTGCGCCACGAGATCGGCCTTCATGTTCGCCGGTCCGATCATGGCGGTCCATGAGGTGATCTCATATCCGGGCAGCACTTCGGCCATGGCCGGCACGTCCGGCAGCTCGGGAATGCGCGTCCTGGCGGTGACGGCGACCGGCTTGACCTGCCCGGCGCGCACGCTCGGCAGCGAGCCGGGCAGATTGTCGAACAGCAGATCGACCCGGCCTCCGAGCAGATCGGTCAACGCCGGACCGGCGCCCTTGTAGGGAATGTGGGTCGACCTCCACGCCGGCCATGCTGTTCATCATCTCGCCCGAGAGATGCAACGTGGTGCCGAATCCGGCCGATGCGTAGGTGTATTTGCGCGGCTCCTTCTTGAAGGCGGCCAGCAATTCCTTGAGGTCCGAGGAGAACAGATCCTTCCTCGCGGCGAGGATATTCGGCAGTTGCCACATGCCGCCGATGAAGGTGAAATCGCCGCGCGGGTCATAGGGAAGCTTTGCGTAGCTTCCGATCGCAAGCACGTTGCTGGCGATGCCGCCAAGGCCGACCGTGTAGCCGTCCGGCGCCGCTTTCGCGACCGCATCCGCGCCCAGCACGCCGCCCGCCCCTGCCCTTGTTCTCGACCACGAACGACTGTCCGGACAGTTCGCTCATCTTCTGGCAGAGAATGCGCGACAGCGTATCGGTGGCGCCACCTGCCGGAAAACCGTTGACGTAGCGCACCGTGCCGGGTCGGCCAGGCCTCTTGCGCGAAAGCCATGCGAGGCGCCAGCAGCAGGCGCGGCGATCGACCCGCCGAGCATGGCTCAGCAAGGTGCGGCGGTTGCAGTGCGTGGGCGACGACATCACGTTCTCTCCGCCAGATTGGTTTTTGTTTGATGGGTCGAGCAACACTCTGCTCATGCGCGATCAACAATCTGAGACGAAAGCTCCGCTGGACTTCCGTCACGATGGGGCTAACAGGCGCGGGTTACGCGCCGATGCCGTAACCGCGCCGCCCCTCTCGCGCGTCACCCTCCGGCGCTCATTCCGGGATGCGCCCTTGCGGCGCAGGCCTCCGAATCCTCGCCATCGCCGTGGTTATACTGGGCGGCTAAGTCGCTTGATTGCCCGTTGTCGAGTCTTATTTCTGGTTTTCCGAAAATATTTCTGTTCCCACCCGACCCAAATCACTTCTAGAACTCGCCATCCCACCCCACCAGAGGGGCGTATCGCTTTGATCGTCACGGACGCGGGGAGGGATGCGGTGGACGCGGCAGTGTTGGGCGTGCGATGCGAGCGCAGGGCGGATTGCTCTCCGTGAGCGGTTAGCGCATGCAAGACGACGGCGCTGCTTGCGGACGGTGTAAAGTCGTGTGGTCCTGACGCCTCGACGCTGGCGTCAAGTCTTGCGGATACCGTTCGGCCTCGGGCTGGCTGACAAAACCTTCAATCCGCAAGGCGACGGTGGCAAAGAGCCTGATCGCCGGGGAGAGCACGAAGGAAACCGTTAAACCATTGCGTGCGGGAATGGTGATTCCTGGGGTACTCGTTGTTACCGTGTGCGTTCTAACATTACTTTCAAGTGCACACGAGCCGCGGGTGCCAAGGGCATCCGGCGTTCCCCACGCCCTCTTTAAGTGGAAGATTTATCAACGGCTCGGCGCAGATGGCGCGGCGAGGTCGCAGAGCGTGTGTTTAGGGGTTCCACGTCATTGCGAGCGCAGCGAAGCAATCCATCTCGCCGCGTGAAGAAAGAATGGATTGTCGCTTTTGCGCTCGCAATGATTTGCCGGGGCTCCATGCATTGCTTCGCGGAGTTCCGTCATCGGGCGCGCATCTTCGCGCGACCCGTTGGCTCGCAATGACGTTGTGGTGGCGGCGCCATGCGCTGACGCGCCTCAAGCGAACGTCGCGCCCACGCCCCGAGCCCCGACAACTCCATCATCACCTGGTCGCCGGCGTTGAGCCACACCGTCTTGACCAGACTGCCGGTCAGCACGAACTCGCCCGCGCGCAGGGCGTTGCCGTCGGAGAAGAGATGATTGGCGAGCCAGGCCAGCGCGTGGTGGGGATGGCCGAGCACGCCGGCGCCGCTGCCCTGCCCCACCTCATGGCCGTTGATGAGGGCGCGGCCGATCACCGACAACAGATCAGGGCCGCGGATCGCGCCACCGGGTTGCCGAGCACGCAGCCGGCGGCGGAAGAAATCGTCCGCCACCAAGGTCGGCGCGCCCAGAGTCTCGCCATGTCGACGTAGCGGTCGTCGACGATCTCGATCGCCGGCAGATAGGCCTCGATCGCCTCGCGCCACCTTGTCCGCCGTGAACGGCGCATCGAGCGGCATCAGATCGCGCGCCGAGCTTGACGGCGATTTCGCATTCGACGCCGACGCGGACGAAATCCTTGCGCGCGCAGCGAGCGCCGCTGTCGTGAACGCCGCTTGCGAACACGCCGCCGCTGCAGGGATGGGGAATGTTCGAGATATTGCCGCATCACCGCACTGGTGCAGCCGATCTTGTAGCCGACCATGGCGCCGAAATCGGCCGCCAGCAGACCGTGGACCGCGTCCGCGATCCGGTATCCTTCGGCTTCAGTCCTGCGGCGCGGCGTCGCCGACAAGCGGATGCAGCGGCGTGCGGTTGCGGCGGGCGGCGGCGATGGTTTTGGCCGCGAAAGTGTCGTCCATCGGCGCGCTCAGCTTCGTGCGATCGCTGGAGCCTACCGCCTCATTGCGGAGCCGCGGCAAACCATACCTCTAGTGGCAAAGGATGCATTCGCCGCGCATGGCAGCTCATGAACCCTACTCGTCGCGATAGACCTTCTCGCGCTTCTCGTGGCGCTCCTGCGCCTCCACCGACAGCGTCGCGATCGGGCGGGCCTCCAGCCGCTTCAGCGCAGATCGGCTCGCCGGTCTCCTCGCAATAGCCGTAGGTGTTGTCGTCGATGCGCTGCAGCGCCGCGTCGATCTTGGAGATCAGCTTGCGCTGGCGGTCGCGGGCGCGCAGCTCGATGGCGCGGTCGGTCTCCGGACGATGCGCGGTCGGCGAGATCAGGATGATTGACGTTCTCTTCCTGCAGCGTCTGCAGCGTGATCCGCGATCTCGCGCAGGATCTCGTCCTTCCACGCCAGCAGCTTGGCGCGAAAATAATCGCGCTGGCGGTCGTTCATGAAAGGCTCTTTTTCGGAGGGTCGATAGTTCTCTCAACTTTTCCAAGGTCAGCCCGTCTTCGTGATGCAAGGCGGCCGAAAAGCGTCGGCCCGCGCGCGCCTTATATAGCGGCGAGTCGTGACAGACAATATCGCTTGCAACCGGGAAGCTGTGGGACGGCAGGAGTTTCCCCGGACGGAACCCGTGCGCAATGCGACGCCCCGGGCGACTGCGGTCAAAACCGCCGGGCTTTAGAACCTGCCTCGCTCCGTAGAACTGCCTCGGCCTTGGCCAGTTCGACTCGACCTGCAGCTCGATCTCGGCCAGGACCGCGTCGAGGCCGGGGTCGCGCGGAAGAGGATTTGAGGTTGGCGGCGGCATCCCGCAGCCGGCTCACCGTGGAGGCATCGAAATTGCCGGACAGCAGTCCGATCTTGAGGTCGTCCAGCACGTCGAGCGCGCCCTTGCCGCGCTGCACCGAGCGCTTGCGGCGCTCGACCGGATCCTCCTCGACGCCCTGCAGCGCCAGCAGCGCATCGATGTTGCCGGCCGCCTTCGGCGCGCGCCGGCGAGCGGGCCTCTCGGGACGGCCGCCGCGTCCGGCAGCGAAAAGCCGGTCGAGCTGGTCCGCCTGCGCGTTGCTCGCCGGCGTGCCGATGCGTGGTGCCGTTCGGTCCGTAGATGCGCATCGTCGTGATCTCGCAGGTCCAAGGTCCTAGGCCGGAAGCTTCGCCCTGTTATGGTTAACGACGCCGTAAACGGCCCGGCAAAATCTGCCGCCGAGCGGCAGTTTCGCCTGCGCGCGGCAACCCGGACGAGCGTCGGCTCGCGACAAATTATTTCAATTAAATCAATCGATTGACCGTCAGCAGAACGAGCATGGCACGGCGCTCGCATAGTTAATCGCGGACCGCAGGCCATGGGAGTGTCGCGCAGGATCCAGTCGCAAGACCTCAGCGGGGAGCAGAGGATGCCAGGCGTCACATTCGCCGAACATGTTTCAGGTGGCCTGCGCCGCGCTGGTGGCGCTGGCGCTGTCGGCCACAGCGGCGGGCGCGACCTCCCGGATCAAGGACCTCGCCAATATCGAGGGCGTGCGGCAGAACCAGCTGATCGGCTACGGCCTGGTGGTCGGCCTCAACGGCACCGGCGATACGCTCAACAACATCCCCTTCACCAAGCAATCGCTGCAGGCGATGCTGGAGCGCATGGGCGTCAACATCCGCGGCGCCACCATCCGCACCGGCAACGTCGCCGCCGTCATGGTCACCGGCAATCTGCCGGCGTTCGGCACCCAGGGCACGCGGATGGACGTCACCGTCTCCGCGCTCGGCGATGCCAAGAATCTGCAGGGCGGCACCCTGCTCGTCACCCGCTGCTCGGCGCCGACGGCAACGTCTATGCGGTGGCGCAGGGCTCGCTCGCGATCGGCGGCTTCAGGCCGAAGGGCGAAGCCGCCAAGATCACCCGCGGCGTGCCGACCGTCGGCCGCATCGCCAACGGCGCCATCATCGAACGCGAGATCGAGTTCGCGCTCAACCGGCTGCCCAATGTGCGGCTGGCGCTGCGCAACGCCGACTTCACCACCGCCAAGCGCATCGCCGCCGCGGTCAACGACTTCCTCGGCGTCCAGACCGCCGAGCCGATCGATCCCTCGACCGTGCAGCTCACGATCCCGACGGAATTCAAAGGCAACGTCGTCGCGTTCCTGACCGAGATCGAGCAGTTGCAGGTCGAGCCGGATCTCGCCGCCAAGATCGTGATCGACGAACGCTCCGGCATCATCGTGATGGGCCGCGACGTCCGCGTCGCCACCGTCGCGGTCGCGCAAGGCAATCTCACCGTCACGATTTCCGAGAGCCCGCAGGTCAGCCAGCCCAATCCGCTGTCGCGCGGCCGACACCACGGTGACGCCGCGCACGCAGCGTCGGCGTGCACCGAGGACGGCAAGAAACTCGCGCGTGGTGAAAGACGGCGTGTCGCTGCAGCAGCTCGTCGACGGCCTCAACGGGCTCGGCATCGGCCCGCGCGACCTGATCGCGCATCCTGCAGGCGATCAAGGCCGCCGGCGCGATCCAGGCCGACATCGAGGTGATGTGATGCAGATCGAGCCTGATCAACAGCACCAGCGCAGCATGCCCGCCAAGGCCGCGATGCCGATGCATTACGGCCGGCCGGATCCACCAGCTCGCCGACGCCCTGACCAAGGTGCTCGCCGCAAGCGCAGAAGCAAGACGCGAGCGCGGCGCAGGACTTCGAGGCGGTGTTCCTCAATTCGATGTTTTCGCAGATGACCAGCGGCATCAAGGGCGAAGGCCCGTTCGGCGATACGCCCGGCACCGGCGTGTGGCGCTCGATGCTGACGGAAGCAATATTCGAAATCCTTCGCCAAGACCGGCGGCGTCGGAATTTCCAACGACGTCTATCCGCACGCTGATCCTGCAGCAGGCCAGCCGCGCTCAGCCAGGTCAGGGAAACCAGCCATGAACCAGCATCCTCAACGCCAGCAGGCCCCCGCCCCGCGCCGACCCCGGTCGCATCGACGCCCGCCGAGGCGCGCAAGCTCGCCGAGGTCCTGATGGAGGTGATGAGCGCGCTGCTCGGCGTCATCGAGCGCGAAACCGAACTGGTTCGCGCCGGCAAGGTCCGCGAGGCGATGGCGCTTGGAGCCGCAGAAGTCGGACTTGTCGCGCCGCTACGTCAGCGCGGTCGGGCTTCTCAAAGCCAGCGCAGAAATATCTGTGCCCAAGCCGCGCCGGAGCTTTTGACCACGCTGCATCGTCACCACGACACGTTCCGCGCCATGCTGCAGATCAATCTCACCGTGCTGGCAACGGCGCATGCGGTGTCCGAAGGCATCGTGCGCGGCGTCAACGCCGAGATCCAGCGCCGCAACATTCCCAACACCTACACGTCGGCCGGCCAGCGCGCAGGCGCCGGGACCGCGCAACATCACGCCGCTCGTCGGTCAGCCGCTCGCTCTGAGCGTCTTTGCGCAGGCTTTGCAATACCAACAATTTTAACTAAATTTGCGCGCCAATATCGGCACAAGATTCATCGCGTTCTCTAACGCAGCGTTGAGAGGTGCATGGCATAGTTGCGATTCGAGAGGGATTGGGATTTGACTCGAGCGGAGAGCCAGGAGGCTGCCATGAGTACCGATTTCAGCATCAAACCGGTGGGGGCACCGGTTGCTGCGCCGATCGTCCACCCCGTGAGCGAAGTGGTGGTTCACGCGGTCAGCAACCGAGCTGCCCGCGAGCCCAAAGCGTCACGGCGGCGGGATACCAGCGCACGCGCGCGTAACGAGTCCGATGCCGTGAACGCTTCGGTATCGCGTCAGATCGTCGTCGATCGGGCGGCGGCATCGATCGTCTATCAGGTCGTCGATCAACCGACGAGCCAGGTGGTGAAGCAGTTTCCCGAGGAAGCGGTGCTGCGCCGCCGCGCCTATTTCCACGCGCTCGACCTGACCAAGGAAGCGAACCGACACGCCTGCTGCGCCACCGACCGCAAGGCTTGAGTCAAACGACCCCTGAGTTAGCAGCTCTGGTGCGCTGCGTAGGCCGTGGTCGAGATAGGTGGTCCGCCGGTCGCGGGATCGGTGACGACGTTCTTGATCTGCGCTTTGCCGGTCTTGAGTCAGCGTGAACTTGGTGTCGCCGATCCGGAACGACTGATCCTTGATCAGGACGTCCTGGTATTTGTTGGTACCGCCGCTCTGGTACTGGACCTTGGCGCGAAAGCCGGTGACGTTCGTGACCGAGATCTTGAACGCTTTGTTGTCGGCGTATTTTCCGGTCCAGGTGCCCTCATAGAGCGCTGGGATCGACCGCCACATACGGCGTCTTGGACGGAACGGTCAGTCCCACCGTCTTGTAGTTGGCCGACAGGATGCTCAAAACGTCGGCCATGCTACCGCTCACGCCGTCAAACGCGGCCCGACAGGCCGGCGGCGATGTTGCAGTTGATGTCGATCAGCGACTTCAATTTCGCCGGATCCGGGTTCAACTGCATGTCGACCGTCTGCTTCATCACGAACACAGCCGATATTGGCGATGTTCTGACGAATTTCCAGCGGCTGCGGGTTGTCGCTGGTCTCGGCCGCGCTCATGAAGATCGACCACAGCCGGCGATTGAACAACAGCGCGTTGTGCATGGCTTCTGTCGGGGCCGGCCCAGTTAGCCTGAACGTCCAGAAGCTGCCGTGCGGCCTTCAGCAGCGCCTGCGCCTCGATTTCACGGGGGATGCCGTCGTGTGGACGTACGCGAATAGGCCTGGGCTGCATTGGACATTCACTGACCTCGATGGGGAGCGGTTCGCAGGACCGCCAGGACTGGATGACTGCCCAACTTTCATACACGGCGCTGCCTTTAAAATATGGTTAGCAACGGTTACCAAATGTGTCCGGATTCCGGGCGATAAGTGGCGCGCGTTGGCCCGCCTGCACGAGACGAAAAACGGCGGGATTTGCCCCGCCGTTTCGGTCTCTAGCTGATCGCCGATATCACTGCAGCAGCTTGAGCACGCTCTGCTGCGACTGGTTGGCGAGCGCCAGCGCGGACACCGCGATCGACTGGCGGGTCGACAGCGCCTGGCTGTTCGCCGCTTCCTCGTTGGTGTCGGCCAGCGTCAGGTTGGACGAGCCGGTCTGCAGCACGTTGATCAGGTTCTTCGAGAAGTCCTGACGGATCTGCACCACCGACAGGTTCGAACCGAGCGTCGATGCCTCGGTCCGCAGCGTGCTGCTGGCGGCGTTGAGAACTGGCGGATGACCGAGTTAGCCGAAGCGTTGTCGAGGAAGTCGGTGCCGGCAGTCAGCTTGGCCAGGCCGAGGCCCGCGGCGCTCGAACGTCACGCCCTGGATGCTTCAGCGTCGAGGTGCCGGTCTCGTTGAAGGTCAGCCTGAGCTGATCGCCGTTGAGCAGGTTGACGCCGTTGAAGGAGGAGTCCTGCGCAGTGGTGGTGATCTGGTCCAGGATGTTGTTGTACTGCTCCACCAGGTTGGCCCGAACCAGCTGCGTCGCCGGATCCACAACCGGAGCACCGGCGGCCAAACCGGCGAAGGGCTTGCCACACCTGTCGCGGTACCGCCGACCGCGCCGATCGTTGATGAGGCGGCGTCGTTGGTGGTCGTGATGTTGATCGCGCCGGTCCCATCGACGGTGGCCTGCAGATTGTTGGCCGCCAGCTTGGCGTTCAAATCGTTGAGGGACTTGACGGTGCCGCCGGTGCCGTCACCGAAGGTGATGTTGGTGGCGGTGCCGTTGCCGGTTGCACCGATGGTCAGGGTCAGGCCGCCGAGCGCAGTCGTGCCCCGCTGCGTGCAGTGGTGCCCGCCGTCAGGCCAAGCGCCGTCAGCGTGCCGGCTGTGCCGCCGATGACAAGATCCTGGGCCGTACCGGTGCTCAGGGTCAGCTTGGTGCCGCCAAGCGTCGAAGGCACGGACGCACCCGTGATCGCGTCGACCGCGCCGAGCAGGTCCCCGACCGTCGCGTTGGTCAGATCGAGGGTTGCGCCGGAGGCCCCGACCACGTTGCCGCCCGAGCTCGCGAACGCGATGGTCTTGCCGTTGACCGTAAAGCTGTCGGCGGTCGTGATGGCTGTGGTCAACGCGCTCAGCTTGGTGGTGGTGAGAGCCGCACCCGGAATTGCCGCGCCGGTGACCGTGTTGTTGGTGAAGGCCGGTGGTGTACCACGCAGATCGCTGGAGTTCGCGCCGGCGACTGAGGCGGCGGTTACCGTCGACCTCGTCGAATAACCGAGGGTGGCTTGCAACGCCTGATTGGCGACCGATTTGGCGGCGTCGACCAGCTTCTGCAACGAGGTCAGGCCGGTGTTGGCGGCCTGCAACACCTGCACGCCGTTGCCGATCCCATCCAGAAGGTTGCTGATGTCGCTGGCGCGGTTGTCCAGAGAAGCTGCGGTGAAGAAGTTGGTCGGGTTATCGAGCGCGGTGTTGACCTTCCTGCCGGTGGAGAGACGGTTCTGGGTGGTGGCGAGAAGATCGGCGGTGGACTGCAGCGACAGCAGATTCTGGCGAACCGATGCCGAAAGGACAATACCGGACATGTGACAAACCTTCCTAGTTTTCCGTCAGTAGTTCTACGGAGACCTTTAAATTAGAGTTAACGCCGGCTTAAGGTGTTTGATGAACGCATTATTACCGAGGCACACCCGCAACACGTTGAGAGACTTCGCCCTCGACGCCTCTGAAACGAAAAACGGCGGGGTTTCCCCGCCGTTTTGACCTTTGATGCATGCTAACTCAGCGCAGGAGCTGAAGCACGCTCTGCTGCGACTGGTTGGCCAGCGCCAGCGCGGACACCGCGATCGACTGGCGGGTGGACAGCGCCTGGCTGTTCGCCGCTTCCTCGTTGGTGTCGGCCAGCGTCAGGTTGGACGAGCCGGTCTGCAGCACGTTGATCAGGTTCTTGGAGAAGTCCTGACGGATCTGCACGATCGACAGGTTCGAACCCAAGCGTCGATGCCTCCGTCCGCAGCGTGCTGCTGGCGGTATTCAGCGAAGCAACGAGCGTTGTTGGCCGAGGCGTTGTCGAGGAAGTCGGTGCCGGCCGTCAAGCTTGGACAGGCCGAGGCCCGCGATGTTGAAAGTAACACCCTGGATCTTCAGCGTCGACGTGCCGGTCTCGTTGAAGGTCAGCTTGAGCTGATCGCCGTTGAGCAGGTTGACGCCGTTGAAGGAGGCAGTCCTGCGCGGTGGTGGTGATCTGGTCCAGGATGTTGTTGTACTGCGTCACCAGGTTGGACCGAACCAGCTGCGCCTGCCGCATCCTGAACCGGAGCAGCGGCAGTCAAACCGGCGAAGGCCTTGCCCACACCTGTCGCGGTACCGCCGATCGTGCCGATCGTTGACGAGGCCGCATCGTTGGTGGTCGTGATGTTGATGACGCCGGCGCCGTCGATCGTTGCCAGCAGGTTGTTCGCCGAGAGCTTGGTGTTCAGATCGTTCAGGCTCTTGACGGTGCCGCCGGTGCCGTCACCGAAGGTGATGTTGGTGGCGGTGCCGTTGCCGGTTGCACCGATGGTCAGGGTAAGACCGCCGAGCGCAGTCGTGCCCCCGCTGCGTGCAGTGGTGCCCGCCGTCAGGCCAAGCGCCGTCAGCGTGCCGGCTGTGCCGCCGATGACAAGATCCTGGGCCGTACCGGTGCTCAGGGCTCAGCTTGGTGCCGCCAAGCGTCGAAGGCACGGACGCACCCGTGATCGCGTCGACCGCGCCGAGCAAATCCCCGACCGTCGCGTTGGTCAGATCGAGGGTTGCGCCGGAGGCCCTGACCACGTTGCCGCCCGAGCTCGCGAACGCGATGGTCTTGCCGTTGACCGTGAAGCTGTCGGCGGTCGTGATGGCTGTGGTCAACGCGCTCAGCTTGGTGGTGGTGAGAGCCGCACCCGGAATTGCCGCGCCGGTGACCGGTGTTGTTGGTGAAGGCGGTGGCAGTACCACGGCAGATCGCTGGCGGTCGCGCCGGCGATCGCAGCGGCGGTTACGCTCGACTTCGCCGGAATAACCGACCGACGGCCTGCAGCGTCTGATTGGCGACCGACTTGGCGCTGTCGACCAGCTTCTGCAGCGAGGTGATGCCGGTGTTGGCGGCCTGCAGGACCTGCACGCCATTGCCGATGCTGTCGAGCAGATTGCTGATGTCGCTGGCGCGGTTGTCCGAGAGACGCTGCGGTGAAGAAGTTGGTCGGGTTGTCGAGCGCCGTGTTGACCTTCTTGCCGGTGGCAAGGCGGTTCTGGGTGGTCGACAGCAGTTCGGCGGTCGACTGAAGGGAGAGCAGGTTCTGGCGAACCGATGCGGAGAGAACAATACCGGACATTTTCATACCTTTCTGGTGTGAAATAAGACTACGCGTCGTACTCGATCTTTTTCTGATCGGACGACCGCCGGACGGTGGAAGGAAGCTTCTAAGAAAATATGAATCGCGACCGCGCCGGCTGCCATCGCGGACACCTGGCGACGCGCCGATTTGCAATTCCGCCTCCGCGCGATTTGCAGGATGACGTTGATAACACTGCACATTCCCGTGACGTCATCGGTTCGTTTACCAAGCATTAACCTTGTTAGGAAAGGATGCTTCGGATCGGTCGGACGTCGAAGCCGCGCGCACTTCAACGGAGAACAGGCATGGCTTTGAAAGTCGAGCTCAAGCCGAACGAACGGATCATCATCGGCGCGTGCGTGATCACCAATACGGATCAGCGCGCCCGGCTGCTGATCGACGGCGACAAGATTCCGATCCTGCGCGAGAAAGACATCCTGACGCCGGACACCGCGGACACACCGGCCAAGCTGGTCTATCTCGCGGTGCAGCTGATGTATCTGTCGCCGGATCCGATGGCCCATCATCCGACCTATTTCAGCCTGGTGCGGGACATTCTGAGCGCCATGCCGAGCGCGTGGCCCTTCATCGAAGGCATCAACAATCACATCCTGAATGGCGATGTCTATCACGCGCTGAAAGAAGTCGAAGAAGCTGATCGGCCACGAAGAGCTGCTGCTTCAGAGTGCGCAGATCGCCAGGCGCGTCGCGCCGACGTCGAAGCCGGCCGCATATCGGCGTAATATCGTCGCCGTTTCGCCAACATCATCACCAACAGCAGCAAAAAGGCCTCCGCAAGGAGGCCCTTCGCATATCCGGCGGATTCAACGACCGGTGATCATCACGCCGGAAGATACTTGCTCAGCGTGGTCTGGTAGCAGCATCGACGGTGGTTTGATAGGAAGCCTGCAACGTGGTCTGCAGCGCCAGGATCTTGGTCGCCACCTCGTCCGGTTGATACGCCCTCGATGGAATCGAGCATCGTCTGCGCCATCGCCTTGAGCTGGGTCTGCCGATCGGTCGTCGCCTTGATCGCGGTTTGCGCGCCGGCAAACTCGGCCTGCATATCCTGGATCGACTGCTGGCCGGCCTGCGGCGCAAGATTTGCGCGCAATACGCTGGCTGAGCGCGGTGCACCTGCCCGCTGGCATTTGGATTGCTGGCGTTGGTCGTGACCGCCGCATATACCGCGATGTTCTGCAGTTGATAGCGCGAACGCCTGCTCGTCGGCGCGCGCGCCATACTGAACCGTGATCGACTGCATCGACGCGCGCAACCGCAGTGCCTCGCGCCGGATCAGTGCCCGTCTTCTCCGGTGTACCAGGACACGGTGTTGGCGGCGGTGCCGGCGACCAGGCTTGTCGCCGTATTGAATGGCGGTCCGCCGACCCGCAGCGGTGCCGGGCTCCGCGCTCACCGTCGGCGCCGAAACCGAGCGACGGCGAACGCAGCGGTGTTCGAACTCGTGACCGTCAGATTGGTGCCGTTGCCGCCATGCAGCGTGATCGCTCCACCGCTGATGGTCGAAGGATTAGTGGTGCCGGTGATCGAGATCGATCTTTGTCAGCAACGTCTGAACGCTGTCGGTGACGTTGAGCTGGTTGCCGGTCGCGCCGGAGGCCACGAATGTGATCGGCGTGCCGTTGACGGTGATGGTGTCGCCGGCCGCGAAGCTCTGTGGCCAGCAGATCCGTTGTAGCGGCGCCGGACAGCAGCGTTGCGCCGGTGATCGGCGCCGGGGTCGCGGCCTTGTTGTTGACCACGCTTCCGCCGATCGTTGCCGACGGATTGAAGAAATTATCCGACGCCGTGATCGGCCGAAGCCGCGACCAGCGAGGTGTCGCTGAGCGTCTTGATCGACGACGGTCAGCGACGACTGCAGGTTCAGCCGTCGTCGCGGCCGTGTCGACGCCGATCAGCAAACGAGCCCGCGGGCGGCGGCGTTGTCGTCGTCGCCGTCAGTTCGATCGACTCCGGTGGTGCCGTCGGGAGATTGAAGTTGAATTTGACCTTGTCGCCGTTGTTGGGATTGACGCCGCCGAGATCGACGGTTGCCGCCGGCGGCACGCCGGCCGGCTGCGTGACGGTCGCGCCGGTCAGCGACGAACTGCACCGACGGCCAGTTTCAGACCGAACGCCGAGCCGTCTTCGGCGACGCTGGTCACCGTCGTCGTCAGCCGGCGGCGACGTAACGGCGAGCGCGTCCCATCGCTGCCGGTCCCCTGATCCGCCAGCTGGCGCTCGTTGATCAGCTGCGTCAGGCCGGCCTGCGTCGCCGATGCCGTTGAGCATAACGTCGGCTGGCGACGGTCGCGGGCGTATCGGTGGTGCGGCCCGGAGAACAAATAGCGGTCGCCGGACTGGCTGTTGAGCAACGAAACCGCGTTGGCGAACGCCGCCTGCGCCGTGATCTGGCCGGAGGTTTGACCGTTGTTGTTGAGCACGATGGTCGACGAGGTCGAGGCGCTCTTGACCTGAGTGCCGATGTCCGACAGCCCCTGCAGCGCCAGATTAGCGACGTTGAGGCGCGTGTTGACGTTGGTCGCGGTGTCCGCATAGGCGTTGATGTGGCTGACCTGCGCGCGCAGGCTGAGCTGCGAAGCCGCGGTCGACGCCCTGCCCGGCATAGGTCGTCGAGACCTTGCCGCTGGCGAGTTGCGTCGTGCAGGTCGTCGAGCTGACTCCTGCAGATTGATGATCCGGCTGCCGATATAGGATGTCTTGCCGCTTACGCCATCGATTGACATGAAACCCTCACATTGCCTGGAGCAGCGCGTCGTACATGTGCTTGACCGTGACGACATGACGCGTGCGTTGGCGGAATAGGCGTTCTGCAGCGCCAGCAGATGCGCCATCTCGTCGTCGATATTGACGCCCGACGTTGCACTCATCTTGTTCTGCAAGGTGTTCAGCACGACGTCCTGGCCGTCCGCCAGCTGCTTGGCGGAGCTCGCGGCTTCGCCTTGCTGGCTGATGACCTGCTTGGCGAAATTCAGCAGCGATGCCGGTGAACGGCGCCCCGGTGGTGCCGATGCCGGTCTGCGGCGAGTAGCGATAGGAACCCGTCGTCAGCTGCGTCAGAATGAAATCGGACCGCGTGGTGTCGCCGGCGGCGGTCAGCGGATTGGTCGAATAGACGATGGTGCGCGAGGGATCGCCGAGCAGCGCGGAATTGACGCTGATGCGGCCCGCCAGAGCCGGTCTGCTGCGAACCGTTGGCGGTGATCGCGCCGGTATAGAGCACGCCGTTGTCGGTGAACAACGGAAGCTGCGCGATTGCCGCTGGTGAGCGACGACATCGTCGTCGGTCACCGACGCCGCAGTGACGTCGGAGCGGTTCGGCGCGCCGTCGTCCAGCACGCGCAGCGTCGAGCCGGACGGGTTCGAGAACTGCAGATTGGCGCTGGTGCCGAGCGCCGCGTTGAGCTGGGTAACGACCGAGCCCATGCCGCCGGCGAAATCGATGCCGAGAACTTCGTCGTTGGGATCGAGCGTCGGCGTTATTGCTCGAGCGGCAGCACGCTCGGATCGTCGACGCGCACGATCGAGAGATTGTGCGTGACGCCGGTGGTGTTGTCCTTGTAGGTGACGTGAACGACGTTGCCGGACTGCAGTCCCGGCGAGATCGAGGTCGAAGCCGGTCTGCCGGCAAGGCGACTGGCGGGGCTGCGACGCCAGCCGTCGTCTTGTCCGACAGCGCGCTCGACATCGACGCCGCGAACTGGTCGATCTGCGCCTGCGCCTTCACCAGCGTGTTGTCGCGCAATTCGAGATAGGCGGCGATCTTGCCGGAGCGGATCGACGTTGGTGGACACCATGTCGTAGCTGCCGCCATGCGGAAAATTGATGGTGATGGTGCCGACGATTGCTCTTGGTCGGATCCGGATTGTACAGCGTGTTGGGCGTCACCGTGCCCTGCGGATTGAAGCTCAGCTGCGCCGCCTCGGTGCCGACCAGCTGCACGCCGGAATTGGTGAACACCGTCACCTGGTTCTGACTGTTGGTGACGATCCTGATGTCCATCAGCTGCGACAGCTGATTGATGTACTGGTCGCGCTGGTCGAGCAGCGACGCCGTCGATGCGTCGGTCTGGCCGCTGTTCTGCAGCTGGTTATTGATGAACGCGATCTGCGCCATCGCATTGTTCGCGCGTGATCGACGGAATCGTTGATGCCGGTCTCGGCGTTGGCGCGCAGGTTCTGGATGCCCTGCGTCGTGGCGTTGAGCTGCTGCGCCATGCGTCTGCGCGGCGTTGACGACGCCGATGCGCGCCGACTGCGAGTCCGGGCTGGTCGACAGGCCCTGGACCGCGGTCAGCAGAGCTGGTTGAAGGCAGTCCTCGATGGTGCCGGTGTCAGTCCGGGATTTCCGTAGACGGTCTGCAGATTGGCGAGATAGGTCGAGCGGACATCGGCATAGGCGGCGCCTGACGTCTCGGTGCGGATCTGGGTCTGCAGATACTGATCGAGCTCGCGATTGACGCCGTTGAGCAGGACGCTCGAGCCGTAGTCGCCGGTCAGGCCGGCGACCTGGATTGACGGTCTTGCTGGACGTAGCCCGGCGTTTCCGCATTGGCGACGTTCGACGATACCAGCGCGAGCGAGGCTTGCGTCGCACGCAAGCCTGACATCGCGGTGGAGAGGGCCTGACTCAAACCCATGACTGATTACCCATCTCAGATCGGATCGCGACCGCAGTCGCGACTTATCGCAGCACGTTCAGGAGATCCTGCACCATCGTGTTGGAGGTGGTGATGACCTTGGTGTTCGCCGAATAGGCCTGCTGGGTGACGATCAGCTTGGTGAACTCGTCGGCGATGTCGGTGTTGGATCCTTCCAGCGACGAGCCGACGATGGTTCCGGCCTTGCCGAACAGCGCCTGGCCGGATTCGTCGGTCGCCTCGAACGCGCCGCCGTCGACGCGCTTGAGGAAGTTGGTGCCGTTGAAGGTCGCGACCGATGATTTCGGCGAGGTCGAGGTTGCGGCCGTTGGAATAGTTGCCGACGATGCGGCCGTTGGTGCTGACGCCGACCGACTGCAGCTGGCCGGCCGGGAAACCGTCCTGCTGGATCTGGTTGACCTGGACGTTGCCGTTGGCATCGGCGAACTGGGTGACGCCGCCGGTGCCGAAGTTGATCACGGGACTGCCGAGCGAAACGCCGTTGACCGACGCATTGGTGAGCGTGATGGAGGCAATCGCCGGCGACATCTGGCCGTTAGGCCGCGAAGGTGAAGTTGGTGTTGACGTTCTGCCAGGCCGACTGCGGTGCCGGTTGCGTTGGGATTGACCTGGTAGAACAGGTTCCAGGTGTCGGTATGGCCGGCGCCAAGCGAGGCGCTGTCGGTCTTGCCCCAGCGGAACTGCAGGTTCACCGGCGCACCGGAGACGTCGTAGGTCGTGACCGCGCCACCGGCGACGGTCTCGTTCGAGGAAGGTCGAGTTGTCGTTGCCGACCACCTGGCCGGTGCCGACCGTGCCGCCGCCGCCGCGCGTCGCCGTCACAGTGCCGGCGAAACCGAGCGCCGCGAACGCGGCGGTGTTGTTGCTGGTGATCGATGAGATCGGACGCGGTGCCGGAATGCAGCGTGATCGACGCCGCCGGAGATCGCTGGACGGATGTGCCGTGCCGGTGATCGAGTCGATCTTGGCGAGCAGTGTCTGAGATGTCGTCGGTGACGTTGAGCTGGTTGCCGCGTCGCGCCACGCCGCCACGAAGCGTGATGATCGGTGCCGTTGACCGTGATGGTGTCGGCGGAGCGCGGCTGAAAATTGGCGGCAATCGAGTCGCTGCCCGCGGCACCCGACAGCGCTGTGTTGCGACCGTATGGCAACCGATGGCGTCGCCTTGTTGTTCTGTGCGGAGCCGCGATCGTGGCAGGCATCGGTGTAGGGCGCGGCGGGCGTGCCCAGCACCAGCGGGTTATGGCCGGAGCTGAACGATCCCGGATGCGAGCAATTCCGATCCCGGAACGGAGGTGTCGTGCTTGGTGGTCAGCGGATAGCTGGCGAGGTTGGCGCGGTAGTCGATCGCTGGTGGTTTGCTGCGCCGGCAGGAAGTCGTTCTGGAATCGCAGCACCTGCGGCGAACTGCCGGACGGGTTGCCGGTGGTCGGGTCGATCGGAACGCCTTCGAGATAATAGCCGGCGCCGTTGACGAGATAGCCGCTCTTGTCGAGCTGGAAATCGCCGCGGCGGGTGTAGCGGTCGACGCCGTCGAACACCGGCAAGCCGTCGGTGAAGGTGCCCGGCTTCTGCACCGCGAAGAAGCCGTTGCCGTTGATGGCCATGAAGGTCGCGACCGACGCGGACTGCACGTCGCCCTGCACCGAGTTGGTGGTGCGGGATTGCGTGGTCACGCCGCCGGCGAGCTGCGCGGTCAGCGAGGTCTGACGGAATGAGATCGAGGAAACTGGTGTCGACGCGCTTGAACGCCGTGGTCTGCGAGTTGGCGATGTTGCCCGAGACGTTTTCCAGCGCGTAGGACTGCGCACGCAAGCCGCCGACAGCCGTCGTGAGTGCGCCGAAGATACCCATGACATGTTCTCCAAATTCGATTCCGGACGGCCTCGCCGGTCTGCAAGACCATGGCCGCATCGGAGGAGAATGTCGCAAGCGCCGTGCCAAACCAGTAAAACTACAGTAAAATCAGTCACTTAAATAGAAAGCCCCGGTCAAAGGACCGGGGCACAATTGCCGGGCGGGCAACAATTGCCGGGCGCGAAGCCGTCAGGTCGCCGACGGCGCGGCCGGGTGGAACACCAGCGCAAAGCCGTCCATGCAGTAGCGCAGGCCGGTCGGCTTCGGTCCGTCGTCGAAGACGTGGCCGAGATGGCCGCCGCAGCGGCGGCAATGCACCTCGGTGCGCAGCATGCCGTAGGTGCGGTCCTCGGTCTTGCCGACGGCGTTTTCGAGCGGCTGATAGAAGCTCGGCCAGCCGGTGCCGCTCTCGAACTTGGTGTCCGACGAAAACAGCGGCAGGTCGCAGCCGGCGCAGGCGAAGATGCCCTTGCGGTGCTCCTTCAAGAGCGGGCTCGAACCCGGGCGCTCGGTGCCCTGCTTGCGCAGGATCTCATATTGCTGCGGCGTCAGCTGCGCGCGCCATTCGGCATCGGTCTTTTCGATCTCGAATTTCTCGGCGGCCTGCGCCGGCGAGGCGCGCAGCCAGCGGAAGGCGGCAAGGCCGAACAGGCCGGCGACGGATGCGAAGCAGGATACGGCGGTCGATCATCATGGTCTCCGTGCGGAGCGGACTACGATTGCTCGCTATCAAATACGGGACGCCGGGGCGGAAGTTACACCGATCCGTCCGCAATCTGCTCACTTTCCTGCGAGGCGATGCGCGTGGGCCTCGACCAGTTCCTGCGCGCTGGATGCCGGCGGCTGCGGAGCGCACCGGGTGCGGTCCGCCCGGCGGTGGCGGCGGCGCGGCGGCGGTCTGGTGCCGGCCTGGCGATTGGCTCTCGCCAGCCGTGCCTCGCGAACACGTTCCTCGGCCCGCACGCCTTCCCGATAACGGGCGAGCGCGCCCGCCGCGGCGGAGACGCCCCGGCCCCACATCCCGATCAGATGGCCGGCGACGCGGCCGGTCGCGCCCGCCCGCCCAGACCAGTTCGAACGGCGAAAACAACCGCCAGCGCTCGTCTCCCCACAGGATACTGCGCGCAATCAGCTGCCCGGCCATCGCCGACGTGTTCAGGCCGTGCCGGCCGAAGCCGCTAGCGACCCACAGCCCTTGGCGCAACTGGCCGATCTGCGGCATGCCATGCACGGTCACCCCGACCGCACCGCCGAACACCTCCGCGATCTCGACCTTGCCGAGCTGCGGAAAGATCGTGGCGATGCGGCGCTGGATGGCGCCGGACCAAAACGGCGCGGCCTCGCATCCCAGGTGGTCTCCGGACTGGCCCATAGCAGGCGGTCGCCATCGACGACGCGGAAATGATCGATGCCGTCGCTGTCGGTCACCGATCCCTGAAAGGTGACCGCCTCAACAAGCCGCTCGCCGAGCGGCTCGGTCAGCGCGGCGTAGCGCCAGACCGGCAGCAGCGTTTCCGACAGCCGCCGCAGCGGCGCGCCGAGATGAATGTTGCCGGCCAGCACGATGTGGGAGGCGCGCAAGCGCGCCGACGGCGTGACGATGCGCTTGCGAACGCCCGACGGATCGATGCTGACGACCGGCGTGTCCTCGAAGATGCGGGCCCCTGCCCGCTTCGCCAGCGCAGCAAGGCCATGAACATATTTGCGGCCGTCGATCTGGAACGCTTTCGGATAATAGATGCCGTGGAAATAACGGGCGGTCCTGAGCTCGCTGCGCACGCGGTCGACCTGCCAGCCCTCGACCTCGGTCTCGAAATCCTCGCTCAGCGTCTGCAGCCGGCTGATCAGCGTTTCGCCGGCATCGACATTGGAAACCTGCAGCGCGCCGTCGCTCAGGCCGATGCCCGGGATCAGTTCCTCGGCTGCGGTGGCGCGAACATAGTCGGCGCCCTCCTTCGACAGCGCCCAGAGCTCGCGGGCATCCTCAAGCCCGACGCGCTCGATCAGATCGCCGATCGGAAGGCCAAAGCCCGGCATCACCGTGCCGAGCTGATGGCCGGATGCATTCCAGCCGACATGGCGGCCCTCGAGCACCGCGACGCTGGCGCCAAGCCGCGCGGCCTCCCGCGCCACCGTCAGTCCGGCAAGCCCGGCCCCGACCACGCAAATATCGACATCGAGGTCGAACGACAGGCGCGACGCGGAACGGACGTCGCCTCGTCGTCAGGGCCGTTGGTCGGACTTGTGGAAGTCTCAGCTCATGGCGTTTTCTTACGGACCGCTGCGGCGCTTGTCACCTTGTCCCAGGCATGAGCTTGTAGATTAATTCAGACTGATGCCAGAATCGAGATTTGCGCCCATGCGCCGTTTGATGCTGCTGCGTCACGCCAAGACCGAGACTGACGCGCCCTCGGGCAGGACCAGGACCGCCGTCTCGACGACCGTGGCCGGCGCGACGCCGCCGAAATCGGCGGCTGGATCGGCCGGCATCCGCCCTTTCCCGACCGCGTGCTGGTTTCGCCCGCGATCCGGGCGCATCAGACCTGGGAGATCAGCCTGGGAGGCGATGAAGAACCTCGTTTCGCAGCCGCAGGTCGAATTCCTGCCGGAACTCTACGGCGCCGGATCCGACGCACCTGCTTGCAGACCATCCGCATGGCGTCCGTCGTCCGATCCGAAGCGGCTGATGCTGGTCGGGCACAATCCCGGCATGCACGAACTCGCGCTGACGCTGACCGGCAGCGGCGACGCCGCCGGCAAAAAGGCGCTCGACCGACAATCTGCCGACCTCGGGCCTTGCCATCTTCGACTTCGCGACCGACGACTGGAACGAGGTGGCGTTCCGCCGCGGCAAGCTCGTGCTGTTCGTCAGCCCGAAACTGCTGAAGCAGACGTCGGGCGATTGACGCAGCGGACATCGCGGCGCTATGCTATAGGTTGAGTGGGGACAGGTTCGCATCAAGAAGACGCGCGTAAAGACTACGCGCTCCGGCCGTGGACAGGGAGGCGCAGATGTTCAAATCCATTCTGGTGCCGATCGATCTGGCCGACACCGATCTGGCGAAGCCCGCGATCGCGACCGCTGCGACGCTGTCACAGACCTGGAGCGGCTACGGTGCGGCTGCTCAACGTGATGCCGATGACGCCGGTGATGCTGGCGGAATACGTGCCGGCCGATTTCGACATCCAGCAGCGCGCAGACCTCGGAGGAAGCGCTCGCCGATCGTCGCGCGCAGATCCGGCATCGAGCCGTCGCGCATTTCTACGCGGTGCGGCAGGGCGGCATCTATCACGAGATCCTCGAGGAGGCCGCGGCGATCAAGGCCGACCTGATCGTGATGACGTCGCACCGGCCGGCGATGCGCACCTATTTCCTCGGCTCCAACGCCGGCCATGTGGTGCGTTACGCCAAATGCTCGGTGCTGGTGGTGCGGCATTGAGAGACTTTCAGAGCACGCAGCGCTGATCACGCATCGAGCTCAACCGCGACCTTGCCAGCTCCGGGTTCAAGGCTCCGTCCACCGCCGCCTTCGATCTGGGAGCGCGCGATGCCGATATCGCGCAGGGCACGATCGTCGAGCCCGCGCAGCGCTTTGATGGCGACGCGGCGGTCCCAGATAGGTGACGAGCGCGTAAGCCCATCCCTCGATCCGGCGGACCAATCCGCCTGACGAACGTGATATCGCAGGCTGTGCTGCGGGCGAGGACAGTCGTAGTCATCTTCCTCTCCAATCGGCAGCCGCACGGCAAAGCGGTGCCGTTGAGCGCAACGCTGCGGCGGCGCTTGCGCCTTGAGTGACCTCGGATTGCCTGCGCTTTCCTTCGGTGCAATCGCGGGCTTGATAGGCTCATAAATGATCCGATACATATCTCGGTGCAAGGAAAACATTGCTCTCGGTGCAATAATGTCGAAGTTCGAATATCTGAAGCTTGCCGATACCGTTGCCGCCGAGATCGCCAATGGCGCGCTCAAAGCCCGGCGACCGCCTGCCGCCGCAGCGCAGCTTTGCCTATGAGCGCAAGATCGCCGTCTCGACCGCGAGCCGCGTCTACACCGAACTGCTGCGCCGCGGCCTCGTGGTCGGCGAAGTCGGACGCGGCACCTTCGTTTCCGGCGAAGCGCGGCGCGGTGTCGCCGCGCCGATCGAGCCGCGCGGCGCGCGCATCGATCTCGAAGTCAATTATCCGCTGCTGCCGACGCAATCGGCGATGATCGCAAGAAGCCTGGAAGGGCTGGAACGGCCCGAAGTGCTCGACGTCGCGTTGCGACACGTCGACCAGCATCGGCACACAGGCCGCACGAAGCGTTTCCGCGGAGTATCTCGCCCGCGAGGACTGGTCACCGGCTGCCGGACCAGCTCGTCTTCACCGCGAACGGAAGGCAATGCATCGCCGCCGCGCTTGCGGCGGTGGTGCCGCGCGGCGGCCGCTGCGGCGTCGAGGCGTTGACCTATCCCTTCATCAAGGACATCGCCGCACGGCTCGGCGTCACGCTGGTGCCGCTGGCGATGGACGAGCACGGCGTCCGTCCGGACGCGCGTGCAGAAGGCCCACCGCGAAGCGCACCTGTCGGCGCTGTACATTCAGCCCACGATCCAAAATCCGCTCGGCATGACGATGCCGCCGGCGCGCCGCGCCGATCTGCTGCGCGTCATCGAGAAGCTCGACCTCACCGTCATCGAGGATACGGTCTACGGCTTTCTCGACGAGGAAACCGCCGCTGGCCGCGCTCGCGCCCGATCAGCTGCATCGTGCTCGACAGCCTGTCGAAGAAGGTTGCGCCCGGACTGGCGCTCGGCTTCATCGTTCCGCCGACGCGCCTGCGCGAGAGCATCATGGCCGCGGTTCGATCGGGCGGATGGACCGCCTCGGGATTATGCGTTTGCGGCCGGGCAACGCCTGATGGCCGACGGCACCGTTGCCGAGCTTTCACGCCTGAAGCGGATCGACGCGGCGCGGCGCCAGCAGATGGCGGCCAAATATCTTGCCGGTTTCGAGGTCCAGGCGAACCCCAAATCCTACCATCTGTGGCTGACGCTGCCGCCGCATTGGCGTTCGCAGACATTCGTCGCGGCCGCCGCGCGGCGCGACATCGCCTTGACGCCCTCGACCACTTTCGCGGTGACGCCCGGCCACGCGCCCAATGCCGTCCGCCTGGCGCTCGGCGCCCCCACCATCGACCAGCTCGATCTGGCATCTGCGCACAGCTGGCGGGGATGCTGAGCTGCGAAGGAAGATTTCGATACGACCGAATAGAGCTATCGATCGCGCTCTCCGCTCACAGGCCATTCCGCGATAAAACCTTTCGCCTTGTACGGCTCGATCTTGTCCCATTCGTTGAGCATGCGGCGGCTGAATTCGGCGATCGGTGTGCCAAAGTGCCCGCGGCGTTTCGAAACTGTCGACCATGACCAGCATCTTCTCCACTTCCGGCCAATGGCGGTGCAGCGTCATCGGATAGCGGCGCGCGGTCCAGGTGTTGCCGAGGCAGATCACGCGGCGGATATTGTTCGAGCCCAAGCGCGGCGTCGATGATCGGGCAGCGAGAAGATCACGTTCTCGCCGGTGTTCATCGCGCGGTGCTCCTCGAGGATATTTTCGCGCCGGCATCGCCTCGCGCGACCATCGCAGCCGTTGATGATCTCGCATTCGGAAACGTCCGATCCCGGCGTAACGCCGCCGCTGACGATGGCCCAGCGAAAGAACCCTTCGCGCCAGAGCCGGAAGGCTTCCTCGACGCGCTCGGCGACATCTTCGCGCGTGCCGAACAGGAACAACAGATCGGCGGGCTTCAGCGGCGTGTCGATCAGATGCGTCGCGTTGATCTCGGCGATCTCGGCCGCGGTCGGCAGGCGGTTCGATCGATGCTCCACGTCGCGCGCACCTTGACATGGAAAAGCTGCGCCAAGTTGCCGCGATCTGCCGGATTTGGCGAAGTCACATTTCATTGCGCTTGGTTGCGACGAAGAGGCTAAGGCAGCAATCGCTTGCGGCAGATCGTCGAAAGCCGTAGCTCCGCGGCCGGTTGCGCGTGACGAAGCCGCCGATCTGCCAGGTGAACAGGCATGCAAAGCCGACCAGGAACAGCGCGCCCATCAACTCACCGGTCGAACAACGCGCGCAGCAGAAGTCCCGCCATGGCGACACCGAGCAACACCAGCACCAGGATCGCGGCGGCATGGGTCTTCGGCCCGATGCCGCCGGACAGCGCAGCCGTGCTGCCGCCTTCTGCATACGCCCGTGCAATTCGACGAATGAAGGCGCGGTAGCCGTGGTCCTGTGGCGCCATCAGCGTGACGGTTTGCCAGGTGGTCGAGGACAGCGAGACGCCCGCCATTTTTGTTTTCGATGTCGGCACGAAAGCGGCGCGACTGCATCGAGATCGGCCGATAGGAAAGCCTGATAGAAGCGATATCGGCATAGGGCCAGACCCCGGACCTGCCGGCGATGTGCCAGGACGAGTCCGTGTCCGTCAGTTCGAAGCGATGCGCCGACCCGATCAGCGAGGCCTTGTAGGCATAGCTGGTGGTCGCTGCATCTTACGTTGCTCTGATCGATCGCCATGACTCTCCACCTACCGCTGCCAACACGCCCACAGGAACGCGACCGATGCAAGCGCGCCCAACGCGGTGCGCACTGCGTGGAAGGCGGCCCCGATTTGACGATGAGCTCGCGCGATGGCGGCCCGGCCTGATCCAGCCCGGTCGCCAGCAAGGCATCGTTGGTCGGCTTGATGATGAAAATCGTCCATGGCCATGGTGCGATCATCAAGATGGCGCCGATCAGGAAGCCGGATGCGATGCCTGCCACCACGCGATCAATCCCAAGACGAGATCCTGCCAGCGCGAGTGGAGCCTGCATCGCAGATCCGCGCTTGTAGGAAGGCTTCCACTCGGTCAGCAGCGCACGGTCCTCCAGCATCAACCGCGCCGGCTGTTCGGCGAAGCTCACGTAGACCGCCGCGCCGGTGAAGCTTGCGGCGATCATCAGCGCGAGAAGACCGCTTGCCATGTGTCGAGCCTCTCGCCAGGGATCCCGCGCAAAAGCAACTGCTCATGCCCACCACCGCTTGCACCGCAAGCCGGCTTTATCCTACAAGCGGGCCATGGCCGAGACGACCTATTTTCCGCGACGCCTGATCCTCGGCGGGCGCGATGATTTCCGGCGTGCTGCTGGCGCTCGCCGTGCACATGCTGGGCGCGCGCTACGGCCTCGATCTCGGCGGCCTGTGGCGATCCGACACGCACGAATTCATGCCGGCGGGCGCGGCGATCGCCTGGTGGCTGATCGCGACGGTGGCGTTCTCCGGCGGCTATTTCACCGCAAGTCTGATGGACAGCGCGGTTTCCGGCCAAATTCCGCAGCGGATGCGGCAGTTCCTGATCGCGCGTCGGCGTGCTGATCCTGGCCGGCGCCGGTCAGGCTGCTTCCGCGCCCGAGCCCGATCCCGACCGATCTCGGGCGTGCTGGCGGGCCTCGCCGCGCTTTGCTCTCGGCGCCGCGATGGCGTTCTGCGGCGCGCATTTCGCGCTCGCGCAAGGCCGTGAGCGCGATCGCTGCGCTACGGCGCCCTCCTTCGCTGCGGCGCTTCGCCCAGATCGACCGCGATGCGATCGCCATAGCGCGCCCGCGGTGCAGAATGACGGCGGCAAACGCGATGGTGTAGGCGGTGACCACCCGATTGGAGCTCGCGACGACCACCGCCGAGCGACCAGCCGATGGCGTGGAGCGCCGTGTTGACGATGGTGACGTCGAGCTGCACGACGCCGTAGCCGGGCTGGCAGCAAGCGTCAGCGAGGCCGCCAGCTTCGACGAGTTTGATTTTGTGGCCGGGCGCGACCGACTCGGAGGCGCTTGCATTTCAGGGTATCGCTGACGCACGGATCACCTCGATCTTCGCGCAATCAACGCGAGACAGGTGCTTGTGTTGCGCGGATATGCTTCGCTTTCGATCGAAGTGTGTCTGTCGGAACCGGCAACGCATGCGAAAACGCCGCGCGAAATGTCTTCGCGCGAGCGTTTTGCCTCATTCGAAATGACTAGCTTGCCGCCCGCAGGTTGACCTTGCCCTCGGCCAGCGTGGTCAGCTTCTTGTCGGTCGCCTTTTCCTCGTCGAGCGTCTTCTGCAGGACGCTGGCGCAGTCGTTGCGCCCAAGCTGCTTGGCCCAGGCGACCAGGCTGCCATAGCGTACAATCTCGTAATGTTCGGCGGCTTGCGCGGCGTTGATCAGCGCCGCATCCAACACGTTCTTGTCTCGACCTCGCCAGCGACCTCGTTGGCTTCCTCGATAATTCCGTCGATCGCCGGGCAGTCGACCGCCTTCACCTCGGCGCCGTGCATCCGGAACACCTGCTCAGGCGCTGCACATGCGTTCTGGTTTCATCAAGATGAGTCAAAAAGCCCTGCTTGAGCTGCTTGTCGGTGGCCTTTCCGCCATTTTCGGCAGCGCCTTCACAAGTTGTTTCTCGGCGTAATAGATGTCCCGCAGCTGATGCACGAACAGATCGTTCATGGTTTTGATGTCTTTGCTAAACAGTCCCATTGCCGGATCCTTCTTGTTCCGGGAACACGAAAACGCGGCGCTGTCCTCGTCGCCGGCACGCCGATCATGCTCGGTTGCTGGTATGCAGTCGCTAACCGCCGGTGCGCTGGGATGTTCCTGCAAGCTGCAGAAACTCATGACGGAACGTCGGAACAATGCGACGAAGTGAACCGGCCGACTGCCGCCGGCCGCGACTCACATTCATTGATGCCAGGACATATGTAGGGCGTATGACAGGAGCGGCGAACGAAGCGCAGAAGCTGGACTTGTCAAGGACTGCACAACGGCTCCGGTTTTGCCTTATGGGTCTTCGCGCACGGTGCTTTTGACCGTCGCCCGTCACCTCTTGTAACGGGTTCTTCTCTGATTGCCGCCCCGCCGGGAGGATGAATGCATCGGCTGCTGACCACGCTCGGGCGTGGCTTCAAGGAAAAGATCGGCTGGAAACGGCTCGGCATCGCTGCGAGTCTTCTCATCATCGTCTTTGCGGTCACCACGCTGGTTCGGACCCTGAAGGGCGTCGATACCGGCGTCATCCTGACCGCGCTGACGGAGATCGCGCCGCATCGCATCGCGCTGGCCGCGCTGTGCGTGGTCGGCGCGTTCTGCACGCTGACCTTTTACGATTTCTTCGCGCTGCGAACCATCGGCAAGACCCACGTCCCCTACCGCATCGCCGCGATGTCGAGCTTCACCAGCTACACCATCGGCCACAATATCGGCGCCACCGTCTTCACCGGCGGCGCGATCCGCTTCCGGATCTATTCGGATTACGGCCTGACCGCGATCGACGTCGCCAAAATCTGCTTCCTCTCCGGCCTGACCTTCTGGCTCGGCAATCTGTTCGTGCTCGGCTTCGGCATGGCCTGGCATCCCTGGGCGGCGTCCGCGATGGACCTGCTGCCGCCGGCCATGAACCGGCTGATCGCGCTCGGCTGCCTCGCCGGCATCGCCGCCTATTTCGTCTGGCTGTCTGACGGGCAAGGCCCGCCGCGAGCTCGGGCAGAACGGCTGGAAGGTGGTGTTGCCCTCGGCCAGGCTGACGCTCGCTGCAGGTCCTGATCGGCGTGGTCGATCTCGGCTTCTGCGCGCTCGCGATGTATCTCCTGATGCCGACGCAGCCCGATATCGATTTCGTCTCGCTGGCGGTGGTGTTCATCCTGGCGACGCTGCTCGGCTTCGCCAGCCATGCGCCGGGCAGCATCGGCGTGTTCGACGCCGCGATGCTGGTGGCGCTGCCGCGAGTTCAGCAGGGAACAATTGCTGGCGACGCTGGTGGTGTTCCGGATCCTGTATTTCCTGATCCCGTTCGGCATCTCGATCTCGATCATGGGGACGCGCGAATTCTGGCTCAACGTGGTGCAGCCCTGGCAGGAACGCCGCAGGCTCAGCGAGGCCTGCACGGCCTCGGCCCGGTGCGCGCAGCCGGTCAAGAGCGGCGCCAGCCGAAGCCGGTAACAGCGACGTTATCTGGCTGCCGTCCAGTCTTTTCGGGCCGAGACTCGCCTCAGTTCTCTTATTTCTGCCTTACCGCTAACGTCAAACGCGCCATGGCCGGAATTCCATTCGCGTTCAATGATGTCTGCCGCGCTGCTCGCTGGCGCTCTGACCGTTTGTCCAGCGACATGGGCGGAAGCGCAGACCGCAGGCGGACGCGCCGCTGCAGATCTCGTGGGAGGTCCGCAACCGCTTCCGCCTGTTCCGCGAAGAGCGGGATTTCCTGCTGCATACCGACGCCGGGCGCGGCCGCAGCGTTCTTGCCTCCGAACAGGCGCTGGAAGTGCAAAGCGACGGCCGCGGCTGGGCGCGCAATACCGTCAACCGGCTCTGCATCGATCTCGCCGGCCGCGTCAGCGAGCCCTGCACCCGCGACAACGTCAAGGAAAGCTATCTGACGCCGATCGATCACCCGGTCGTGGTCCGGCTGACCGGCCCGATTCCGGTCGGCGCCACCTGCGCCTGGTCGTTCGACGACGGCGACGGGCCGCAGACCTCCACCTTCGACTGCGCCGAGCCGGTCAATCTTCGGGCGCGCTATGGCCGCACCACGGTTGCGACCGTGGACGTCTCCAGCGGATCGGACGGCACCCAGCGCGTCTCCACCGAGATCGCGGTGCGCGATATCTTCATCGCCGGCCTCGGCGACAGCATCGCCTCCGGCGAGGGCAATCCGGACCGGCCGATCGCGCTCGCCGACGAGGGCTTTTGCTTCCGCTCCTATCTCGGCACCGCGGCCGCGCAATATTACCGGCCGAGCCGCGCCGGCTACAAAGGCGGACGGGCCTGCGAAGCGCCGGACTCCTGCCGGTATGGCAACGGCAGAGCGCGCTCTGGTTCAATTCCGCCTGCCACCGCTCGCTCTACAGCTACCAGACCCGCACGGCGCTGGCGCTCGCCGTGCAATATCCGCACATCGCGGTGACCTATCTGCCGCTGGCCTGCACCGGCGCCACCATCGCCGACGGGCTGTTCGGCTCGCAGCGCGCGCGCGAATGCCCGCCGTCGAAATCGGCCAGCACCTGCTCCGGGCACGGTCAACGGCCAACTCGCCGAATTGCGCGAAGCCGTCGCCGCCGCCAAGCGCCGTCAGCCCGAGCGCCAGCTCGATCTGGTGCTGCTGTCGATCGGCGCCAACGACATCTATTTTTCGGGCCTCGTCGCCGACGTGATCGTGGACACCGCGACCGAGCGCGCGCTGTTCCGCCGCAGCGGCGTGATGGCGTCCGTCGACGATTCACGCGCGCGCGCTGACGCGCGACCTGCCGCAGGGATTTGCCAAACTGCGCGAGGCGCTGAAGCCGCTGGTCGGCGACCTCTCGCGCGTGATCTACACGTCCTACGCCAACCCGACGCTGACGGACGGCGGCGCGCCCTGCCCCGGCGGCCGCGCGGGCTTCGATATCCATCCCTCCTTCAACGCCGAGCCGCAGCGGCTCGCCGCCGTGTCGAGCTTCGTCGACAGGACGAATTCCTGCCGCAGCTGAAGGCGCTCGCGCTGTGCCAGATCCGGCATCCTGTGCCGCAATCCGCGCGCCGACCGCATGACCTTCGTCGATGCCCATCAGAGCGCCTTTGCCAGCCACGGTTTCTGCGCCCGCGCGCAAACCGATCCGGAATTCGACCGCCAATGCTTTTCCGCCAGCGGCGAAAGCTTCGATCCCGATATCGTCACCGCCGCCAGCCAGCCGATGCTGTGCGGCCGCAGCGCCGGCGAATATCGCGCCTATCTGCCGCGCGCGCGCTGGATCCGCGACGCCAATGACAGCTACTTCGCGGCCATGACCTATCCGCAGGGCCTGCCGTCGTCGCAGCAGCCGTCCGACATCCATGACGCGACCTGGGGATTCTGTCGGCGGTCTATGGCGGCGCGGTGCATCCGAGCGCCGAAGGCCACGCCGCGATGGCGGACGCGGCCCTGCCGGCCGCGGCCGCGGTGCTGCAGCTCGATGCCGCGGTGCCTGAAGTGATCTCGCAGCCGGTGCCGCCGATCGCGACCACGCGCTGCGAGCAGCTGCAGCCTCGACGCGTGCGTGCGCTGGCGCGGCGCGGCTGCGGAGCCAGACGGATGCGGCGCTTCTTCTTCGCCGCGAGCGCGCGCAGGCTTCATCGACTGCGAGCCGGCAGGCGGTTTCACCGCGGCGGCCTGCGCCGGCAGATATTTGGCGACGATGGCGGGATCGACCTGCGCCATCGACGGTATCCGGCAGCCGCGTCCAGGTCTCGTCCTTGCCGAACAGCGAGATAGCCGAGATAGCCGCGCATCGTCAGCGTCTGTCCGTCGGGGCTGACGCGTCATCTTGGCCTTGTAGATCTTGCCGTCGCGCGGATCGAGCACGTTGCCGTTCTCGTATTTCAAGCCGTCGCGCTTCATGTCGCGGATGAAGGAAATGCCGAGCCACGGCGCATCCTTGCGATCGTCGGTGCATTTCGAGCAGACCGGATTGGGCGGATCGCCGGGCTCGGGAAAAAGTCTTGGCGATCACGCCTTCGAAGATGCCGTCGTGATCGACCACCAGAACCAGCCGACCGGCTTGCCGTTCTCGATCTTCTGCCACAAGCCCGCCGCCGACGGCTCCGCGCGGCCTGCGCGGCAAACGCGGCGGCCAACAGCGAGCCCGATCGCGACCGGCAGTGATCGAGTCGAAATCTGGATAGTGCATTTCGCATCGTCTATCACCTGACCAATCGACAAAATGCAATGGCCGCAGACTACGGCCATTTCGCGGACGGTTCCAGTGGCCGCATGATGGCGCGAGCCGCGGCGAGCGCGCCGCGCTGCCGGTCATATTTCGGTTGGAATCAGTTGACCCCGAGCTTCTTCTGCAGGCTCGACGACGAGGTCGTGTACTGGAACACCAGCCGCTTGTCCGGATAGACATAGCGGTGCGCCTTCTGCGCCATCAGCGCGCCCTCGTGGAAGCCGGACAGGATCAGCTTCAGCTTGCCGGGATAGGTGTTGATGTCGCCGATCGCGAAGATGCCGGGCACGTTGGTCTCGAACGCCGCGGTGTCGACCGGCACCAGATTGTTCTCGAGCGCGACGCCCCAGTTCGCGACCGGGCCGAGCTTCATGGTCAGCCCGAAGAACGGCAGCATCGTGTCGCAGTCGACCTTCGAGATCGCGTTGTCGTTGCCCTTCACGATGGCGCCGGCAAGCTTGCCGCCCTCGCCTTCGAGCGCCGGTGACCTGACCGATCTTCAGATCCATCTTTCCGGCGGCCACCAGCGCGCGCATCTGCTCGACGCTGTGGGGCGCGGCGCGGAAATCGTCGCGCCGGTGCAGCAGCGTCACGCGCTTGGCGATCGGATGCAGGTTGAGCGTCCAGTCGAGCGCGGAATCGCCGCCGCCGACGATCAGGATATTCTTGTCGCGGAACTGCTCCATCTTGCGCACGGCGTAGAACACCGAGGTGCCCTCATAGGCCTCGATGCCCGGCACCGGCGGGCGCTTCGGCTGGAACGAGCCGCCGCCGGCGGAGATCACCACCACCTTGCATTCGAACACCTTGCCGGCGTCGGTCGTGACGCGAAAGCCGGGATCGCCGATCTTCTCGATCGTCTCCACCATCTCGTTGAGATGGAAGGTCGGATCGAACGGCTTGATCTGCTCCATCAGCGCGTCGGTCAGGCCCTGGCCGGTGACGAAGGGAATGCCGGGAATGTCGTAGATCGGCTTTTCCGGATAGAGCTCGGCGCACTGGCCGCCGATCTTGTCGAGGATGTCGACCAGATGCGCCTTCATGTCGAGCAGGCCCAGTTCGAACACGGCGAACAGTCCGCACGGACCCGCGCCAATGATCAGCACATCGGTTTTGATCGCTTCGCTCATGTCAGCTTCTTTTCGGTTGAATCCGGCATGGAAGGGCTGCTGCGCCTGTCTAGCCAACGGCGGCGGATCAGGAAAGCCATAATATGGGCGCCGTGGCTGCCCGGCAACCCCTTGCCGCCAGCTCGACAACTGGGCTGTAAGGGAGCGAAGCTTTCGGAGATTGCGCCGTGAATGCCCCTGTCCGTCCCGACGCCACGCCGCGTCTGGAAGATTTTCCCTACCGGCTGTCGGACAATGTGCGCTTTGCCGATCTCGACCCCAACCAGCACGTCAACAACGCGGTCTATGCGACCTATTTCGAAACCGGCCGCGTCACGCTGATGAAGGACCGCAGCTACGGGCTGATGCCGACGGGCGTCGCCTGGATCATGGTGCGGCTCGACATGCATTTCCGCGCCGAACTGCGCTGGCCCGGCACGATCGAGCTGGGGCTCGGGCGTCGCCAAAGTTCGGCCGGACCTCGGTGACCTTCGATCAGGTGGTGTTTTCCGAAGGCAAATGCGTCGCATCGGCGCAGTCGGTGATCGGTGCTGATCGACGAGGCCACGCGCAAGCCGACGCCGCTGACGGCGGAGATCATCGCGAATTTCCAGCGCTGGCTTCGCGCGCGGCATCGAGTGATGCCAGCCGGGTAGCGGAGCGCAGTCTCAGGCCTGCCGCTCCGGCGTCGTCACCGATGAGGCCGTCGAGCTCGTCGCTCACCTTGATCTGGCACGACAGCCGCGAATTCGGCCGCACGTCGAAGCCGAAATCCAGCATGTCCTCTTCCATCGGCGACGGCGCGCCGACCTTCTCGCGCCAGGCTTCGTCGACATAGACATGGCAGGTCGCGCAGGCGCAGGCGCCGCCGCATTCGGCTTCGATGCCCGGAATGGCGTTGCGGATCGCGGCTTCCATCACGGTCGCGCCGTTTTCGACTTCAATGGTGCGTTTTTCGCCGGTATGGTCGACAAAGTGAATCTTGGCCATGATCGCTCGTGCTGCCGGAATAGATGAGAGGGTCCCGGCAGTCCTATAACGGGTCGATCCGCGCAGCGCCAGCGTCGGGGCGAAAACCTGCGGGCCGTTTTCGCGGGGATTTTGGCCGGATCGACGGCATGCGATCAGGACCGGCGCAGGATCGCCTCGATCGCCGTCCGCGCCAGCGCAACCGCATCGCCGAGTTCGGCGAGCGCGCTCGGACGGATCGGCGCCGCTCGCGAGCACGGCTTCCAGCCGGGCCGGCGGCATCGGCCACGGCAAAGGCGCCGATCGCGCGCGCGGAACCCTTCAGCGTATGCGCCAGCGCGCCGGCATCCGGCGGCAAGGCGGCGAGCGTGCCGATCAGGCTCGGCCGACTGCGCCGAGAACATCGCCAGCACCTCGTGCTCGAGGCCGGCATCGCCGAGCGTCATGCGCCTGAGATGCTCGAAATCGATCGGACCGTCATCGGGAGCGAGCGGCGGCGATGGCATCCAGTTCAATCCGTTCGAGATGAAGCGGCATGGCTATGACCCGAATCCTGCCGCACCGATCCTGCGGCGGCGAGCGTTTTCGCCAGCCAACCACGGAATTGGTTAACGGAACGTTCTGGCGGATCTGCCGCAAGTTCGCCTTGTTTTAGCCGAAAAGTCGCCTCAATCGACGAGCGTCCAGCGGGAATTTTGAGGATCCGTAAGGCCTTACGGCACGAAGCTGTTAACGATGATTAAGATTGTCTTAATCGCGGCCATTTCATTCGCATCGCTCAGCCAATAGGATGTTTGCGGATGTAGCGGACAAGCCGCCGACGGGCGCGCTTGCGTCCGCTTGAGGGCATGACGACCGGCTTCGAGCTTGCGGGGGCGTTCGCAAGAGCGCGCCGGACGCGTAAAAGTAAAGAGGGCTCGGACTGAACATGGCGAACAATCCCAAGAAGGTCAAAGATCCCACCGAAGTCGCGCTTTCCGCCATTCAGGAAGCCCTGAACATCAGCGATGCCAGCGCCGATCGCCAACCGCAATTCGATCCGACGGCGATGTCGCGCCGCCGACCATTCCTCCGCGCGCCGACCTATTCCACTGACACCGCGTTCGACACCCGCGCCGAGCGCCGATCGGCCGGTGTTCGAGTCCGATCGAGGAGCCGCGCGCGCCCCGCCGCGCCGCCAATGACGATCGCGAAACCATCGGACAGATTCTGCAGGCCATCCAGAAGGGCCGCCCTGCCCGCAGCGTCTACACGCTCGCCACGCGTCTTTCGCCGGCGTCTGGCTCGCTCGGCTGCGCGCTGCTGACCGTCAGCTTCCTCCCTTCGCTGCAGGCCGCGATCGGCCAGAGCGGCGGCGTGCTGGTGCTCGGCGGCCTTGCCGCGCTGTTCTTCGCGCCGGTGCTGCTGTTCTATTTCCTCGCGAGCCTCGCCTGGCGCGGCCAGGAAATGCGGATGATCGCGCAGTCGATGGCGCAGGTCGCGATCCGCTTCTCGAGCCCGAAGGCGCCGCCAGCGACTCCATGGTGACCGTCGGTCAGGCGATCCGCCGCGAGGTCGCGGCGATGGGCGACGGCGTCGAACGCGCGATCGCGCGCGCCGGCGAACTCGAAACCCTGGTCGCCAACGAAGTCGCCGCGCTCGAGCGCGCCTATTCAGCGACAACGAAGTGCGCATCCGCGCGCTGCTGCAGGACATCGCCCATCAGCGCGACAATCTGGTCGGCCAGGCCGAGCAGGTTCGCAGCGCCATCTCCGGCGTGCAGATCGACCTGCGCCACGACATCGCGCTGATCTCGGACGCGATCGCCTCGCGCGTCGACGAAGTCGCCAAAAGCATCACCGGCGCGCTGGAAGAGCGCGGCGCCCACATCACCAGCGCGCTGAGCCATGCCGGCGACAACATGATCCTCGCGCTCGGCGAGCGCGGCGGCGACCTGCTCGACCGCCTCGAGGAAGCCAGCGCCGAGACCACGCGCGCCGTGCTCGACGCCAGCGAGCGGCTGACCACCAGCCTCAACTTCAAGACCGGCCACGTCCATGACGAGTTCGTCGATCTCGCCGACCGCGTCCATGAGATGCTGAACGAGCGCATCGACCGCATCACCGGCGAATTCGAGCAGCGCTCCTCGACCATCGTCGACGGCATCTCCGACCGCACCGAACAGGTCACGACTCCGCTGAAGAATTCCTCCGACTCGCTGCTGCTCGAGCTCGAGCTGCGCTCGCGGCGATCTCGTCAGCAAGATCGACGAGGCCGGCAACCGCCTGGCGACCCAGATCCTCACCTCCGGCGACAAGGCCAGCGAGGCGCTCGACGTCACCGTCAATTCGCTGGTGGCCAAGGTCGTCAGCCAGACCGAGACCGCGCACGACACGCTGTCGCTGCAGATGAGCGCGTTCGACGAACTGGTGAAGAACCAGGGCGGCGAACTGGCGGAAAAATTCGCCGCGCGACAGCGGCACGCTCGGCGCGCTGATCACCCGCCACATCTCGGAATTCGACCGCACCGTCAAAACCTTCGGCGGCGAGATCGTCGAGCGCATGGGCCAGCGCACCCAGGACATCGCCGACAGCCTGAAGAACTATGTCGACACCTTCGACACCCGCTCTGACCTCGAACGGCGGCGAGATCACCGCCTCGCTGGACCAGCGCCTGCTGCAGTTCGAGACCACGCTCGGCGACCGCGTCATGCCAACTCTCGACAGCTTCGCTCGACAGCAGGATCAAGTCGCTTCGACGAGGTCGATCGACGGACCGCCTGCAAGTCGCTGGAGACTGACCTTCGACACCCGCGCCAAGTCCGTCACCGAAACCATCGACGGCCGCCTCGGCACGCTGGCTCGGCCTCGCTGACCGACGGCGCGGCGCAGGCGATCCACTCGATCGACTCGCGCCTCAGCCTGCTCACCTCGTCGCTGACCGACGGCACCGCGCAGGCGATCGCGGCGGTCGACCATCGCATCGCCAACGTCACCGAAACCATCGATGGCCGCAGCGCCCATCTGACCGACACCATCTCGGCGCGGTTCCAGGAAATCCATCAGGGCATCGAGACCCGCGTCGGCGCCGTCGCCAGCGACATCGACACCCGCGTCGCGCAGTTCGAGGACCTGCTCGGCTCGCGCGTCGAGGCCGTCGCCGGCCGCATCGAAAGCAGCGGGCGCCAGGCCAGCGAAGACCTGATGGCGCGCGCGCGAAATGCTGTCCGCCGGCATCAAGTCCCATGTCGAGGATGCCGAGCGCTCGCTGACCAACCTCGTGGTCAACACCAGCGAAACCATCCAGACCGGCGCGCGCACCGCGCAGCAGGCGCTGCTGACGGTTTCTCCGACGTCGGCGCCCAGCTCAAGCTGACTTCCATCGGAAGTCGAGAACGCGCTGACCGCCGTCGGCACCGGCGCCGCGAACGCGATCCTGACCAGCGCCCGCGACGCCCAGGCGTCGCTGGTCGACGGCGTCCGCCGACGTCGCGTCGCCAGATCAAGTCGCTGTCCGCCGACGTCGAGCGCACGCTGTCAGGCCGCCGGCATCGCGCCACCGCTCGCCTCGGTCGCTGTCAGGCGCACGCGAAGCCCGAGACCACGCTGGTCACGGCGCTCCACGGACGCCGCCAGCCAGGTCAAGTCGCTCGCCGCCGACGTCGAACGTACGCTGTCGATCGCCGGCACCGCGACCGCCGAAGCCGATCACCGCCGGCGCGCGCGAGAGCGCAGAGCACGCTGGTCACCGCCTCCACGGACGCCGGCACGCCAGGTCAAGTCGCTGGCCGCCGACGTCGAGCGCTCGCTGTCGATCGCCGGCACCGTCGACGCGCCGAGTGCGATCGTCGCCAGCGCACGCGCGACGGCCCAGAACGCCTGTCGATGGCGGCATCGCCGAACGCGGCCAGCCAGGTCAAGTCGCTGTCCGCCGACGTCGCAGCGCTCGCTGTCGCTCGCCAGCAGCTCCACCGCCGAGACCATCACCTCGGCGCGCGCGAGGCCAGAGCACGCTGGTGACGGCTTCCGCGGATGCGGCAAGCCAGGTCAAGTCGCTCGCCGCCGACGTCGAGCGCTCGCTGTCGATGGCGGCACGCCACCGCCGAATCGATCACCGCCGGCGCTGCGAGGCCAGAACACGCTGGTCGCGCGTCTGGACGCCGCCAACCACGTCAAGTCGCTGGCGATCGATGTCGAGCGCACTCTGACGCGCGGTCGGGGCCGATACCGCGGCCTCCATCCTCGGCAGCGCGCGCGAGGCGCAGAGCTCGTTCGCCTGCGACCTCTGCCGAGGCAGCCAGCCAGATCAAGGCGATCTCGTCCGACATCGAGCGTTCGCTCAGCTGCCGTCACCGCCAATACCACCGACAACATCCAGACCTCGGCGCAGAACGCGCAGAGCGCGCTGGTGGCCGCATCCAACGAGGTCAGCATCGAAGGTCAAGTCCACCTCGGCCGACGTCGAGCGCTCGGTGCTGGCCGCTCAGCGGCAGCTTCGGCTCGACGATGACCGGCAAGACCGACGAAATCGTCACCTATGTGCAGCAGCACGACCGACCGCCTGGCGCAGATGGTCGACAGCCGCCGCGGCTCGCTGGTCGAGGCGCTCAGCCGCCAAGACCACCCAGCTCACCGACCGACATCGACCGCGTCACCGCCGACGCGCTGAAGTCGATCGAAACCCGCGGCCAGGCGTTCTCGCAGTCGATGGCGACCAACGGCGCCGACGTCGCGCGCAACGATCACCTCCGCCGGCGATCTCGCCACCGGCGCGGTGGCCAAGTCGCTGAAGGACCTCGAGCAGTCGTCGCGCTCGGCGATCGACCAGTCGCGCCAGGTCTCGATCGCGGCCGTCACCGAGATGCAGGAGACCAGCAAGATCCTGCGCACCGACACGGTGGCGCTGTTCGAGCGGCTGCGCGAAGGCAACATCCTGCTGCAGGAAGTGCTCGACCGGCGCCCACGACAATCTCAACTCGCTGGAGCGCGCGCTGGTCACCCGCGTGGCCGACTTCGTGTCCGCCATGAACGACGTCACCTCGCGCAACGGCGTCGCCACGCAGACGCTGGAAGACCAGCTGACGGTGTTCAACGCCAAGACGCAGAAGGCGCTGGAAGATCTCGGCTCGCTGTCCGAGCCAGTTCGAGACCCATGGCAGGTCGCTGGTCGAAGCCGCCGCCGTGGTCGAGCAGAGCAACCGCAACACCACCGCCTCGGTCGCCGAGCGCAAGTCGACGCTGGAATCGCTGGTCACCACCATCGATCTGCGCACCGCCGATCTCGATCAGCGGCTGTCGCGGTTCACCGGCCTGCTCGATGAATCGCTCGCGGCCGCCGAAGAGCGCGCCCGCGACATCGCCCGCGTGGTGGCGGAGACCGCCGGCGCAGGATCCGGCCGCGATCAGCCGGCAGTTCGAGGCGGTGCGTACCGCCGCCGAGAACGAGCGCCAGCAGACCGCTCGATGCCATGAGCGAACTGCTACCAGCAGAGCACCGCAGAGAACCGGATGCGATGTTCAAGCAGTCGACCGAGAAGTTCGCGCGCGATGGTGCAGAGCGATGAAGCAGATGGCCGCCGAGATGCACAGCGAGCTCGAAGCCACCCGCAACGAGCTGCGCCGCGGCGTGCTGGAAATGCCGCAGGAGGCCGCCGAGAACACCGCGCAGATGCGCAAGGTGATCGTCGACCAGATCGAGGCGCTGGCCGAACTGAACCGGATCGTCGCCCATCACGGCCGCGGCCTCGACGTCGTGACGCTCGAGCCGCGCCAGCGTCCAGCGCCAGGAAGAGCCGGTGATGGCGGTCGCCGGCGGTCGCACCGACACGCGCATGCGCGACGTCGGCAGCGCCTCGACACTGCCGCCGCCGGACCTCGGCATGCCGAGCTCGCGCCGCACCGAAGCGCCGCCGGTCACGCCCGGCGAGTCGGACGGCGGCCGCGATGGCTGGCTGTCGGATTTGCTCGAGCCGCACCGATGCCGGCGGTGGCGGCGAGCCGCGAGGCCGCCGCGCGCCCGCCCGCAGCCGCAGCCGGCGTCCAACCCGCTGGAGTCGCTGTCGCTCGACATCGGCCGGCTGATGGACCGCAACCTCGCCGCCGAGATGTGGGACCGCTACCAGCGCGGCGAGAACAAGGCCTTCACCAAGCGGCTCTACACGCCCGCCGGCCAGAAGGCGTTCGACGAGGTCGCCCGCAAGTACCGCGCCGACCGCGGCTTCAAGCAGACGGTCGACCGCTACATCGCCGAGTTCGAGCGCCTGCTCGACGAAGTCGCCCGCGAGGATCGCGGACCGCAGGCGCTGCGCGGCCACCTCACCTCGGAGACCGGGCTGGTCTACACCCTGCTCGCGCATGCGGCGGGACGGCTGGGTAACGGCGAGCAATGCGTCATGAATAGCGAATGGAAACGGAGGCCAGATGGCCTCCGTTTTTCATTTGCAGCGCAACTACGCTCGATCACCCGGGCTTTGGTCTTGATCCACGTCAAGTGACGGGGTGGGCCGGATGCTATTGGGCATTGCGGTAGCAGATCCCCAAGCCATAGGAATGGAGAAGAGCCGATGAGCGCGCCAAGCAATATCCACTTCTACATCAACTGGGCCAAGGAACGGCTCGATGAGATGGAAGCGACGCTGACCTCTCTGGAAGCCAAGGATCGGCGGCGTGCACAGTCCGACGTCCGTGGCATGGCCGACAAGGTTTCTGACCGAGCTGCGCAAGAAGCGCGACGAATTCCGCGACACCGTCACGAAGAACGCCGAGGCCAACGAGGCGGCCTGGATCGCCGCCAAGGCAAAACTGGAGGGCGACTGGAAGGCTTTCGAGGCTGACGTCACCAGATTATGTCGAGAGTTTTGGCAAGCAGGTCGAGCAACACCAGACGATCTTCGAGCAGCAGGCGGCCGCCCAGCTCAACGCCCGGCGCGAAGCCGCCGACAAGCCTCGCCACCGACGCCAAGGAATTCGCCGCCGAGCGCCGCACCGAAATCGACGCCACGTTGAAGCGCATGCAGGCCGATGCCGCCACCGCAGAAGAAAAACTGAAGAAGTTGAACGAGGCCGGCGTCCAGTCGTGGTCGGCGCTGATGGCTGCGCTCACCGAAACCCGCACCGCGTTCGATCGCGCCAATCAGGCGGCGCGCGAAGCCTTCAAGCGGGTGGCCTGATCGAAGCGATCGGAGGGCTTGAAGAAGCAGGCAAGTAAAAAAGGACGGCCGCGCGGAAAAGAATCCACGCGGCTCGCAAGTCTAGGGAGAAACGCCCAAGAGGGCGACGATAGCGCGAGGCGCTATCGCACCCCTCATGTACCGGCCCACGTAGAAATAAATAGTCGTTCGTGAAGAACGTTTCTGAGCACCGTTTTACGCAAGGTGCGGTTGCGGTAGGCGACGACAGAGTATCCATAACAGGACGCGTAAAAGTTCCGTGAACCAGCGGCGGAGCAGGCTGAAGTTGTAGCCGGCGGCGGCGAGCACGGCGTTGATGCGGTCACCGTCGCGGCCCTTGAGATGGTTGCGGCGCATTCGGTGGTCGTCCTTGAGATGACCGATCACAGGCTCGACGGCGGCGCGACGCCGCATCTCGCGGCGGATGGCTTTGGTGACGCGGCGAACCTGGCCGCTGATCCAGACCTTGAACCGGTCGGGATAGTTGTGGCCGCGATAGCCCTTGTCGCCGTGGATGCGGCGCGCTGCGACACCTGTGAGCTTTTCGAGATCGGCGATGACGGGACCGAGCGTGTGGCCGTCATAGGGATTGCCGTGCAGGGCCTTGGCATGCAGCACGAACTGCCCGCCTTTGGGCGCGGTGGCAGGCGTGGCAATCGAGACTTTGCAGCCAAACTCGTAAGGTGCCCGGGCCTTGCCTTTGCCGATGCACTCCACCTCGGGGGCGTGCAACGAGTAGACCTTGGGACCGCGCTGACGCTGCTCTTGATGGCGAACCCGGTGGGCGAGATCGAGCAGCGGACCAAAGCGATCCTCAAGCGCAGGGGCGCCCTCGATCTTGCGTCTGATGTCACGGATGATGCGGCCAAGCCGGGTGCGCAGGAATTTGAGTTCTCGCCGGGCGCGCTTGAACTGGTGGGCATGCGTGTAGCGCCCCACCATGATGGCGGCGCGCTTGGCCACGCGCAGATAGCTCTGGCGCAGTTCGATGCCCTCGCGTTTGGCCAAATCGACCAGCTTCTCGATCGCCCGGTGCATCAGCCGCGCATCGCTCGGATGCGCGATCGCCTTCTCCTGGACGGTGGTGTCCACAACGACCCGCTCGAGATCTTTGGTCTCGATCGCCCCAGTTCGATGCGCCACCGAGAGGCTTTCTTGCAACAGCGCGGCGATCTGCTCCTCACCCAGCCGCTGGCGCCAGCGGGTCAGCGACGAGCGATCGAACGGCAGGTCGTGCCGGAACACCACCTCGCCGCAGAAATACTGAAAATACGGGTTCTCGACCCACCTGTCGCACAGCGCCTCGTCAGAGAGATTGTGCATGTGCTTGAGGATGAACAGTCCGGCTACCAATCGTGTCGGCAACGGTGGCTGCCCCGGCCCGAGCCGACAGACCGAACTGAAGCGTCCCGCCAGGAAGTCCCAATCGATTTCCGCCGCCAGACGCACCAGCGGATGGCGAAGGTTGATGATCTTCTCCAGAGATGGACGAAACAGATCGTCCTGACGATCGTCGCGCGGCTGGCTCATGGGTTCTCCCCAACAGCGAATCTCGCCGTCAAAGGAATCACGAAGCCGCCAAATCCGGAATCCCAAAACGCAAGAAAACCAAGACCTACCCACGGCTTTCTTGCAAAATCGAATACTTGCTCACGTCAAATCACAGAACCGTCCGGGCGATACCGGAGGCGTCAGCCGGGAACCTGCCAACGGCCTCCTGCAGACTGGCTGCGGTCGCGCCCGGAACGCTGTCGCGATTACTGCCGTCGCCGCTCGCCCGTCGCCGGCTTCGGCGGCTCGGCGGGCGCGGCGTTGTTGCTGCCGCCGAATATCACCCGCGCTCGGGTTGCGGTCGAAATTGTTCACGGCGCGGCTGATGTCGCCGAGCGTGCGGCGGCCGTCGGCGATCAGCGCGCCGGAGCGCTTGTCGAAATCCTCGGCGAGTTCGCGGATCGACTTCACCATCAGATTCAATTCGCCGCCGGCGTTGCCGCCCGCGATCGTGTTCAGCCCGAGCATCAGATTGTCGGCCTTGCCCATCACGCCGTCGACCTTGAGCATGACGTTGTCGATCTTCTCGGAATTGCGCGCGAGCGCCGCGGTGAAGGTTTCGAGATTCCGCAGCGAGTTCTTCACCGATTCTGGTTGTCGGCGACGATCCGGTTGACGTTCTGCAAGCGTGGCGCGGATCGCCTCGGTGACGTCCTGCAGCGCGTTCGGGTCGGCGGTCAGCACCGGGACGCCGTCCTCGTCGAGCGGCACGGCGGGCGCGGCCTCCTCGCCGCCCTTCAGCGAGATCGCGGCGACGCCGGTCAGGCCCTGGAATTCGAGGCCGACCAGGGTGTCCTTGCGGATCGGGGCGTTGTTCTCGACCATCGCCAGTGCGACCACGCGACGCGGGTTGTCGAGCTTTACGCGAGACCACTTCCCTATCCGGATACCGTTGAAATTGACGCTGCCGCCGTTGCGCAGGCCGGACGCCGGGCCTTCGAACACGACGCGGATCGGGCTGCGCTGCTTGGTGGTGTGCAGGCTCTGGAACCAGAGCACGAAGCCGAACGCAGCCGCGATCACCGCCAGCGTGAAGGCTCCGATCAGGACGTAGTTCGCCCGCGTTTCCATCCAAGTACTCCGGTCCTAGGCTGTTCAGCTCGCCGATCAGACCCGTCGTTTATCCTGTTTGAGCAGATCTCATCAAACCGGTCCCGCTCGACGCTCAGCCCATGACCGCGCGGGCGCGCTTGCCGTGGAAATATTGCCGCAGCCAGGGATGCTGCGAGGCCTGCATGTCGGCAATCGATCCTGCGGCAATGATCTTACCGTTCCCTAAAACGGCGATGCGGTCGCAGGCCGTATAAAGGCTGTCGAGATCGTGGGTTACCATGAAAACGGTCAGCCCCAAAGTGCGCTGCAGGGTGCGCACCAGTTCGTCGAAATCGCCGGCGCCGATCGGATCGAGGCCCGAGGTCGGCTCGTCGAGGAACACCAGTTCGGGATCGAGCGCGAGCGCGCGCGCCAGCGCCACGCGCTTGATCATGCCGCCCGAAAGTTCCGACGGATAGCGGTCGGCGACCTCGGGCCGCAGGCCGACCATGCCGAGCTTGGCCACCATGATCTCGTCGAGCAGCCGCTGCGAGACGTTGAGATATTCGCGCACCGGAAACTGGATGTTCTGCCGCACCGTGAGCGAGGAGAACAGCGCGCCCTGCTGGAACAGGATGCCCCAGCGCCGCTCGACGCCGCGCCGCTCGGTGGCGCTCGCCGCGTCGAGATCGACGCCGAACACCTCGATGCGGCCGGCGACCTTCGGCACCAGGCCGATGATGGTGCGCGTCAGCACCGATTTGCCGGCGCCCGACGGGCCGACGAAGCCGAGGATCTCGCCGCGCTTGACATCGAGATTGAGCCCGTCGAGCACGCGCGTCTTGCCGAACTGCACGGTGATGTCGCGGACCCGGATGATGGCGTCGGAGATGGTTCGCCGCGCCATGGTCACATTCCGATCGAGGCGAAGAAGATGGCGAACACGCCATCCATCACGATGACGAAGAAGATGCCCTTCACCACCGAGGAGGTCGTGTGCTGGCCGAGCGATTCGGCGCTGCCCTGCACCGCGAGCCCCTCGACGCAGGCGACGATGCCGATCACCGCGGCCATCACCGGCGCCTTGATGATGCCGACGATGAAATGATCGATCGAGATGGCGTCGCGCAGGCGCAGCAGGAACGCTTCGGGATCGACGCCGCCATAGAGCCACGCCACCAGGCCGCCGCCATAAAGCGCGCGCCATCGCGCCGAGGAAGGCCAGGATCGGCAGCGCCAGCACCAGCGCCAGCATGCGCGGCAGGATCAGCACCTCGATCGGATCGAAGCCCATGGTGCGCAGCGCGTCGATCTCCTCGCGCATCTTCATCGAGCCGAGCTCGGCGGTGTAGGCGCTAGCCCGAGCGGCCCGCCACCATGATCGCCACCAGCAGCACGCCGATCTCGCGCAGCACCAGCACGCCGAGCATGTCGACGACGAAGATGTCGGCGCCGAACTTGCGGAAATGGAAGATGCCCTGCTGCGAGATGATGCAGCCGATCAGAAACGTGATCAGCACCACGATCGGCACCGCGCGCCAGCACACCTGCTCCATGATGATGCACGGTCGAGGTCAGGCGGAAGCCGCGCGGGCGGATCGAGGACGTGGCCGGCCGCGGCGAGCACCGCGCCGAGCATGTCGATCAAGCCGATCAACGGTGCCGCCGACGCCGGCCACGCTGCGGCCGATCTGCTCCAGCATGCCCGTGATCGTCACCGAACCGGTCTCGACCGACCGGCGCGGCGTTCACCCGCCGCACCTCGTCGACCAGGCTCGAATAATTCGGCCGAGAGCCCGGCGATCCTGGCCTCGACGCTCGCCCTGGGTCAGGCTGCGGCGCAGCCGCTCGATCAGCCAGGCGCCGAAGGTGTCGAGCTTCGAGACCTGCGAGACGTCGATGAAGATGTTGGGCCGGCTGCCGCCGAGCTTTTCGGCGTCGGCCACCATCTGTTCGAGCACCGGGGCAAAGCGGGCCGTCCACGAGCCGGCCGCGCACAGCGCAAGGCCGTTGCCCCTGGCTATCCGCTCCAGTGTCGGGTCGCCGTTCACGATGCCCACCCCTCGGCCGGCTCGCCACTCGTCAAAAGGTAAGGTCCGGCACGCCGCATTGCCTTGTAGAATCTGGTGCCTAACCAGCCATAGTTGGTTGCGGCGAGCAAGCTTACGGTTCAGAAAATTGCCAGATTTTAAAATGACTTCCAGCCAATCCCGACTTGCCCGACAGCTTGCCGCCCGCATCGAACGCTGGCCGATCGCGGGCGCTTTCACCATCAGCCGGGGCGCCAAGACCGAGGCCGTCACCGTGGTGGCGCGAGGTCAGCCAGGGCGGCCATACCGGGCGCGGCGAATGCGTGCCCTATCCCCGCTATGGCGAGACCCCGGAGGCGACGCTTGACGCCCTTCAGGCGATGCAGGAACCGCTCTGCACGAGGGCTTGACCGGCAGGCCCTGCAGGCCGCGATGCCCGCCGGGCGCCGCCCGCAACGCGCTGGATTGCGCTCTGTTGGACCTCGAGGCCAAGAGCCGGGACCAGCGGGTCTGGACCCTGCTCGGCCGGCCCGCGCCGCGACCCTGCACCACCGCCTTCACGATCTCGCTGGGCACGCCGGAGGCGATGGCGGCGGCGACCGCCAAGGCCGCGCACCGGCCGCTGCTCAAGATCAAGCTGGGCGGCGACGGCGACGCGCGCGCGGATTGCCGCGGTGCGCAAGGCTGCGCCCCGGATCCGAGCTGATCGTGGACGCCAACGAGGCCTGGACGCCGGACAATCTCGAGCAAAACCTGGCCGCCTGCGCCGACGCCGGCGTGACGCTGGTCGAGCAGCCGCTGCCGGCCGGCCAGGACGAGGCGCTGGCGCGCATCAAGCGGCCGATCGCCGTCTGCGCCGACGAAAGCGTGCATGACCGCCGTCTCGCTCGAGGGCCTTCGCGACCGCTACGACGCCGTCAACATCAAGCTCGACAAGACCGGCGGGCTGACCGAGGCGCTCGCGATGGCGGATGCCGCCCAGCGCGCTCGGCTTTGAGATCATGATCGGCTGCATGGTCGCGACCTCGCTGGCGATGGCGCCGGCGATGCTGCTGGCGCCGCAGGCGCGCTTCGTCGATCTCGACGGTCCCCTGCTGCTGGCGCGCGACCGCGACGGCGGCCTGCGCTACGACGGCAGCCTGGTCTATCCGCCGGAAGCCGCGCTGTGGGGCTGATGCGCCAACCGGTCCCGCGCCAGCCACATCACCAGCGCGCCGGACGCCGCCATCGCGGCCATCACGTAATAGACGCCCTGCCCGTAGCGCGCGTAGACCATGCCGGACACGATCGACGCCGCTGCTGGCGACGATGCCGCCGCAGGCCGCAAGATAGCCCTGCCCGCGCGCCATCACATGGCCGGGCACGTGATGCACCAGCAGCCCCATGGTGCCGACCTGCGTCAGCCCGAACGTCAGTCCATGCGCGAGCTGCACCACCGCCAGGATCGCGATCGGCGGCTCCTGCGCGGTGATCAGCCAGCGCGCGACCGCGCTAAGCGCCGCCGATCACCACCAGCACCGCCGGCGGCAGCGTGAAGCGCGGCGACAGCGCAAACACCACGATCTCGGCAAGCACGCCGAGCGACCCACAGAGCCGGCAATGGTCAGTCCGCCGAAGCCCGACCTGCTGCCAGGCGATGGAAGCGAAGATGTAATAGGCGGCGTGGCTGCCCTGGATCAGGGCCGATGCCGACGATGATGGCGAGAAAGCCGGGATCGCGCAGCAAGCGCGCTGGCGCTGCACGCTGACCGCCGCTGCGGTCTTCCGGCAATCGTTCGAGCGGCTGCAGGCCGAGACTGGCCAGCGCGCCGAGCGCCGGCCACCGCGACGATGATCCAGATCAGATGCTGGCGGCGATGACATCGACCGAGCAGCCCGCAGGCCAGCGCGCCGACGACGAAGGCCGCCGAGCCCCACAGCCGCAACGGCCCGTAGTTGAGGCCGTAATGCGCCACGCCCCGCAGCGCATAGGCGTCGGTCAGCGGCACCATCGGCGTCCACAGGCAGCAGGTGACGGCGTAGATCAGAAAACACCGGCAGCGGCAGATGCTGGGTGCCGACCAGCGCCAAAGCCGAGCGCGGTGGCAGAACGCCGTGACGATGATCGCCTGCCGCAGCGCCTGGCGCCGTTCGGCCAGGCCCGTGACCAACGGAAGCACCGTGAAGCGGGTCACCGCGGGCACCGCGGTGATCATGCCGATCCAGGACGCGTCGATGCCGACCGCCTTCAGCCAGACCGTGAAAGAACGGCAGATGGGTGCCGAGCATGCCGAACAGTCGTGCCGTAGAAAGCAGCGCCAGCCGGTCGCGAATCGCTTCGACGCGGCCATCGAGAGCGATGGGGATTTCGTGATTCGGCTCGGCATCAATTCAATTGCGATTCGCGCGATATCGTGTTGTATCGTTATCGCAACGCGCGGTGATTTGCGCGATAGAGTTTCAGCATGGCCGACGAAGCATTCGCCCTTTCGCCGATCTCAGCCCGCGCGCGCGCTGCCGAGCGAGGAAGATTATGCCGCGATCAGCGAAGCCTTCATGGAGACTTCGCGGGGCCGCTGGTTCCTCACCGAATATGCCAAGCGCAACCGCAATGCCGATACCCGTTTGGTGCTCGGACGCGGTGGCCCGGCTCGAGGAGAGCCTCGCCGCGCAGCAGCCGGGCCGCCGACCGCCGAGGTTGAAGACAAGCAGCTGGAAACAGGCGCTGGCTGCGATCCGCGACGCGGTCGCGGCGGCGCAGGCGTCCGCAATTGAGGCATTCGACGGATTGGCGCTCGAGCAAAAGCTCGTGCCCGTGCGCGCAGGGCGCGCGGGTGATCCGCGAGATCGCCTGGCGCTTGCGCGAGATCGGCAATGACGGGCGGCATCTGCGACCTCATTGAGTCGCAGGTCGCGGTGGATCGAGAATGGCGCGGCGCAGATCTCCTCGGATGACGCGAGGGCGGCGCTTGCCGCGGTCCTTCGCAATTCGCTTGCGGAACGGCTGGCCGGAATTTGGGGATAGCTGGGCAGGTAGTCCGCGGCCGGCGGCTGCCGGGGCAACCGTCGCCTCGCCCGCCCCGGCGCCGCAGCCCGCGGGCAGCCTTCCCCTCCTACGGCGGCGATTCAAGATTTGCAGGAGGCGCCGGCCGCCGCTGGCCGAGCCGAATGAGCGCGACGACCCCGCAATCCGCCACCGAAGCTGCGGCCAGCACCTCCAATGGACGAAGCCGCGCTGGCGGAAGCCGAGGCCGCTCTCGCCGAGGCCGAGGCCGCCGGGATGGCACAACGTCAGCGACGCGGTCGGCCGCCAACGCGCAGGATGAAGCCGTGCTACGACATGGTCGCGATGGAGATGGGCGCGGCCGACGAATTCGACCTCGACGACGACGGCGATTGATGATCGTCGAGGAGCCGCCATATCGAGCCGCAGGCGGCGGCCGAGCCTGAGATGATCGGAGAGGCGCCGGGAAATGGACGCAGTGGCGCAAGAACCGGTGACGGTGGCGCCCGAGCCGGTCGCGCGGACGCCGATCCCGCCGCTCGTGCTCTCGCCGCCCCCGCTTTCGCGGCGCGGCCCGCGCCCGCGCGCGAGACCAGGATGGAGGTCTCGCTCGGCTCGACGATCATCGCGAGCGGCATCGTGAAGAAGCCGGGGCGCAGCCGCTAACGATCCGCTGGCCCCGATCCGCCGGATGAGCCAGGCCGAGAAGATCGCGTTTTTCTCGTAGCGTCCTTTGCCCGCGAACAACGTGTGGCGAGTGATGTGAGAGCCGCAGTCGCAGCCGAAGAGCGTGCCGACTGTTGCAGCCGACGCATCTGTCGCGCCGGAGCGGTTGCGCGACGCTGAAGCTCACCAATCTCGGCCGAGTCCAAGTATCAAGTGATGGTGCCAGCAATAGCAGCATCAAGCTCGGCGACATCGGCGGCCAGGAACCACGGCAGCAGCACCGGCGCCGTGATCGGCGACAGGCAGAACGCGCAATCCCGGCATCGCCGGCAGCTCAGGGGCAACCGCCGCCGGTAAACCATTTCAGGGCGCGGCAACCTGCAGGGGCAGGACGAGTGTCAACACGAGCATGAATTCCAACGCCCGTTTCACGCAGTCCTCGGGCCAGGCCCAGGGTTTGGCCGCAGGTCGTTCATGCGTTGATCGCGCCACGCGATCATGCTAACGAAAAAGGGGCGGAGCAGGAATGCTCCGCCCGGCTTCGTCTGGAATCTAGTTCAGGCCACCAGTTTCGCGAACAACTCCGCGTCGACATTGCCGCCGGAGAGAACGATGACGACGTTCTTGCCCCTGCGCATCGATGCGGCCGGCGAGCAAGCGCGGCGAGGCCGACGGCGCCGCCGGGCTCGACCACGAGCTTCAATTCGCGATAGGCGAACGCCACCGCCGCGCCGACTTCCTCGTCGGAAACGCTGACGCCTTTTGCCAGCAGCTTGCTGTTGATCGCGAAGGTCAGCTCGCCCGGCATCGCCGCCATCAGCGCGTCGCAGATGGTGCGCCCGGCCGCCGGATGGGCCTCGCGGTGTCCGGCGCGCGAGCGACAGCGCGTGATCGTCATAGCCCTCGGGCTCGGCGACGATCACCTCGGCCTGCGGAAAGCTGCGCCTTCACCGCGGTGGCGACGCCCGCGATCAGTCCGCCGCCGGAGGCCGGCGCCACCACGATGTCGGGCACAAGCCCCAGCGCGGCCATGTCCTCGGCGATTTCGCGGCCGGCGGTGCCCTGGCCCGCGATCACGAAGGGATCGTCATAGGGCGCACCAGCGTGGCGCCGCGCTTGCTGGCGATGCCGCTGGCGATCGCCTCGCGGTCCTCGCGGTCGCGGTCGTAGAGCACGACCTCGGCGCCATAGGCCTTGGTGCGCTCGCGCTTGGTCAGCGGCGAGTCCGCCGGCATCACGATGGTCGCCTGCATGTTCAGGATCTTCGCCGCCGCCGCCACGCCCTGGGCGTGGTTGCCGGAGGAGAACGCGACCACGCCGCCGCTGCGCTTGTCCTGCGGGATCGACGACAATTTGTTGAAGGCGCCGCGGAACTTGAACGAGCCGGTCCGCTGCAGCATTTCCGGCTTCAGGAAGACTTTTGTCCCGGCGCGCTCGTCGAGCACGGGGAACGATCAACAGCGGCGTGCGCACCGCAAAGGGCGCGACCACGCGCGCGGCAGCCTCGATATCAGCCGCGCCGACGGGCAGGTTTATGGCTGAGTTCTGTCATCCGCAGATTTGTATCGCGCGGCGCGTATGGGCGGGCAAGACGCATTAGCGTGAGATCAGGCCGCGAAATGCGGGTCTTCCGCCACGAAATTCGGCCGCGTCGCTCGGTTCGGCCTCGGGTTCGACCGGACGAACGTTCGGTGCGTGGTCGACAAAGACGCGCGCGGAGGCTTGCCAGGTGTGGCCGGGCGGCGAACTCGACGCAGGCCTGCGCGCGGAATCGCCAGCGCTTCCAGGCAGGCCGCGCGCAGATCGTCGCTCGAGCACGCCGACCGGCGCAGTGCCGATCACGTCGCGCGGCCCGGTGACCGGAAACGCGGCAACCGGCAGGCCGCTGGCGAGCGCCTCGAGCAGCACCAGGCCAAACGTATCGGTCTTGCTCGGAAACACGAAGCACGTCGGCGCGCGGCGTAGATCTCCGCCAGTTCCTCGCCGTGCCGCGCGCCGAGAAACACCGCGTCGCGGATATTTTCGCTCCAGCGCCGCGCGCGCCGGCCCGTCGCCGACCACCACCTTGGTGCCGGGCAGATCGAGATCGAGGAAGGCCTCGAGATTCTTTTCGACCGCCACGCGGCCGACGCTCAGAAAGACCGGCGCCGGCAGGCAGAGATCGGTCGACGCGCGGATGAAACAGCGCGGTATCGACGCCGCGCGACCACAGCACCACATTGCGGAAGCCGCGCGAGCGCAATTCGGTTGCCAGCGCCGGCGTTGCCGCCATCACCGCCTGGCTCGGCCGGTGGAACCAGCGCAGCACCGCGCCAGACCCAGGCTTCCGGAACCGGCGAGCGCGCGGAGACATATTCCGGAAAGCGGGTATGAAAGCTCGTGGTGAAGGGCAATCCGCGCTTGCGGCAATAGCGCCGCACCAGCCAGCCCGATCGGCCCTTCGGTCGCGATATGGATGCTGTCGGGCTTTGCCGCTTCGATCAGTTCGGCGATTTTCGCCGGACGCGGCAACGCCAGCCGCAGATCCGGATAGCTCGGCATCGCGAAGGTGCGGAACGATTGCGGCGTCAGAAAGCTGACCTCGACGCCGAAGCTCTTCGGCCGCCTCCGCCATCATGGTCAGCGTGCGGACCACCCCGTTGACCTGGGGATGCCACGCATCGGTCGCGACCAGGATTTTGCGTCATGCGGCGCGCGCCGCGACGCGAGGAACCGGCGCGACCCGCCGCACCGGATCGGTCCAGGTGATGATCTCGAAACGGCCGTCTTCGTGCTCGGCCAGCGCGGTGCAGCTTTCCACCCAGTCGCCGCAATTCATGTAGCGGATGCCGTGCTCGTCGCGGATGGTGGCGTAGTGGATGTGGCCGCAGATCACGCCGTCGGCAGCCATGACGCCGCGCTTCGCCGGCCAGCGTCTTTTCGAACGCGCCGATATAGTTCACGGCGTTCTTGACCTTCAGCTTCGCCCATTGCGACAGCGACCAGTAGGGCACGCCGAACATGCGGCGGAAGAAGTTGACGAGGCGGTTCATCTGGATGGCGAAATCATAGGCCTTGTCGCCGAGATGGGCGAGCCAGCGCGCGTTCTGCACCACGAGGTCGAAGATGTCGCCGTGGATCACGAGATAGCGCTTGCCGTCGACGCCGGTGTGAATGGTGTTTTCCACCACGTCGATGCCGCCGAAATGCGTGCCGTAGATAATTGCGCAGGAACTCGTCGTGATTGCCGGGGATGTAGATGACCTTGGCGCCCTTGCGCGCCTTGCGCAGCATCTTCTGCACGAAGTCGTTGTGCGGTCTGCGGCCAGTACCAGTTGGACTTCAGCGCCCAGCCGTCGACGATATCGCCGACGAGATAGATGGTGTCGGCGTCGTGGATGCGGAGAAAGTCCAGCAACCGGTCGGCTTGCGAGCCGCGGGCTCCGAGATGGACGTCGGAGATAAACAAAGTGCGAAAGCGCCGCTCGGGGCTCTCTTCACTCAAGGAGTCACTTCCCATGACTGTGCACCTAACGGATTCCTGTGACAGGGCGATGACGATCTGCGCGGCCCAAAAACCCCATCAGAATCAGTTCGAGCGCCCCTGTGTTGGCGTTAACAGCGCGGATGCGACAAGCAATACGTAAATTCGAACGAAGCACAA
>ERZ1370068.6814-contig-5772_pt1 | contig 62999 bp, 72 predicted proteins | sample MGYA00561227_ERZ1370068 | MGnify/ENA primary metagenome ERZ1370068 (study PRJEB38410, sample SAMEA6850437) | metagenome | study: Metagenomic assessment of the ecological functions of the soil: analysis of the soil microbiota associated with the...
TCAGTTACGTATTGCTTTCGCGGCGAGTAAGCTTCCCACGGTCGAGGCTCCGTTCGAAGACGTGACCAAGGGAGTCCTCAACTCGATCGAGGAGATCGAGGAGCCGTCCGGGCGCAAGTTCCCGAGAACGATCGCATCGTCACGCCCGCGCGCCCCGACGGTGTGGGCTGCGACCCCTACGTGTCCACGTCGAGTGCGGGCGGCGGTCTCCAGATGGTCGTGGCCGGCGTCGCAAGACGATGACCGCGGAGAGCGTCGCGCGCGCGGCGCTGGGCGCCGGAGCGATCGTGATGGACGTGCATCGCGAGCGAACGACGGCCGTCTGCCGCACGAGCAGATCGAGCGCATCCGCCACCTGCGCCCCGACATGATCCTGCTCTCGGGCGGCATCGACGGCGGCACGACCTGCAGCACGTCGTCGAGCTCGCCGAGCTCATCGCCGCCGCCGACCCGCGGCCGCGCTCGGGCAGCGGCTACGACCTGCCGGTCATCTACGCCGGGAACAAGGACGCGCGCGAGATCGTCAGGCGACGCTCGCGGGCAGCAGATCGCGCTCGCGGTCGTCGACAACCTGCGCCCGGTGCTCGAGCGCGAGAACCTCGGCCCGGCGCGCGACAAGATCCACGACCTGTTCATGGAGCACGTGATGGCGCAGGCGCCCGGCTACGCAAGCTCATGACCTGGACCGGCGCGCCGATCATGCCCACGCCCGGGGCGGTGGGCGACATCATCGAGACCATCGCGCGAGCGACGAGAAGATCACGGTCATCGGCGTCGACATCGGCGGGGCCACCACCGACGTCTTCTCGGTCTTCCAGCGGCGTCTTCAACCGCACCGTCTCGCGCCAACCTCGGGATGAGCTACTCGATCTCGAACGTGCTGGCCGAGGCCGGGATCGAGAACATCGCTGCGCTGGGTGCCGTTCGCGATCGACGAGCGGGACCTCGCGCAACCGGATCAAGAACAAGATGATCCGCCCGACGACGATCCCGCAGACGCTCGAGGAGCTGATCATCGAGCAGGCGCCATCGCGCGCGAGGCGCTGCGGCCTCGCGCTTCGAGCCAGCACAAGCAGTTCGCGGTCGGGCTGAAGGGCGTGCAGCAGCAGCGCACGATCTCCGACACGTTCGAGCAGAAGGCGAGCGACGACGCTCGTGTCGACATGATGACGCTCGACCTGCTCGTCGGCTCGGGCGGCGTGCTCTCGCACGCGCCGCGCCGCGCACCAGGCCGCGCTGCATGCTGCTCGACGCCTTCCTGCCGGAGGGCGTCACGCGAGCTCGCGGTGGACTCGATCTTCATGATGCCGCAGCTCGGCGTGCTCGCGGAGGTGCGAGCCCACGGCCGCGACGGAAGTGTTCGAGGGAAGGACTGTCCTCATCTGGCTTGGGGACATTAGCGTGGGGACCGCGCGGCACCGGACGTGAAAGGTCGGCCGTTCTTCACCGTGGAGCCTCGCGTTCGGCGGCGGCAGGAACGGGACGCACGGAGATCCCCTTCGAGGACGTCCGCTTGCTGCCGCTACTTCTCGGCGAGACGGTGCGTGCGTGGAAGCTCGTTCCCGCGAAGAGCGCCGACTTCCCCGGCCCCAGGTCCCGGCAAGTCCGTCGAGCGCGATCTCGCGCGGCGGCGTCGTCGGTCTCATGACCTCGACGGGCGCGAAGCCGGAGCCGCTCGCGCTCGATCTCGCGCGATCGCGATCGCGTGCCTCGGTTGCGGCGCTGGACCGAAGCGCTCGACGCGTATCCCCAGGCCGAGCCGGTCGCGGCGGCGTCAGGAGCGACATGGCGCACGTGTACACGCCCGGCTGCGGGTGACGGAGGGCTCGCGCAGATCCACCGCAAGGAGCGCATCCTGCCGCTGCACGCGCGAAGTGCTCGTGGACGTTTGCTGGCGCGCGCGTCAGCGCGGAGCAGGTCGTTGGCGCGCACGGAGCTGCCCGGCAACGTGCACAGCGTGGTACGTCGCGAACATCCCGTCCGTCCTGCCGGACGAGGTTCCCGGGAAGAAGTGATCCGTCGAGACGGCGAGGCGGTCGCGAAGGACGAAGTTCCCATCGCGCGCTCTGCGTCCACCCTGTTCGGCCTGTTCAAGTCCGTGGCGCGGTCGCCGATCGCCGGCAAGGTCGAGTGCAGCCGGTGATCGACCGTCACGGGCCGGCGTGCTGCTGCGCGAGCCGCCCGTTCCCGTCGAGGTGTGAACGCGTATGTCGACGGCGAGGGTGGTGGAGGTGGTACGCCCGCGGGAAGGCGTCGTGGTGGAGTCATGCGCGTCGTTCGTGCAGGGGCATCTTCGGCGATCGGCGGCGAAGCCCGGGGCGCCTTGGAGATGGTGGCCGGTTCCTCGAGGACGTGCTCGATGCGTCGTCCCTGAGCGCGCTGCGCACGAGGGCCGCGTGGTGGTCGGCGGCTCGCTGGTCGCTTCTGGCGGCGCTGGGCGCGGCGCGGCGCTCAGGGTCTCGCGTGGAGTCGTCGCGGGCGGCATCGACGACTCGACGATCAAGGAGTTCCTCGGCTACGACACTGGGCGTCGCCATCACCGGCACGGAGGACAAGTCGGTCACGCTGTATGGTTTCCGTGACCGAGGGCTTCGGCCGGATCCCGGGATGGCGCGCGCGACGTTCGAGCCTCTTGAAGGCGCGCGCCAGGCATGAGAGAGCGAGCCTGAACGGCGCCACGCAGATCCGCGCCGGAGTGATTCGACCGGAGGTGGTGGTGCCGCCGCCGGACGACGAGCGGAGGGCGGTCCGGCCAGGCCGCGGGGTGGTCGCAGGCGGTCTCTCGCCCCGGGGAACGCGAGTGCGCATCATCCGCGAGCCGCACTTCGGACGCCTCGGTCGCGTCACCCGAGCTGCCCCCGGCGCTCCAGCAGCTGCCGACCGAGGCACCTCGGTGCGCGTGCTCGTCGTGGACCTCGAGGGCGGCGCGCCGGCACGTGTAACGCTGCCCCAGGCGAACGTCGAGATCATCGAGAGCTGATGAAACGGCCGGCCGCCCTCTGGGCGCTTCTCGCGCTGGGTCTCGCGGTCTACCGGTGGCGCGCGCAGAATTCCATCGCGCCGCCGATGCATCCCGAGGCGCACGACACGCCCGGACGACGGCGGTCGCTCCGTCGACATTCGCTGGGCCGCGGCGCGGCGGAGGCGGATCCGGGAGACGTCGTCGAGATCGAGCGCGTGGCCGCGGACGGGACCGCGCAGCGGGTCGGTGACGTGCCGCCGAGCGACGGCCCGCGCCGCAGGACGGACCGGAGGCGACGGGCGCCGAGGGTCCGCTGGACGCAGGCGTTGGCCTATCACTGGCGGCTCACGGTGCGCCGGGGCGAGCTCTCCTCGGCTGCGACGGCCATCGCCGCCACCGGCGACCGCGTCGGCGCAGCTCTTCCATCGTGCGCGCAACGGAACGTCCTCGTGATCCCCGCTTTCGTCATCGCGCTGTTCGCGCTCGTGAACATCATCCTCGCGCAGCGCGGCGACGCCAGCTTCCACATTCGGCGCCTCGCGCCCGTCGACGCGATGGGGACGAGGCGATCGGACGGGCCACCGGAGATGGGGCGGTCGGTCCTGTACGTGCCCGGCATCGAGGAGGTGGACGACATCCAGACGATCGCGTCCATGCTGATCCTGGAGCGCGTCGCGGAGAAGACCGCCACCTACGACGCGTCCCGCTCCAGGTGCCGACGCGCGCACGTCGTTCTTCGTGCTGGCCATGTGTGGCGGACGAGGTGGTGAAGAACGGTTGCGCGGCCGCGGGCCGCCCCGACGCCTATCGGAAGCGAACTCCGCGCGCGCTACATCTCGAACAGAGCAGTTCGCGTACTGCGCCGGCGTGAACGGCATGATCCTGCGCGATCGACCGGCCGCGAACCTGTATCTCGGCAAGAGTTCCATACGCGGAGTCGCTCATCTTCGCCAGGGACTTTCGGCTTCGCCGCCGGGTCGATCCAGATCGCCGGAACCGCGGAGGTCACGCAGCTTCCGTTCTTCATCGCGGCGTGCGACTGCTACGTTGATCGGCGAGGGAGTTCCTTCGCCGCGAGCGCCTACCTCTCGCGCGACCCCTCGCTCCTCCCGACGATCCGCGCCGCAGACTGGGCGAAGATCGCGCTCGTGGGCGCGTTGATCGTGATGCGCCGATGCCTTTCGAGTCGCTCGGCATCTCCGGTTCCGCGCGTGGTTCCGCGTCCAGTGACGTCCAGCGCCGGGAGTGATCCGCCGAGAAGCGAACCGTGCCCTGGGGCGCTGACGTTCGTCGCCGGCGGCTCTGATGAGCGATCGGACTACTTCTGCTCCGCATCGCCGCTTCGCCGCCGTCGTGCAGGAGCTGCAGCAGTGGGCTGTCTCATACCGTGGTGGCTCTTCACGTACGTGCTCGGCATCGCGAACGTGTTCGAGCTTCTCCACCCCAAAAGATCGCGCGGCGCAGCGCGGACTGGGGCTACAGCATCGTGCTCGTGGTGTGCATGTGTCTGGGATGGCTGCGCTCGGGATCTTCCACGGCTACGACCTCAACCGGGCTCGCCCTTCCTGTGGTCTCTACGACCACGTGTACGGACCCACTCACCTCCACGATGTTCACGTTGCTCTCGCGCCTCTTCATCACGTCGGCCGCGTACCGCGCGGTTAAACCGCGCGTCGCCGCACCCAGGCGGTCCTGCTGCTGAGCGCGGCGATCCCGGCGTGATGCTGGGGCAGGGTGCCGATCGCGCGCGCGATCTGGGGTCCGGGACTCGTTCACCTCGGCGGCTTTCCCGGCGTGAAGGACTGGATCATGGACGTCCCGAACCTGGCGGGAAGCGAGCGATCCCTACGGGCGCAGCGGCGCTCGGTCGCGATCTCCACGGGACTCCGCGTGATTCCGGGGCTGGAGCGCGCGCACCTCGGGGGAACAACTGACGTGGCGAAGCGCACCCACGCTCGAGCGACTCGAGAACGTCGATCGGAGGATCCTGTTCGTGGCTCTATGGCGGCCGCGATCGTAGTGCCGCTGCTCGTGCCGCTGCCGCCGCTGCTCGCCTCGCGGTGACCCCGATGGTTCGCGACCTCTACGACGCTGACCGAGCAGCTCCCGGATCACTTCAAATGATCGTCCCCGTGTCCGCGGACTACGACCCAGTCAGGCAAGCCGGAGCCTGGAGCCAAAGCCCCACCTCGCGCCTGCATGCACCAGCTCGGACTTGGCAGCAGGTGCGCGTGGTCATACCGTGAGCCTGTGGGCCCCGGCGCCGCCGCTCACGGAGCAGACGCACTCAAAGACGTGGGCTGACGGACGAAGTACCCGGGAAGAAGCGCGGCGTGGACTGTCGGCACCCCCGGTTTCAAGGAAGGGCCGCCAGATCGTGATGAAGTCCATGGGGCAGTCCATCCGGCAGACGTTTCCTGAGGACCACGACGGCACGCCCGTCGGGGACATCCCGCTCATGGGCGCGAAGTCGACACCTTCCGCGATAGTCGCCCTGTTGGTCGACCGTCCCGGCCAGGGAATCCCGGCGTGAAAGAGTACGTTCAAGTGGTGCAGAGCCGTTACGGGATCCGCATGGTCGGCGCGTGTACGGCCGTTCGGGTCCGGACTACGTTCCGTACTACAGCGCCGGGCAGCTCCTTGGGCTCGCCGCCGGCATGAAGGGCGCCGCGGAGTACGAGAAGCTCGTGGGTCACCCGGGCGAAGCCACGACCGGCATGGCGGCGCAGAGCGCCAGTCACGTGTTGCTCATCGAGTTCATCGTGTGCCTGAAACGTGATGTACTTCCGCGCTCGCCGTCGGGGAGCCGTGATGGACACGCTAGCCCCGTGGCTCGGTGCGACACTGACACTCTGCATCCTGAGCTTCTTGTACCGGGACAACCCGCTGTACAAGCTGGCGGAGCACGTTCGTGGGTATCAGCGCCGGTTATTACGTCGCCCTGAGTACCAGGAGACGATCCGACCGAACCTGTGGAATCGGTGGTCCATGACGCCCGCTATTGGCGGCTCGGCCTGCTCTGTCTTGTCCGTGCTGATGTTCTCGCGCTTTATCTTCCCGCGGATCGGCTGGCTCTCGCGCTGGCCGATCGCGTTCGTCGCGGGCATGTACCCGGCATCAACGTGATCGCGTTCGATCCGGCGACCTTGTGATCCAGCTGGAGTCCACGATGCTCGACTTCCTGCACGGCGGCACGCTGGGGTGAGCAATCTCCTGCTCGTGGTCGGGCTGGCCACGAGCCTCCTGTACTTCTATTTCTTCCGGAGCACCGCGGCGCCCCCGGCGTCGCGTCGCGGTGGGGATATGGCTCCTCATGGTCTCCTTCGGTGCCGAGCTTCAGCTACGCGGTGATGTCGCGTATGTCCCTTGCGATCGGACGGGCGCGCGAGCTCATGCTCCATCCGGCGATCACGCTGATCCTCATCGCCGTCATCACGGCGGCGTCGCCGCGTGGGCGCGCTCGCGACGAGGCGCGTCCGAGGAAGCGGACGACGGGATGATCGGACGCAGGCGCCTCGCGGCGCTGCTCGCGGTCTGTGTTGGTGCTCGCGACGTCGTGCACGGGAGGGCAAGAAGGACCCGGCTTCCGCGGGCCCGGCCACGCTGGTGATCGGCGTCTCGGAACCGACCTCGACCACGCCGAACCCGCTGGTGGCGGGCAGCGCGTTCGCGGTGGAACTGTGCGATCTCCTGTTCCCGCGGCTCGCGTACTTCGGTCCGCCGCCGGACTACGACTTCGAGCCGGTCTTGGCCGAGGGCTGGGACTCGCGGGACCGCAAGACGCTCACCTACCGCATGCGCCACGACGTGACCTGGTCCGACGGGGTGCCGACCACGGCGAAGGACGTCGTCTTCACGTTCGCGAGCGCGCGCGATCCGGCCGTGCCCTATCCGAATCGGTCGAAGCTGCGCAAGATCGAGGCGTGCGAGGCGCTCGCGACGACTGGACCGTTCGCTTCCGCTTCTCGGAGCCTTCGTGGGAGCCGATCTCCGACACGGACCTGCACATCGTTCCGGAGCACTCCTGCGCGACGTTCCCGTCGCGGAGCTGAACACGTGCGCGTTCGACCGCTCGCCCGTGGGCAACGGGCGCTGGAAGCTGCGCCGAATGGGTCAGCGAGGAGCGCGTGGTCCTGGAGGCGAACGAGAGCTGCGCGCTCGGCCGGCCTGTCTACGACCGCGTCGTCTTCCGGATCATCCCCGAGGAGACGACGCTGCGCACGGAGCTTTGACTCACCGGCCGGGGTGGACGTTTACGATCGCTATCCGAACAAGTGGTATCGGGAAGACTCGATGCGGCCGGAGCTGCGCTTTGCCCGCATCTCGGACAAGGGCTTCAGTCTACATCGGCTGGAACCACAGGAACCCGCTCTTTCAAGACGTGCGCGTGCGCCGCGCGCTGGCCTGCGCGACGGATCGCCAGACCATCATCGACGCGTTCCGCGGCGGATCTCGGCAAAGTGTCCGCGATTCCGTTGTATGCCGAGCACCCGGACTACGATCCCAACGTGAAGCCCGCGCCGTTCGATCCCGCGGCCGCCGCTCGACTCCTGACGAGGCCGGCTGGACCGGGCGCGACGCGAAGGGCCTGCGCACGAAGGGCGGCAAGCCGTTCGGAGTTCACGTACACCCCGATCAGCAACAACGAGATCTCCGAGGAGATCGCCACGATGACGCAGGCCGAGTTCCGGAAGCTCGGCATCGGGGTCAACGTGGAAGTCGTTCGAGTGGTCGGTCTATCTGGATCGGATCCAGCACACAGCAGTTCGACGCCACCGTGCTGGCGCGCGTAGGGGCGACCTCATCTTCGATCCGGAGGATCTCTTCCACTCGCGGGCGATCGAAGGTCGTTACAACGAGATCTCGTTCGGCAACGCGGTGACGGACAGTCTCATCGACCTGGCCAAGTCCACGCCGGATCGCCGGGCGCGTCGCGACATCTGGTGGCGCTTCTTCGAGGAGTTCGACAAGCTTCAGCCCGTGACCGTTCTGTACGTGAGCGAGACAGAGCTACCCGGTGCGGCGCGATCGCGTCGCGCACGCCCCGATCGACCTGCGCGGCCAATTCTACTTACTGCACGAGTGGACCCCGGTGAAGGAAAGTGACGAGGCGACGCCTGCCCTTGAGCGCCTCGTCGAGGGGCCAGTCTCGTGACGCGTTACATCGTCCGGCGCGTCCTGCTCGCGATGCCTGTTGTTGTGGGCGCTGGCCAGCCACGTTCTTCGTGGTGCGTTGGCGCCCGGGGATCCGCTCGCGATGTACTACGACCCGAGCGTGGATCCCAGCGTCATGCAGACGGTGCGGAGCGGTTCGGGCTGGATCGCCCCGTGCACGTCCAGTACGTGAAGGGCTGCGGCGCTCGCGCGCGGTGATTTCGGCGAGTCGTTCTCGCATCATCGCCCGGTGGCCGACGTGCTCGCCGAGGCGATCCCGAACACGCTCGCGCTCACCGGACTCCCGCTCGCTCTGATCCTCGTCGTGGGCGTGGCCGTGGGCGTCGTGTCGGCGGTCAAACAGAACTCGTGGATCGATCACGCGCCTACGCTGGGCGCTCTCTTCGTCTACTCCATGCCGGGCTTCTGGCTCGGGCTCATGCTCATCATCGTGTTCTCGCTGAAGCTCGGGCTCCTGCCGGCGAGCCAGATGCAGGCCGTGGATGCGGAGTTCCTGTCCGCGCCGGCGCGCTTCGCGGACCGTGCGCGCCACCTCGTGCTGCCGGTCTTCGTCTTGGGCATCGCGTCGGCGGCGGCGGTGGCGCGCTATACGCGCGGCAGCCTCCTGGATGTGATTCGCCAGGACTACATCCGCACCGCGCGCGCGAAGGGCTTTGCCCGAGCGCCGCGTCATTCTCCGCCATGCGCTGACCAACGCGCTCATTCCGGTGATCACGCTCCTGGGCCTGTACTTCCCGTTCCTGCTCTCGGGCGCCGTCGTGACCGAGACGATCTTCGCGTGGCCGGGGATGGGGCGCGTCACGGTCGGCGCCATCTTCGCGGCGCGATTATCCGGTGGTCAGTGGCCACGAACCTGGTGGCCGGCGTGATGGTCGTGGCCGGCAACCTGCTCGCCGACGTCCTGTACGCAGTGGTCGATCCGAGGATTCGCTACGAATGAGCCGGCTCGCGGATCTTGCCCCGGGGCCTCGCACAGGCGCGGCACGGCCGATGGGGTCGCGCAGTGGTCCTCGGCGGCGGGTGGCTCTTGTTCGCGCTGGTGCTCGCCACGCGACGGGCGGCGTTCGCTGCGGCGTGGACGGGAGGAGAGGACCGCGCCGGCGCGGTTCGCGGCCGCGTTCCTGCTGGCGGCGCTCGTGGCGCTGCCGGTGGCTTCCGCGTGGGATGCGGCACGCCTCCGCGCCGCGCGGCCGCCCGAGGGCGCGAGTCATTTCCGGAAAGCCGTCCGGCGATTCCTCGCGAACCGCATCGCCGTGCTCGGGCCTCTGCTCGTGGTCGCGCTTTCATTGCCTCGCGATCCTCGCGCCGCTCTTGGCTCCGCATCCGCCCGACTTCCAGCCGGGCATCATGGCGACGCGCAATCTCGCGCCCGGCTCCGTCGTGGAGGTCGGCGGCGGCACGTCGCTCGCGTTTCCGCTCGAACCGACAAGTTCGGGCGGGATCTGCTCTCGCGGATCCTCTACGGAGCCCGCATCTCGCTCGGGATCGGCTTCGTGGCCGTAGGCATTGCGATCACGCTTTGGCACGCTGCTCGGCGCGCTGGCGGGGTACTTCGGCGGCCGAACGGACTGGATCATCATCGCGCGCCGTAGACGTGTTCTCGGCGTTCCCGCGTATCTTTCCTCGTGCTCGCGCTCGTCGCGCTCTGGGGCTCCACGATCCGGCTCCATGCGGCGGTTCTGGGGCCACGGCGTGGATGGGCGTGGCGCGGCTGGTGCGCGGGCAGATCCTGTCTCCTCAAGGAGCGCGAGTTCGTCCAGGCGGCGCGGGCGCTCGGTGTGCCGCACGTGCGGGTGATCCTGCGCCACGTGCTGCCGAACGCGCTCGCCCGTGATCGTGGCGGCGAGCCTCGCGATCGGAGACGTGATCCTGACCGAAGCGGCGCTGTCGTTCCTCGGGCTCGGCGTGCCACAGCCCACGGCGTCGTGGGGCAACATCATCAACCAGGGCCGCGACGACCTGCGTCGGGGCGTGGTGGGTGGCGACGTTCCCTCGGTCTCGCGATCGTTTTGACGGTCGTGTCGTACAACCTGCTCGGCGACGGGCTGCGCGACGCGCTCGACCCGCGCACGGGGAGCTGAGTGTAGCCCGTTCCGGCCGCGATCAGGCGGCGAGCGCTCGCAGGCGCTGACGCTCGCGGAGCGTCTCCGGACGGTCGTCGGGAATCGCGGGCGATCAGCCGGCGCGTGTAGTCCTCGCGCGGATTCGCGTAGATCTCCGCCGCCGGTCCGGCCTCCACGATGCGCCCGGCACTCTGCGATGGCGAGCTCGTCGGACATGAACTTCACGACCGCGAGATCGTGGCTGATGAACAGGTAGGTGAGACCGGCGCTTCTCCTGCAGATCCTTCAGGAGATTCAGGACCTGCGCCTGCACGGAGACGTCGAGCGAGGAGACCGGCTCGTCGCACACCAGGAACGCCGGGTCCACGGAGAGCGAGCGCGCGATGCAGATACGCTGGCGCTGTCCGCCCGAGAACTCGTGCGGGTAGCGGCCGCAGGTGCGCGACCGACAGCCCGACCTCCTCGAGCAGCGCGGCGGCGCGGTCGCGGCGCTGGGCGCGGCTCGCCGAGACCGTGCACCTCCATCGGCTCCACGAGCGCGGCCTCCACGGTCATTCGCGGATTCAGCGACCCGAACGGGTCCTGGAAGACGATCTGCATGCGGCGGCGCAGACGGCGCAGTCGCCGCCGCGCAGCGTGGCCAGGTCGACGCCGTCGAATTCCACGCGGCCCTCGCTCGGCTCGATCAGACGCAGGATCGCGCGTCCTGTCGTGGTCTTGCCGCAGCCCGACTCCCCCACGAGACCGAGCGTCCGGCCGCGCCGGATCTGGAAGCTGATCCCGTCCACCGCCTTCACGTGACCGACGACGCGCTGGAGGATGCCCCTTGCGGATCGGGAAGCGAACGGCGAGGCCCTCCACCGACACGAGCGGTGCGTCGCCGTCGGGTGAGGCCGGGCGGGGCGGGGGCGCCGCGTAGCGCGAGAGGTCCGGCTCCCGCTCGACGATCTCGATGTCGTCGTCGCCGCGCTCGCGCACTTCCATGAAGTCGGCGACGCTGGGCAGGCGCGAGAACGAGGTGGTGAGTCGAGGGCGACACGCGAGCAGCGCACGCGTGTACGGGTGCTTCGCCCGCTCGAAGACGTCGACGATGGGACCGTGCTCGACGAGGCGGCCGCGATACATCACCGCGACGTCGTCCGCGATCTCGCCGATCACGCCGAGGTCGTGGCTGATGAACAGGATCGCCATGCGCCGCGTCGTCGCGGAGCTCGCGCAAGAGGTCGAGGATCTGCGCCTGGATGGTCACGTCGAGCGCGGTCGTCGGCTCGTCGGCGATGAGCAGCTTCGGGTTGCACGACGAGCGCCATCGCGATCATCACGCGCTGCCGCATGCCGCCGGAGAGCTCGTGCGGGTACATGTCGATGCGACGCGTTCGGGATCCGGCAACCCCACTTCCTCCAGCAGGCGAATGGTGCGCTCGACGCGCCTCCGCCTTGCCGACCTTCTGGTGGACGAGTATCGCCTCCATGATCTGGCTGCCCGACCGTCAGGACCGGATTGAGCGACGTCATGGGTTCCTGGAAGATCATGCTGATCGCGGCGCCGCGCACCGCGAACATGTCGCCGCTCCGGAACGTGAACGAAGATCGCGGCCGAGGAACATCACGCGACCCGCTTCGATGACGGCGACGCGTTCCGGCAGAAGGCGCAGGATCGACATAGCTCGTTGCCGACTTGCCCGGAGCCGGACTCGCCGACGAGACCGAGCGTCCGCCCCTCGTGGATCTCGATCGTGAGATCGCGGACGGCGCGGGACGGTCTCTTCTTCGGTGAAGAACGTAGTGTGGAGCCCCTCGATGCGGGAGGAGAGCCGTGGCCGCCATGGGGCGGGCTCCTGCGCGAGACGGATCTCGCTTTTGTGAGTCGCGCGAAGTCGTTGGGAGGGAGGACAATAGGCAGCGTTCGGAAGGCTGTCAGCGGCAGCCGGAGAACCGGTCCGCGCGGCGATGTAAAAGGGACGGTAAAGACAGTTCCTCACAACGCGTTGGTCGACTTGACACCCCTACACGCTTGGCTATAGTGGCCGCGCCGTCTCCGGTACGGTCGGTCTTACTCGAAGTGCAGCAACGGGTTGCGCGGCCGCGATCGGGAGATGAGGGGATCGGGAGGGGAGATCGCGCAGGATCGGGACGCGCCGCGATAGAAAGACTGTGTTTTACAGAATGTCGCGCAACCGATCGAACTCCCGACTGCCCTTGTGCCGATCCTCCGGAGCGACCGGGCGCGTCGCTGCGTTGTGCATTCCGCGTCGACGCGCGCGGCCGTTCACGCCTTCCCGGGAGGGTGCTCGCGATGCCTCCGCCGCGTTCGACGCGCGTCGTGCTGCTTCCGGTCGCAGCGCTGCTCCTTCTTCTTCGCCTCATCGGCCTCCGCTCAGCGACCGGCAACGCTCGGGCGCCTGACCGGCAGCCGTCACCGGCGAGGACGGGAAGCCGCTGCCGCACGCGAACATCACCCTCTTGCCGACGCGCATGGGGACGGCCGCGGACGAGACCGGAGCAATTCACGCTCGACGGGATCCCCGCCGGCACCTACGCCGTGACGATCGAGCAGATCTCGGCGGAGACGAAGACGATCCCCGACGTGGTCATCAAGGGCGGCGAGCTGACCAAGCTCGGCGCGATCACGTTGAAGGCCAAGGCGCTCGAGCTGAAGAAGGTCACGGTGACCGGCGCGCGGGAAGAGATCAGATGGGCCGGGATCGCGCGCGCCTCGTACAAGCTGATCGACTCCGGCGAGACGTCGAAGATGCGCGCGATCAACACTCACCGCGGAAGCGATCGCCACGCAGGCCGGCGTCGCGCAGCTCGGTGACCAGCTCTTCGTGCGCGGCGGACGCGCCACGGAGGTCAAGACGGTCGTGGACGGCATGCCGGTCTCCGATTCGTTCGCCGGCTCCTCGGGCACGGGCACGCTGGACATCGCGCTGACCTCGCAGGAGGGGGATCAACCTCATCACCGGCGGCTTCGACGCGGAGTACGGCAACGCGCAGTCGGGGATCGTCGAGATCGCGACGAAGGAAGGCGGCGACCGGTACGAAGGGCAGCTCAAGTTCCTCACCGGACGACTTCGGCGCTCCGGATCGCACGTATTTCAACTACGACAACATCGCGTTCGGCCTGGGCGGCCCGGTGCCCTTGGCGGGTGACGCGTGGAGCTTCTACGCGTCCGGGGAAGGCGTGTTCCAGGACACTTACCTCAAGACGCTCGGACAGCGCCCCCGCGCGGCGTCTCTATTTCAACGACACGCAGATCGCCAGCTTCCGGGATCGTCAAGAGAACGCCATGCGCGGCCAAGCCAAGCTCACGTACCGGCTGCCCGGCGCGAAGAAGCTGTCGGCGGGTATCTGTTCTCGACCACGAACAACGACTGGTACCACCACTCGTTCAGCCGCGTCGGGTACTGGTCGGAAGCCGAGCAGCAGTGGTGGTTCATGCCGCTCCCGATCGCCCGGACGGCACGAGCTCGTTCACCTACTACAACGGCTCCGCCCACGTGTCGGCGCGGAAGAGCGAGAACGACCAGTACAAGATGGTGTACACGCACCCCCTGTCGAACGACTCCTATCTGAAGTTCCGCGGCTCTCTGTTCCGCAAAGCGCCCACAACGAAAAAGGTCGGGGGCAAGCGGCCGGAGCAGTACGTCCTCGTTCGCGGGCAACGACCAAGAGCGCGATCCCGCGAACCTCTTCTACGCGATCACGGGCGACTACCCGATCTGGGAGGAGCGCCAGTCCGGAGCCAGCGGAATGCGCCGCGCGGCGACTACCAGAACAAGCTGAAGGGCGGCACGCACGAGCTGGAAGTCGGGCTTCACGCTGGACTACTACGACCTGAACAAGGACTCGCGGCAATACCGGACCGAGGGCGCGCCCGTTCGGCAGCTTCCCGAACATCTGTACACGTGAGAACGCATTCGGCGGCATGATGTACGTGCAGGACCGGCTCCGCTGCGGCAAGCGGTCGATTGGTCTTGAACGCCGGCCTGCGCTTCGACTTCTTCGATCCGGGCGTGGACGCCGTTCGCGTCTCCAACCAGCGCGTGCTCGCGCTGCAGAAGCCCACCTCGGGGTTGTCCTTCCTCGAGCGGTGGAAGGCGCTGATCTCGCCGCGCGTGGGCATGTCGTATCCGATCTCGGACAAGGACGTGCTCCACTTCCACTACGGTCGCTTCTTCCAGCTCCTGACCTCGAGTTCCTGTACGACTTCGCGAACAATGCGACCGCGGGCAACCAGCTCGTCGGCAACGCGTTCCTGACCCCGAAACGACGATCTCCTATCAGTTCGGCGTGCGGCGCCAGCTGTCGGATCGGTTGTTCGTCGACGCCACGGTGTTCTTCAAGGACATTTTCGGTCTCATCGGCACCGAGCAGCTGGAGGCGGAGAACGAGCACGAGCAGAACGCGTTCGCTTCGGACCCTCTACGTGAACAAGGACTACGGTTCCGTCCGCGGATTCGAGCTGAGCATCGACAAGAACTTCCGCGGACTACTGGCAGGGCGGTCTCTCGTACACGCTGTCGCGCGCCACCGGATCCTCCTCGAACGTGAACCAGGGCGCGGCCGTCGCGGACGAGGCCTGGACCGCGAGCCGATCAAGGAAGTGCCGCTCGACTGGGATCTCACGCACGTGTTCCACACGTACCTGTACTTCTCGGATCCGGGCGTTTGGGGGCTCAACTTCGACTTCGACGTCGCGACCGGCGAGCCCACCACGCCGAAGCGCCTCGGTCAGCGCACGACCAAGGCCGAGGACATCAACACGATTCGGCTGCCCTTCTACATGGGCTCAACGTGCGCGGGAACAAGCAGTACTCGCTCTACGGACGGGAGTTCGGCTCTTCCTCGAGGGCACGCAACGTGCTCGATCGCAAGAACGTGCGCGACGATCGCCCGGGGTCCTTCCCGACGCCGACTCACGAGTACTACCAGGAGTTTTTCACGGAGATTCGGCGAGGCTCGGCGGCGCGTGCAATCTCGCGGACACGATCGGGGCGCCCGAGGACATTCTGGTGCCGCTGAACGACCCGCGCGTCTACGGCGAGCCGCGCGTGTTCCGAGCGGGGATTCAGTTCGAGTGGTAAGTCGGCGCCGGTGCGACACGGACGGGAGGAACTGGGTGATTCCGGAGGATCGGCGACGTGCGATGCGCGGGGCGGCGGTGATCGCGGCCGCGCTTTGCTTCACGACGCCCGCGCTCGCGAACGACCAAGGCCAAGACGCTTCGCGCAATGTGCCGCGTAGCGGGCCTCGACTCGACGAGTTCGCGGGCTGGGTCACGACGCCGGCAACTTGCTGCTTCACGTGTCGAACCGCGGCCGCTTCGACGCGCCGGTGCTGGACCTGACGCAGCCCTCCGGCGGAGTGGCCGGCCGGCAGCAACCACGAGCCACACTACGCGGCCGGGCTCTGGGTGGGCGGCGTGGTGGATCGCGGCGGCGCCCAGGACACCATGGTCTCCGCCGGGTTGTACCAGTTCGGCGAGTTCTACAACCGCACTCCCGACGAGGGCTGCGGGAATCCCCGGTAGGGATCTGCCGGACCTTCGAGGGAGCGCCGACAGCCTGCGGCGCTTCGACGACGATGGCGACGGTCTCGTAGACGAGGACCCGCTGGACGGCGCCGACAACGATGGGGACAGTCGGATCGACGAAGACTTCGCCGGTATCTCGCAGCAGATGTTCCGGCACCGTCTACTACGACACGTCGCTCTTCTTCAATCAGTTCTTCCCCTGACGAGGCGGACAAGCACACGCCGCTCGGTCTGCGCGTGGAGCAGGAGAGCTACGCCTGGACGGATCCCCAGTTCGACGACATCTCCGAGACCGAGTTCCGCGTGAAGAACATCTCCAACAAGCTCGACCCGGTCGGCTGGGACATCAAGAGCTGCTGCACATCGGTTTCATGGTGGACGGAGACGTCGGCATCGACGACCAGGATCTGAATTACTGGAAGGATGACCAGGGGGCGTACGCGGCGTTCGATACCACGATCGCGTGCGTCGGAAACCGGCGGAACGCCGCTGCGGCTGCACCTCACCATGGGCTACATCTTCGACGAGCTCGGCGGTCAGAACGGGGCTGACGACGTCACCGGCTACTGCGGCGTGATCTTCCTCGGTCACACGGTAGACACCACGTCCCCGCCCGGCGAGCCCGGGTTCGCGCCGCGCGAGTGGGCATCCACGCCTACCGGATCTGGTCCGGCGGCGACGAGGATCCGCGCGACGACCTGATCGCTACCGCTTCCTGCGCGGATTGCAGGACACGGGTCGCACGATCGACCCGCCCACGAACCGCCCGAACGACTACCGCTTCCTGGTGTCTGCGGGCCCGTTCGCGAAGATTCCGCCCGGCTCCACGCTGACCTTCCAGGTCGCGTTCGTGATGGGCGAGATGGTCGAAGTGGTCGACGGGTGACCGGCGAGACGCACCGCGTGCCGGATTTCACGAACCCGATCCAGGCCCAGCGTCTACAACGGGTTCGAGGATCCTTCCACGCACGAGGTCGTGCATTGGGCCACCAGCTCGCCGCCGCCGCCGCCGAACATCACGGTGAACGCGGGCGACCGCAACGTGGTGGTGGAGTGGGACGACTTCCCGGAGAACGTGCCTGGATCCGCTCACCCGCGAGCTGGACTTCGCCGGGTACCAGGTGTGGAAGGCGGAGGGTTGGAGGCGCGAATCCACGATTCCCTCCGACGACATGTGGCGGCTCATCGCGGACTACGACTCCACGGAGCTGGCCGACATCGACACGGGGCTCACGGGGATCGGCAAGTACCGCTTCGTCGACACGCGCGTGCAAGAACGGCTTCTTCTACTGGTACGCGGTCACCGCCTACGACCGCGGCACGTTCCGCCGCGTGATCGACAACTCTCACGCGCCCCCGGAGACCACCCTGGTGCGGAACGAGGCGCCGAAGTTCGGCAAGTTCACGCAGAACATGACCAAGGTCATGCCCCGAACGACGGCCACCCAGACCCTGGACGACGTGTACGTCGTGCCGAACCCGGTACAAGGCGAACGCGGCCTGGGACCTCGCGGAGACCGACTTCGAGCCGACCGGTCGGCGCATCAAGTTCTTCAACCTGCCGGCTCGGGCTACGATTCGGATCTACACGCTGGCCGGGGATCATGCTGGCCACGATCGAGCACGACGATGCGACAACCGTGGGGGACGAGCCGCCCGGCCAGGCATCCTGGAACCTGATCTCGAAGAACAACCAGGATACGGTGAGCGGGATCTACATCTACCACGTGCGCTCGGACGTGGACGGCGCGAAGAAGGTTGGCAAATTCGTGATCATTCGCTAAGGTGTGGCGCCGGTCTGCGCACCGAGGCAGACGGGGCAAGTGGGCTCCGCGCTGGAGGAGGAAGGTTCGTGAAGATTCGAGTGGGCGTTGCCTTCCGCGGTCGCCATGCTCCTTGTTTCGGCGGACGCGCGCGTGCGGGAGATATCTTCCGCAAGGTCGGAACGGCGGGCGCCCAGTTCCTCAAGATCGGTGCCGGGGCGCGAGCCGTCGTGCATGGGCGAGGCGTTCGTCGCCGTTGCCGACGACGCGTCGTCGATCTGGTGGAACCCGGCCGGCGTCGCGCGCATCACGCGAACGGCCAGAGCTTCCTCACGCTGAACCACTCCACCTGGCCTGCGGACATCTCGCACGAGTTCATGGGCTACGCGTTCACGTACCACGGCTTGCCGGGCTCGTATGCGTTCAGCTCCACCGTGCTGCAGATGGATCCCCATCCCGGTGCGGACCGAGTACAGCCCCCAGGGCACCGGGGAGAACTTCGACGCGGGCGGCTTCAATCTCCGCCGCCACGTGGGCGAAGAACCTCATCGACCGGTTCGCGTTCGGGCTGACGGCGAAGTACATTCACATGGGTCTCGGAGCAAGCGAACGCGGACGGCTTCGTGGTCGACTTCGGGACGCTGTACTTCACGGACTTCAAGACGATCCGGGTGGGCATGAACATCCAGAGCCTGGGGCCGTCGATGACGGTTCCTCGAAGAGAGCTTTCCATGCCCACGATGTTCAAGGTCGGCACCGCGATGGACGTGTACCAGGAGCAAGAACCACAACGTGCTCGCGGCGTTCGAGTTCGACCACCCGGCGGACAATGCCGAGCGTGCGAGCGTGGGAGGCGAATACACCCTCAAGGCGTTCGAGCCGAACGTGAAGCTGCAGATGCGCGCCGGCTACCGCTTCAACCGGGACGAGGAGCGCGGCACGGCGGGATTCGGGGTGGAGTTCCCGACGGGTTCCGGGCTTCGTGGATGCGCGTGGACTACGCGTGGTCGCAGATGAACTTCCTGGACGACACGCACAAGTTCTCGGCCGAACTGCGGTTCTGACGGCGGCCCGTCGAACGGCTGCGCTTTCGAGAAGCAGCGCCGCCGGGTACGGGCGCCGAGACGACGAGGGGTGGCTGCGACGGCGGCGCCCCCTCGTTGCTTTTGGAAGGGCTGGCCTTGGAAGGATCAGGGCTTGGAAGGAGCAGGGCTTGGAAGGGGCAGGCTTGGAAGGAGCAGGGAAGTGAAGCCCGCATTCGTCATGCGCCAGGTCGCGCGAGGGAGCGCTGGTCGCGCTGCTGGTCGCACCGGCCGCGCTCGCCGCTGAGGGACCGAACGCCGCAGGCGCCGCCCTTCACGAGCGAAGGAGATATCGACTACGTCGCCGACGTGGCCGGTTTCGTGGGGAGGCGGGGAAGACGCAGGCCGAGATCTACGTGACGATCCCGAACGACGAGCTTGCCTTCCGCGAGCGGGACGGCGCCTGGGCGGGCCAGGTCCGATTCGCAGTCGTCCTGCGCGACACCACGGGCGACGAGGCGTTCCGCGCCGAATCCGACCTGGCGCCCCGCGCCAAGTCCGGTCTGGACGCCAAGGACCACGCGATCCTTCAGATGATCCGCGAGCGAGCCGCGGTCGCACCGGGGTCTTACCGCCTGGAGATCACCGTGACGGATCAGGGCGCCGGGAAGCCCGGACTCCTGGACCGGATCCGGCACCTGAGAGCCCGGGGCAGCGTGGAGACCTGGATCGAGGTGCCGCGCTTCGCCCCGGACTCGCTCAGCGTCTCGACCTCGTGCTGGTGCGCGACGCACGCGTCGCCGCGGACGACGATCCGTGGGCCCGGCGCGGGGTCGACTTCAATCCCAATCCCGCGCGCTTCTACGGTCTGGCTCTGCCCAGCGTCCGCTGCTTCGCGGAGGTGTCGTCGGGTCGCGACTGGCAAAGAGGGCGATACGTTTCTCGTGCAGCTGCAGTGAGGGAGCCCGGCGGCGCGGCGGTGCTCGACCCGCACCAGTCGCGCGGAGCCCAAGGAGCGGGACTTCGGGATCACGGACGAGCAGTTGCTGGAGCAAAAGGTCTCGGCGGGTTCGTACCGGCTCAGCGCTGACCGTGATGAACGAGCGCAGCCACGAGATCGCGCACACGGGAGCGCCCCTTCGAGGGTGGTGCGTGGTCGGTCGAGGTCCTGGGGACGCGAGCCCCGACGACGAGTCGCAGGAGCTGATCTTGATCATGACCGACGCGGAGTACCGGACCCTCGAGAGTCTGCGCCCCGGGGCTCGGGAGGTGTATCTAGCGGAGTTCTGGCACGGGCTCGATCCGACCCGTCGACGCCCGACAACGCCGTGCTCGACGCCTTCCGCGCGCGAGGATCGCCTATGCGGATCGCGAGTTCGGCACGCCGGTGCGCCGTGGCATCCTCACCGATCGCGGGCGCGTCTACGTCCGTCACGGCCCGGCCTGACGACGACGTACGATTCGTCCTGGAACTTCGGCGGCGCCGGGGGTCGGTGGAGAAGGTTGCGGACCCTGGGGAGCGCGTGGATATCGGGTCGCGCCCGGCCCGCGTCCTTCCTGGACTCGAAGGAGTTCCAGGAAGGCGACCAGTCGGATCTCGCGGAGCAGCAGGGGCGGCGCGACCGGTCAAGTCGCAGCAGCTGATCACCTGGACCTTCGACGGGCGCGGCTCGCCGCTGACCAGAGCCGGCACCGACAACAACTTTCGTCGGACAGCCACCGCGGGCTCAAGTTCGTGTTCTCCGACCCGATGGGCAACGGCGATTACCACAGCTCCTCGGAAGCAGCGGGCACCACGCTCTACCTGAGGGGCGCGCGGGTTCTGCGCCGCCCGTGCCGGTGGACTGCGCGGCGGTCCGCTCTTCGCGTCCGCTGAACGTCGCCGAGCGGTTTCCCGTCTCTCGTCAGGGACGCGAAACCCGCTTCGACCTTTGACTTGGCCCCGCGCGACGAACGTCTTTGCACGCCGGACAGGTCGGCGCTAACGTCACGCCGCGTTCCTCATGGTCGCTTTCGCCCGCGGCACAGGGAGGCGCGTGATGACGCAACCGACCGAAGTCTCCGGGACCGCCATGCCAGGGCCGGGCGTGGGGCCGCTGGGCCTCGCGATCATCCCGGCGGTTCTCGTGGCTCCCGAGAATGCCTTTCGCCGGCTCGCCCGCGACCCGCAGTGGATCGGGCCGTTCGTGGTGAGTGGCGCTGCTGGTCGCGATCGGCGCACTGGCTGGCGTTGCCCGCGACGGCTCGAGTTCAGCGCTCAGACCGCGGAAGCCACCATGGCGCGAATGTGGTCTGTCGGAGGAGGCAGCGAGGCCCGAAGCGATGGACCAAGATGCCCAGCCCCGACGATCGCAGCCCCGAGGTTCTCCTGCAGAACGTCGGTCTCGCTCCGGTCCTTTCGGTCCTCTTCGGGGTCGTGGGCGCCCTGATCCTGCACCTCATCGCGAAGATCGCCGGCCGCTCGCCGACGTTTCGGAGCTCGCTGGCGCTCTTCGGGGCCGCATCCGTCGTGTCCGGCATCGGTGCCCTGGTCAAGAGCGGGCTCATCGCGGCCTCCGGCACCGTGGAGGTGACTCTTGGGGCCCAGGGCCTGCGTTGCCTGATTCGCCGTTCCACTCCGTTCCCGCCATTCTCCTCGATCTGCTGGACGTCTTTTCCCTGTGGAACCTCGCCGTGCTGGCGATCGGAGCGGCCGTGCTGTGGGGGACTACCCGGAAGTCGGCGTTCGCGGTCTGTGGAACGTTCTGGCTCGTGAAGGCGTTCTTCACCATGGCGGGGCGGCTTTTCGGAGCCTGGATCATGGGAGCCATCTGAAGAAGGGCAACTCGGTCGGCGGCCGTCCCGTACCTCGGAACGCCGGCTTCCCGCGCCATGCACGGAGGTGATTCATGTCCATCGTCCCGCCGGGCCGCGTGCGCGTCGCTGCGACGCTCTTGGCCGGGCTCATCGCCGCGACGCCTTGCTTCGCGGGGCCGCTCTCCTCGCGCAGTGCACCAATCTCGCCATGACCGCCAACCTCGAAGCGGAGCAGGCTCAGCGGTGACTCTGCTGGCTGCCAGCGCCGATGTAAAGGGTGCGCGCTCCGGAGTTCCTGCCGCACGTCAACACGTCGGCCGCGTGTTACGAAGCCCGAGGAGGGCATCGGCGTCGATCAAGGCGGAAAAGGTGGTCTTCTTCGGTCAGAGCTGGAGCGCGCGCATCAACGCGAACCTCACCGTGTTCAACGGGTTCCGGCAACGTGCACGGCTACAAGGCGGCGAGCGGCTCGAAAACCGCCGCGCGCGACAGGTATCTGCAGGCGCGTCAGAACGTCGTTTACGAGACCGAGCGTCGCTTCTTCGAGGTTCGTCGACAAGAGTCGCTGCTCCAGGTGCAGAAGGAAGCGGTGGACCTCTCGGCCGAGCAATTGAAGAAGACGTCGGCGATGAAGGACCTCGGCGCCGCGACGCAGGCGGACGTCTACAAGGCGGAGGTGGATCGCTCGAACAGCCAGCTCACCTCCCTGCGCGCGGAGCGGGATCTCGAGGTGGCAAGGGCATCGCTCGCGAGCTACCTGGGAAGGGATCCGCGTGAGCCGCTGGAGCTCGCGCCCGAGGAGCCCTCGATCGGGGAAACGCCCGATCTCACGGCGGCGATCGATCGTGCCCTTCAGATGAACCCGACGCTCTCCGCGGCGCGCGCCGGATACTCCGCGAGCGGCTCGAACGTGAGAGGCGGTGAAGGCCGATCGGTTGCCGTCGGTCTCGCTCTTCAGGAACACGAACTACTACAACGTCACCTTCAAGGGCTGGGACGACAACAGCGTCGAGTGGCAATACGGAGTGGCCGTGGACTTCACGGTCGTTCGACGGCTTCCTCACGAGGTCCCGCATCGACCGCGCCGAGGCCGATCAGTTGCGGGCGCGTCGCGCGGCGGAGAGCGCCGAGCGCGACGTCGTGCTGGTCGTGCACGGCGAGTCCCTCCTGGACCTCGAGATCACGCGTCGCGCGATCGAGGTCGCCGAGGAAGGGGTCCGCTCCTCCGAGGAGGATCTTCGCCTCGCGCAGGAGCGTTATCGCCTCGGCGAGGCACGATCCTCGACGTGATCGACGCGCAGGTGAACCTCACTCGCGCCCGCACCGCGCGAGAACACGCGCTTCGACGCTCGACTCGCGTTGTCGGCCGTGAAGAGCGCGGTCGGCGATCTCGTGGTGCCGGTGCCGGAGCCGGAGAAGTCCGAGTGAGCTTGATCGACTTTCGCGGCGTCACGAAGCGCTACGACATGGACGGCGTGGGGAGTCGTGGCGCTGGACGCCGTGGATCTCTCGATCGACGAGAACGAGTACGTCGCGATCATGGGGCCTTCCGGCTCGGGCAAGTCCACGTTGATAGAACATCCTGGGCTGCCCTGGATCGCCCCAGCGCGGGCACGTATCGGCTGCGCGACCGCCCCGTGGAGGAGTACTTCGGACGACGAGCTGGCGCGTGTGCGCAACCAGGAGATCCGGGTTCGTCTTCCAGACGTTCCACTTGATGCCGCGCGCCGACGCCTGGCACAACGTGGAGCTGCCGCTGGTTGTACGCCGGGCTTGCGCCGCCCGCGAGAAGGGGCGCGTGGAGCGAGCGCTGGCTGAAGTGGGCCTGTCGGATCGCGCGAAGCACCGTCCCTCGGAGCTGTCCGGAGGCCAGCGCCAGCGCGTCATCAATCGCCAGGCGCTCGTGAACTCGCCTTCCATCCTCCTCGCGGACGAGCCGACCGGCAAGCACTGGACTCCCGAACCGGCGACGAGATCATGGCGCTGTTCGATGCGCTGCGCGCGGGCGGTCGCACGCTCGTCGTGGTCACGCACGAGGAGGACGTCGCCAAGCGCGCGCTCCGCGTCGTGCGTCTGCGCGACGGGCGAGATCGAGTCGGACCGCCGGATCGCGTCCTCCACGGCCGGAGAGCAGCGAGCCGGCAGCGTGATCGGTTCGACCGGGCGGCGCGCACGTCGGGGAGGGCGATCGCGCTGTGCCGCCGTCGCGGCGCTGACCGCGCGAGCGGAAGAACAGTTTCCCCTGCGGGGACTGGGTCGGCCCTCGTTCCTCGTCGACGCGAGCGTGGAGTCCGTCGCGGAGGACTCCGTGGACGTGGAATTGACGTGGCAGGTGCCGGCGCGCGACTTGAGTTTCCACCCGGAGGACGACGTCAAAGGGCCCGCTACGAGATCGCGGTCGTGTTCGCGCAGGACAGCCGCCAGGTCGAGGCGCGACTCTGGGGCGGCGCGTGCGCGTGCGCACGGTGGCGAAACCCGCGATCCGCAGCGAGCGTCGAAGGGGCGGCAGACCGTCCGCCTGCGAGAGGGTCGCTACGACCTGCGTGTCACGGTCACCGACCGCATCTCGGGCGCCACCACCACGGGCGACGCCTCGCTCGACGCGCGCCGTCGAGGGGCCGGAGTGGGTTGAGCGATCTTCGCCTCGTGCGGTACACGGAAGGCGGCGTGCAGAGCAACCCTTCGCACGAGGTGCGCCTCGGGGAGGCGGGGCACTTCCTTCGCGCGTCCGTCCGGCCGGCGGAAGTCGGGCGGAGGCACGGTGCGCCTGCACTGGCGCGTCGCGGACCCGGGAGGCGGGACTGCCTCCGAGGGCGATACGACGCTCACGCTCGGGAGCGAGCCGCTCGTCGTGGACCTCCCGGTCCCCGAAGATCGTCTCTCCGGGGTCTCACGACGTGGAAGTTCGGCTCGTCGGGACGGGAGGGGAACGACGTCACCTGACACTGGACGCACGGCTCACGCCGGCATGGTTCACACGGCATCGTGCGGAGACAGCTCGAGATTCTCACGCTGCGCACGAGCGAGGAGGAAGTCTCCGCCTTGAAGAGCGCGCCGGCCGACGGGTGGGCCGAGGCGCTCGCCGTATTCTGGAAGGATCGGGACCCGACGCCTCGGCACGGAGGAGAACGAGTTCCTGCGCGACGTCGAGGAGCGCGTCGAGACCGCGTCGTCGCTCTTCATGGAGCCGTTCCGGTTCCCCGGATGGCGGACCGATCGCGGTCACGCCTGGATCCACTACGGACCTCCCGATCGGCGAACGACGAGTGTGGGCGACTTCGACCAGCCCGGCCGCGAGGTCTGGGAGTACGACTCGCCGCAGCGCGTGCTGGTGTTCGTCGACCGGGGCTCAGGCGAGTACTGGCTCTCAGGCTGATCGCCCTCACCGCCGTGTCTTGCGGCCCGCGGCGCGTCGCCTTTGGGTCTCGTCTGCGCCTCGCCTGGTCCGCCGATCCGGTCTCGCTCGACCCGGCTCGCGCCGTCGACGTGGTCGGCGGCAGCGTGGTGGCGCTGCTGTCACGAGGGTCTCGTCACGTTCGACGCGGACGGCCATCTCGCGCCGGGAGTCGCGGCGCGCTGGGAGTCGTCGGGGGAGGGCCGCACGTGGCGCTTCTTCCTCGACCCGACGGCCCGGGACTCGGAGGGACACCCCATCGGCGCGCCCGAGGTCGTGGCCTCGTTCCGGCGGCTGCTTTTGCCGAGCACGGCGTCGCCGCGCAGCTGGGTCTTGGAGCGCGTGCGCGGCGCCCGTGAGTTCGGGACGGGCGCGCGGACTCCATCGCCGGTCTCTCCGCCGTCGACGGCGCGATCGTCGTGGAATTGGAATCGCCCTCGACGTCGTTTCCGTCGCTGCTCGCGATGCCCAACGCGGCGATCCCTACCGGCGGGGGGCGACGCGTCGGGGCAGGTGAGCGCTAGGGCCGTGGGTCTTGGTGGAGCACGTGCGCGACTCCCATCTCCTGTTGCGGCGCAATCCCCACTGGCACGGGCGCGCGCGGCGTTCGAGGAGATCCAGGTGCGTATCCTTCCCGAAGAGTTCACGCGGGTCGCCGAGTTCGAGGTCGGCAACCTCGACGTGCTCGAGGTGCCGGCGAGCGAGTCGGCCCGGTTCCGCGCCGATGCGCGCTTCGCTCCGCGTCTGCACCGCCAGGTGCTGCTCGCGGTGGAGTACGTGGGGTTGAACAACGAGGACCGCGTGCTGCGCGACCCGCGCGTGCGCAGGGCGCTGAACCTCGCGGTGAACGTCGACCTCCTCTTGGAGCGCGTGCTCGGCGGGCGGGGCGTGCGGGCGTCGGGCGCGATTCCGCCCGGTCTTCCCGGAGGCGGAAGGGGCGAGGCGTTCGCTTTCGACCCGGCCGCGGCGCGCCGGCTGCTCGCCGAGTGCAGAGGTTCCCTCGGACTGGGGCTCGAGCTGTGGCGGAGGCCGGGCCCCATCGCCTCGCAAGTGCTGGAAGCGAATCAGGCGGACCTCGCCGCCGTCGGCGTGAAGGCCGTGCTGCGCGTGCGCGATTGGAGCTGCGCTCAAGGCGTCGATCGATCACGGCGAGACTCCGGCGTTCTTCGCGAGTTGGTACGCGGACTACCCGGACCCGGAGAACTTCCTCGCGCCCCCTTGTTCCACTCGCGGAACATCGGCGGCGGCAGGAACCGCGTGCGCGCTTCCACGATGCCGCTGATCGACTCCGGCGCTCGACGCGCTGGAGCGGGAGACCGACCACTGCCGCTCGGGCCGAGCGCAGCGCGGCAATCGACCGGAGTGTGCACGAGGCCTGTCCCTGGATCTACCTGTGGCACCCGCGAGCGAGGTCTGCGTGTCGGAGCGGCTGGAGGGTTATCGGCCGTCCACCGTGCCGGCCGCCCACGCTGGCTCGACGTGCGACTCGTCCTCGAGGCGAAGCGCTCGTGATCGCTCTCGTCCTGCGGAGCGGCGCAGACCCTTCCGGTGCTTCTCGGCGTCACGCTGGTCGCGTTCGTGCTGACGTACCGACTGCCGGGCGATCCAGGCCCGCGCGCTCGCTGGCGAGCGTTACCGCGAAAGGATCTCGTGCGCATCCGCGCCGAGCTCGGTCTCGATCGCCCGCTCGCGATGCAGTACGTCGCCTACCTGGGTCGACTCAGCGCGCGGCGACCTCGGCCGCTCCTTCGCCACCGATCGGCCCGTGGCGGAGGAGTTGCTCGAGCGCTTCCCGCGCACGTTCGTGCTCGCGACGGCGTCGCTCGCGCTGGCCGTCGTCCTCGGTCTCGCGGCGGGTGCGGTGGCGGCGCGACGATCCGGGCGGGTGGTGGACCGCGTGTCCGTTCTGTTCGCGTTGACCGGCCTCTCGGTGCCGGTCTTCGTCTCCGCGATCCTTTTGCTGTGGCTCTTCGCGGTCACGCTGCCGCTGGCTGCCGCCGTCGGGCTGGATCGGCGACGACCCGCGCGCGTTGGTGCTGCCGGCGGTCACGTTGGGAGGTGCGGTCGGCGGCGATGATTGCGCGGATGACGCGCGCGAGCCTGCTCCAGGTTCTCTCCGCCGACTACGTGCGCACCGGTCGCGCGAAGGGTTGCACGGAGCTCGCCGTGCTCTTGCGGCACGGTCTGCGTAAGCGATGATCCCCGTGGTCACGCTCATCGGACTCCGGCTTCGGCAGCTACCTCTCGGGTTCGGTGCTGACGGGTCGATCTTCGCGTGGCCCGGCGTGGGGCAGTACGCGATGCAGGCGATCCTCCGCCGCGACTTTCCGGCGATCCAGGGGACGGTGCTCTTTCTCTCGGCGCTCTTCGCTCACGTGGTGAATCTCGGGGTCGACCTCGCCTACGGCGCCCTGGACCCGCGCATTCGCCGGGCCTGAGCGACCGAGGAACGCCTCGTGACGCGCGCACGTGGCGGCGGCTTTCGCGCGACCCGATCACTTGGCTTGCGGGCGGTCTCCTCGCCGCGATCATCGCGTCGGCCGTCCTGGCCGACGTGCTCGCTCCCGCCGGGACCCTTGCGCGGCGACCTCGTGCATCGGCTGGAGGCGCCCAGCGCCGCCCATCTCTTCGGCACTGGACGCGCAAGGCCGCGACGTGCTCGCGCGGACGCTGCACGGCGCGCGGCTGTCCCTCGCGGTGGGGCTCGGCGCGCGCATCCTGTCGCTCTTGCTGGGCGGGTCGCTCGGGTTCCTGGCGGGCTACCGCGGCGGCTGGGTCGACGCGATCGTCATGCGCATCGCCGACGTGTTCTTCGCGTTTCCGTCGCTCCTGTTGCTCATCGGCATCACCGCGGCCCTGGAGCCCGGGCTCGGCGTCGCCACCGCCGCGATCGGCATCGTGGGCTGGGCGGAGGTCGCGCGGCTCGTGCGCGGCGAAGCGATGCGCGTGCGCGAGTTGGAGTTCGTGACGGCGGCGCGGGCGCTCGGCGCGAAGGACGGACGGATCCTGCTGCGCCACGTCGTGCCGAACTGTGCGAGCCCGCTGCTCGTGTCGTTCACGCTCGGTGTGGCGACGACCATGCTGGCGGAAGCCAGCCTCTCGTTCCTCGGGCTGGGCGCGCAGCCGCCGACCGCGAGCTGGGGCGCCATGGTGCTCGAGCGGGAAGGAGTTTCTGCGCAGCGCACCGTGGGTGGCGTTCTTCCCGGGACTCTTCCTCGCTGCGGCGGTGCTCTCGCTGAATCTGCTCGGCGACGCGTTGCGCGACGCGCTCGACCCGCGCTGGAGCGCCGGCGCGGCCTCGCGGGCTCGACGACTCGGTAGGAAGGGGGCTTGCCGCGGGCTCCGGAGCGAGCGAGATTCCGACCGTCGGGGGGACAGCGTGAAGCGCTTGCGGAGATCGCGAACGGATCCAGTGGCGGCGGGCGTGTGCGGCGGCGTCGCCGAGTACTTCGGCGTCGATGCGAACGGCGTGCGCGTGCTGTGGATCACGTCGCTCGTCTTGGGCTGCGTGGGAGCGCTGCCATATCTCGTCGCGATGTTTCTCCTGCCCGAAGCCGAAGGCCCGGCGCCGGAGGGCGCACCCTCGGCCAAGATCGTCGGCTTCTGTGCTGCTGGGGCTCGGCATCCTGCTCCTGTTCCGGACCTTCGACGCCCGGGTCCTGGACCCCATGGTGCTCGCTTTCTGGAAGTTCCACGCGCTCGGGCCGGTGATCCTCTTGGTGTGCGGAGCGCTCCTCGTGTGGCCGCAGGCACGCGCGTTCGTGGAGTCGAGGCACGCAGCCGCGGCGCTCCGTGACGGACCCGCGTGCTGGGGGGCGTCGCGGGCGGGATCGCCGGCGGAGGTCGGCGTGGACGCGAACGTCGTTCGTCTCGCGTTCGTGGCGGCCGCGGCGCTCACCTTCGGCCTCGCGGTGCTCCTGTACCTGCTGTTGCTCCTGGTGGTGCCGGAAGAAGAGCTCGCCACGCAGCACCCGACCGTCCACGCGGATCCGCCGGGCGGCCCCGGACTGGGTCGACCCGAGCCGTGACGCCCCGGCGATCAAGGGGAGGCTGGAAAAGGACGATGACCAACGCGACACCCGGAATGAAGCCGTGGGCCTCCTGCTGAGGGCCTTCGTGGCTCTCTTCGCCGGGTACATCCTGGCCCGTCTCTTCCGCCGTGCCGCCGGTCCCGGCTCCGGCCCGGCGCCGCGCCGGGAGTCAGGACGACCTGGATCCTTCGCGGGCCGTTCGCGCCTCGTGGTCCGAAGTCGAGGGAGGCGCGAAAGGAGGGCTCGGGCGAGCGCTGAGCGACGGGGGGCGCTTGTATTTCTTCATTCTTCTACCCCGTCGGCACCAGGTCTTCCGGCGGTCGCCGCCCGATCGGCACGGCGCTTCTGCTCATCGTTCTGCTCGGGATCTTCTCGCTCCGGTACGCTGACCCCGACGATCTACTTCCCGCCTCATCCGCGCGTCGCTTCCGCCCCTCCGATCCGCAGCTCAGCGCGGCCTTGCTGTCACTCTTCCTGCACGGGAGTTGGCTGCACCTCGGCGGCAACGCGCTCTACCTCTGGATCTTCGGACGCCAGCTCGAAAGTCGGCTCGGGCTCACCCCGATCGTGCTGCTGTATCTGCTAGGCGGCGTGGTCGCGTGCTGGACGCAAGCCGCGCTGACGCCCGCCGACGCGTGGAACCGCAGCTCGCCGCTCATCGGCGCGTCGGGGAGTATCGCCGCGATTCTCGGCGCGACGTTGTTGCGTTTCCCCACCTGCGCGTTCGGGTGCTGTGGCTGTTGTTCGCGCTGCTGGGCGGGATGACGAAAGGCGGCGTCGCGCTCGTGCCCACGATCCTCGCGTGCGCCGCGTGGTTCGCACTCCAGTTCGTCTACGGGAGCCGTGGCGTGGGGCAACGGCGGCTCGGCCACGGCGTACGCCGCGCGCACGGCGGCGGCTTCCTCGCGGGGATACTGCTCGGAGTGGCGCTGGGCTTCCGGCGCAGGCGCGCCGCGAGGTCTACCGGGAACGCGCGCGACGCTATTTCGAACGCGGAGGCTGGCACGCCGCAGCCGGCGAGCTGACCGAGCATCTGCGACACGTGCCGGAAGATCGCGAGGCGCGGGCCCGGCGGGCGCGGTGCTGGGTCGTGCTGGGGCGCTCGGGCGAGGCGGCAAAGCGAGTATCAGCGCGTGTTCCGAGACGCGAAGCGCGCCAGCGAAGCGCACGAGCTCGCGCGCCTTCACGCGGAGATGCGACTCTATGGCGTCCCGACCGGGCTCGAGTCGCGTGGACTGCTGCGCCTCGCGTTCGACCTGCAGAAGGCGGGGAGGCCGAGGCGGCCGCGCAGGTGTACGAAGAGATCACGAATCAATTCCCCGAGGGCAGCTTGCGGAGCTGGCGCTGATCCGGCGGGCGGAGATTCTCTGGGAGGATCTCGGCGACTACGAGCAGGCGCAGGCGGACTACCGGCGGTTGCTCAGAGGCCCACCCGATCGAGCGAGATGGAGAGATCTGGCGGAGGCGCGACTGAGGGTCGATGCGCGCGCTCACGGGGGAGCTCGTCAGGACCTCTCCCTCGAGGCGCTTCGACTCCATCACGGCCACCCCGCGCTCGGCGACCGAGCGCATCGTGACCTCGACGTTGGCCGCGCCGCCGCCGTCGTCTGCAGGAACTGCGTGCATTCCGGGAAGAGATGGTGCTCCAGCGCCGTCTTGCCCGCCCGGACGACGATGCTCGTGTCCACGTACAGTTGCGCGTCCGGGCTTTGAAACCAGATCACCGCCGAACCCTTCTCTTCTCGCATCGGATGAGCGGCAAGCGTGAACCTACCGTCGCCGTCGGTCCTCCGCGGAGGCGGCGAGCACACCGTTTGCGAACGCCTTGACCGCGACGCCCGGGACCGGCTTTCCGCCGGAGTCCACGACGCGTCCCTCCAGCTGGACGCTGGCCGAAGGAGACCGCTGAGCTGCGGTGAGGTCGCCGGAGACGTCGTCGTGGCGACGTGGGTCGGGGATGGAGCTGGTGCCGGAATTGCCGCCGCCAGAAGCAGAGCCGCCCCGGGCGCTGCGGGCGCCGACGAGGAGCGGAAGGGCAGCAGACAGGGGAGGATCGCCAGAACGAGTCGGAAGCGCATGGAGGTCGCTCCGCGGTGTCGGGAACGGCGCGCACGCTACCGACCCGGCCAGGCCGTTAGTCAAGCCGGCCCTTGACGCTCCGGAAGGGCGGTTCTACGATTCACCGCGGACTTATTCGTGGCTCCGGAAAGCAACGTCGGGGCGGGTGGCGCAGGGGAAGGGGACCCGATGGGTCGCGTGCGGGGCCACGGCGCGGCGGGCAGCGCCGCGGTCACTCCTTCCAGTGCTTGTGTTCGATGTCCCGGAGCATGAGGTCGATCTGCTCCTTGATTCGGACCTCGGCGCTCGGCTCGAAGAGCGCCTTCTCGATTCGCCCCATCTCGTCCCTTTTCACGTACCGGAGCGACTATGAGGACTTCGATCGGGACGAGAATGTCGCGCGTGACACGCGGACTTCTACCGAGTCACCGTCGCAGTGGCTGTTCGGGCTGTTGAACGGATTCATGCCGAGGCCCAGCCGTGCGCCAGCATGCCGGCCAAGGCGATCCGCAGCCGGTTCCAGCTCTGAGTCCGTCTCCAGATTCAGCCCGCCGCGGAGACGCTCCATGAGGCCGTCACGACGGGGACCATCTTCTCGAGGATGTCTGCATCCAGCTTCACCTTGACCAGGTTGGCGAACATCTGGTCGAGGGATCTCACGGGTATTCGGCATGTCGTCGGGGGTCCTCGGCGTCGGGGAACGGCGTACCGGCGTCCCGACGGAGATCGGCCGTCGGGCCCTCGACTTGACGGCCCCCTGGCCCGGTTGATCGCCGGGGCGTAGCTCTCGCGGGGGCGCTCGGATCGCCCGCGGGAGCGACCCCTGATCGCGGTCGCTCTCGGTGCGGCCCAGTTACTTCACCCCGAACGGGGACGGGATTTCCGACTCCACCGAAGTCTCGTTCGTTCCGGGCAGCGCCGAGTCCACGGTGTCCGCGGTCGACGTCCGTGTCGAGGGTGCGCCGCGTAGCGGACGACGCGCTCATGGCCACGCCGATACCTCCCTCGACGTTCCCCGTGGACTCCCTGGTCACGCGCGGTTGGAATCCCGGTCCGATCGCGGACGGCGCCTATCGCTTCGATGTGCTCGTCGTCGACGGGGCGGACTCGCTCCAGTCGTCGGCCGTGGTGGTCGCGGACGCGACCGCGCCGATCGTGTCGTTCAGGGCGGTCGGACCCAATCCGTTCGACCCGGCCTCCGCGCGCCGAACGACCTGTTGCATCGTTCCCATCAGCGTCGTCTCCGACACGACGACGGCGACGACCGTCCGCATCTACGACGCGACGTCCGCCGTGACGGACTCGCTCGGCACGCTGCACGGCGCCGGATCGAGCGAGCTCACCTGGGACGGGAAGACTTTGGCAGGCGCGGCCGCTCCGACCGGGCTGTACTCCGTTCGGGCCGTGGCTGCGGATCTCGCGGGCAACGTCGACACCGCGCACCAGTCGTGTTCACGCTCGATCGCGATCCGCCCACCATCGCGGGCGCGGACACATCGACGGTCTTGCAGACGAACGTGCTCCCGATCACGGTGCGCGGCACCGCCGCACGACTTCGACCGCGTGGTCGCGGAGTCACGAGCAGCGTCGACAACGGCACTACGTACGTGCCGGTGGACTCGATGTCGGCATCCGGCCCGGTCGTGTCCCGGTCCACCTCGGTGACGTTCCCGGGCGGACCCGGAGCGGCATCCGCTACGGATACGCGCCCAGGATGCCGTGGGCCACGTCGCGGAGAAAACGTTCACCCGTGGCCTACGACGACACCTTCCGGTGCCGATCTCCGAGACCGTGCTGGGTACGGGAAGCGTCACGGACGGCGACACGCTGAGGATTCGCTCGGTATGGAGCCTGCCGGGGCTCACGCTCTCCGCGACTCTCGCCGCTCGATTCCGGCTGGGCCCCATGGCCACGAGGACGTGATCGAAGGGCCGCCGGGGTCTTACGTGATCGTGTATCGCGTGACGCCGACGAACTCGATCGCGTCCGGTACGAAGAGGAATCGCCATCACGGCGTCAACGGGGATCGTCGCGGTGGTGGACTCGGTGAGCGTGCAACTCGTGAGCGAAGGTCCTCGAGCGCAAGAGCTCGTCGCCGTGAATCGCAACCGCTTCGACCCCGACTCGGGGAGAGCACGTCACGATCGCCGCCGCCTCCTCGAGCGCCCGATGGTGAACGTCGAGATTTACGATCTCTCCGGAGACGCGTGCGTCGCTTGGAAGGCCGGGGCTTCGTGGACTGGGACGGGCGCGGCGGAAGGCGGAGTCGTCTGCGGCTCGGGGGTGTATTTCCTTCGCGTCGAAGCGAACGGCGGCGCACCGAGGTGCGACGTGTCGCGATCCTGCGCAGGAGGGCTCGTGGAGGCGCGGGGGCTCGCGGTCCTCGCGGTTCTGGGGACGGCGAGCGCCGCCCTGGGCGCAGAGCGAGACCGGGCGACCCGCGTATCACTTCCTGAATCTGGGGACTAGCGCGAGGCTCGAAGCGATGGGCGAGACCGGCGCGACGCGCTCGGCGACGGCGCCGACGCGTTGGACTGGAACCCGGCACGTCTAGCCACCGACCACGCCCGTCGGCGTCCGCCACATGGTTCAACTGGATGGCATGACGTGCAGGGTGGTCACGCGGCGGTGGCGCTTCCGCTCGCGGGTCGGATGCTCGGATTCACGGCGCGGTCGCTGGCAGTCGGGCAGTTCGACAACGTCGCCGACGAGGCTCCGAGTGGATCAGTCCGGATGTCGCGATCGGCATCGGCGCCGCCTCGCCGCTCATCGAGCGGCTCGGCGCCGACGCGGCCGCTCAAGCTCGTGCAGGCTCAGCTGGCCGCCGGCGAGACGGCCACCGGGTGGGCGGTGGATGCCGGTCTCGACTACGCCTGGGTTCCGGGCTGGGACATCGTGGCCGCTGCGCGCTAGCCTGGGTCCGGCGTTCGCGTACGGCGATGGCGCCGATGATGACCGATTGCCCACGCCGGGCCTCGGTTCGGCCTGGCGGGCATGGCGCGGCGCCTGCGCTTCGGGGTCGAGGGGTCTGGGACAGCGGGCCCGGCCTCGGGGCGACCGCCGGGGCGGAGTATCGGTTGCTCCGCTGGGCCGCGCTGCGGGCCGGAAGTCGCTTGGACTCGGCCCCCGAGCGCGCCACGCAGCCGTGGGCGGTGGGTGTCGGTTTAGAGGCCCGGCCGGGGTGGTCGGTAGACTATTCTTTCCGCGACGGCGACTTGGACGCCAGCCATCGGCTGGGAATCCGCTGGAGCCCGCGCGCCGAGCCAAGCGAAAAGGAAACCGTCCTGAGCCCTCTGCGAGTTCTACGTGCACGTGCTGAATGGGGCCCTCGAGAAGAGCCTCGTGGGGCTCTCCCGGCGAGCCCGAGAAGCGGTCGTGGTCCGAGTCTCACGAAGGCCGATGAGTCGGCCGAGGTGGTCGCCCAGACGATCGCCGCGCACCTCCGCGCTCGCGGCTTCAAGGCCGAGGCTCGGCCGCCGGTGCCGGCGCTGCCGGAGAGCGTCGCCACGGCGCAAGCCGATGCGCTGAAGAAGGCGGGCATGACGTCGACGTTGGACGTGGCGCTCATCGAGGTGGATATCAAGGCGTCGAGGTACGACAATTCTCGAGCAGTCGAAGGAGCGCTGGGTCGGACCGCGGACGGTGCGACGCAGCGCTTCCATCGATTTCGTCCTCGCCCGGAAGCTGCCGGGGAGAGGCACCGTCCTGGACTTCCGTGGGAAGCGGCAGCGAGGTCCAGACTGCTTCGTTCGGAGTTGATCCCGAAGTCCGAGGGGTACCCTCAGCCCACCACGGGGTGGGCAGCAACCGGGTGAGTCCTCTCGTGGAGCCGGCCATCGTCGTGGGCATCGTCGCCGGGCTCGCCGTGATCTTCTTCTCTCGAACCGCGACGCGGGGAATTGGGGCCGGGTTTCGTCCCGGCGGGGAGCCTCGATGGCACGGAGTCTCGAGGCGCGGGCCATACCTGGCTCCTCCGCGCTGGCGTTGAGTGGCCACCTGCGGGTGCGCCGGAAAGAACGTCCCGGTGGACGCTGCGCCGGAGGACGTTCTTTCCGCCGCGGAAAAGAAGATCGCCAGCGAGGACTGGTTCGACGCCACGGAGCTGCTCTGAGTTCTTCCTACGAAACCATCCGGGCTCCGCGCTCGCTCCGCGCGCGAAGGTTCTGCTGGGTGACGCGCGGTACGGTATGCAGGAGTATGTCCTGGCGCGTGGCCAATACGAAGACGTGATCCAGGACTTTCCCGCGTCGGCATACGTGGAAGAGGCGCGCTGGAAGATCGGGCGCAGCGCGTACGCGCTCGCGCGCCCCTATGATCGGGACCAGACGGAGACCGAGGAAGCGCTGAAACTTCTCCAGGAATTTCGGAGCCGATTACCCGGCGAGTCGGTTCAAGACGGACGTCGACGCCGCGATCACGGATTGCCGCGATCGCCTGGCTCGCCGGGAGTTCGAAGCCGGTCAGTTCTATGCGAAGCAGCATCGACCGCACTCTGCCAAGATCCAGTTCGAGTACGTTCTGGGGAGCTTCACCGAGACGACGTGGGCCCGGAAAGCCTGCTTCGAGATCGGCGAGCTCTACCGTCTCCGCGGAAAACCGGCGGAGGCGGCGCAGTACTTCCGCCGCGTGGTGCAGGATTGGCCCGACACCGAGGAGTCGAGTCGAGCGGCCCAGTCGCTCTCTCAACTCGGGGTTCGCGACGGCCGACACCGCGGGAGTCGGTTCGTGAGCCCCCGCGTCGGGATTTTCGGGGGCACTTTCGACCTCATCCACGTCGGCCACTTGATCGTGGCCGAGAGGGCGCGGGATCTCCTGCGTCTGGATCGGGTGCTTTTCGTTCCCGCGCGCGTCCCGCCGCACAAGACGGCGGCCGTGGCCAGCGCGGAGCATCGCTTTCGCATGACCTCCTCGCCGTCGAGGACAACGCTTCGTTCGAAGCGTCGGACCTCGAACTGCAGCGGGAGGACCTTCATCGGCGCCGTGGGACGACTGCGCGCGCTCCGGGCGGAAGCGCCCGCCGACGCGCGGCACCACTATGCTGCTCGGAGCGGACTCCGCCCGGGATCTCGAGCAGTGGAAAGACCATGACGTTCTGCTCGAGGACGCGACCGTGAGTCGCGTTCGAGCGGCCCGGCACGGGACAGGCAGACCTGCCCTCGTCCGTCGGCCGCCGCACGCAGTTCCTATCCACCCCTCGCCTCGAGATCTCCTCGACGGAGATCCGCCGCCTCGTGCGGGACGGGGCGACCGTCCGGTATCTCGTTCCGGCGCCGGTGAAGCGTACATCCGGTCGGGGCTTGTACCGCTCCTGAAGGGAGCATCGTGACCCAGGAGACCAGAGCACCCGAGGGCCGAGGCACTCGGGAGAGAGACAAGCGCAAGGAGACGGTCCCGCGGCGGTCGCCGGCGCGGACGCTTCGGGCGGCAGTAGCAAGCGCCAGCCCCAGCACGGAGCGTCGCCGCCCGACGGGCGGGACGACACGTATCGCGAGATCATCGTCAACGCCGAGCCCTGGCAGACTCGGGTCGCGATCCTCGAGGACAGCCAGCTCGTCAGAGTACATGATCGAGCGCCCGGGGCAGCGCCGCATCGTCGGCGACATCTTCAAGGGCAAGGTCACCGCCATCCTGCCCGGCATTCAGGCGCTGCTTTTCCTGGACATCGGCGAGGAGGAGGGCGCCTTCCTCCACGTCTCCGACCTTCAGGTGGATCCCGAGGGCCTGGAGCTGGACGACGAGGAGCAGGCCGAAGCCAGCTCCCGGCGCGAGTCGGCGAAGCGCGTGCCGATCGAGGAGCAGCTGAAGAAGGGCGACGAGCTGCTCGTCCAGGTGATGAAGGAGTCCGATCGGCACGAAGGGGCCGCGCGTGACCGCGCAGGTGACGCTGCCGCGGGTCGATTCGGTCGTGCTCATGCCGAACATGGATCACGTGGGGGTGTCGCGGAAGATCGAGGACCGCGCCGAGGCGCGGCTCCGACAGATCATCCAGAAGAACCGGCGCGGCCAACTGCGGCGTCATCACGCGCACGGTGGGCTCCGGCGAGCCCGAGGAAGCCTTCGCCGCCGACATCCGCTACCTGCACGGCCTCTGGCAGAAGATCCAGCGCGACTCGAGAAGAAGCCGGCGCCGTCCTCGGTGCACCAGGACGTGACGCTCACGACCGGCCTCATCCGCGACATATTCTCGGAGCAGTTCGATCGCCTCGTCGTAGACGAAAGAAGCCGAGTACGACAAGATCCTGGAGTACGTCGAGTCGATCTCGCCGGAGCTGGCCGATCAGCGTCAGAGCTCTTCGAGGAGGAAGTCCCCATCTTCGACTCGTTCGAGATCGAGGCCGAGCTCGAGAAGACGATGCACCGCAAGGTGTGGGATGAAGAAGGGCGGGGCTACCTCTGCATCGACCAGGCCGAAGCGCTCATCGCGGTGGACATCAACACCGGGCGCTTCAAGGAGCAAGTCCGATCGAGGAGGAGACGATCTTCCGCTGCAACCTGGAAGCCGCGCGCGAGATTCCGCGCCAGCTGCAGGCTTCGCGACATCGGCGGACTGATCGTCATCGACTTCATCGACATGGCGAGCGAGGAGAACCGCGTGGCGGTGCTTCGAAGAGCTGCGCCGGCACCTGAAGAGGGACCGCTCGCGCTCGAAGACGTTCCCGTCTCGGAGACTCGGCCTCGTGGAGATGACCCGGCAGCGCGATGCGGCCGGCGATGTCGTCGTACTACACGGTGGAGTGCCCGGAGTGCCACGGCACGGGTCACGTGCTGCATCGCCGCAGGCGATGCTGGCGAAGATCGAGCGGATCATCCGGCGCGCCGGCAGGAATAGCCTCGCATGCCTGCGCATCAGGTGCGGGTGCACTCCGCCCGTGCTGACTATCTCCTGGAGGAGGGCTTCGACCGGGTCGCCGCGCTCGGAGAACCGCTGACGACGTGGCGGGTGGACGTTCGCGCGACGGACCGCGACCTCCACCACGATGACCTGAGAATCCGGACGACAAGGAAGGGACATCACGGCCCGGTTCGAGGTAGAGGCCGGGAGGCGCATTCCCGCATTTGCGGGCGTCGGTCGGAAAACCCTCACCGACAGCGGAGCAGCTTTACCCGCGGCTGCGGGCGTGTTCATGTAGCCCTTGAAGTTCCACAGCTTGATCCACTTGCTCGGGCCTGCGTCTTCCCGCGTCGGAGTCCCAGGCACGGGCGGTCACCCGATGATCGCCCGGTGCCAGTCGGAGGTCGCAGGACCACGAGGCGCCAGCTCCACGGGCCGCCGTCCGTGCCCAGCTCGTGCGGATTGCCACCGAGCGCCGCCGTCCGCCGACAGCGTCGACGCGTTCGATGCGTCGGCCGTTGCCCACCACGGCGATTCCTTCGATCCGCACCGCGCCGGCCGGCAGCACGGCACCGGCCGCGGGGGCGGTGATGATCGAGTTCACGGGCATCTCGCCCAGCATGACGCCTCTTCCCACACGACGTTCTCCGCACGTACGTCCGGGCCGAAGAGTCGATAGGCGCGCGCCTGGAAATAAGATTCTCGGAGGGTCGCCCGCAGGCGGGATCTCCTCCAGCCGCTTCACGCTGCCGGGCGCCGATATACCCGGCGACCACCGGCGCGGAGCGGCGCCCCTGTGGCGAGCCCGAGCGGGCGGCCGTTCATCTCGACGGCGAGCAGCGCTGCGCTCCCGAGCGCTTTCGCGAGCGGGATCGACCGGCGAAGCGGAAACGCCGGTCGTTGCGCTCGGCATCATCCGCGCCCACGAACTCCACGTGCGCCGTGCGCGGTCATGCGCGCGGCGGCCAGCACGTCGGCAAGCGCGACACCGGCCCAGACCGCATTGCGCGATCGCCTCCGAGCCCCAACCCAATTCGTGCGGGATCGGGCGGTGCGCCATGAGCTCTTCGCGCCGGTTCCCGGCGCACCGTCATGTCGCGGTGACTTCACGGCGCGGGAAGCGCTCGCAGAGCTGGCCGAGCGACAGCTCGAGCGGCTGGTGCACGTCGCCCGAAACGCGGAGCCGATGCTGCGCGGGGTCGAGGTCCGGCACGTCGCCGTGGCTGCGAACGAAAAAATGCTCGAGCGGAGTGACGAACGACTTCGCGAGGTGGGCGAGCTGCGGGCCCGCGTTGAGCGGTTGCTCTTGGCGAACCAGGAAGTCGGGCGCCTTTGGAGAGGGAAGTCATCGTCCGGTCATTCCCGCAGGAGAGGTGACGAAGCTCGGCGACGATACCCGCCGTCCGCGCACAGGCAAGAGCGCGCGACAGCGCTCGAGCTCCCCACCATACACGTGCACGGTCACGGCCGACGACGGGTTTCCTCGAGCCTCACGAGCGGTCTCACGCGAACGCCGTCCGGATGTTGCCGGTAAAGCGTCAACGCTTCACCTTGCCACCAGTTCTGCGATCTCGACGGGCCACGGCGGCAGCCTACGAGGCAGATGTCGACGACGAAGCTGCGGCGCAGTAAGGCATTCGCTGGGCGCGAGATCCCAGAACGTGAGACCGGGGCAGTGCGGTCGGCTCGCCGCCCGGACAATCGCCGCCGCTGCCCCAGGTAGTAAAGGTGGTTCGGGCGGTCCAACGGGTGTCGCGTACAGAACCGGGGCAGGCCGCGTGGTCCCGTGGGCTCCGGCCAGGATCGGGCGATCGGTACCGATGACTCGCGAGTGGCCGCCGAAGTCCGCCGTCGTAGGAGACGCAAGCGTACGCGTACACACACGACCGCGAAGGGACCAGGACCCACCGGCACGTTCAGCAGGTGCGTGAACGTCGAACGGGCCCCCAGCGGCAGCCAGCGGCTGAAGCGTCTCAACGTGTTGGTCGGGCAGCACTGCGAGTCGACGTTGGTAATGCTCACCGAGCCCGTGAAACCGCAACCGGCCGGGGCACCGGTGAAGACGCGGATCACGGTCTGCTGGACCGAGAGCGTTCGTGCAGCACGGGTCCAGCAGTCCCCTCGCGATCTCCGCGCCTCGAAGTCGGTCCAGCCGAAGGACCGAAGTGGTGCAGCGGTTGTAGTAGATGAGCGCGCAGGTTGCCGCCAAGCACTGCAACCTTCCGGCGGCACCGGGGCCGTCCAACGTGTCTGCCATGGAAGAAACGTGAGTCTTCTCTCGAGCGCGAAGCCCGGAAGTCGACAGCGCGAACGTGGCACTGACAACGAAGCGGACGGCGAAGGATCTGTGCATGATCTCCACCCCACTGGGGAATCGCCGACCCACCGTTCCGGCGGCTGGCCACAGCGAGGCCTGCGGCTTCGAGACAGATCAAGAGTGATCCCTCTTGTATGGCCCTGTCAACGGACCCTGCGCAGCGCGCTCCGCGGCCCCGGGCTGCGGCGACCGGCAGGGTCAGCCGGTGCCGGCGACCCCGACCTTGACACCGCGTCCCCGATCCCGTTAACTGACCGGGTTTTTGGGTCGGAGACGTCAGGGAGGCGCTCTTGTACGCCATCGTGCAGACCGGGGGCCGGCAGTTCCGCCTTACCCCCGACGAGGAAGATCGGATCCCCAAGATCGAGGCGGAGGCGTCGGCTCGCAGGTGGAGCTGGATCACGTGCTCATGGTCAGGGGACTCCGGGTAAAGTTCGAGCGACCCCGGTTGGAGGGCGCCAAGGTCCTCGCCGAGGTGGTCAGCCAGGGGCGTGAAGACAAGATCATCGTCTTCCACAAGCGCCGTCGGAAGCGGATACCAGAAGAAGAACGGGCACCGGCGGCCCTTCACCGAGATCAGGTCACGGGAATCGTTTCCTGAGTCTCCGAGGGCTTCGAAGCCACGGGGCTTCCGAAAAGGGGTGAGTCATGGCGCACAGAAAGCCGGCGGTAGCTCGCGCAACGGGCGCGACAGCCAGTCCAAGCGACTCGGCGTAAAGGTCGGGGACGGGCAGCTCTGTGTCCGCGGGATCGATCATCGCCTCGTCAGCGCGGCACGCGTATGCACCCGAACCGCAACGTCGGCGTGGGCGAGGATCACACGCTGTTCGCGCTCATCGACGGCCACGTGCGCTTCGAGCGCCACGATCACGGTCGTCGCCGCGTTTCCATCGTTCCGGTCGAGGGCGCCAGCTCGTGAGTCGCCCCAAGATCGCGTTCCTCGGCGCGGGAACGCAGGGCCACCTGCGCGCTCTATTGCGTGCAGCGCTCTCGCTCGGCGACGTCGTGCTCGTCGACGTCGTGGAAGGCGTCGGCGGCGGGCAAAGCGCTCGACATGCTCGAGACCACACCGCTGCTCGACGCGGACGTGAAGGTGACGGGCGGCACGGATTCGCCGCGGTGCGCGGCGCCGACGTCGTGGTGATCACCGCGGGGATCGCGCGCAAGCCGGGCATGTCCGCGCGGATCTGCTCAAGACGAACGCCGCGACATCGGCGACTCCTCCTGCGCGGAGCACGTGAAGAAGCACGCGCCGGACAGCATCATCGTCATGGTCACGAATCCCTTGGACGTGATGGCGCACGTCGCGCTGAAGGTCACGGGCTTCGAGCCGCGTCGCGTGGTGGGGATGGCGGGTGTTCTGGACTCGGCGCGCTTCGAGGCGTTCATTGCGCAGGAGCTGGGCGTGTCCATCTCGCGCGTGAACGCCATGGTGATGGGCGCGCCACGGCGACACGATGGTACCGCTGCCGCGCTTCACGTCGGTGAACGGGATCCCGTTGCCGGAGCTGATGGACGCGGCCACGATCCAGCGCCTCGCGGACTGCACGCGGAACGCGGGCGCGGAGGATCGTGGCGCTCTTGAAGACCGGCTCCGCGTACTACTCGCCGGGCCGGGCGGCGGCGCTCGAATGGTTGCGTCGATCCTCCTGGACCGAAAGGAACTGCTGCCGTGCTCCGCGTACCTCACGGGCCAGTACGGCGAGCGCGGCCTCTACCTGGGCGTGCCGGTCGTTCTGGGGCGCAGCAGCGGCGTCAGAGCGGATTCTGGAGCTCACGCTGACGGACGTGGAGCGCGCCGAAGCTCGCGAAGTCGGTGCGCGAGGTGCGCAGCACGATGGAATTGATGGAGGGATAGCTCTGCTCTGAGGGATCCTGCTCGGGCATACGCGCGCGCCTCGAGGCCGCCTCGTTCCCGCCGCTTCGCCGGCGGGGATGGGCGGCCTCCCCTCATCCGGAGGGTCGAGACAGCCCCAGTGAGCCGGAGGCCGAGCGTTCTCGCCGTGATCCCCGCCCGCTGGGCGTCCACCCGTTTCCCCGGGAAGCCGCTCGCGTCCGTCCTCGGCCGGCCCATGATCGCCTGGGTGGTCGACGCGGCGCGCGGGGCGTCGCGCGTGGATCGCGTCGTGGTCGCCACGGACGACGAGCGCATCGCGGTCGGCGGCGCGCCGCCGGGGCGGAGGCGTGCCTCACGCGAGCGGATCACGCCACGGGCACGGATCGCGTGGAAGAGGCGGCGCAAGGCTCGGAGGAGGACGTCGTGCTCAACCTGCAGGGCGACGAGCCGACCTTGACCGCGGAGGCGGTGGGACCTCCTCGCCTCGGCCTTCGACGATCCGTCGGTCAAGATGGCGACCCTGGCGATCCGCGGCGTCACGGAAACGGAGCGGCTGGACCCTGACACCGCGAAGATCGTGGTGGACCGGTTCGGCGACGCCATCTACTTCTCTCGGGCGGCGATCCCGCACCCGTAGCGCGCGGGCGCCGGTGCGGCCGCTCGAAGGCCGGGACGCGGCGGCGTGGAAGCACGTCGGGACGGTACGGATTCCGGCGGCAGGCGCTCGCGGAGTTCGCGAAGGCCGCGAGGAGCGCTCGAGGCCACCGAGGATCTCGAGCAGTTGCGCGGCTCTCTCGCTCGGATGGAAGATCCGAGTGGTCGAGGTGCTGGACGAGCCCGTGCGTCGAACGACCCGAGGACGTCAACCGTGCGGAGGAGAAGCCCGAGCCCGGAGCGAGGTGGCGCGATGACCAAGCTACGTGATCGTGACCGGCGGTGTCGTCTCCTCCCTCGGGAAGGAGTCGCCGCGGCGTCGCTCGGCCTGCTGTCGAAGTCGCAGGGCTTCTCCATTGCGCTGCTTGAAGCTGGATCCCTACATCAACGTCGACCCGGGGACGATGAACCCGTTCCAGCACGGCGAAGTCTTCGTGACCGACGACGGTGCGGAGACCGACCTGGACCTCGGGCACTACGAGGCGCTTCCTCGACCAATCGCTCGAGCCGTGCAGCAACAACGTCACGTCCGGGCAGATCTACCAGCACGTGATCAGCATGGAGCGGCGCGGCGACTATCTGGGCGGGACGGTCCAGGTCATCCCGCACATCACGGACGAGATCAAGGACGCGCATCACGCGCAGCTCGCCGACGGAGATCGCGCGCGACGTCGTGATCGTCGGAGGTCGGCGGGACGGTGGGCGACATCGAGCCTGCCGTTCCTGGAAGCCGATCCGCCAGCTTCGCGCTCGAAGCGGGCCGCGACAACTGCTGTTCCTGCACCTGACGCTCTTGCCGTTCATCGGGGCGGCGGGCGAGCTGAAGACGAAGCCCACGCAGCACTCGGTGCGCGAGCTGCGCAGATCGGTATCCAGCCCGACGTGATCGTGTGCCGCACGGATCGCTCCATCCCGCAGGGCATCAAGGAAAAGATCGCGCTCTACTGCAACGTCGAGACGCGGCGCGGTGATCCCGCGCCCGACGTCGAGGCTCGATCTACGAAGTGCCCGAGAACCTGAAGAACGCGGGCCTCCACAAGCATCGTCGGCGAGCAGCTGGGCCTCCCGGACCACGCACGCATCGACCTCCGCGACTGGGAGACGTTCCTGAGCGGCGACGCGGCGCGTCGCGCTCGGTGCGGATCGCGCTGTGCGGCAAGTACGTCGACCTGAAGGACGCGTACAAGTCCGTCTGCGGAGTCGCTGCTGCTCGCGGGCGTCGAGCACGACGCGAAGGTCGACATCTTGTGGGTGGACTCGGAGACGATTCAGCCGGACGTCGTCGAGGACCTGCTCGCCGCCGCGGACGGCGTCCTCGTGCCCGGCGGATTCGGGTCGCGCGGGATCGACGGGCAAGCTCCTGGCGGTGAAGCTGGGCGCGCGAGCACGGAGTGCCGTATCTCGGCATCTGCCTCGGTCTCCAGGTGCGCCGCGATGGAGTTCGCGCGCAACGTGCTTCGGCCTTGCCGAAGCGGATTCGCTCCGAGTTCCAGCCCGCGAGCGTGCGGAGCCCGTGATCGACCTCCTTCCCGAGCAGCGCTCGATCGTGGACAAGGGGGCAACGATGCGGCTCGGTGCGTACGAGATGCGCGCCTCGTGCCGGCCTCGAAGGCGGGCCGCGCGTACGGCACGCCGACGGTCTTCGAGCGCCATCGCCACCGCTACGAGTTCAACAAGCGCTACGAGAAGCCGTTCGAAGCAGCGGGTGTCTTGTTCTCGGGACGCTGGCCCGAGAAGGGGCTCGTGGAGATCATGGAGCTGCCTTCTCATCCGTGGTTCGTGTGCGTGCCAGTTCCATCCCGAGTTCCGCTCGCGTCCGGGCCGGCCGGCATCCGCTGTTCCGCCGGATTCGTCGGGGCCGCGCTGGAGTACGCGGAGGGTGGCGCCGACGACGACGAGGAAGAAGCGTCGCCACCCACGGAACGACATGATCCGGTAGCTGCGGGGGAGCGGTCGTGAATCCGGTGGAGATCCGCGGCCGAATGGTTCGGCGCGGGGGCGCCCTTCGCCGCGATCTGCCGGGCCGTGCGTGATCGAGAGCGAAGATCTCTGCCTGCGCGTCGCGGACGCTCTCGCGCGAATCTCCGAGCGGACCGGCGTGTCGATCGTCTTCAAGAGCTCGTTCCTCAAGGACAACCGTTCCTCCAGAACGGAGCTTCCAGGGTCGGGGCTCGAAGCGGGACTGCGCGTCTTGGAGAAGGTGCGGAGCGAGACCGGGCTGCCCGTCCTGTCCGACGTGCACGACCTTTCTGGACGTCGGCCCCGCGGGGCCGAGGTGCTCGACGTCGTGCAGATCCCCGCGTACCTCTGCCAGCGGACGCGGCTGCTTCTCGCCGCAGCGCGCACCGGCAAAGTCCTGAACCTGAAGAAGCGGGACAGTTCGTCGCGCCGGAGGACAGGCGCAGGCGCTCGGCAGAGGTGACGCGCGGGCAACGACCGCGTGCTCCTGACCGAGCGCGGCAGCTCTTTCGGGTACCGGAACCTCGTGGTGGACATGCGTTCCATCCCGAAGATGCGCGCGCTGGGCGCACCCGTCGTGATGGATGCCGGCCATGCCGTTCGCAAAGTACGGCGTCCCTTCGGCCGACGCCGCGGGCGGCGAGCCCGGGTGCTGATCGAGACCTTGGCGCCGAGCCGGCGTCGCTGCGGGCGCGGACGCGGTGTTCCTCGAGACGCATCCCGAGCCTGAGACCTGCGTCTGCGACGCGAGCAGCATGCTCCGCCTCGATCGCCTCGAAGGCATTCTCCGGCGCGGCTCCGCTCGATCCACGAGCTGCTTTCGCGAAGGCGGAGACGCCGGCGGGGAGAGCACGGTGAAGTCCGCCACATCGTCGCTGCCCGGCTCCGACGTCCTCGTGTCGTGGGGTCGCGAGGTCGTCGCGCGCGAGGCGAAGCGCTGCGCTCGCTCGCCGCCTCGCTCGACGAGTCCTTCGCGGCCACGGTGCGCGAGTTGGCGGAGACCGTGAGCGGGGCGGACGGATTCTCCTCTCGGGCATGGGCGAGTCCGGTCTCGCCGCTCGCAAAGGTCGCGGCGACGCTCCGCCTCGAGCCGGCGCTGCCGCGCGGCTTTCCTGCATCCGAGTGAAGCGTCGCACGGCGATCTCGGGCTCGTCACCAAGGGCGACGTGCTCGTCGCGGTGTCGCGCAGCGTAGCGACGCTCGCAAGCGCTTCGGCAACGTGGTCTCCGCGGCGCAGCGCCTCGGCGGTCCGCGTGATCGCGTGGACCGGGCGCCGGACTCGGCGCTGGCCTCGAGCCGCCGATGTCGTCGTGGCGGTTCGGGTGGGGCCCGAGGCGGATCCGGACGACATCATCCCGTCGGCATCCACAGCCGCCGCAATCGCTCTCCGGCGATGCGGTGGCGATCGCGTTGTTCCGGGCCCGCGGTCATCACTCCGGAGGACTTTGCGCGGTTGCATCCCGGCGGAACGCTGGGACGGCGCCTCACGCTGCGCGCGCGCGACCTCATGCGCGGCGGCGATGCGCTGCCGCTGGTCCGCGGCGACCGATCGCCCCTGGACGTGCTGCAGGTCATCTCGGACAAGCGGCTGGGCCTGGCCATCGTGGAGGACGAAGCGGGTCGGCTCGCGGGCGTGCTGACGGACGGCGACGCGCCGCGCGCTGCTGCGCGATCCCGGCAACCTGCATCGCCCCGTGGGCGAGCACACGACGCGCGATCCCCGCACGATCGGCCCGGACGAGCTCGTGCGCGCGCTGCGATCGACATCAGCTGGAGCGGCCGGAGCGCCGCATCAGGCTCTCGTCGTGGCCGACGCGGAGCCGTCCGGTCGGCATCCTCCATCTGCACGACTAGCTTGCAGACCGGCCTTGCGCTGACGAGACGCGCGGCGCCGCTTCGTCGGCCCCGCCGACGACGACGTCGGAAGCGGTCCCTCCGACAACGCGATCCGGTCCTTGGCACTGGTCTTGCTTGACGCCCCCGCCCGACCTCTCTAGATTCCGGGCACAGGGAGGAGCCCCGTGAGAGGTCAGTTCCGGAAGACCAAGCGCTTCCTCTCCCATCTCGCGGTCCGGAGCCTTCAGCTCGCGGCGCGCGCGCTCCCGCGCCATGTGTGGCGACGGAGGTGCTCGCGCGCGTCGGCGACGTCGTTCGCCTGGTGGATCGGCCCTGCGGTGAAGCGCTCGCTCGCCCACCCCGAGATCGCGTACGGCGAGGCGCTGTCGCCGGCCGCGCGCGTTCGGACCGTCGCGAGATGTTCCGTGCCACCGGGGCGAAACCTGGTCGACGTCTTGCGGCCGTTCCCGGCGTCGCGCAGAACAGGTGGACCGTCTCGTGCGCTTCGAGGGGCTCGAGCACCTGAGGGCGCGCTGCGGACCGGACGCGGAGTCGTCGCGCTCTCGGCTCACCTCGAAACTGGGAAGTGCTCGGCGCAGCGCTCGCGTCGCGCGGGTATCCCATCCACGTCGTGGCGGAGAAGATCTTCGATGCCCGCTCGGGACCGTATATTGAACGCGTGGCGCGCTCGCGCCGGCGTGATCGTCCACCGGCGCGACCGGGGGCTGCGCGACGTCTTGGCCGCGCTCCGGGTCGGGCACGTCGTGGGTGTGCTCGTGGATCAGGACATGCCCGGTTCGGGCGGTGTTCGTGGATTTCTTCGGCCGTCCTGCTCGCGCACGCCGAGGGCTCTCTTCGTCCTGGCTCGACGCAAAGGGGGCCGCCCTCGTGCCGATGTGGACCCACCGGGACGGCGACGGCCGGCATGTCGTGACCATCCGGCCCGCCCTGCGACCCACGCTGCACGAGGATCCCGAGGTCGCGCTGGCCGCCGACGTTCGCGCGTGGCACCGCCTGCTCGAGGGCGCGATCTCGGCGCATCCGGAGCAGTGGGTGTGGCATCACCGGCGCTGGAAGTCGGCTCCGTTGGCCGAGCCGATGGAGTTCTCGCGAAGACTGGCGGATGCGCCGCCCCGACGGGCTACATGGGAGGTCGCGCGGACCGGATGAAGAGAGAGCTTTCTGCTGCTCGCGCTCGGGGCCCTGCTGTCGGCCCTCGGTGGGGGATGCGCGCTCGCGGATGATGATTCCCGCGCCCAGGGAGCTTCCACGCCGCCCCCAGCGAGGGGATGCGCGGGATCTCGCTCCGCAACTTCCGCGTGGGGACATCCGTTGGGTCCTTCAGGCGGACACGGCGTCCGTCTTCCGGGATCGCAAACGTGTGGAGGCGCAGTGGGTCACGATCGACTTCTTCGACGGCGAGCGCCGCGTCTCGAAGCGTGACCTCAGATCGGGCGGTGCTGCTGCAGAGCACCGACGACCTGAGGCGCGGGGCCACGTGGTCGTGGTGAGCGACGACGGGGCGACGCTGAAGACCGAGGTCCTCTTCTGGGATCACGAGCGAGCGCGCATCCACACGGACGAACCGGTGGAGATCACGCGGGGACGATGTGCTGACGGGCATCGGGCTCGAAGCGGACCCCGGGTCTGGATCGCGTCGATCTGAAACGCAACGTGAAGGGCAGCGTGCGCTCCAATCCGGAGACCCTGTTGCCCGCGGACCGTACCGGGATGACGACGGCGAGGCGACCGCGGTGCTCGAAGGCCTGCGACGACGCGGACTCGTGAAGAGCTACCGTCGCCGACCGCGTCGTCGACGAGGTCGACGTGGGAGGTGCGTCGCGGGGAGGTCGTGGGCCTGCTCGGGCCGAACGGCGCGGGCAAGACGACGACTTTCTACATGATGACGGGTCTCGATGCGGCCGGATCGCGGGCTGGTGTCGATCGACGGCGAGCGAAGTGACGGATCAGCCCATGTGCCGGCACGCCGCGCAAGGGCGTGGGCTACTTGCCGCAGGAGACGTCGATCTTCCGCGGACTCACCGTGCGCGACAACCTGCGAGCCATCCTGGAGACGACCAGGCTGGCGCGGGGCGCTCAGAAGGGAGCGGCTGGAGGGTCTGCTCGCCGAGCTGAGGCTCGGAAGGCGTGGCGGCCCAGAAAGCGCACACTCTCCGGCGGCGAGCGGCGTCGCGTGGAGATCGCGCGTGCCCTCGCGAGCTCGCCCGCGTTCCTGCTGCTCGGACGAGCCGTTCACGGGCATCGATCCGATCGCGGTCGGCGACATCCAGGAGATCATCGCGGGTCTCGCACGGCGTGGACTCGGCGTGCTCATCACGGACCACAACGTGCGCGAGACTTTGCACATCACGAACCGCGCGTACATTCTGTTCAAGGGACGCGTGCTCATCTCGGGCACCGCACAGGAATTGGCGGAGAATCCGAAGCTCGCGCGATCTACTGGGCGACCGCTTCCGGTTGTAGAGGGACCATGGAGTTCGGCCTCAGGCTCTCACAGAAGCAAACGCTGAAGCTCGTGATGGTACGCCTCGGCTGCAGCAGGCCTGAAGCTGCTGCAGATGCCGGCGCTCGGAGCTCTCCCAGCACATCGAGCCAGGAGCTTCTGACGAACCCGTTGCTGGAGGTGGACGAGGAGGCGCCGGAGGCCTCACGCGAGCCGGAGGAAGTACCCGCGGCGGACGTGAAGCCGAAGGAGGAAGTGGAGCTCGCGGCGCCCACGGAGACCGTGGACTGGAGCGAAGTACTTCGACGACGGCTTCGAGTACGCGGAGGGCGGGCGCAACGAGCGCGAGGAGACGGATTTCCACGAGAAAGTGCCGGTGGGCAGAGCCACGCTCTCGGACTCGCTCGTCCGAGCAGCTCCATCTCATGGACCTGGACGAGGAGACGCGCCGGATCGCGGAGTACCTCATCGGCTGCCTGGATGACGGCGGGTTCATGACGTCCGCGGTCTCGGAAGTGGCGGCGGAGCTGGGCGTGTCCGAAGCGGCGGTGGAAAAGGCGATGGCCCGGGTGCAGGAGCTGGAGCCGCCGGGCATCGGGGCGCGCAACCTGGCGGAGTCGTTGCTGATCCAGCTCCGTCAAGCCGGGCGCGGGGACGGGCTCGCCGGGAAAGTCGTCGCAGAGCATTTCGAAGCGTTCAAGCAACGGCAGTATCAGGAGATCGCACGCGCGCTGAAGGTCACGCCGGCGGACATTCAGGACGCCGCCCGCGAGATCGCGCAGCTCAACCCGCGACCGGTGCGCAGCTCGCGGTGGAAGACGCGCGCTACGTCGTGCCGGATTTGGTCGTGGAAAAAGGTGGAAGGGCAGTACGTCGTCTCGCTCTCGGACGGCAGTGTTCCGCGCGCTGCGCGTGAGCCGCCCAGTACCGGGAGATCCTGGAACGCAAGGTCAGCGGCAAGCCGGATGGTGCGGACGCGCCGTCGCCGCGGGCGGTCGTCGCCCAGGAGAGAGGTCCGCTTCGTCCAGGAGAAGCTCAAGTCGGCGAGCTGGCTCATCCAGACCATCGAGCAGCGCCGCCGCACCATGATCCGGGTCATGGAGGCCATCGTGGAAGCGCAAGAGCGACTTCTTCGAGCGCGGCCCGCAGGCGCTGAAGCCGCTCACGCTGCAGGACGTGGCGGAGCGGATCGGGATGCACGAGTCCACCGTCAGTCGCGTGACCACGAACAAGTACGTGCAGACCCCGCGCGGGGTCCTCCCGTTGAAGTACTTCTTCTCGAGCGGGCTGGACACCGAGTCAGGGAGAGTGTTTCCTCGAAGATGGCGATGGGGCGGATCGAGCGAGCTGATCGCCGCCGAAGACAAGCGGGAAGCCCCTCTCGGATCAGCGCATCGCCGAGTTGTTGCGAAAGGAGGGCCTGATCGTCGCCCGGAGTGACCGTGGCAAGTACCGGGAGAGGATGGAGATCCTGCCCGCCCGGTACCGCAAGGAGTTCTGATCTCCAACCGGGAACCCCGCAGGAGGAACCGATGAAGGTCGCCATCACCGCGCGTCACTTCGATCCCACGCCGGATCTGAGGGGAACACGCGGAATCCCGCGTAGCTCGTCTCGAGAAGTTCGCGGGGAATCTCCTCCATGCGCACGTCGTGCTGGAAGTGGGAAGTATCGCCAGATCGCCGAGGTATCCGTTCACGGGAGCCACGGCAATTTCGTGGCGCAGGCGGAGTCGGTACGACATGTTCGTCTCCATCGACGGGGCGTGCGACAAGGTCGAGAAGCAGATCATTCTGCCGGCGAGGCGCGGATCAAAACCCGGGACGGTGACAAGGAGGGTGCGGCCATGGGAACACCCGGATATCCAGCGAGCGCGTGAGCCCTGAGATGATGTCCGTTCGGAGGCCACCACGCGCGTCGAGGAGGGCGATGAGATCGTCGTCTTCGCGGACTCCGGACAGCGGCGCCACGCGCGTCGTATACCGGCGTCCGGACGGAACGTTGAAGCTGCTCGAAGTCACCGGCTGAGGATCAGAGCGTGCAGGAATCTCAGCCACCCAGCTCTACGAAGAGCGCCGCGCCGAGGCTCGACCTGGAAGTCATCGTCGAGGCGCCGAATGCGCGGTTGCCGATCACGGTGAGCGACGTGAACCGGCCGGGGCTCGCCCTGGCCGGTTTCACCGAAAACTTCCTGTACGAACGCATCCAGATCCTCGGCGAGACCGAGACGCTCTATCTGGACACGCTCTCGGCGGCGGAACGGCGCAGGGGTGGACCGGCTCTTCGAGCAGGACCTGCCGTGCGTCATCGTCTCCAAGGGTCTGCCCGTCGATCCGTATCTGAAGGAGCGCTGCGAGGAGCGCCAGGTTCCGCTGCTGCGCACGCGCATGTCCACCACGCCGTTCATTCACGCCAGCTCACCGCCTACCTCAACGACGTCTTCGCGCCGCGCATCACGCTGCACGGCTCACTCGTCGACGTGTACGGCGTGGGTCTGCCTTTCGCCGGCGAGCGGCATCGGGAAGAGCGAGACCGCGCTGGATCTCGTGGAGCGCGGGCACCGCCTCGTGGCGGACGACATCGTGATCGTGAGCCGCCGGCCGCCGCGTCCCTGGTGGGCAGCTCGAACGAGCTGCTCGGGCTCCGCATGGAGATCCGCGGTGTGGGCATCGTGGACATCCAGGAGATGTTCGGCGTGGCGCGCCACGCGATTGCGCAAGCGCGTGGAGGTGGAGGTGCGTCTCGTGCGCTGGGATCCCGAAGCTCCGTACGAGAGGCTCGGTCTCGAAGACCACGCACCACGTCGATTCTCGGCGTGCGCATCCCGTACGTCACGATCCCGCTCGTGCCGGGCAAGAACGTCGCGGTGCTGGCCGAGGTGGTCGCCATGAACCATCTCATCAAGTCGTCGGGCCGGAACGCCGCCGTCGCGCTGGACGCGCGCTTGAAGGAGCTCGCGAGCAGCGGAGCCCCTTACGCCGTCGGAGACACGGGGGACGCCGGAGTGACCTGGCCGGGCCGGCGTGACCCGGCGGCAACTCAAGGTCGTCAATCGGCAGGGTCTCCACATGCGGGCCGCGAACGTCGTTCGCGGACGCCGCCAGCTGTTTCACGTCGGCGATCCAGGTGAGTCGAGGCGGGTTGCGCGTGAACGGCAAGAGCATCATGGGCCTCATGATGCTCAGCACCTGCTGCGGCACCGAGATCACGTTGGAGGTCCAACGGCCCGGACGAGGAGGTCGCCCTCAGGGACCTCGCTCGCTCTCGTCGGCGACGGCTTCGGCGAGGATCGCGGGGAGGAACGGTGAGCGGCCCCGTGGACGTGCGGCGCATCGGACTCGATCCGCGGGACATGACCGGGCGAGTCGTGGGCCTTCCGCGCCAGCTCCGGGACGCGGGGCACTTGCGACGGACGGGCCGGATCTCCTCGGGGCATCGCGCCCGCGACGAATCTGGGTCGTCGGCATGGGAGGAAGCGCGATCGGAGGGACTTCCTTCGGTCGTTCGCGAAGCCCAAGGACGGGTCGCCGTCACGATCGTGCGCGGGTACGAGTTGCCCGGTGCCGCGGCCGACGACGTCTTCGGCCTCTTCGTGAGCTACTCCGGGAACACCGAGGAGACGTTGACGGCGTGGGACGAGGCGGAGCGGCGGGGTCTGCCGCGGGCCGCGATCACGAGCGGGAGCCCTGCTCGAGCGGGCGCGGGCGGCGGGTGTGCCGGTGCTCGTCATCCCCGGCGGCTCCCCGCCGCGCTCGGCCCTGGGCTGGACTTCGGTTCCCCTCTTTCGCGCGCTCTCCCGCGCGGGCCTGTTGGACGTGTCTGAGAAGGAGCTGGATGCCGCGGCGGCCGCGTGCGAGGAGAGTCGTGGCGACCTGGGGTCCCGAGGGTCCGGAAAGAGCCGCGCCTGGCCGCGTGGGCGGCGGATGCGGCTCGCGGCCTGCCCGTGATCTACGCCGCCAGAGCGCCCGCACCGCGCCACCGCGACGCGGTGGGTGGGGCAGCTGCACGAGAACGCGAAGACGCTCTCGCACGCCGCCCTGCTCCCGGAGGCAGAACCACAACGAGATCGTCGCGCGGGAGCGCCTCGGAGCGGGAGTCGTGGCGGCGGTGGTCGCGCTGCTCGACGACCCGGCCGTGCACCCCTAGGGTTCGCCGGCGACTGGACCTCCTCGCGCAGCGGGTCGCGGAGGCGGGCCGGCCCGTCACGCGGTTTGGTGCCCGCGGGACGGGACTCCTCGACCGGCTCTATTCAGCTCGCCTTGCCTCGGAGATCTCGCGAGCCTGCACGTGGCCGCCGCCGCCGGCGTGGATCCCACGCCGGTCGAGGGCATCGACCGCCTCAGCGCGCGATCTCGCCTGACCGAACAGGCGGGCGGCCGGGACGCTGGTCGAAGCTGCTGAATCCCCTGGTCTCGCGTACCGAGTGCGCGGTACTTTCTCGACCGGCTCGCGCTGCGAGCTGACGGAGGAGCGATCGATGAGCAGCCGGTACCTTTTCACGTCGGAATCGGTCACCGAAGGACATCCCGACAAAGTCGCCGACCAGATCTCCGACGGCGTCCTCGACGCACTGATCGCCCAGGATCCGATGAGCCGGGTGGCGTGCGAGACCCTGGTGACCACCGGCCTCGCGCTCGTCGCGGGGGAGATCACCACGGAAGCGTACGTTCACGTACCGGACGTCGTGCGCGATACGCTGCGTCGCATCGGCTACGACAACGCCTCGTACGGAATCGATTGGGAGACCTGCTCGGTGGTCACGTCCATCGACCGTCAGAGCCCCGACATCGCGCAGGGCGTGGACACCGGCGGCGCCGGCGACCAGGGCATGATGTTCGGATACGCCACCGACGAGTCGCCCGACCTCATGCCCTTGCCGATCTCGATCGCGCACAAGATTTGCCGGCGCCTGGCGGAGGCGCGCAAGGCAAAGGAGCTGGACTTCCTGCGGCCCGACGGCAAGTCGCAGGTGACCATCGAGTACGAAGGGACCGCCCGGTCCGCGTGGACACGGTCGTCGTGTCCACTCAGCACCACAGAGCGTCTCGCACGACCGCCTCCGCGAGGCGGTGATCGAGACGATCATCAAACCCGTGCTGCCGCCGGCGCTGGTCGATCCGAAGCGCAAGATCACCTACCACGTGAATCCCACGGGCCGCTTCGTGATCGGCGGCCCGCGCGCGGCGACACGGGGCTCACCGGCCGCAAGATTATCGTGGACACGTACGGCGGCGCGGCCCGTCACGGCGGTGGCGCGTTCTCCGGCAAGGACCCCACGAAGGTCGACCGCTCCGCGTCTTACGCGGCGCGGCACGTCGCGAAGAACGTCGTGGCGGCGGGACTCGCGCGACGCTGCGAGATCCAGGTCGCGTACGCGATCGGCGTAGCCGAGCCGGTCTCGCTGCACGTCGACCACGTTCGGCACGTCCATCATGCCCGATCCGGAGATCGCCGCGATGGTCCGCGCCGCGTTCGACCTCACCCCGCGCGGCATCATCAAGGCGCTTCGATCTACGGCGCCCCTTCTACTCGCAGACTGCGGCGTACGGTCACTTCGGTCGCGAGCAGGACGGTTTCCCGTGGGAGCAAAGGGATCGCGTGGACGCGCTGCGCGCCGCGGTGGCGTAGAGGGCTGCCCGGAGCGCGGAGACCTTATTTCCTGGTCTTCCAGAACGCGAGCGATCCCGCGACCATGAACACGATGTTCGGGAGCCACGCCGCCGCCCAGGCGGGGAGGGTTCCGTTCAGGCCGAAGGTCTGCGCGACGCGAAGCAGGATGTAGTAGCCGAAGCCGAGCAGCAGCGCGAGGCCGAAGCCCAGGGCGTGGCCGCCGCGTCGGATCGCTCCCGCCAGCGGCGCGCCCAGCAGAATCACCACGAAGCTCGCGAACGGAAACGACCAGCGCGAGTGCTCGTCCACGATGAAGCGGGTCACGTCGCCGCCGCTGGACGCGATGCGGTGCGCCTGATCGCGCAGCTCACCGAGCGTCATCTCCTCCGGCTCGCCCACGACTTCCAGGAGATCGCGCGGCGTCTCGCGGATCTCGTCGAACACGCGCTCGCGGAACGCCTCCACCTGCGGCGGCCCGTCTTCGCGGAAGCGCCGGAGGTAGCCGTCGTGGAAGACCCAGTGTCCGTCGCGCCAGACGGCGGTCTTCGCGTCGATGCGGTGCGCGAGCGTCCCGCCCGCGAATTGCTGCACCACGACGTCCTCCATCCGGCCCTTCGCGCCGTCGTAACGCCGGATCAGGAAGATGCGCCCCCGGCACCCAGGTAGTTGAGGTCGCGACGCATCGAACCGTGCAGGCGGGGCCGCTCCTTGATCTCGTGATCCCACACCTCGTCGGCCAGCTGCGTCCCGCGCGGGGCCAGCTCCGTGCTGAGACGAGCCCCACCGTGGTGAGCGCGAATCCTGCCACCAAGAGGGGCGCGAGCACGCGATAGAGGCTCACACCCGCGGCGGTCATCGCCACGAGCTCGTTCCTCCGCGCCATGCCGCCGAGCGAGAAGAGCACGCCCAAGAGCGTCGCGATCGGAAGAATCACCGAGACGAGAAACGGCAGCGTCGCCAGGTAGTACTGCAAGACCAGCAGCATGTGGACGTGATGATCGAGGAACGTGTCGAGGCGCTCGGAACACGTCGACGATGATGGTCACCGCCAGAATGCGCCGAGCGCGCCGCCGACCGCGAGCAGGAAGGACCGCAGCAGGTAGCGGTCGAGGATGTTCACGGGCGCGTCCGACTGGAAGCGGATTCGGCCGTCGCGTCGGAGCACGAGGAAGATCCCGGCCGCGCCCAGCACCACGTCGATGGCCCACATGCCCACCGCGGGCGGAACGTAGCCGCGATCCCCGAGCTTCTCGCCTCCGAGCGGAGGCCATGTAGTAGGCGAGGAAGAAGAGGAAGGCGAGGCCCCCGCCGACTCCGAGGCTCCCCGGCGGACCCGCGCGCCCAACGGCGCGCCAGAGCAGCGAACACGAAGCAGGCCGTCGGGAACGCCCACTTCTTGTGGATCTCGACCTCGTAGCGGTTCACGTCGAGGGCCTGCCGCTCCATGTGGTGCTCCCCGCTGCGGATCTTCCGCAGCAGCACGCGCGCCCGCGAGCTGAAGTCCGCAGGGCGCAGCTCGGCGCCGGGAGCGGCGGAGGCTCGGACCGCCGTGCGGGAGGTGGACGGCCGCCTCCGCCACGTCGTGCGCGAGGAATCGGCCACCGCGGCGCTCTCCCCGCGGATCTCCCGCACCAGCGCCCGCATGCGCCCGGTGGGCAGCTCCCGGTCGCCCCGGGACGATGCCTCACGTCGCGTCAGCCGGGTGCCGAGGTTGTCGAAGACCAGGTTGTGGACGGCGAAATGAAGCAGGAAATAGCTGTCCGGCTCGTCGGGGTCGACCTCGTGCATCTCGCCGTCGTGCAGGCGAATCACGAGGCGGTCGCCGTGCATTTTCCCAGAAGGAGCTCGCCCCCAGGGCGCGTGGATCGTCCGCACGGGCTCCTCGGGGTCGAGCGCGTAGGCCGTCACGTCGCGGACGACGTTGCGATCGTGATCGACCTTCTGCACGAGGAGCATGTATCCCTCGAAGTCGTCCATGAAGACGCCCTCTCGGATCGCGATCGTCGGGCGCATCTTGTGGATGTCGGCGGTGAGGGTCTTCAAGCGGTGGTTCGCCTCCGGCAGAACGACGTCGTTGTAGATCACGAGTCCCACGCCGTGAGGACCGTGGCGGCGACGAGCACCGGCGCGAAGTCCGCAGAAACGAAACGCCGCACGCGTGGATCGCGTCGAGCTCGGCGTCCTGGGAGGCGCCCGAAGGCCACTACGACGGCCACCAGGACCGACATGGGAAACGTCAGGGCGAAGATCCAGCCCAAGGACAGCGCGAAGATCTCGAGCATCGTCCAGATCTCGAGGTGGCGCGAGGCGAACAGTCCCAGGAAGTCGACGAGGACGCGCATCACGAAGAGGAACGTGATCGTCGCGGCCGAGGGCTGGGAAGGGACCGACGTGCCGACGGAGTACGTAGCGATCGAGGATCCTCATCGCCGCCTCGCCCCCCGACCTCGCCGGCGCGCATCGTATCCGAGCCCCGCCGCAACGGACAAAGGACGCGCGCTCGGCCGCCCAGGCACCCGGGGCACGGCCGCTTGACAGTCTGTTGAAGGGGCACTTAAGTTGTTCGCACCCTTGATGTTCCGGCCCGGCCCTGCACGGCCCCTCGCGCGAGAAGAGATGGGCGACGTACCGCATAGGTCGCGTGGCCGGGTCCCGCGCGCCGAATTTTTCTGCGCGCCCCTCGCGCGTTGGCCGCGCTGTTTCTCTGCCTGGCCGCACCCGCCGCCGCCGATTACCGCAATCCTCGCGTGCTCGGAGACCGCTACTGGGAGCCTCCGTCGCTGCGGACGACGGAGTCGATGGCCAGCCTGCACCCGACGCGCCTCGACCGGACGGCTCAAGGGCCTCGAGGGCGCGTCCGCGAGGAGGGCGAGGTCGACGCGGACCGCGGGCTGGTCTACCATCCGCCAGCGCGTCGGCGACGCGTGGATCGAGCCGGAGTGGATCGCGGACTTCGGCACCGCCGCGCGTGCCCAAGGAGATGCGGCCGAGCGCAAGGCGTGGAAGGACGCCGCCAGGAAGAAGGTCCAGGAGCAGACCGGCAAGGAAGGCGACGTCGTCTCGATCGAGCTGCCCGTCGCCTTCCCGGAATCGGTGTCGCGCGCGTGATCGGTCAGGGAGCGCGGTTGAATCTCACCGGATCGGAGCGCAATCACGTTCTCCGGCACGACCACCGGTCCTCAAGGGCGAGTCCCACGTTCGAGTCCGGCAATCCGTCGCTCCTTCCCGGCCTTGGACATCAGCTGCAGCTGCGCCTCAACCTCGACGGGATGATCGGCGAGAAGATCCACGTCCTGGTGAATCACGACAGCGCGAGGCAGTAGCACGGCGCTCTCGAACAAGATCCAGTTGCGCTACGACGGCGACCCGGACGAGGTGATCCAGAAGATCGAGATGGGTAACACGGAGCTCTCGCTGCCGGGCTCGGAGTTCGTGAGCCTCGGAAGTCTCAGCAAGGGCTCTTCGGCGCCAAGGTGGTCGCGAAGGTGGGGGCGCTGGACCTTGGCGCGATCGCCTCGGAAGCAGGAGGGCCGCGACCGCGTCCCAGACCTCCGTCGGCCAGGGCGCGGCGCGACTCGCTCACGATCAAGGACTGGGAGTACGTGAAGCGCACGTTCTACTGGATCGCCCATCCCTTGCAGCTCGCGGCGAATCCGACGGCGGACGGGGCCGGCATCCTGCCGATCGTGAGAATCAACCTCTACCTGGACGACAAGGACCCCCGCAACGACATCGGCAGCGGAGCACGACTGGGCTTCGCGTTGCGTGAACCCCGATTCGGGCACCAGTCTCGGACAGCGGTCGGCGTCGTGCGCGGCAGCTTCTCACAGCTGACGGAGAACGTGGACTACCGCTTCGATCTGAAAACGGGTGTGCTCACCATGGAGCACCCCGTGGAGCGCGACCATGTTCTCGGCGTGATCTACCTGCGCGACGACGGTCACTTCATCGGCAGCGACGCAGAACCCGGACACGCTCAGGATGCAGCTTCTGGCGCCTCCCGAGCGCGAGCTCTACAGACGACACGAAGGTTTCACGCCGCTGCAGGTCCTGGAACAGAAGAACGTCTATTCGATCGGCGCGCGCAACATCAATCGCGACAGCTTCCAGATGGTGGTCCGGCACAAAGCGCCCGGCCGCCGGCCAGCGCGACGAGGAATTCAATCGGACGCTGCGGATCCGTCGAAAGTCTGAATACGTGAGAGTGCTCGGTCTCGACTACAAGGGCACTCCGGCGGCGATCCCGACCTCCAGGTCGAGCCGGAGTTCGTGGACACGGAAGAGCGGACCATCACGTTCCCGAACCTGACGCCGTTCGCCCCGGACTCCTCCATCTACAACGGCACGGCCATCAACGTAGATCGTGGATCCGAGCGCTGGTGCCGACGGGCCGTAGCACGGATCAGTGCCGCTGCAGGACGCCACAACGACGGGCTCTACCGCCTGGAGCCCGACGACATGATCAACCGCGAGAAGTACCTCATCGAGGTGCGCTTCACCACGCCCACGCCTTCCTACCAACCTGAACCGCTTCAACGTTCTGGAGGGGTCGGAGACCGTTCGCCTGAACGGGCGAACGCCTCTCGCGCGGCGTCGACTACGACATCGACTACGAGCTCGGCGCCGTCACGTTCCAGCACCGACGAGGCGAACCGCGCGGACGCGCAGATCGAGGTCGACTTCGAGTACGTGCCGCTCTTCCGGGCAGGCGAAGAATCGCTGGCCGGCGTCGCCGGCGACCTACAACTTCAGTGAGCGGACGAAGCTCAGCTCCACTTGGCTGTACTTTCGGGCGCTCCAGCCCCGAGCAGCGTCCGAAGCTCGGCCAGGAGCCGTCGCGCATCCTGGTGGGCAACCTGTACGGGCAGTGGGCCGCGAACCGCCTCTGCTCACGAGCCTGGTGAACGCCCTCCCGCTGGTGAGCACCGAGGACGAGTCCGAGCTGCAGGTGCAAGAAGCGAGCTGGCGATCTCGTTGCCGAACCCAGGAACACGCAGAACGAGATCTACGCATCGACGACATGGAAGGCGTGGAGGACAGCCGCGGCATTCGCGCTCACGGCGCCCTCTGGGTGCCCGCCTCCGATGCCGGCCGGGCCGGCCGCCACCGCCCTGCATCCCGGATCTGAACAAGGCGACGACCCAGACCCGTCCGCTCCCGTTCAACTGGTACAACCCCGAGAACGCGGTCCGCCGGCAGGACGTCTTCATCGAGCTCTCCGACGAGCGCGAGGGTCAGACTTCCTGCAGGTGCTCGAGCTGCGCCCGCGCCTCGCCGCGAGCCCGGACTCGACGGGCTGGTTCGGTGTGATGCGCAACCTCTCGGCGGTGGGGGAGGACTTCTCGGAGAAGAAGTCCTCGAGATCTGGGTCAACGACTTCGGGCAGCAGCAAGGGCACATGATCTTCGACATGGGGGAGATCAACGAGGACTTCGACGTGGAGTCCAACAACAACCCGGACCTCCCTCCGAAAGGCCGCGGGAATTTGGACACGGAGGACTCAACGTCCACGACGGGGAGCTGACCGTCAGCAGGAGGACTTCGGTCTCGACAACGTGCGCGGGACGGACGGCGCGAACGTGCCGCTCGGACGACGGCGATGACGACTTCCACTTCGATCGGCGCGCAGCCGGACTCGGTAGTGTGCGAGTCCATCAACAACTACGATGGCCAACAGCCTCCTCGACACTGGAGGACCTGGACGGAGACGCGCTGCTCGATGTGGACGACGTGTACTCGTCCCACGTGGTGGACCTCTCCGAGACGGTGGTGGACGAGGAGGGCTTCCTCGCGCAGAACAACTACGACCCGACGGTGCAGGCCGAACAACCACTGGCGGCTCTTCCGGATCCCGCTCTGATCAAGGCGAGCCGGTGGGCGGCGACAGCCGCGCCTGCGCACGGTGAAGTACGTGCGCATCTGGTTCGACGGGATCTCGGGTGCGCGAGGGAGCCGAAGATCCAGATCGCGCAGATCACGATCAAGGGCGCGTCGTGGCTCGAAGAAAGACAGACGGTGAAATGCCACCGGCTCGCCGCTCCCCGCCCGCCGACGCGGTGGGCACGTTCGTGGTGAACACCGCGGACAACAAGGAGAACACCTACTACTTTGCGCCTTTCGATCCCGGCGAGGACCAGAACAACCAGCAGAAGCGCGAGCAGTCCCTGGTCATCGAGTACGACGGCATTCCTCGGCGGGAGACATCACGCGTCCGACCGAGCTGGGGCGTCAGGGCACCGCGTTTCGCGAGATCGTGGACTCCGGCGGCGGCAAGAACCAGGACTTCACGCAGTACGAAGAGCATGAGCCTCTACTTCCGCGACGGTGTCTTCGACAAGAGTGGCGCGCCGCGCGACCGATACAGTGGCGACCTCGCGTCCGCCGACGGCAGCACCGGCACGCTCTTCTTCCGCTTCGGTCCGGACACGACGAACTTCCTACGAGTTCTCCACCTCGAACCTTCCGGGTCAGGGCACCGGCTCCGGCTGGCGCGAGGTCTTCATCGACCTGCTCGGTCTCACGGAAATGAAGCTCGATCCGCCGGTGCGGAAGGTCATGGTGGAAGGCGTTGAGGTGGACTATCGCTTCAAGGTCGTGGACGGGGACACGCTTGCCGTTTACGGGGCGCCGTCGCTCTCCGCGCGTGCGCCGCCTCACGCTCGGCGTCAAAGGCGACGACCCCTTGCGCTCGGAGATCGTCAGGGAGATCTGGGTGGACGAGATCCGCGCCGCGATCCGTGCTGCGCGACCCGGATGGGCGTCGCGGATCGCGGGCACGGCGCGGCTCGCGGACTTCGCGAACGTGGATGCCGGAGCGCGCAAGATAAGCTCGAGTTCCGCCGCATCGAGGGGTGACCGCTTCGGGGTGAACGAGACGTCGTGGAACGTGCGCGGCGACGCGAAGCTGAACAAGTTCTTCGACGGTCGCGGACTCTCGCTGCCGGTCACGGCGGAGTACGCGAACTCCGTCTCGACGCGCGCGCCTGGCGCCGAACTCCGACGTGGTCCTCCTGGCGCCGGAGGACAAGGTCGCGCTCGGCGACGACGGCCACGCGGCGGGCGTGGTCGTCGCGCTTCTCGAAGATCGACCATCCTGCAGCGGTTGGCTGCGCTACTCGATCGACAACGTCACTCGTCCTGGTCAGTTCTGCGCAACAACAACCGCAGTCCGTTCGTGATCCAGGAAAACAACGTGACGTCGGCGCAGGCCAGCTACAACCTCAACCCCGGCCAGGGCAGTCCAGTCCGCCTCCTGAGGCGCTTCGCTCTCGTACTCCCCCACGGTCCCGGATGGCAGCGAACGGTTTCTGCTGAACAGTGGTCGACTCCGGTGACCTGCGCACGGACTCGACGGGTGTGGTCTTCGAGGAAAGCGCGCTCCGGTTCGCGTCCGCCTGCTGGAAGGACCGTTCGGCTTCTCGATCCGCCGCGCCGAACACGCTCGACACCACGGTTCCGCCGACAAGCGGCGGGACTCTGGATCTGCGCGAGGACGAGCCGCTGGTGGACAGCATCAAGCAGGGCGCGGCCGCGGAGCTGTCGCGCGACCACGGACCGCGCGCGTCGTGGCGGCCGTCGCCTCAGGAACTGGCTCTCGCCCCGTGGCCAGCTACGAGACGACCTCCATTCTGGAGGACCAGGAGTCCTTCCGCGCAATCCGCCTGATCTCGCGGACTCGTCGGATTCGCTCGGCGGAGCCGGATCTCGCGCATATTCTGCGTCGCGAACTCGGCGAAAAAACCGCCGACTTTTTCTGCCACGTTGAACTTCCGCTCGCTGCTCGGTCGCGCGAGGGCGGGCCGCGGAGGACCGCAGGCTCCGCGGGGCGGGGACCAGACGCTCGGCCACCCAACGACCGCGGCACGCCGGAGGGCGACGCAGGAGTCGCCGCCGCGCCCGGAAGGCGAACTGCCGCCGCCGACGGACGCCGGGCGTGGGGATCGGAGGCGGAAGCGGACTCGCTGGCCGCTCACCGACCGCCGCGGGCGCCGGCTCGCCGGCTGCTGGCGGCCGGCTCCTGGGAATGCCTCGGCGACATCCGCGCCTCCTACAGCGATCACCGCTCGTCGCGCTACAGCCGAGCGAGCACGACCGGCCGAGCCTCTGGGCTATCAGCTCGGCTTCGAGCCCGTTCGGATCTGGGGCCTGATCGTGCCCGTCACCGGGACGGGATCGAACCTGATCGAGGACAAACAATTCGGACCAGGCCTGGGCGTCGAAGATCGACACGTCGCTGCAACCCACCTCCGGTCTGGTGCTGGATGGGGCGTGGACCCGCGCCGTCGCTCGCTCGGCCGGGTCCGGCTCGCCCACGAAGAAGTACATGACCTGACCTTCCCGGACCTCTCGATCTCCATCGACGGGTTGGAGAATCGTCGGCTGCTTTCGAAATGGGTGAAGAGCTCGGCGGTCAACTCGTCGTATCGCAAGCAGACGCACGCGCGACGGACGCCTCCGGTGCCGGGAACGCCGCAGCTGCGCGGGGAGAACTGGTTCGGATCAAGAGTCCATTCGCAAGGAGTTCGCGCCGTTCTTCTCGTGGAACGCGCCGTGGAAGTCGGGCGTGAACACGACGTTCTCCCGCAACCGCTCGACCGAGCAGCCGGGAGTTCCAGAGCGGGGGCGTGACCTCGCGCAGCAGCGGGGACGAACGCGACGAAGCTGCAATACGTAACTGAACCGAAGTGCACA
>ERZ1370068.617-contig-10563_pt1 | contig 62981 bp, 78 predicted proteins | sample MGYA00561227_ERZ1370068 | MGnify/ENA primary metagenome ERZ1370068 (study PRJEB38410, sample SAMEA6850437) | metagenome | study: Metagenomic assessment of the ecological functions of the soil: analysis of the soil microbiota associated with the...
CCAGTTACGTATTGCTGACGTCGGTCAGCGCGAGACGGCCGAGGGTCGGCGCCCAGTAGGCGGACGACTGGCAGTAGCCGTGGACGCAGAGGACGGCCGGCTCCGGTCCCGCTCGCCTCGAGGCAGTGCATCGTCGGGCGATCAGGCCGGGGAGGAGCGCGACGCTCCTCCCGGATCCGCTCGTCTTGTCCCAATGGTCCCGATGATCAGATGACGCGGCCGGTATCATCACGCGGCCGTCAGCCCCACTGCTTCCTCAGATCGACGGCCTTCTTGGCCGAGGCGGTCAGCGCGTCGTGCGGGCTGACCTTCTTCAGGAGCGCGTTCTGGATCTGCTGCTGGGTGAAGCGGTCCCACTCGTTGTACCAGGGCGCCCTGACGTTGGTCCGGGCGCGCGCGGTCCCGTACTGCTGGCTCCGCACGTCCAGGTCCCAGCCGGCCTCCTTGTGCACCTTGATCATGTCGGCGTCCTTGTCCAGCGACATGAAGGCGTAGCCCACACCGTACTTGTGTGTACCAGTCCTTGGCGGTGTAGTAGACGCCGGTCTTGTCCTTGCCGCCCATGTAGGCGATGAGCTGCCAGGCGGCGTCCTTCACCTTGGTCTTGGCGTCGATGCAGTAGAGGCGGGTCCAGCCCATCGGCCCCTTGCCGGTGTCGGTGAGCCCGGGAAGCGGGTCGGGCTGATGTCGCCGGCCCGCTTGCTGAGCTTCGGGTTGTTGGCGCGGGGCAGCACGTTGCCGACGTTCGACGTGAAGAAGCCCTGGCCGTTGACGAAGGCGTCGCGCGCCTGCGTCTCGTCGAGCTCGAGCCCTTCGGATCGAGGATCTTCCAGTCGTGCATCGCCTGGACCATCCACTCGAGCACGCCGAGCGCCGGTCTTGTCCTTGTCCGGGGAAGACGGGGTTCAGCTCCTCGTCGAAGAGGTTGCCGCCCGAGGCGAAGACCATCGACCAGAACTCGTCGAGCCCGTCCACGTTGGTCTTGAAGCCCTTGAGGATCGGGTACTCGACCTTCTCGCTCTTCTTCACGGCGAGGGCGGCCTGCTTGAGCGCCTCGAGGGTGGTCGGCGGCTTGTCGACCCCGGCCTTCTGCGCGGCCTTCCTGTCGTACATGTAGACGTAGATGTCGCCGTAATACGGCGTGCCGTACTGCTTGCCCTTGTACTTGAGCGCCTCCAGGTTGAACGGGAAGATGTCCTTGTCGAGCTCGGCGAGCCCCGGCAGGCCGTCGATCGGCTGCATCCAGCCCGCCTCCACCCAGGCGCCGAGGTTGATGTCCCGCACGTAGTAGCAGTCCGGCTGCGTCCCGGCGTTGAAGAGCGCGACCATCTTCTCGTTGTAGAGCTGGAGGTCGAGCGGCGTGTACTCGACCTTGATGTCCGGGTACTGCTCCATGAACCGCTTGGCGTTGGCCTCGACGACCTGCGGCTCGAAGGCCCAGCCGGCGAAGCGGACGACGGTGGGCGCGGCCGCGGCCGGGCGCGGCGCCCGGAGCGCCGTCAGGCCGAGGCCGGCGGCGGTGCTGGCGAGGAAGCGTCGGCGCGAGAGCGTCATGATGTCCTTGTCCTTTCCGGCGCGGTCAGCCCTTGACCGCGCCCGACACTGAGCCCCTGGACGATCAGCCGCTGGAACAGGAACGCGAGCACGAGCGGCGGGACGACGGCCAGCACCCCGCCGGCGGCCATCAGCGTGCGCTCGGTGGTCACGTCCGTGGCGAACCCGGCCACGACGACCGGCGCCGTCTTGGCGGCCATGCTGGACGTGAGGATCACCGCGAACAGGTAGTCGTTCCAGGCCGTCATGAACGCGAACATCGCGGCGGCGACGAGCCCCGGCGCCGCCGCCGGCAGCAGCACCCGTCCCATCATCCGCCAGAAGCCGCAGCCGTCCACGAGGGCGGCCTCCTCGAGCTCCCTGGGGATGCCCTGGAAGTAGCTCTTGAGGAGCCAGATCGTGAACGGCAGCGTGAAGGTGAGGTACGTGACGACGAGCGCCAGCCGGGTGTCGAGGAGGCCGGTCCGCTGGATGACCAGGTAGAGCGGCACGATCAGGGCGATCCCGGGCACCATCCGCGAGCCGAGATAGAGGAAGAGCACGCTCGTCCGGCCGGGAAGCGCAGGCGGGCGAAGCTGTAGCCGGCCAGGATCCCGAGCGCGAGGTTCAGGACCGCGGTGCCGGTGGCGGCGACGAGCGAGTTCCAGATGCCGGGCATCGTGTTCTCGGCCGCGCGGCTGCCGACGATCGACCGCGTCCCGCTCGGGGCGACGAAGGTCGCGTAGTTGTCGAGGGTGGGCCGCGCCGGGAGCAGGCGCAGCGGGACCGACATGGCGTCGCCCTCGTGCATGAAGCTCGTGAGGACGAGCCAGGAGAACGGCGCCAGGAAGAAGATCCGCCACCAGCGCCCCGGCCAGTGCGAGGAGCCCGGTCCGTCGCCGCCGCCGTCCGGCCGCGGCTGCATCATGCCTCGAACTCTCCCCGCCGGTAGAGCAGGCGGAAGTAGACGAGCGCCGAGTCCCAGCGTGATGAGGCTGATCGTATACGCATAGGCGTTGCCCAGGCCGAAGTCAAGGCTGTCGAAGCGTCGTCACGTACGTCTGCCAGACCAGCGTGGTCGTGGAGGTGCCCGGTCCGCCGGCCGTCAGCACGTAGATGACGTCGAAGACCCGGATCGCCAGCATGGTCTGGAGCACGAGGACCACCATCAGCGGCTGGGCGAGCCACGGCATGGTCACGTGACGGAAGAGCTGCCAGGCGCTCGAGCCGTCGACGCGGCCGGCGTCGTAGAGCTCGGCGGGGATCGTCTGGAGCGCCGCCAGGAGCAGGATCACGCCGAGCGGGACCGCGTTCCAGACGTGCGCCGCGACCAGGGCCAGGAGCGCGTCGGTCGGGTTCGAGAGCCAGCCCCGGTAGGTCGGGATGACCCGGAGCGCGACCAGGAGGCCGTTCAGCGCGCCGACCTTGGCGTCGTAGATCCACTGCCACATGAGGCCGTTCACGACCGGCGGGATCGCCCAGGGCACGAGGACCATGCGTCTCGCACGAACCCCCGGCCCGGGAACGGCCTCGTTGAGCAGGAGCGCGATCAGGATGGCGAGCGCGACCACCAGGATCGACGCCCAGCGCGGTGAAGACGAGCGTGACCTGGAGCGCCGCCCAGAACTCGTCGGACCCGAAGATCTCGACGTAGTTGCCGCACGCCGACGAAGCGGAAGAGGTTCGGGCGCTTCAGGTTGTAGCGGTGGAGGCTCAGCCAGAGCGAGTAGGCGATCGGATAGCCGACGAGCCCCACGATGGCGAGGAGCGCCGGGGCGTTCAGCAGGAACGCGAACGACGGCTCGGACAGCCGGCGGCGGCTCATGGGAACCCGGGTCTCGTCACCCCGACGACTCGGTCCCGATGGCTCGTCGGGGAATCCGGCGAGCAGACGCTGCTGTCCGAAGATGCCGGTCACTCCGGTAATCCCGGGCTCCTGATCATCGGGCCTGGGGGCGCTGCTACCACCGTGCTATCAATCTCCTGCGCACGGGCTCGAGCTCACCCGAACGAGATCCGTGCCTTCTTGTGCATTATCAAGAGGTTGCGTTTGGTGAGTTCTCGGGAGCCGGGTCCCGGTCGATGAAGCTCTTCGGCGGGGGTGAGAGGATCGTCGCACTACCCACTCAGCGCGGCGGCAGCACGATCGTGACCGGGTTCGTGTCGGCGGCCTTGACGTTGAGCCGCCACGGCGGCGGCCCGGTCTGATCCAGTCCGAAGTAGAGCACGGCGTGGCCCTGGACCCGGTTGCCGGTGCCCACTGGCACCTCCATCCCCACGCCGGTTCCCACGCCGACGGCGCTGCCGCGTCCGTAGCTCGTCCCGCCCATGCCGATACCGAGGCCGACGCTGCTCCCGGTGCCGGGCGGCGGCGCTCTCAATGGCCTGCGGCCGCACCGCCTGCGCCGTCGGTCCTGACCAGCTGGGCGTCCTCCAGGCGGTAGCCGCCGGTGTCGACCTCGACCCGGACTCGATCGGCCAGAGATGATGTAATCGGCGGAGATCGCGCTGCCCGAGGACGGCGTCTCCGGTTTGAAGGGAAGAGTGGCGGCCGAGCATGCGCTCAGCCCCACTGCCAGCCCGAGCAATCCGCGCACAGCTCTTCATCGCGTCGCTCTCTCGCGAATCGACATGGTCTGCGGCGGCGCCACCCATGCCGTCGAAGATCCGTGGCTCGGAACCGCATCGGCGCGATCTCGCGCCACAGGTCCAACACGCCAGCGTAGGACCGCACGTCGGCCGCTGACCGTGGGCCGGAGTGGGGGACCATGCCACACCGACCCTATCGCAGCCACCGCGGTCCTGGACGCCAGCCCAGATCCGCGAACGACTGATGCCGAGGGTCCGAAAGTGGATCGTCGTCGCCGAATGGCGATGCGTGCCCGCGATCCGGTGTGAACGTTGAACTCAGCGGTTGGAGGTGAATGGGTGGGCCATCACGATCCCGCGGTTGACCCCGGCCTGCGAGCCGCGGTACATTAGCACTCGTTAGGATCGAGTGCTAATCGCTCGACGACCGCCCCTCGGTCGGTGGCCCGTACTCCTCCACCCAGCTCTCTGCACCTGAAGGAAGGAGACTCTCGCACCATGGCTACGACGACCCAAGCTGAAGACCAAGCTGCGTCCGCTCCACGACCGCGTCCTCATCAAGCGTCTCGAGGAGCAGGACGAGAAGCACGGCAGCATCATCATTCCCGACAGCGCCAAAGAGAAGCCGCAGGAGGGCAAGGTCATCGCCGTCGGGCACGGGCCGGGTGACCGAGGACGGGAAGACGCTCCCCTCGTCGTCAAGGCGGGGGACCGCATCCTGTTCGGCAAGTACTCCGGCAGCGAGGTGAAGATCGACGGCGAGGAACTCCTCATCATGAAGGAGGAGGACATCCTCGGGATCCTCGACTAACGATTCCCACGCGCCCCGACGCTGGCGAGTGAGACCGACAACCGACTGAGGACAGAGGGAGGAACGGCAGATGGCGAAGCAACTGATGTTCGACCAGGCAGCGCGCGCGGCGCTCTTGCGGGCGTGAACATCCTGGCGGAGGCCGTGAAGGCCACGCTCGGCCCCAAGGGCCGGAACGTGGTCATCGACAAGAAGTACGGCAGCCCGACCATCACCAAGGACGGCGTCACGGTGGCCAAGGAAGTCCAGCTGAAGGACCCCACGGAGAACATGGGCGCCCAGATGATCAAGGAGGTCGCCTCCAAGACCTCGGACGCGGCCGGGGACGGCACCACGACCGCGACGGTGCTCGCCCAGGCGATCTTCCGCGAGGGCCTGAAGAACGTGACGGCGGGCGCCAACCCGATGGGGCTCAAGCGCGGCATCGAGCAGGCCGTCGAGGCGGTCGTCGCCGACTTGAAGAGGATGTCCAAGGCGACCAAGGACAAGAAGGAGATCGCCCAGGTCGCGACCGTCGCCGCCAACAACGACAAGACCATCGGGAACCTGATCGCCGAGGCCATGGAGAAGGTCGGCAAGGACGGGGTCATCACCGTCGAAGAGGCCAAGGCGATGGAGACGACCCTGGAGGTCGTCGAGGGGATGCAGTTCGACCGCGGGTACCTCTCGCCCTACATGGTCACGGACCCCGAGCGGATGGAAGCCGTCCTCGAGGACGCCCTGATCCTGATCTACGAGAAGAAGCTCAGCGCGATGAAGGACATGCTCCCGCTGCTCGAGCAGGTGGCGCGGGCGGGCAAGCCGCTTCCTCATCGATCGCGGAGGACGTCGAGGGCGAGGCGCTGGCCACGCTGGTCGTGAACAAGCTCCGGGGCACGCTGTCCTGCTGCGCGGTCAAGGCCCCGGGCTTCGGGGACCGCCGGAAGGCCATGCTCCAGGACATCGCGACGCTGACCGGCGGCAAGGCCATCACCGAGGACCTGGGCATCAAGCTCGAGAACATCAAGCTCGAGGACCTCGGGAAGGCCAAGAAGGTCGTCGTGGACAAGGATAACACCACGCTCATCGACGGCGCGGGGTCGACCAAGGAGATCGAGGGCGGATCAAGCAGATCCGGGCGCAGATCGAGGAGACGACCTCGGACTACGACAAGGAGAAGCTGCAGGAGCGGCTGGCCAAGCTCGCCGGCGGCGTCGCCGTCATCAAGGTGGGCGCGGCGACCGAGACCGAGATGAAGGAGAAGAAGGCGCGCGTGGAGGATGCGCTCAACGCGACGCGGGCGGCCGTGGAGGAAGGCATCGTCCCCGGCGGTGGCGTGGCGCTGCTGCGGGCGACGAAGGCCCTCGACCACCTGAAGCTCTCGGGCGACGAGGCGACGGGCGTGAACATCGTGCGCCGGGCGCTCGAGGAGCCGATCCGGCGGATCGTGGAGAACGCGGGCCTCGAGGGGTCGGTCGTGGTCGAGAAGGTCAAGGCGGCCAGTGCCGTCGAGCCAGGGCTTCGACGCCGAGCGGAACGAGTACGTGGACATGATGACAGGCGGGGATCATCGATCCGACGAAGGTGGAGCGGATCGCGCTGCAGAACGCCGCGTCGATCGCGTCGTTGCTGCTGACGACGGAGGCGCTCATTACGGACCTCCCGGAGAAGGAGTCGGCCATGCCGGCCATGCCGCCTGGTGGCGGCATGGGGGCATGGGCGGCATGGGCGGCGGCGACTTCTAACCCGCCGGCCTGAGCCTCCGGCGACTCCGACGGCCTCCGGGGCATCCCGCCTCCGGGGCCGTTTGCCGTCGATGTGAGGGTTATAGCTGGCTCTGAAGATCGAAGCTGAGCATGAGGCGCCGTCCACGCCGGATTTACCGGATCGCCCGCGAGCCTTGGGAGTTCGAGCAAATCCATCGGCTCAACTACCGGACCTTCGTCGAGGAGATCCCGCAGCATCCTCGAATCTTGACGGCCGGCTGGTCGACCAGCTGATCGCGCGAAGCACGCCGTTCGTCCGTCTGGAGGGGACGGCGGTTGATCGGCATGGTCATGATCTCGGGCGAACGGCCGTTCTCGTTGGACCAGAAGCTGCCCAACCTCGATGCCTCTATCTTCCTCCCGCGAACAAGCCGTGCGAGGTTCGCTTGCTGATGATCGAGCCACGGCACCGCCGGGTCCGGGTCTTCGGCGAGCTGCTCGTCCGCGCGGCCCGATGGGGTCGGAGCCAGGGTACGATCTAGCGCCTAATCTCGGCAACGGTGCGCAGACCAAGTTGTACCGTCACCTGGGGTTCGTCGCGTTCGGACCGCCGATCGGGACGGCCCGAGCACCTTTTCAGGCGATGTACGTAACGTGGGACCGCGCCCGGCGTCGTCGGTTCGTCGTCTGGTTGACGCGCACGATGAAGGCACGTAGCAGAGCCTCGGTTCGCCACACACGCCGGGGCACGTGCTCCGCGCGGACGATCCAGCGTCTGTCAGCGAGCCCCCGAAGGACGTAGTGGACGCGAAGGAAGTCATATGATTGCGCGACGGAACCAGGGGCGCGATCATCTCCCGGAGCGTGGTGGCTGGCGGACAGATCCCCGCCCGAGATCCTGAACGGAATCCGCCCTAGACGAGATCCGTGCTCGCCCGCTGCGTCCGCGGGTCCCAGTAGTCCCGCAGCCAGTCGCCGAGAACGTTCGTCGCCAGCACGACCAGTAGCATCGCGCCGCCGGGGAAGGTGGCAATCCACCACGCGTTCGTCAGGTAACCGCGGCCGGTGCTGAGCATACTGCCCCAGCTCGGCATGGGCGGCTGGACCCCGATCCCGAGGAAGCTGAGAGTCGATTCCAGGAGGATGAGGCTCCCGAGCTCGGCGGTTGCCAGGACGGTGATCGGCGCAACCACGTTGGGCAGGAGATGACGGAGGGCGACCCGAGCGGGGCGCGCGCCGAGGGCTCGCGCGGCCTCGGTGAACTCGCGGCCCATGAGCGAGAGGCACCGAGGCGCGGACCGTGCGCCGCGTAGACGACCCAGGTCCGGATGCCGAGGACCGCGATCAGGGCCGGGAGACTGGGCCCGACGACCGCCAGGATCGCGATGGCGAGCGGGAGATAGGGAAAGGCGAGCTGGACGTCACCGATCCGCATCACCAGCAGCTCGAGCCATCCGCGATGCAGCCCGGCCAGGAGCCCGAGCGCGACGCCGACGCTGCTCCCGACCAGGACGCCGCTGATCCCGACCGCCAGCGACACGCGCGCCGCGTACATGATGCGCACGAGGATGTCGCGGCCTAGCTCGTCCGTGCCCAGGAGATGCAGGCCGTCCGTCGGGCTCCGCCAGAGGGGTGGCTTCAGGCGGCTGGCAGACGATCTGCTGTCATAGCCTCCGGGCGCGAGCTGCGACGCCATCGCGCCCGCCGCCACGATGACGGTCAGGAGAACGCCGGAGAGCCACGCCGGCGCCGACCCCGGCCGCCGGCGACGGGTCATGCCGCGCGGGTCCGGGGATCGAGGTAGGCGTAGAGCACTCGACCAGCATATTCAGGCCGGCATAGGCGAAGGCGAAGAAGAGGATCACGGCCTGCACCAGCGGATAGTCGCGGCGGTAGATCGCCTCGACGGTGAGGGAGCCCAGGCCGGGCCAGGCGAACACCGCCTCGGTCACGACGGCGCCGGCCAGGAGGTTGCCGATCTGCACGCCGAGCACGGTGACGATCGGCAACGGCGTGTTCGAGAAGGCGTGCCGCACGATCACGCGGATCTCCGTGACCCCTTTGGCGCGGGCTGTCCGCACGAACTCGTCGCCGAGCACGTCGAGCATGCTGGAGCAGGTCAGGCCGGGCCATGACCGAGGCCGCATACATGGCGAGGGTCACCGCGGGTAAGAGGAGCTGGGCGGGGAGCCTCGGCCTGATGGCGGCACGACTTGCCAGTGCACCGCGAACACCGAGGATCAGCATGACGCCCAGCCAGAGGTCGCGACCGACTGGCCGAGCATCGCCAGTCAGCATCACCGCCCGGTCCACGAACCGGCCGCGGGCGACAGCACTCACGATGCCGGCGGGGATACCGATCGTCACCACGATGACGAGGGCGCCCGCGGTGAGCTCCAGCGTGGCGGGCAACCGGCTCCGGGACCAGGGGCAAGGCCGGCTCACCGAACGTGATGGACCGGCCCAGATCACCCAGCGCCCGGCCGACAAAGGCGGGTACTGGCGGGGAGCGGATCGTCGAGGCCGTAGGCCGACCGGAACGCCTGCCGCTCCTGCTGGGTCGCCTCCGGCGGCAGCATGAGGGACGGCCAGTCGCCCGAGAGCCGGGTCAGCACGAAGGCCACCACCGACACCCGAGCAGCACCAGGAACATCTGGGCGACGCGCGCAGCCAGGCTCGGTCATATCAGACGTCTCCGCCGAGCTCCGGACCGCTGGCTACGTCGCGCCCGCCCGCCTTGACTCCCGGCGCCGGCGAGGGCGCGGGCTCAATCCCCGAGCGGCACGAAATGCGTTGCCGCCGATGCCCAGGAAGGGTAGGGCTTCCAGTTGACCTTCCGGCTCACCCCGTAGTTCTCGTCCTGCGCGTGCATCATGAGCCACGGCGCGTCTTCGACCAGAGTGCGGTAGAGCTCTTGGTAGACCTTCAGGCGCTTCTCCGTGTCCACGGTGTTGCGCCCGGCCTCGATGAGCTTGTCCACCGCCGGGTTCTGGTACCACTTGCTGACCGGCGAGTAGATGCGGAGCCCCGTGTGGCACAGGTTGTCGGGGTCCGCGGTGAGGGACCACTGGTGATCGACGCCTCGAAGTCGCCAGCGTAGTACTTCTGGAAGAGGGTGCCGGACTCAGGACGTTCAGCTCACCCGGACGCCGACCTTGCCGAGCTGGTTGGCGAGGCCTCAACGATCTCGACGTCCTTGACGATGACGCCCTTGGTCATGTTCCAGGTGATATCGACCCCATTCGGGTACCCGGCCTCGTCGAGGAGCTTCTTGGCGAGGGTGGGGTTGTACTCGTACCCCTTCACACTCGGGTCCGAAGCCCCAGGCGCGCAGGTTCAGCGGGCCGGTCGGACCTCGCCGCGCCCGTCGAGCACGTACCTGACGATCGCCTCGCGATCGACGGCGTAGTTCAGCGCCCGGCGCACGCGCACGTCGTCGAACGGCTTCTTCAGCGTGTTCAGCGGATAGTAGACCTGCCGGATGCCCTTGGCCGCCACGACGGTGGCCACCGGGTCACTCTCCAGCTCCTTGACCATCTCCACCGGGACGCTCTTGACGATGTGGGCCCGGCCCGTCCGTAGCTCGGCCACGCGGGTCGGTCGCCTCCGGGATCGGCCGCACCACCAGCCGCGCGGGCTCGACCTTGCCGCCCCAGTAGCGCTCGTTGGCCTCCAGGACCAGCCAGCTGGCCCTTGTCCCACTGGCCGACCTTGTAGCGGCCGGTGCCGATCGGCGTCTTGCCGAACGCGTCCGCGCCCATCCGCTCGTAGGCCGCGGCGGAAGGATGTACATCTGGCCCATCGTCGGAGCATGTTGGCCAGCGGGCGCTTGGTGGTGAGACGACGGTGAGCTTGTCGACGGCCTCGACCTTCTCGATGTCGGTCACGTAGATCTTGCGGAGCGACTTGGCGTCCTGGGCGGCCTCGAAGGTGAACTTGACGTCGTCGGCGGTCAGCTGCGGCCGTCGTGGAAGCGGACGCCGGGCCGCAGCTTGAAGCGCCACTGGAGCAGGCTCGGGTTGTCCCACGAGACCGCGAGCTTCGACACCAGCTTGCAGGCCGGGACCCTCGTAGTCGACGAGCTGGTCGAACAGCGTGGACGTCGATGCCGGCCGCCGCGACCGACAGATCACGTAGAGGGTCGAGGGCTCGACGCCTCGCCGGTTTCCACGAAGACCAGCTCCGGGGACCCTGGTAACTGGCCGCCGTCAGCGCCGCGAGCGCCAGCGCGAGACCGAATACTGCAAGACCGCGCACATACCATGTCGCTCCACGCATCGAGTCCTCCTGTTCGGGTGCGCCCCGTGCCGATGGCCGGGGTGGCGTCACGGGTGGATCACGACCAGGTCCCGGGACTTCTCCGTCAGCACCTCGCACCCGGTCTCGGTCACTGCGATGGTCTCGCTCAGGCCGACGCAGAACTCGCCGGGCTTCCGCATCGCGATAGGGAGGTGAAAGGTCATTCCCGGCTCGAGGCGGTAGTCGCGCGCCGGCGGCGATGACGGTCGGACTTTCGACCAGCGTCGGCGGAAAGGTTAAGCCGTTGCCTCGCCGTAGACCTCCTGAAAGTAGATCTCGTCGCCGACGGCTGCGTGCCGCGCCGGGCAGCGCGGGCGACGTCGTCCGCGCTCCGGCCGGGCCGGACGTTCTCGATGACGAGCTCCACGGTGGCCCGAGCGGCATCCGCGGCCCGCCACGGCCGCGCTCGGCTCGCCGATCACGGCAGTCCGCATGAGGGCGCGGGGTGTACCGCTGGTAGCAGCCGCCGTATTCGAGGAACACCACGTCGCCCACCTTCAGGGCGTTCCGCTTGAAGGAGGTGTGGGCCCAGCCTCGAGCGGTGCCCGGCGGTGACGATGGGGTCGACCGACAGGAACTCGCTTCCGGCGGCCACCATCGCGTCGTACCGGCCCGCGCCACGTCGTTGTCGGTCCCTTCCGGGCGCGATGGCCTGATAGGAGGCCTCAACGCCGGCCAGGGTCGACCGCCTGGGCCGCCCCGGCGCACGCAGTCGAGCTCGGCCGGCGGACTTGATCAGGCGCACTGCCCATGACCAGGCGGGAGGCGTCCCTCGAACGTCGCACCGGGCGGGTGGCGCCGCACGTCGGCGTAGGCCCGGAGGCTGGGAGGGCGCGCCAGCTCCGAGGCCGGTGCGCGCGCGCTCCAGGCCCTGCGCAAGGCGCACCAGGGCCGCGATGCGCTCGGGATGCGGTCGACCTCGTTCCAGTCGTAGGGGCTCCACGTACTCCACCCAGCCGGTGCAGTGACCGCGGCCGGGATGGCCATGGCCGAGACCTGGAGCACCAGCTCGCCCTGGGCCGGGAGGACGGAGACAGGCGTGGCGGCCGACGGCGAAGGTGCTGTACCCTGTGAGGTAGCAGGAGGTTGGGTACGGATGGGTCACTACCAGAGGAGCAGGTCGGGAGCCGACCGCCGCCATCCGCGCCCGCACCGCTCGGCCCCGGGCCTGGTGCGCGCCGCTACCGGAAACGCCAGCTCCTTCGGCACAGAGAGTGCGCGTCAACGCGCGCAGGTAATCACGCCCTTGCACGGTCCTGTCCGTTCCCTCTGTCCGTGTCAGCCGCGGGCGGCACAGGTGCCGCTTGCACGGCGAAGGCCGCCGGAACTCGCCAAGGCGCGCAGGGAGCCTGAAGCCTCCTTCGCGCCGAGGCCCCGGAAGCGCTGGGTTATGAAAGCCAACGGTCGCGCGACGACCAATCCGTGGGCAGCCGGCGCGGGCCGTTGCTCGGGCGTCGCTGCCCGGGTCCTCACCCTGAAGGCTACCGGACGGCACGCTTTTCTGTCGAGCCGAACGCGCGGGGATCCCGACCTTTGTCGGCACGCGTAGGGCAGAGACCTCGCATCGCGTGTCTGCCGCGTGGACTTGATTGGTGCGGATGTTCTCGCCAGTCGCCGACGTGGCGGCGCTCGCCTGAGCCGGGACCGCGCACGGGATCAGCGCCGCGCTGCGGCCGCTCGCGGAGCGCCCGGTCCGAGGATGGCGAGCCCCTCGTCGAGCCTCGGCCTCGCTGACCGTCAGGGGCGGCGCGATGCGCCACACGCTGGCGAGCCGGGGGAGCGACGTGATGTTCATCGAGAGTCCGAGCTCGAGACAGCGCGGCGCGTGACCCGGCCCCGAGCTCCGCGTCGGGCTGACGCGAGACGCGGTCCGCGGACCAGCTCCACGCCCCAGAGGAGCCCGGCGGCCCTGGACGTCGCCGATGACCTCGTAGCGGTCCTGGAGGCGCGCAGGCCCGCCTCGAGCCGCTTGCCCATCACGGCGGCCCGCTCGGCGAGGTGCTCGCGCGCGAGCACCTCCAGGACAACAGCCAGGCCCACCGCGGCGGGAGGATCCCGAGACGTGCGAGGTGACGCGTGGACAGTGCGCCTCGTGGCACGCGGCCTCGATCGCGCTCGGTCGTCACGGTGGCCGCGAGCGGGAGGCCGCCGCCCGAGCGTCTTCGAGAGCGCCAGGAGGTCGGGCACGGCGCCGTCCTGCTCGAAGGCGAAGTTGGCCCCGACCCGGCCGAACGCCGTCTGGGCCTCGTCGAGGACGCAGCAGCATGCCCGGGCCTCGCACGAGCGCCTTGAGACGCGGGAAGTAGCCGGGCGGCGGCACCACGACGCCGTCCCGTGCTGAGAATCGGCTCGGCCACGCACGCTGCCAGCGCGCCGGCGGACTGCGCGTCGAGCAGGTTGAACCCCGTCTCGAGACAGGTGAGATCGCAGGCGTCCCGGCAGTGCCGCACGGGACAGTGGTAGGCGCTGGGCGCGGGGATCGCGAAGTTCCGGGCGACGGGCGGGCCGAATCCTCGGCGGCCCACGGTGTACGTCGCGCCGACCGCGGTGCCGGTGAAGCCGTGGAAGGAGCCGGCCAGCGCCGCCACCTCCCACCGGCCCGTGGCCAGCTTCGCCATCCGGATCGCGACCTCGGTCGACTCGCTGCCGGTGTTGAGGAAGATGACCTTCGTGAGGCTCGGTGGCAGGAGCGCGGTGAGCTGCCGTCCCGAGCTCACACGACCTCCGGGGAGAGCAGCCCGCTGAAGAGATGGAACGCGCGGCCGGAGCCTCCGCCGGACTGGCGTCCACGACCGCCGGGTGATTGTGGCCGAGCGTCGGAGCACATCTGCCCCGACGTGAAGTCGAGGATGCGCCGCCCACGGTCGTCGTAGACGTAGGAGCCGGCGAGCCCGCTCGATGAGGATGTCCGGGAACTCGCCGCCGAGATACCGGATGAGATGGCGCCGGGCCTGCGCCATCAGCTCGGCATGCCGGGTCGCGCCGTCGCTCATGTCCGCGCCCGTCATCGCGGGACGCCGGGGCGATGCCGGCGGCTCCGATCTCGATGAGCCGGCCGCCCTCGCTGACCGGGCGGAAGAGGCGGAGCAGCTCCTCCCGGCTCGTGCCGGGGGATAGAAGTACTCGGCGCGCTCGGCCGAGAGCGAGGTGGACGCGATCAGCCGGTCCGCGCGGGGCACGCCCATCAGTCGCTCCACGGCGAGCCACGCCACGCCGGGGCCCAGCTTGAACCCGGTGCCGCACCCGCTGCCCGCGTAGAAGACCGAGCCGTCCGTCCCCGGCACCTCGCCCTCGAACGGCAGCTCCTCCGGGTTCATGTAGTAGGCGCCCCCGGGATGTCCGCCGGCGTCCGCCCGAGGTTCGAGGCCGTTCGACGTGAGGACGGGGAAGCGCGGCATGAGCGCGACCACGCTGTCGAGCATCACCTGGTCGAGCCCCACGCGCATCCCGTCGAGGACGCCGCCCGTCGGCTGGTAGTCGTCCGGCTGGAGGGCGTGGTGGTGGTTGCCGCAGACGAGGCCGTGGCCCTCGGGGCGGAAGTAGATGTTGCGCCAGTGGGAGATGACCGGCGCGTCGATCACCTCGAGCTCCCGCCACCCGACCGCCGGCTCGCCGATCCGGACGCGCGCCTGCGCGAAGTCGAGGTCCGGCGAGTTCCGGATGTAGGGGAGCTGATGGAAGCTCGTGAACGTCGGCATCTCCCAGCCCGCGACCTGCCGCACGAGGGCGCCGTTCCCGCGCCCCGCCGCCAGCACCACGCGGGGGCGAACGCCGTCGCCCGCTCCATCACCCGGCGCTCCCGCCTTCCTGCGTCCAGCGCTCGAAGGTCACGCCCGTCACGCGGCCGCCGGTCACGCACGAAGTCGACGACGCGGGGTAGAGGCTGACGGCGACGCCGGCCTGGAGGCAGCCGTCGAGGAAGCCCGTGAGCGCGGTGCCCCCGTCCGCGAAGCCGCCGTCGTCGTCGACCAGGACGTGCGTGAAGTCGTCCGGGTCGAGGATCTTCTCGAGGTTCGCCCGGCGGGGACGCGGTCAGGCCGCCGAGGTACCGGTCGCGCGCCTCGACGCGGAGGCCCTGGCCCGCTCCCGGGCGATGCGCTCGATCTGGTCGAGGATGCCCGGGCGCTCGCCTTCGTGGACGAACCGCCCCAGCCCGTGCGGACGAAGCCGAGGTGCGCGGGGCGGCGGAGCTCGAGCGCCTCGGTCGGCCGCGTGTAGATGCGGCGGCCGAAGCCGGCGACCTTGAGGACCTCGAGGTTCGAGTACGAGATGCGGATGATCCCGCCGGTGTTCACGGTGATGCACTCGCCCGGGATCGCGTTGTCCTCGAGGACCAGGACGCGCACGCCGCGCCGCGCGAGGAAGAAGGCAACCGGGAGGCCGTAGATCCCGGCGCCCACGACGATGACGTCCCACGGGCCGGACGGGACCCGCGCGGCGCGCCCCTGGAACACCTGGCCTTCGGTCATCGGACCCTCGCCGTCATGGTGAGCTCCCCGGCGCCCGCGGTCCTGGCGCGGGCGATCATCGCGCGATCACGGGACCGCGGCGTCGCCCGGTCATCTTGACACCGGTTCGACGGGGACGGGAAGTCCCCGCCGCCGGCGAACGCCAGTGACGCTTGCAGGACGACGGCGACGTCGCCGAGCGTGGCTGCAACCGGAGTGCACCATGATTTAGGCCGGCGCCGAGCGAGATTATCGCTGCGGCCGCTCGGCCCTGACCCAAGCCACGGCTGATCGCGAGGAAGTTGTCTGGACCCGGTGCCACATGACCAGCGCCGCGACGAGATACGCAGCCAGCACTTCGGTCGGGAACATCGTCGGCTCTCCCATGGGTCAGGGCAGGCGCCGGTGGGTGGGGCCCCTGAGCGAAATAATCATCAGCGCCCGGCAGGTGGCTGCGCCTGTCACACGAAGTCCGGCAGTCGGGTAAGTGATCTGCGGACGGCGGCGCCTCACCCGTGGAAACCAGCAGTGTAGAGGTTGGTAGCAGGAGCGCGCCCACGTCGGCCACCGGCGCCATCGCGCCGCAGGTGCGTCTCGAGAAGCGCGGGCGTCAGGGTGAGCGCGCCGGCGGCGGCAGCCACCCCGCCATGCCACCCACATCCCGCCGAGCGGGTGCTGGCCGGCACGCCGGAGCCGAACCGCCTCACGAGCCGCGCCCATCCGCCGCTGAGCCCACACGACCCAGTACCGTGCTCCCAGCTGCAGGGGCCGACCATCCAGCCGATCGAGTTCATCGGTGAGGGCGCCGGAGCCCGTCGGCCTCCCGAGACCTCGAGGCCGCGGACGCACCCCGCTGCGCGAAGCGCAGCTGGGTGAGAGGATGCGGCTGGCCGCCGGAGGTCACGGCCGCAGAGGCGCGAGGCCGCGACGGGCACGTGGGCCTTGAGGAAACGCCGCGCGTGCTCCACGACCTCGTCGATGTGCTCCGGCGAATCCTTCCAGGGATAGATGGTCACCTCGGCGTTCGGGGCGAGGCTGGCCACCTCCATCGGCGACCTTGTACGGGTGCGCGGGCACGTCGTCCGGCGCGATCAGCAGCGGCGTCTGGATCGGAGCGCACGAAATCGCGCGACACGGTGAACACGAAGTCGGCGCGGTTGGTGTACATGCTGGTCGAGGAAGTCATGGACCATGGCCATCGTGACGTCGGGGCGCTTCTCGCACAGCGCCGGCCCCCAGCCCTTGATGTTGTTCTGGTAGAACAGGTCCGGGATCTCGGGCCGGAAGCCGCTGGGCTGCATCATCGCCGCCGCGACGACGCGCTCCGGCGCCCGCCGGATGAGGTTGTGGATCATCGGCCCGCCGATGCAGAAGCCCATGACCAGGAACTCCCGGATGCCGAGGTGGTCCATCAGCCCGAGCTGGTCGTCGGTGTAGGCGTCCCAGGGCCGGTCGATCTCCAGCGGGCCGCTGGACCGGCCGGGGTTGGCGTTGCGCAGGTCGGCGCAGATGCAGCGGAAGTCGTCCTTGTACCGTTCCATCGGGTTGAAGGGCGAGGCGGTCTGCCAGGATGAGAGGGCTGAATTGAGCCCGCCGCCCGGGATGAGCAGCAGGGGAAAGCCGGAGCCGACCTCTTCGTAGTGGATGCGGACGGGGCCTCTCTCGTAGAACGGCATGGCGATGTCTCCTTCCTCGACGGGTCTGCCGCTACTCTACCGTGGATCCGCAAGGGGTGGGCGATCGCCGCCGCCGGCGCGAACCACCGCCGCGGCATACGGGAGCGACCGTCGCGCGCACGGCTGCGCGCTTCGGGCCACGCCCGCTGGATCGAGCTCGCCGTGTGGCGCGTCACTCCCGATCGGCGACACTTGCCTCCTCGTGCTGGGCTTCGACGGGACGGGCTGCTGAGAGCTCGCCTCGCCGCCGCCGCGCGTCAGTGGCGCCCGCGGGTCGTTCCGCGTCGACTGGTTGCCATGCATGGCGGTCGACGCGGGGCGAGGACTTCGGCTCATGCAGCCTCGCGCGGGAAACCGCGTGAGGCGGGCACGACGTCCGGCGCGAGCGCCGCTCGCGGATCTCGGCGAGCCGTGACGCAGGGCCCGATCTCGCGCCCTCGGCACCGTGCGACGTGAACCTGGGAGGGATGATGAGCGGAGGGCTACCGGCCCGGTGCTCTGGGAGGTCGACCCGCGTGCGTCGCGACCGTCACGCTCAACCGGCCCGAGGTCAACAACGCCTACAACGGCGCGCTGATCGAGGGCATGCTGGCGGCGCTGGACGCGCTCGGGCCGCGAGCCGGGCCTCCGCGCGGTGCGTGATCCGGGGCAACGGCAAGCACTTCCAGGCCGGCGCCGACCTGACGTGGATCGGCGCCGTCGCGCGACGCCTCGCGCGCGGGAGAACTCCGCGTGTCGCGCGCGACCGCCGAGGCGGTGCGCGGCTGAACGCGTGCGCCGGCGCCGACCGTCGCGCTGGTGCAGGAGCGGCTGCTTCGGCGGCGGCACCGGCATCATCGCGGCCTGCGACGTCGTGGTCGCGGCCGACAACGCGCATGTTCTCGATCGCCGAGGTGCGCTGGGGGCTGACGGCCGCGACCGATCGTTCCGCAGCTTGCCGATGCGATCGGCGTGCGGCAGCTGCGCCGCTACGCGCTCACCGGCGAGCGCTTCGGCGCCGAGGAGGCGCGCCGCATCGGGCTCGCGCACCTGGTCGGTGCCGCTGCGCAGACCTCAGGCGGGAAGGCGCGCGGATCGTCGAGCATCTCCTCCAGAACGGCCCCGGAGCGGTCGCCGAGACCAAGGCCTGGATCCTGCGCGTCGGCCTGGAGCGACGTCGACGACACGACGTTCACCGCGCTGGTCGAGAGCCATGCCGCCCGGCGCCGAGTCGGCCGAGGCCGCCGAGGGCCTCGCCTCGTTCGCCGAGAAGCGCGCCGCCCAGGTGGCAGTGAGGAGCTAGCGGCTCTCACACGTCGACCGCGTGACGCTGCGCCGTCCGCCGAATCCGCCGGCCACGAAGCGCCGCCCACTCGGCGGTCCGGGCGAGCGTCCGGCTGACGGGCGCGGTGTGATCGCCGGATAGCGAGGCTGGCCGATGAGATCCGCGGTAGACGACGTCGAGGTGCGGGTCGACGGCGCGGATCCGCGCGACAGGGCGGCTCCAGCGCCGAGGCGATCAGGGCCTTGACCGTCCCCGTGGGCCCGGACCCGGTCGGGCGACTCACGCGATCGAGCCCGGCAGGCGCGCGGGCCGGAGCTGCGGCGGGGGCTTTCAAGGGCCTTTGACATTCCTCCTGACTGAGCGCCGTCCTGCGCTAGAGCCGCGTCCGACGCGTGTTCGCGGGTTCGAGGGGAACGGATCAGCGCATCCGCCTGAGAGGGCGCGCGGCTCGCCAACTGCCCGGCTTCGGCGATAGATTCCCGCGGTCGCCGTGCGTGGCCGGATCGCGTCAGCGCCCGTGGACCCGGCTCGCCTTGGCCAGGATGTCTTGCGGGATCGTCAGTCCCGCCGCGGCACGCCGACGCCACGTTGACCTGGAGCTCGAACACGCGCGGCCGGACCGGGGCCAGCGTTGGCCGGATCGGCGCCCCGAGCAGGACCGGCGCCGCCAGCTCTTTCGGCCCACAGCATGCCCCTGCGCGTAGTTGCTGGCCGCCAGGCGACGCGATCGCGCCGCGGGCCGGGCGCCTGCGGGATCCATCGAGAAGAGCGGCAGCTGCCGCTCCTGCGCCGACCTTGACCACCGGCCTCGAACGCCGAGGCGACGGTGTTGTCCTGGCCCGAGGATCGAGCGCGTCGACCTTGCCGATGCAGCGACTCTCGGCCGCCGTCTTGCACGTCCGCGCTCCCGGCCACCGTCGCCTCCGACCCACTTGATGCCGCGGCGCTCGGCCTCGGCCTTGGCCTGGCGATTGATCACCTGCCGAGTTCGCCTCGGAGGCGTTGTAGATGGTCGCCCGCCGTCTTGAGCCCCGGCTGGATGCGGAGGAAGAGGTCGAACAGCTCGGCGATCGGCGAGCGGGTTGTAGACGCCGGTCACGTTGGTGCCCGACGGCCGCGTCGACCGACTTCGAGGATGCCGGCCGCGACCGGGTCCGTCACGCAGCGCGAACACGACGGGCGATCTTGCCGCCCTTGGCGACGCGCACCGTCGCCTGCACGTTCGGGCGTGGTGCACGGCGTGAGGACGTCGACGCGCGTCGGCCAGGAACTTCTCGGCGATGTTCCGCGCGTTGCCGACGTCGCCCTGCGCGTTCTGGTAGAGGAACGTGAGGTTCTGGCCGTCCACGAACCCGGCCTGCTTGAGCCCGTCCAGGAAGCCCCGGCGGGTCTCGTTCAGCGCCGGATGGTCCGACGATCTGGGAGTAGCGCGACCTTGTACGCGCGGCCCGGCTGGGGCGCGCGTCGCGCGGCGCGGTCTGGGCCCGGGCGGACGGCCAGCCGGCAGCAGCGCGGCCGACAGCGCGCACGCGGAGCATGACGATCCTCGTCGCACGGAGTCGCCCTTGCGCGGACTCTGCGCCTGGCTCGAGCGTGAGTGACGGCAGACATCCGGTCGACTCGGTCAGCTCCGTGCCGCTCGCTTCGTAGAACTTCGTGACCAGCGTCCTGCACGCGGCAGGCGCTCTCTTCGCCTCGCCGCCGAGGTCCAGGACCACCCGCCCCGCGTGCATCATGACCAGCCGGCTGCCCCATCGGATCGCCTGGTGCATGTTGTGCGTGACCATGCAGCGTCGTGAGCCGGGCGTCGGCGACGAGCCGGCCGGTGAAGCGCCATGACCAGGCTCCGCCGCCCTCGGAGTCGAGGCTCGCCGTGTGCTCGTCGAGCAGGAGCACCTTGGGCGTGGCGAGGGTCGCCATCAGGAGCGCCGAGCGCCTGGCGCTGGCCGCCCGAGAGCGTGCCGACCCGCGTCCCCAGCCGACCTTCGAGGCCGAGGCCCACCTCGGCGAGGCGGGCGCGGAACGTCGTCCGCGCGCGCGGCGCCGTCACGGCCCAGCCCAGCCCGCGCGGCCGGCCGCGCTGCGCCGCCATGGCCAGAGTTCTCCTCGACCGTCATCCCCGCGCACGTGCTCTCCGCAGGATCCTGGGCGATGCGGCCGATGTCGCGCGGCGCGGCGATGGACCGGCTCGCGCGTGACGTCCCGGCCGTCGAGGCTCACGCGGCCCCGCGTCCGGCACGACCGTGCCCAGCGATCGCTCGGAGCAGCGTCGACTTCCCGGCGCCGTTGGATCCGATGAGGGTCACGAACTCGCCGGCTCGCACGTCGAGGCTCACGCCGTCGAGCGCGGTCACCTCCGCCGCCGTCCCCGCGCCGAAGTCGCTTGACGCAGGCCTGCCAGCGCGAGCATCCCTCGCCTCCAGGCTGCCGACGGGACGGCGAAGCCGCGGCACGCGCCAGCGCCGAGGAGCAGCAGGCACGGCGGTGATCAGCCGGAGATCCGTCGGCTGGAGTCCCGACGCGGAGCGCCAGCGCCACCGAGGAACCGGTAGATCAGCACCCCGACGATGGCCGCCACGATCCACCACCCGACCGTGCGGTCGCCGAACAGCGCCTCGCCGATCAGGACGGCCGCGGCGCCGGTGACCAGCACGCCGATGCCCATGCCGATGTCGGCGAAACCGTGGTTCTGGGCGATCAGCGCGCCCGAGAGCGCGATCACGCCGTTCGACAGCGCGAGCCCGACGATCTTGGTCCGGTCGGTGTCCACCCCGAGCGACCGGATCATGCGCCTCGTTCTCGCCGGTCGCCCGCACCGCCAGCCCGAGATCCGTCCGGAAGAAGGCGCCGAGCGCGAGCGCGACGACGCGCGAGGGCGACCGCGGTGATCGCGATCGTCGCGCGCGGCCCCCGGCCCGGACGGCCAGCCCGAGGGCGCCGAGGCCACGGACCACCTCGTCGAACACCGACGAGGTGTCGAGCAGCGACGTGTTCGCGCGGCCCATGACGCGGAGGTTCACCGTGTAGATGGCCGTCATCACGATGATGCCGGCGATGATGTTGTTGATCCGGAGCTTGGTGTGGACGAGCGCCGTCGTCACGCCGGCGGCCGCGCCGGCCAGCACGGCGGCGCCCGTCGCGAGGAACGGGTTGACGCGCGCGACCAGCAGCGCGGCCACGACCGCGCCGCCGAGCGGATAGCTCCCTCGGCCGTGAGATCGGGGAACCGGAAGAACCGGAACGTGATCAGGACGCCGGAGACCGAGGAAGCCGAAGAGCGCGCCCTGCTCGAGCATGTTGACCACGAGACTGGTGACCTGCGGGGACCGGAGCCAGCCGACAGATCCGGCACGCGCTCACTCGCTCGACCGGAGGAACGCGCCGACCCTCTCCGCGCGGTGCCGAGCGCCTCGCGAGACACGAGCGACCGCGAAATGCCGGGGCGCATGGCGGGCAGTATACTGGCCCCGTTCCGGCCGAGGCAACCGCGCCGCCGCACGCGGCCGCGCGTCATCCCGTGGCGTGCGCCGGGAGGCGTCTCATGCAGCCCGATCTCCGGAGTCATCTCGCGCTCCTCGAGCGGCACGGCAAGCTCCTCCGCGTGCCGCGCCCGGTCGATCCGGGCACCGAGCTGGCGGCGCTCATCATCGAGGCGGAGCGGCGACGGGCAGGCCGTCCTCTTCGAGTCGGTGCGGGGCAGCGCGATGCCGCTGCGTCGCCAACGTCGTGGGCGACCGCGCCATGGTCGGGCTCGGCCTCGGCGTCGCCGCCGGAGACCGCGGTCGCCGACGTTCCTCGAGCGCAGCCGGCGTCGCGTCCCGCCCGTCGTCGTGCGCGACGCCCCGGTGCAAGACGTCGTCCACACCGGCGACGCGGTCGACCTCCGGCGGCTGCCGCTCATCGTCCACGCCGAGCGCGACGCGGCCCCCTACTTCACCGGCGGGCCTCGTGATCGCGCGGGATCCGGAGACGGGGAACCGGAACGTCTCGTACAACCGCATGATGCTCCGCGGCCCGGACGAGGTCGGCATCCGGATGATGCCGCCCCCAGCACCTCGGCCAGATCTACGAGCGCGCGGCCGCCCGCGGCCAGAACCTGCCCGGTCGCCGTGGCGATCGGCAACCATCCGGCCGAGCTCGTCGGCGGGCGCCACCACCGTCGCCTTCGGCGACGACGAGCTGGGACTGGCCGGCGCGCTCCGGGGCGAGCCGACCGAGCTGGCCCGGTGCGTGTCGATCGATCTCGAGGTGCCGGCCCGCGCCGAGATCGTGCTCGAGGGCGAGGTCCTGGCGGGCGTCGCCGAGCCGGAAGGGCCCGTACGGCGACTTCCATGCAGTTCTACGTCCCGGTCATGCCCGAACCGTGTCCTGCGCGTCTGACCGCCATCACGCATCGGCGGGATGCGATCCACCAGACCATGCACGCGGGACAGGCGGAGGACACGCACGCTGCTCTGCGCTGTCGCGGAGGCGCAGCTCCTCGAGGCCGTCGCCGCCACCGGCGCCGACGTCCGCCAGGTGAGCCTGCTCCCGACGATCCTCGGCCGGCGCCATCAGCATCCGGAAGCGGTTCGAGGGCGAGCCGAAGCAGGTCCTCGCCGCGGCCTTCGGCCGCTACCGCTGGCTCAAGGTGTGCGTGGTCGTCGACGACGACGTGAACGTGTTCGACGCGGGCGACGTCGCCTGGGCGGTCGCGACCCGGGCGCGACTCTGCCGCCGGGCCTCTTCCACGTGCCCGATGGCGCGCCGGCGCCACGTGACCCCCACGGGATGCACGCCGGCAAGCTCGCGGGATCGACGCCACGATCCCGGCTCGGCACGTGGGCAGAGCTACGGCAAGAAGCAGAGCGCCCGGGCTCGGGCGCCCGTCCGCCCCGACGATTTCCGCTAAGGGGGTGGCCCGCGGGCGACGCGGGTGAATGCACGCGACCGATTCGGCCGATTGTCCGGTGTGCTCGCTTGGGCTAGGCTCGTGCCACGCTGTCGTGTCGCGACGACCGAGATCGACCTGCAGACGGGGAGGAGCCGATGAAGACGCTTCGTGGATCGCTGGCGATGGGGGCGATGGGACTGGGGCTCGCCCTCGCGCTGCTGACGCCCGCGCTTGCCCAGAAGAAGGGGGCGATCTCGTGATCGTGGCCCAGCCCGCGGGCGACGAACACCCTCGATCCCCACTTCACCGCGTCCGCCGCGGCCCGCAACATGATGCTCGGGATGTACGAAACGCTCGTCACCATCGACGAGAACGCCACGCCCATCCCGCTCCTGGCCGCGAAGTGGGATGTGCTGGACAACGGCCTCACCTACCGCTTCGAGCTGCGGAAGGGCGTCCACTTCCACACCGGCAAGGAGATGACCTCGGCCGACGTCAAGGCCTCGCTGGAGCGCTTCGGACGCGTCAGCCCCGAGAAGCAGACGATGGCCCAGGTGGCCGCCGTCGAGGCGCCATCGGCCCTACGTTGTCGTCGATCCGGATGAAGCAGGTCGACACGGCTCGTTCCATCGACCGCCTCGCGTCGCCCGCCTCGCCGACCACGATCATCCCGGCGGAGGAGGCGGCGAAGGAGGTCAACAAGACGGCCAACATCTCGACCGGCCCCTACCAGTTCGTCGAGTGGGTCCCGGATTCTCACGTCAAGCTCAAGCGCTTCGACGGCTACGTTCCGAGTCCGCGCCCCGCCAGCGCGTGACGGCCTCAGGCGGCAGCAAGACGGCGTACTTCGACACGCATCACCATCCGGATCGTCAAGGAGGCGAGCGCCCGGGTGGCGGCGCTCGAGTCCAGGCCAGGTGCACTTCGTCGAGGACGTCCCGATCCCGGCGGCGAAGCGCCTGGAGAGCAACGCGAGAGCTCAAGCTGGTCGGACCTGATGCCGTCCTCGCAGCCCATCATCTACGTGCAACACCGAGCCTGGCCCCCACCAGCAACCTCGAAGCTCCGCCAGGCGATCCAGGCCGCCCTAGACATCGACGAGATCCTCGCCGCCGCCACCGACGGCAACTACCAGCTCAACCCGGGCTGGGTCTATCCGGCCAGCGCGTCACTACGTCCCCGGAGGCCGGGCGCGCCCTCTACAACCAGAAGAGACCTCGAACGAAGGCGAAGGCGCTGCTCGACGAATTCCGGCTACAAGGGCGAGCCGCTCAGTGTTGATGACGAACAAGGACTACCAGTACATGTTCGAGTCGGCCGTGGTCACCTCCGAGCAGCTCAGGCGCATCGGCGATCAACGCTCAAGCTCGACGTCCTCGACTGGCCGACGATGGCCGGCCAAGGCCCTCACGTCCGAAGGCTGGAACCTCGCCACGTCCGGCTTCGCCATCCAGCCGTTCGTCGGCCCGTACAGCTACCTCAAGCTCTTCTGGGGACCGGCCCACGTGGGCCGCGTGGCAGAGCGATCGCCGTCCTCGACCAGGCGTGGACGAAGTTCAACACCTCGCTCAAGCAGGCCGACCGCAAGGACGCCTGGGCGTCAGATCCAGCAGCGCATGGCCGACCAGGTCTACATCCTCGAAGCTCGGCGACCAGGGCTTCAAGCTCGGCATGACCTGAAGACCCTCGTCGGGTTTAAGCCGTACCAAGGGGCGCACCGGTTCTGGGACGTGTGGCTGGAGTGACCTGGCTGGGCCCGGTTGCCCGCCGTCCCGGCCCCGCGGAGGTGACGTCGGCCGTCTGGGGCGTCTCGCACCGGTAGACCGGGCCGTCGGGCGTGGACGGTACGTCGTTCGCCGCCTCCTGGCCACGATCGTCGTTCTGTTCCTCGTCACCCTGGTCTCGTTCAGCATCATGTACGATGGTGCCGGGCGATCCGGCGGTGGTGATGGCGGCGGCGTCGGTGCCTCGGCAGACCAGGTCCAGCGGATCCGCGAGCAGTTTCGGCCTCGACGCGCCCGTTCCTCGTACGCCTCGGCCGCTGGTACGGGGGCTCCTCCGCAGGTGACCTCGGCCAGTCCATCCTCCTCAGCCGGTGCGGTGGCCCAGGCGATCGCCGAGCGGCTCGCCCGCCACGCTCGCCCTCGCCGCCTTGGCCTTCGTCCTGACCGCGTGCTCGGCGTGGATCACGCTCGGCACCATCGCCGCGCTCCGCCAGCGCAGCTGGGTCGACCACGCCGTCATGACCCTGGCCGTCGATCGGCGTGTCGGTTGCCGGGCTTCTGGCTCGGGCTGATCCTGATCGTCCTCTTCTCGGTCATGCGCGACTGGCTGCCCGGCGGGCGGCTACGTCCCGTTTCGCCCAGAGTCCCAGCGAGTGGCTCCGGGCACTCGGTCCTGCCCGCGGCGTCTCCTCGGCCCTGCTCCAGGTCGGCCTCCTGGCCCGCATCACGCGCTCGACCGTTGCCGAGACGCTCCGCCAGGACTTACGTCCGGACGGCGCGGGCCAAGGGGCTGTCCGGCCTGGGCGGTCGTCGGCCGGCACGCGCTCGCCAACGCCACGATCCCGGTCGTCACGGTGCTCGGGATCAGCGTGAGCCTGCTCCTGTCGGGCTCGGTCGTGGTCGAGACCGTGTTCTCCATCCCGGGCCTGGGCCGGTCTCATGGCCACCGCGATCCTGCGCGCGCGACTACCCGGTGATCCAGGGCGGGCTCCTGGCTCATCCGGCGCTGCTGTTCGTCGGGGATCAACCTCGCCGTCGACCTCCTCTACGCCGTGGCTCGATCCCAGCGCATGCCGCTATGACTGACACGTCTCGTTCTCGACGCCGCCAGGCGCCGCGATCGGGCGTGGCACCGCGGGTGGCGTCGCGATCGCCGGCCGCCGCGGATCCTCGCTCGTCGGCGCTGGTCCTCTGCTCGGCGATGCGCCGCGGTGGCCATGCCTCGCCGATGTGATCCAGCTCGTCAGGCGCCGGAGCGATGTGCGGATCGCGCGACGCCTTCGCCCCGCCCAGGCCGCCTCCATCCCGTTCGGGGCGGACAACCTGGGCCGCGACGTCCTGCAGCCGGGTCGCTCCACGGCATCCCGCATCTCGCTCGGGATCGGGTTCGCCACGGTCGTGCTCACCGGCGCTCGCCGGCACCGTGCTCGGGTGCGTGTCCGGCTACTTCCGTCGGTGGGACGAGCTGCTGATGCGGACCATGGACGCGCTGCTGGCGTTCCCTGCCATCCTGCTCGCCGTCGCGATCACGGCCGCCCTCGGGCCGTCGGCGGTCAACGCGGTCATCGCGCTTGACGGCCGTCTACACACCCCGCACGGCTCGCATCGCCCGCGCCTCGGTCCTGGTCGCCGCGGGAGATGGACTACGTGCAGGCCGCCCGAGCCGTCGGGGCGCCGGCGCGGGCCGCATCCTGGCCTTGCCACGTCCTCCCGAACTGCCTGACGCCCGTTGATCGTTCAGCTGACGTTCGTGTTTCGCCTACGCCGTGCTGGCCGAGGCGGCCGCTGTCCTTCCTCGGGATGGGCCCGCCGCCTCCGACGCCGACCTGGGGCAACGTCATTGCCGAGGGCCGCGACTACCTGCGTGAGGCGTCGTGGATCTGCCTGTTTCCCGGGGCCGCGATCTCGGTGACCGTTCTCGGCCTCAACCTCCTCGGCGATGAGGCTCCGCGACGCGCTGGATCCCCAGACGCGTCTGGAAGACAGCTGAGGCGGCACGCGGTCCGGACTTCTCAGCGGCCTTGCGCTGTTTTGCAGGACCCTCGCCGCGTCTCGCCCGGCCTCTCGCCGCCCCTAGTCTTGCCGTGCGAGCCAGGCCACGATGCTCCTGATCCAGCGCGCGAGCGGACGTCGCCGTGGCCGCCGTCCGCCGCAGCTGGTAGTAGATCAAACGCGCCTCGGGGTCATGGGTTCTTCCGATAGCCCTGCAAGGTCATGCAATTCGTGACGGTCGGCGCCGCTTCTCCCCGCGGCCCATTCCCGCGTCATCACGTCGTCGAAGGTGCACGTCGCGGCGTTGTTCGTCCCGATCAGCTGGCCCGAGGCGTGGGTCCCCATCGACTGAGCGGCGAAGCGCGAAGCTCTGCCCACTGTTGTTCTGGTAGCCGCCCGTGACGGTGCCACCGCTCTCGCTGACCGTCGCGGTCGCGGAGAAACGACCGACCGTGCTGGGGGTGCCGTTGATCCCGTAGGTGCCCGAAAGGTTGAGGCTGGGGGCGGAAGAGCTACCGCCGTCGCACCCGGCGAGAGCGAAGCCGACGGCGAGGAGACACGCGGTCGCCGTGATCCGGAGGGACAAAGGCGTTGGGGCATGAAAAGTACTCCAGTCGCGCGAAGGTAGTGCCGCCTAGGCATCTCCACCCGTGGCGACCTAAGCCGGTCACGCTTCCCGAGCGAAGTGCCCCACCAGGGTGCCGCGTTACGCTGTGAACATGACGCGTTGGGGCAAGTCGCATGCCAGGTTCTAAGTGACGGTAAGATATGAGTTGCGCTGGCTGGTAACCTTCCAGCAGTGACGCGCTGTACCACCTATGGGGAAATTGGCCCGTCCTGAAATTCCCTGGCGGCGACCAAAGTGGCTCACGCCAAGGCGGAGTGGCAATCGTGTACTCGATGCCACCGTTCAGTGTGGGTGGCCTGGACGCAATCGGTAACGCAGGGCTTCACGCCTGCACGGCCTCCCAGCCGATCGTCCCCGCCAGCCCCAGGACTGCCGGCGCTCGGCCGTCAGCGAGCTGACGTAGCGGGTCTGGCCGACGTGCTCGATGACGGCTCGGTGCACCAGCTCACGGCCGTCGAACCGGGAGCGCGCTTCGTGATGAAAGCTTGGACCCGGCGCTCGGGGAGCCTCGTCAGCCGCCCCCGCAAAGCCCTCGACGAGTGGGCGGCCGTCGAACGCGACGTCGGTCGTCACCCGAGAACCCGCAGCACGGTTGGCGCGATGTCGATGTTGCCGGACGGCACCTCGGACACGATGCCCTGATGGAAGCTCGGGCCGCTGGCCACCAGGACGCAGCGAAGCTCGTGGGGACTGCCGGAGCCGTGCGTGCCGAGACCAGGCGCCCCTTCGGCGCTGTCCGCGAAGCCGGCGAAGCCATTGGCCGTCCTCGTGGAATCCCACCGGAAGGAGAGGACGACGTCGGCGGCCCGGAGGCCCCGCCAGCCCCGAGAAGATCGCCCGGGAGCAGCCCGAGCGCGGCCCCTTCGGCGTGCCCCGCGACCAGGGCGCCTGTCCACGGCTGCGCGACGAGCCACCGGGTTAATCGTTCGAGCACGCGCGGATCGGAATCCCGGACGTAGAACAGAGCCGCTCCGCCGTTCGCCGCCACCGTCACGCCTCCTGGCGCCTCCCCGGGCGGGAAGCCTGCTGCCCGGACGACATCCTCGGAGCTGGATCCGGCGGGCGACCGTCGGTACCCGTGGTCGGACACCACCAGCACGTCAGGGTCGACGCCACGACGGGAGAGCGCCTCGAGGGCGCGGCCGAGCTGGGCGTCGGCCGCGGTCAGCGCCTCGACGGCTGGCGGCGAGCCCACGCCGGCGGCGTGCTGCGACGTGTCGGGCTCGAGGAACCACACCAGCGCGACGTCGGGATCCACCTCCGGGAGGAGGTAGCTCGAGCAGGACGTCGGTGACGCGGTGAATGCGCCCGATCTCGGGCGAGCCTTTCGGAGGCCAGGCCCCGCAGCGCGCCAGCATCGGGGCGTGGTGACGCTCGGGCAGCAGTGAATTCCGGATGGAGCACCGCGCCGCCAACCCGGGCGGCCTCGGGTGCTGGACCCATGCGTTGCCGCTGGTGCCGCCCACCACGGTCCCGAGTGTGAGTCCGTGCGGGGCCAGCATCTCGCCGAGCGTCGGCGCCAGCGAGTGTGGCCCGTCGCCGCGGCGACGGCGCGCAGCTCGGGGGCGAGCGCGGGGATCGCCCGATGCGGATCCCAGTCGCGGATCACCAGCGTGTTGCCGAGCAGCCCGTGACCGCCCGGATGTCGCCCGGTCATCATGCTGGCCGCGTTCACCCGCGTCACGGAGGGAAGACGGCGTGATGCCGGGCGAAGGTGACGCCGCCGCCCGCCAGCCGGTAAATGGTCGGCGTGCGGTCAGGTCCGATCTGCGACGGCTGGAGCCCGTCGAAGGCGGCGATCAGGACACGCAGGCGGGGAACCTGGCGCTCCGAAGCCATGACGAACAGGGTACCCGAGTTCGAGTCGTGGGCAGCTCGCCCGCCGCGGCTGAGGCGTCACGTCGCCGCCCACGCGCTTCAGTCCCACCAGTCGAGCACCCGGAGCGCGCGGAGGAGTGTTCCAGCGGCTCGGCGCTCCGACGCCGCCCTCGAGGTCGAAGTGGACGCGACCCGGATGGATGCGGTCGAGCAGCCACCGGCCGTCGGGCTGCCGCTTGGACCGCACGACCTCGACGGCCTCCGCCATCCGGGGATCCGGGTCCGCGCCCGGCCGCGCGGAAGTAGTCGAGCGCGCGCAGCACGTCGTAGTGCCAGTAGTACGGGAACGCGAAGTCGAGATACGCCGGATCGACGACCTCGCCCGTGCTCTTGCGGCGGAACAGGCCACGCTCGAGCAGGTACTCCTCCCGCTGCGGCGGGCCTCGCGCACCGCGGCCGGAGCCCCCGGTCGCGCGCTCGAACTCGAGCAGCCCGTCGAGCACGTTGATCGTCGTGTCGAACGAGGAGCGCACCGACCCGTTCTCGGCCTCGCAGTTCCAGCCGCCGTCGGCGAGCCGCTCGCCGAGGATCCGCTCGACGATCGCGGCGACGTCCACCCCGAAGTAGGCGCCGGTCTCGATCGTCCGGCCGTTGATGCACGGCTCGACCTCGCCGTCGAAGTACCGCTGCCCGGCGTGCTCCCAGCGCCCGTGCTCGGCGACGAGCGCGATCGCACGACGGGCCGCCTCGCGACGCCGGGTCGAGCCCGAAGATCTAGCAGGGTCTGCAGGGTGTGCATCGTCGCCGTCCAGGGCTGCCCCGGTTCGCCGCCGGTGTAGGCCGCCGGGAAGCAGGCGCCGCCCTCCCACAACCCGTCGGCGACCCTCGAGCGCCAGGAGGCGGGCGCCCCAGCCCTCGTGCTCCACGCGCGCTCGCTCGGCGGCGACCTCGTCGGGTGAGGCATCCGTGAGATCGCGCAGCACCTGCCAGCGGATGGCGGGGTCGCCCTCGAGCAGCCAGTCGATCACGCCCATCGCGGAAGGCTAGCCCGGCCGCAGTCCGATGATCCGACAACCGTGATCGCCTGGGACCCCGAATGCCGGCCGCGCTCTCTAGCGCAGCATCGCCCGTATCCGCTCGATCGCGGCCTCGGGGCCCTCACTCGGTAGTGCACGCCGTCCCCTTCGTAGGACTCCGAGATCACGTGGACCTTGTGGATCTCGCCGATCGCGCTGCCCGCGCTCGTACGGGACGACGAGGCTCGACCTCGGTCATGTTCGCCTCGAAGGCCCCGATGATCGCGTCCCGCACGCGCCGGACATCCGCCGGGTCCTTGGCCGAGACGAGCAGCGCGGCCGGGAACTCCTTCAACAGCTCCTCCCGATCGGTCTGGGCGACCTTGTCGATCTTGTTGAGGACGAGGATCCACGGCACGTCGCCGGCGCCGATCTCGTCCAGCACCTCGCGGGTGACCTGCATCTGAGCGCGGAAGACCGGGTCGGCCGCATCGACGATCTGCAGCAGCAGTGACGCTTCGAGCGCCTCGTCGAGCGTCGAGCGGAAGCTGGCGACGAGGTCGTGCGGGAGCTTCTTGATGAAACCCACCGTGTCCGAGACCAGGATGCGCGGCCGGGTCTCGGGCCACAGCGCACGGACGGTGGTGTCGAGGGTCGCGAACAGCTTGTCGGCGACGAGCACGTGCGAGCCGGTGAGGGCGCGCATCAGCGACGACTTGCCCGCGTTGGTGTACCCGACCAGCGCGACGCGCAGCGCCGTCCTGACGCCTCGCCCGTCGCGTCTTCGACTCGTCGTCGATGGCGGCCAGCTCCGTCTTGAGCTCGGAGATGCGGTCGCGGATCTTGCGGCGATCGAGCTCCACGGAGGACTCGCCCGCGCCCCTCTGCCCGATGCCGCCGCGCTGGCGCTCGCCGCCGCCGGTCTCGCGCAACCGGGGGCCACATACGTGAGCCGCGCGATCTCGACCTGCAGGCGCGCCGGTCGGCTCGACGCGTGCCGGTGGAAGATCTCGATGATCACGCCCGTGCGATCGAGGACCGCCGCGGCCGAGGTCGCGCGCTCGATGTGGCGGAGCTGGCGAGGCGACAGCTCGTGGTCGATGACGACGACGGTGGCGCGCGGCTCCTCGGCGGGCGCGGGCGGCGCGTCGAGGTGGAGCGTCTCGGTCTCGTCCTCCTCTTCGTCTTCTTCGGCCGCTTTCTTCTTGCCGGGGGTCCCGTGGGGACGACGCCCGTGCCGCCGGTCCAGGCGGCCAGCTCCACTAGCTTGCCCTCGCCGAGCAGCGTGGCCGCGCCGAGGCTCTTGCGCTTCTGCGTCACCTCGCCGACGACCTCGAAGCCGAGCGTCTTGCACAGGCGCTTGAGCTCCATCAGCGACGACTGCTGTTCCGCGTCGGTGACGCCTGGAAGCTGCACGCCGACGAGCACGGCCTTGGGGCGCGGGGCTTCGGTGGGGGATGACATGGTTGTGCTCCGGGGTATCAGGATAGCGTGCGCCGCCTCCCGAAGGAGGCTCCATGCTGCTCGCGCTCGCCTTGTACCGCCTCGACCGCCTGCGCGAGCGTGCCGCGCCACGACCTCGACCTGTTGTACCACGCCGGGAGCCGCGCTTGGTTGGCCAAGCGCCTCCTCGTCTGGCCGCCGCGCGCGCGTCAGGAGCTCTTGCGGCGACAATCGCCGCCGCCCCTCGGAGTTCGTAACCGCCCGTCAGCCCGGGCCCTCGCGGAGGACACACTGGCCACGCGGCGGGGAGCCGGCCGAGAGCTGGGCGGCGGCCTGCATGGCCACGATGTAGCCGTAGGGCCCCAGGCCGCAGATCACGGCCTTGCACGGCGCTGGAGAGCTTCGAGTGGCGATGGAGCTCGTCCCGCGCGTGGATGTTCGAGATGTGCAGCTCGATGATCGGACCCTCGAAGGTCTTGCAGGGCGTCGTAGATGGCGATCGAGGTGAACGAGTAGGCCGGCGGGATTGATGATGAGGCGCGTCGGCGCTCTGGCGCGGCCGACTGGATCAGCTCGACCAGCTCGCCCTCGTGGTTGCTCTGGTGGAACGCCAGCGTCGCGCCGGGTGCTCGGCGCACTCCCGGCAGCTCCGCTCGATGGCGACGAGCGTCGTCGACCCGTAGATGTGCGGCTCGCGCCGCCGAGCAGGTTCAGGTTCGGACCGTTGAGCAGCATCAGGCGCATGGGGAGAGTCCTCGTCTCGATGGTTGTGAAAGGTTGTGCGAGTCGCGCGCCGGCACGGCCGGCGCGGCGTGGGGCGCTCCTCGCCCTCACAGCGGCCCGAGAGAAGTCGGCCGTGTATCGCGGCGCGGCCGCGCGCGCCTACGGCGTCGTCGATCTCGCCGTCGCTCGCGCCTCGGCCAGCACCCGGTCGATGAACGCCTTGCGCGGAGCCAGAAGTGGGCGGCCTCGTCCTTCAGCGCCGCCCAGTCGAGCGGCGCGTCCGTCTGGCCGCGCACCACGTCGACCAGGTGGCGGTTCTCCGTCCGGGCCGTCCGGCAGGCGGCGGCGACCAGCGCCTTGGCCGCCTTGCGGCTCATCGTCTTCGCGAGCGCGAAGCTGACCGTCTCGGCGAGCATCAGGCCGTTCGAGGCGTCGACGTTGTGCCGCATGCGCGCCTCGTCGACGTGCGAGATGCGCGCTGAGGTGCTCGCCTTGCGGAGCGCCGAGCGCCGTCAGCTCGAACATCCGCGGCAGCGTCCACCGCTCCATCTGCCAGCCGCTCGTGGCGCGCTCGTGCTCCTGGATCAGCGCCTGGTGCATCGCGCCCAGGAGCGCCGCGTTGGTGCGCGCCGCCGCGATGATCTGCTCGCTCACGACCGGGTTGACCTTCTGCGGCATGGTGCTCGACCCGCCGTGCCCTTCCTCGGCCGTCTCGCGCACCTCGCCGACCTCGGTCTGCGCCAGGAGGATGACGTCCTGGGCCATCTTGGCGAGGCTCCCGCTGACCAGCGACAGCCAGCCCGCGACCTCCGCCAGGGCGTCGCGCTGCGTATGCCACGGCATCGGCGGCGCCGACAGGCCGAGCTCGGCCGCCAGCGCCTCGGCCACCTCGACGCCGCGGTCGCCGAGCGGCTCCGAGCGGTGCCGGCGGCCCCGCCGAGCTGCACGGCCAGCGCCCGCGGCCGGATCTCGCGGAGCCGCGCCCGGTGGCGGAGGAGGGGCGCGAGCCAGCCCGCCGCCTTGAGCCCGAACGGGATCGGCACGGCCTGCTGGGAGTGCGTCCGTCCCGGCATCACCGGACGTCCGGTAGCGGCGCGCCATCGCCGCCAGGTTGTCGATGGCGCGGCCGAGCGTCTGCTCGACGGCCGCCAGCGCGGCGCGCATCCGGAGCACCAGCGCGGTGTCCATGATGTCCTGCGTGGTCGCCCCGAAGTGGACGTCGTCCGCCGCCGCCCCGCCGACGTGCTCGCGGAGCTGCCGCACGAGCTCGATCACCGGGACGCCGTCGTCGGCCATGCCGCGACCGGATCGCGGCCGAGATCGGGCCGGAAGCTCGCCGATCCGCTCGACGATGACCTTGCCCGACTCGGCCGGGATCACGCCCAGCCGGGCCTCGACCGTCGCCAGCGCCGCCTCGACGGCCACCATCTCGCGGACGTACCGCGCCTCCGAGAAGATCGCGGCGAGACTCCTCGTCCGCGAACAGCGCATCCAGCACGGCCGCCTCGTCGCCTCTCACGGGCTGAAGAAGACCGTTTCCCGGTCGCCCTGGAGATGGATGTCCAGCCGGTACGTGGGCGCGTCCTGGACCGATTCGCGGACGGCGATCAGCGTCTTGCGCCGCTCCGCATCCGCGATCGAGGTCAGGATCGGGTCGTGCTGCGTTGGCGGGCTCGTCGGAGAAGTACACGCGCGTCAGCACGTGGAGCAGCATGCCGCGCGCGAAGATCCGCAGGCCGAGGTGCGGGGCCTGCATCGTCTCGCCCTGCCACGGCACCGGGCCCGGCTTGATGGTCTTGAACGCGTACTCGCGCTCCGGTTGCTGGTTCCGGCCCGGCCGAAGCCGCGGAAGTGCGGGTCGACCTGGCGGTGGCGCGGGTCGTCCGGGTGGTTGAAGATGCCGGCCGCGTCGGCCTGCCAGATCTCGACCATCGCGTCCTCGATGGCGGCCCCGCTGCCGTCGAAGACGTGGCCGCGGACGATGATGCGCTGGCCCCGGGTCTGGTCGTTCACCAGGACGTGCTCGTCGCCGCGGATCAGCCCGAACGCGAAGAACGGGCCGACGGTCTGGCTGGGCGTCTGCCGCCGCGCGGCGCTCACGCCGTCCGGCCCTCGAAGGGCGTCATGCGGCTGCCCGAGGACGATGTCGAAGCGGTAGCCGAGCGCCCACTCGGGCTGGGTGACGTCGTGCGGTCGTAGCTGCGCGACCATGCCGGTCGCGGGCCTGCTCGTCGCGGACGCCGTTGAGGATCGGGTCGAGCGCGCATCAGCGGGTCGCCGGGAAGTACATCTGCGTGACGAGCCGCGCCGGGAACGTTCGCGCCGAAGAGCGAGAAGTGGATGTGCGCGGGCCGCCACGCGTTCGCGTGGTTGCGCCACGGGTAGGCGCCCGGCTTGATCGTGGTGAAGGCGGTACTCGCCCGCCGTCGTTCGTGAGGCAGCGGCCGGCGCCGTGGAAGTTCGGGTCGAGCGGGGCCGGGTGCTGGTCGTTGGCCTGGACGTAGCGGCCGCGCCGCGTTCGCCTGCCACACCTCGACCAGCGCGTGGGGCACGGGCCGGTCGTTCTCGTCCAGCACCCGACCGACCACGATGATCCGCTCGCCCAGCGGCTCGCCGTTCCGGGCGGCGCTCTTCGTGAGGTCGCTGTCGAGCGGGTGGATGTCGTCCTCGCCATAGACCGGGCCGGTCAGCTCGGACAGGGTCTGCGGCAACGGAACCAGGACGCGCCGGGGGCGCGCAGCACCGTCGAGCGATACGCCTCGTGGAGATACGGCGGGTGCGCGTCGGGATCGAGCGAGGTCACGCTCTTGCGCGGGGTCGTCGTCACGCCTTGCCCTCCTCCCGGGTCTGGGCGTACCCGCGCTTCGCGGCCGCCGAAGGCGCTGTTCGCCGCCGGCACCCCGGCGTAGACCGCCACGTGCATGAGCACCTCCTGGAGGTCATCGGGCGTGACCCCGGTGTTGCGGGTCGCGCGGACGTGCATCTCGAATTCGGCCTCGCGGCCGAGCGCCGCCAGGATTGCCAGCGTGACGAGATGCCGGGTCCGGTGGTCGAGCCCCGGTCGCGCCCAGACGTCGCCCCAGGCGGTCTCGGTGATGTAGCGCTGGAAGTCCTGGTCGAAGGGCGTCGTGTTGCCGGTCGCCCGGTCGACGTGCGCGTCGCCGAGCACCTGGCGTCGGACCTTCATCCCTCGCTCGTACCGGTTGCCGTCGGGCATGGCCGTTCTCTAGAAGTCGATGTCGATGTTGGACGCCCGGGGCGCATCCCGCACGATGCGCGGCCGCGCGTCCATCCCGAGCATATCCCCGCCGCCGGCACGGCGCGTGCTCCGGCCGCCGCCCGAGGCGGCGCGTCCAGCGCTGGCGCCGCCATCCCGCCCGCTGCGACGCCCGGCGGGCCGGCTGGCTCCGATGCCGGCCCTGGCAGGAGGTCAGACTTTCCAGTTCCCGACATGTCGAGCCGCTGTCCGGCCATGCGGGGCAATGCCGGGAAGTCAGCGTCGGACCCGGTCAGGCGCTCACTGCGCCGGCCGGGCGACCGCGCCGCGCTCACGCCTCGCGACGCTCGCCGCGCGGCGCAGCCGCCGCGGCGGGAGGCTCCGGCGCGAGACCTGATCGGTGAGCCACTTCACCGAGCGGCGCCGCGCTCGGCCACCATCGGGAGAGGCAGGGTGCGGTAATCGTCGTTGAACACCTCGAAGCTGTAGTCGCCGCGGTAGCCCGTCTCGTCCACGCGGCGCACCAGCTCGGCCAGCTGCTCGCTGTGCACGCCCTCGCCGGGAAGACGCGGAAGTGCCGCGCGGTGTCGATGCGCTCGTCCCGCGAGCGGGCCTCCTGCCACATGAAGTCCGACAGCTGCACCGAGGAACACCTTGCGGGGATCGATGTCGGCGAGCGCGCCGAGGCCGCTGTCGCCGGCGAGGATGTGGAACGAGTCGAGGCAGACGCCGAGGTTGGCGCGGTCGGCGCGCGCGCACCAGCTCCCAGGACCGCGGGTACTCGTTGACGAACCGGCCCCAGGACAAGGCCTCGTAGGCCACGCGGATGCCGAGCGGCACCGCGAGCATCGCGAGCTTCTGGAGGTCGCTTGACCAGGGCGTCGGTCTCGCCGCGTCGCGTGGCCCGACGTCGAGGAGCAGACGAGCAGCAGCCGCGAGCCGAGGGCGCTGCACATCTCGAGCATGGCCTTGGCGACGTCCACCTTGTTGGCGTGCAGGTGCCCGGAGAGCCCCTCGAAGTCGCGCAGCACCTGGAAGCCGGTGACCCGCAGGCCGCTCTGCCGCACGGCCGCCGCCGCCGCCGAGCTCGCCGTCGGGATGGCCGACGATGTCGCGAGGCGTTCAGCATGACCTGGGTGAACCCGGCCGCGCGCACCGCCCAGGCTTCGGCTCCAGCGGACCCGCCATGCGTGATCGTGTCCATGCCGAAGTGATCGAGGTTCATGGCGCGAGGTGGCTCGAGACCAGCTCGAGCTCACGCCGCCCAGGTACACCTGGGTGAGCGCGCCCTTCTCGCTCGGCTGCACCGCGCCGCGGTCGATGAATACGATGCCGCGCTCGCCTGGAGCGCCCGGGTCGCCCGCGGGACGTCCGGGGCGCCCAGGCCGACCCGCACCAGGCTCTCCGGCCAGGAAGCTCCTCCGAGCCGGGCGGGGGCTCGATCGAGCTGGAGGTAGAACTTGTGGCACGGGCTCTCGAGCAGCGTGCCCTCGGGCAGCACGCCGAAATACTGGCCCTCGCGGCAGCGCGCGCGAAGCCGAAGAAGCGTCTGGTAGAAGTCGAGCCAGTCGCCGGTGCGATCGGCCAGGATGGACTGCACGACGCCGAACCAGTGCAACCCGGCCAGCGCCGGCGGGCGCGGGCTCGGTCACCGGGAGCGGCACGAAGTCGACGTCGTAGATCGAGAAGTCGCTGGTAGCGATCGACGAAGTAGATGAGGCTGTCGCCCGACGCCGTGGATGCCCGGGATGTTGAGCTCCATGGCGGCGGCCGCGCGTCGGCTGGTCCCAGGCGCCGAGATCGAGCGAACGCTGGTGGGCGAAGGCGGCATCCCGCACGCGCAGCGCCATGGCGGAGAGGGCAGGCGCGGGCGCTTCGGGCTGGTGGCGCGTTCACGATCAGGTTCATACCGCCCTGGCGGTAGAGCATCACCTCGCGCGAGCGGTGCCGGGCCACCGCGCTGGAAGCCCAGCTTCTGCAGCAGCGCGCCGAACTCCTGCGGCCGCGGCGTGGCGTACTCGACGAACTCGATGCCGTCCACCCCCACGGGGTTGGCCGGCTCCGGCAGGGCGTGCTCGATCGTCATTCCGGAGGCTCCTCGCAGGCCGCGGCAGCCGCCGCCAGGACACGGCCGCTCAGGAGTGGCCGCTTGCACGAAACTGTCGATGCTGTTAATTTACCTTGCAATGTCGTCAATTCCAGAGGGCGCCACGCGGCCGCGCAGGACCTGGCGCGCAACGCCGCCATGCGCAAGCCCAAGGCGCCCGGCGGCTAACCGCGCCCGCATCGTGCGCGCCGGCGATCGACGAGTTCGCGGCCCGCGGCTTCAAGGGCGCCAGCATGGACGCGATCGCCGCCCGGACGGCCACCACCCGGGCGCTGATCAGCTACCACTTCGGCGGCAAGGAGAGATCTACCTGGCGGTGCTCGAGCGCGTCTACGCCGAGATCCGCCAGGCCGAGGGCGGCCTCGACCTGGATCACCTCAGAGCCACGGCCGCCATCCGCCGGATCGTCGAGTTCACCTTCACCTATTACCTGGAGCACCGAGGGCTTCGTCCGGCTGGTGGTGGCCGAGAACCAGGCGGAGGGCGGTCACTTCCGGAAGTCGAAGGCGATGCGGTCGCTCAACCGCCCGATCATCGACCGGCTGGCCCGGGTCATCGCGCGCGGGCAGGCCGACGGCACCTTCCGCGCCGACGCCGATCCGTCCAGGTGCACATGATCATCGCCGCGCTCGGCCTGTTCAACGTGAGCGAACCAGTACACCTTCGGCGCGATCTTCCAGCGGGACATGGGCGCCCGGGGCGAGCGTCCGCCGCCGGCGCGAGCTCGTCGCCGAGGTGGTTCTCGGCTACCTCACCAACAAGGGATGACGTCATCGGACGTCACGAGGGGAGAGAATGAGCATGGACTCCCTGATCGACCGTCGTTCGGCTCTCAAGGCAGGCGCCGCCCTTGCCGCCGCGTTCACGCGCTGCCTGCCCGCGCGCGCAGGCCAAGCCCACGCTCCGCTTCGCCGCGGTGTTCTCCGACAAGGACATCCGCGCCGGGCATGATCCAGATGTTCGCGAAGGACGTCGACGGCGACTTCAAAGTCGAGCCGTTCTACAACGGGCTCGCTGTTCAAGCAGGGCACCGAGCTGGTCGCCCTGCAGCGCGACAACCTCGAGATGGGCAACATCGCGCCGCAGGACATCTCCAAGCAGATCCCGGCCTGGTCGATCCTGACCTCGGCGTACCTGTTCCGCGACGCCAACCACCTGAACACCTTCTTCGCGAGCGACCTCGGCGCGCAGATGAAGAAGATGGTCGAGGACCAGGTCAAGGTGAAGATCCTCGGGCCGACGTTCTTCGGCACCCGGCAGGTCGGCCTCAAGACCGAAGAAGAAGATCAACACGCCCGCCGACATGGCCGGCATCAAGCTCAGGATGCCCGCGCGGCGATGCCTGGCAGTTCCTCGGCCGCTCGCTCGGCGCGAATCCCACGCCGATGGCCTACGCCGAGATCTACACCGGCCTGCAGACCGGCGCCATCGACGGCCAGGACAACCCGCTGCCCAACGTGCAGAACATGAAGTTCTACGAGGTGATGTCGCAGATCGTGCTGACCTCGCACCTCGTCGGCTACGACCTGCTCACGCGTGAACCTCGAAGACCTGGCAGGGCATGCCGCCGGCCAAGCAGAAGGCCTTCCAGGCCGCCGCCGACAAGGCGATCGCCTGGAGCGCGGCCGAGCACCTGAAGCGCGAGGCGGAGCTCGCCGACAGCTTCAGGAAGAGGGGCCTCGAGATCTACACCCCGGACGTCAAGGCCTTCCGCGAGCTACGCGCAGAAGGTCTACCTCGGCTCCGACGAGGCGAAGAGACTGGCCGAAGGGCATGCTCGAGAAGATCAACGCTCTGTAGATACCGTTCTGCGGTGTCCCTCACGGAAAGCCGGGGCCTGGCTGCACCGCCGGGCGGAGAGACGTCGCCGCGGCGCCTGCTCGCGGTGATGTTCGTCGCCTTCATCCTGCAGATCGCTTTCCGCTATTTCTTCAACTTCCCGATCGGCTGGACCTCGGAGCTGAGCGTCATCACCTGGCTGTGGCTGGTGCTCTGGGGCGCCGCCTTCGTGGTGAAGGAAAGCGAGGAAATCCGCTTCGACCTCGTGTATTCGGCGGCGGGCCGCCGCACGCCGTCGCGTCATGGGAATCATCACCGGGCTCTCGATCGTGATCCTGTATGTCTCTCTCGCTCCCGGCAACGGTCAAATACGTCGGTTTCATGAAGGTTGAAAAAACGTCCTACCTCAAGATTCCCTTCGACTGGCTGTTCTCGATCTACGTGTTCTTCCTCGTTGCCGTCATCGTCCGTTACCTCTGGATCCTGTCGCACCTGCTGCGCGGCAAGGATCCCGAAGCCCCGACTCGACCAAGGTCAGCTCCGGCTTGTGAATCCCACCAGCCCCTTCTCGCTCTGCGTCATGGCGCATCGTCGCCCTCACCCTGCTCGGGCTGCCGATCGGGCACGCCATGATCGGCGGATCGGTTCTTTACCTTTTCCTGGCCGGCCTCGATATGGGGACCGCCGCCGAGCAGCTTTCAACGGCATGTACTCGAGCTTCGTGCTGCTGGCCATACCGCTGTTCATCCTCGCCGCCGAGTTCATGACCATCGGCAGCATCACGGAACGGCTGCTGAGCTTCTGCAACGCGTTCGTCGGGCGCTTCCGCGGCGGCCTCGCTCACGTCAACGTCGTGCAGAGCATCATCTTCGCGGGAATGTCGGGCTCGGCCCTCGCGGACGCCGCCGAGCTCGGGCAAGCTGATGCAGAAAATGATGACGCAGGACGGAAAATACACGGCGAGCTTTGCCGCCGCCCTGACCGCGGCATCCTCGGTCATCGGGCCCATCATCCCGCCCTCGATCCCGATGGTGATCTATGCCCTGGTCTCGGACACGTCCGTCGGCTACCTGTTCCTCGGCGGCGTCGTCCCGGGCCTGCTCCTCGGCATCGCGCAGATGGCCTATGTCTCGCTCGTCGCCAGGCGGAGAAATTTCCCGGTCGAGAAGCCGTCCCGCTGCGCGACATCCGCGCATCAGTTGGGAAGCCTTGCCCGCGCTGATGATGCCGGTGGTCCTTTTCGGCTGCCTCTACAGCGGGATCACCACGCCCACGGAAGCCGCCGCGCTCGCCGCCTTCTACGCGCTGCTGGTTTCCGCGTTCCTCTATCGCGCAGTCTCCTGGCGCAACGTCTACGACTCGCTGCTGACCAGCGCGCGCGTCACGATATCGATCGGCATCCTGATCGCCGCCGCGATGGCCTTCAACTACGTCATTACGGTCGAGAACATTCCCAAGACGCTCGCCGTCATGATGCAGGAGCTACGAGCTTCTCGCCGTTTACCTTCCTGCTGCGTCGCGAACGTGATCATGCTGGTCCTCGGCTGCTTCCTGGAAGGAACCACGATTCTGCTGATCATCGTTCCGGTTCTCCTCCCCACCGCGAAGGCGCTGGGCATCGACCCGGTGCATTTCGGGGTGGTCGCGGTCGTCAACATCATGATCGGCCTGGTCACGCCCCTTACGGCCTGCTGCTTTTCATGATGGTCAAGATCGCGGAAGTGTCCCTCAAGGACCTGGTGCGCGAGGTGATGCCGTTTCTCGGCGCCATGATCGTCGCGCTTGCGCTGATTACCTATATACCGTCGCTCGTGCTCTTCCTGCCCCGGCTCATGGGCTATCAGCACTGAGGGCCGGCTCGTCGTGCTGGCACCTCGATGCTCTGTGGTCTCATCCTGGCTTTGCCGGCATCCGGGGCTCGCTGTCGCCCGCCCTCCAGGAAGAGAGGAGGCGCGCCACCACGGCATTCGCCTGCACTACCAGCTGATCGACCTCGAGACCGCCGGCCCGCGGCGTGGAGGTCCTGGCCCACCCTCATCGAGGCGGTGCGCGTCATGCGGTTCGCCGGGCTGAACATCACGTCATCCGCGTGCAAGCAGCTGGTGATGCCGCTGCTCGACGAGCTGTCCGAGGAGCGCCGTTATCGGCGCGGTCAACACCGTTGTGCGCCGGGGCGATCGGCTCGTCGGGCACAACACCGATGGCGCGGGCTGGAGCTGGGGGTCCGGCGCATCTTGCCGGCACGCCGACCCTCGCGCGTGAGCCCTGATCGGGGCCAGCGGGGCCGGATCCGGCGTGCGCCGACGCCGTGCTCCGCCTGGGCGCGGCCCACCCACGATCGTCGATCAGGACGCGCCGCGGCCGCGGCGCTCGCCGCGCGGCTGAACGCATTCGACGGCGACCATCGCGCGAGCGCGAGTCCGGACCTCCGCGGCGGCGCTGGCGCCGCGCCAGCGCCTCATCCGCGCGACGCCGACCGGGACGGCGAGCGCGCCGGGGCTGGCGGTCCCGGCGGAGCTGCTCCGGCGCGATGTGGGTGTCGGACGTCGTCCACGTGCCGCTCGGAGACGGCCGTTGCTGAAGGCCGCGCGGCGCATCGCTGCGCGGACCGTGGACGGCGGGCACATGAACGTCGGGCAGGCGCTCCACGAGCTTCGCGCTCTTCACGGGCCGGGAGCCTGATCCCGCGCGGTTGGACGCGCATTTCCGGCCGGCTCGATGTCGTCGGGCGTGGAGCGCTGGCGGGAACGGCCTGACGCGTCCCGCATGTGGACGGTCGACGCGCGGAAGTCGAGGGCCGGTTTCGTCTGGTAGGGATCTACAGATGGCCTGAGACGAGTTGGAAGGCGACTGACGCCGCGCGTCGCGGTATCGCTCTACGCTAACTGGCCCGGGTCGTTGCTCGGAGCCCTGCTCTGCGCGAGTCGTCCTGGACAGCTCGGTCCTCGGTTGGCGGGGCGCCGAGCCGGCGCCCGCCAACCGAGTCTCGTTCCTGGGCTGCTGGGGACTACTGGCTCGCGATGTTCCCGCAGAACGCGTAGGTGGTGGCTTCCTGGGCCGACTTGTGGCCGTTGATGGCGTAGCCGTTCCGGAGGTCGCCGATCGGCACGTCGATCGTCGTCGTCCGACTTGCCGTCGGTCAGCGTCGTGAGCCCGAAGGCCGGATTGGGATCGATCTGCGCGCACGTCCCCTTATGGACGTGCAGCGGCTGCAGCCGACTCCCGCCGGCGCCCCGGTGATGGTGACGACGACCTTGGTCTTGTTCCCGTCCTCGCTGAGCACCGCGTTTCCCGACTCCCCGGAGTTGTTCAGCGGCCCCAGCTGGACCGTGATGGGCTCCGCCGCGCTGGCCGCTCCCGCTCCCGGAGCGCCAGGAAGCCGGCCGCAACCAGTGTCCAGACCAAATGATGCACGCATCGTCACCCTCCTTGTGTTGTGAGACGAGACTCTGAATTCCTCAGGAGCACTTTCGATCATGCACCAGGCGGGTCGCGCCAGCAAGGCCCATGCCTCTGGCCCGTGAGCATGCGGGGCGTGCGCTTCGATCGTCGTCTGCCGCATTGGCTCGGCGCGCCGGCGGAGAGCCCTCCCCGACGGTCGTCCGCTAATCATGTCCTGGCCGAGGCTTACGATCCCAGTGGTTGGGTGAGGCGGTGCGTCCTGACCCGACACGGCCGCGTGATACTCCTGTCCCGGCGGGCGAGAGCGATCTGTCGCCCGAGGCGAGGGGCGCGTGACGGTGAGTGCAGGACGGATGCGGGCGGATCGGGTCATCCGGGCTTCCTCCTCATCAGGCGTTTTCTCGCGCGCGGAACGGTCGCTCGCGCGTCCCTGGAGCCGCCCATGAAAGCGGCCCGCTGGCACGGTCGGCGCGACGTGCGGGTCGAGGACGTCCCGGTCCCGACGCCGGGGCGCGGCGAGATCCTGCTCCGCGTCCGTCTCTGCGGGATCTGCGGCACCGATCTCGAGGAGTACCGCCGCGGCCCGCTGGTCATTCCGACCGGCCGGCCGCACCCGCTCACGGGCCGCCAGGCCCGCTCACGATGGGCCACGAGTTCCATGGTCGTGGTCGAGGCGCTCGGCCCCGGCGTGAGCGGCTTCCGCGAGGAGCGACCGGGTGGCGCCGGACATCTGCCTCTTCTGCAACGCGTGCGTGTTCTGCCGGCGGCATCAGTACGCCCTCTGCGAGAAGTGGGTGACCATCGGCCTCCCACACCGACGGCGGGCTCGCCGAGTTCGTGACGGTGCCCGCGATGGCCTGCGTCGGGCTGCCCGACTCGCTCTCGGACCGGGAGGCGGCTCTGATCGAGCCGACCGAGGTCGCGGTGCGCGCGGTGAACAAGGCGCCGCCGCGCGCTGGGCGATGTCGTCGCCGTTGCTGGGCGGCGGGACGATCGGGCTCCCTGACCCTCAGGTCAGCCGGGCCGCCGGCGCGGGGGAGTCGTCGTCGTCATCGAGCCGCGGCCGGCGCGTCGCGCGCGCTCGCCCTCGAGCTGGGAGCCGCCGCCGCGCGCTCGATCCCGGGGACCCGGGGTGGAAGGACGAGGTGCGCCGGCGCGCGGGCGGTCTCGGCCCCGACGTCGTGTTCGAGTGCGCGGGCCGGCCCGACAGCGCCAGCCTGGCGATCCGCATGGCGCGGAAGGGCGGCCGGATCGTGCTCGTGGGCATCACCGGGGGTGAGGTGCCCGTCGACACCCCTCGACCTCCCTGATCGGCGAGAAGACCGTCGATCGGGACGATCCAGCACCACTACGACGAGGACCTCCCGGCCGCGGTGCGCCTGCTGGCCGACGGGCGCGTCCGGGGTCTCTCCGCTGGTGACCGCCGAGATCCCGCTCGCCGACGTCGTGCGGGGCGGCTTCGAGGCGCTGACGTCCCCGGGCAGGAGCACCTCGAGGTCCTCGTCAGCCCGCGCGCCTGATCACGCCGACTCCACGCGGCCGCCCCGCCGGGGCGGGCGCGGATGGTAGGATGCACGCGGGCGATGAACCGGAACGCCGCGAGGAGGGTCATGGGACAGCCAGCCCGCATCGTGCACTACGTGAACCAGTTCTTCGGCGGGATCGGTGGCGAGGACAAGGCCGACACGCCGCTCAGGTGCGCGAGGGCCCCGTCGGCCCGGGGCGCGCGATCCAGCAGATCGTGGGCGCCCAGGGCACCGTCGTGGCGACGCTCATCGGCGGCGACGACTATGTCGCGGAGCGCAGGGCAAGGCGGGCGCGGCCATTCGTGAGGCGCTGCAGCGCCTGCGCCCGGATCTCGTGCTGGCCGGCCCGGCCGTTCGACTCCGGCCGCTACGGTCTCGGCTGCGCTGGCCTGCCGGGTGGCCCAGTCGCTGGGCATCGCCGCGGTCACGGGCATGTATCCGGACAACGCGGCGATCATCACGCACCGCCGCGGGCTTCTCGCCGTGCCCACCGGCCTCGATCCGACGGAGATGAAGGCGATCCTCACGCGGATGGTCGGCCTCGGCCTCCGGCGGGTCCACGGCGAGCCGCTCGGCTCGGCCGCGGAGGAGGGCTACGTCCCCGCGGGGATCCGCCGGCTCGTCACGAAGGACAAGGTGGGATACGAGCGCGCCGTGGACATGCTCCTCGCTCAGGTCGCCGGCCGCCCCGTGGCCTCGGAGATCCAGGTGCAGCCAGTACGATCGGGTGACCCCGGCCCCGCCCGTCAGGGACTCTCGCGCGCTCGCTCATCGGGATCGTCGTCAGCACGGGCATCGTCCCGCGCGGCAACCCGGACCACCTGCCCGGGGCCCGCGGCGCTCGCCGCGGGGCGCTACTCGATCGACGGGCTGTGGCTCGCTCGACGTCGCCCGGTGGGAGTCGGCGCACGGCGGGTTCAACACGAAAGATCCTGAACACGCGAAGCCCCGACTACGCCCTGCCGCTCGGCACGCTGCGCGCGCTGGAGGCGGAGGGCGCGATCGGGGGCATCTATCCCTGGTTCTACAGCACGCGTCGGCAACCAGACGGCCGTCGGTCCCGCCCGGGCCATCGGCCGCCGCGTCGCCGAGGAGTTCCGCGACGCGGGGTCGCGGCCGCCCTCCAGGTGTCTGGGTGAGGTAGCTGCCATCGTTGCGGCGCAACGATAGCCAGAAGAGCTCGAGCGAGTCGGCATCCCCACCGTGCTGATCGGCGCCTTGCCCGCCATCGCGCTGGCCGCCAACGCCAACCGGGTCGTCCGCGGCGTGCAGGTCGCAGCATCCCTGCGGTGATCCGAAGCTGCCGGCGGAGGCAGACCGCGACCTGAGCCTCCGCATCGTCCTGGCAGCGCTGTCGGCGCTGCCAGACGCCGGTCACCGAGCCCACCCTCTTCGACACCGCCGGCCGCGCGCCAGAGCGCGTCCAGTGCGTCTTGAGCTGGCCGCCTATCCGGTGCGGGACGTCCGCTTCGGCGCCGAGACCCGCTGGCGGGACGAGGTGCTGGACATCGATCCGGGACGAGATCCTGGACCTCGTGCGGCGAGACCCGCTGGTGGCAGCGCGCGGCGCTCGAGGTCGTCCGGCCGGGTGAGTCCGTCGCGGATCGTGACCATCAGGACATCATCGAGCCGCGTGTGAAGGCGGCGGGAAGGGCGTCGCCTATCCCGGGCCTCGTGGGCCGCGCGGTGGAGACGGTGGGCGAGGGCCGAACGAACCGGCTCGCCGGCTTCACGCTGATGCCCTGCACGCCGCCCCAGGACGTCCAGCGCTACGGGCTCATCTCCTCGTTCCGCCCCGGCACTGCCTACGGCGACTTCCTCGACATGTCGGGGCCGGGCGCGATCGTCCCTGGGCGGCCACCGTCAACCTCTGCCTCCTGATCGAGCCCGACCCCGAGCCTCGCGCCCGACCCGGCCAATCGCGTCATGCAGCAGGCGACGATGGCCGTCCAGGACCGGCTCGCCGCCGCGACACTCGGCGAGACGCCCGGCCGACGTCGAGGTGCTGGACCTCACCCCGCGGCCCGGTCTGCCCGGCTTCGTCTACGTCCACAGCATCGTGTCGCCCGAGCCCATCTACCTGAGCCCGCGACTCGACGCTCTCGACCGCGGTCTACGGCATCACGCGGCTCACCCAGCCCTGGCTGCTCCACCCGACCGAGGTCCTCGACGGCGCGGTCTGCGGCAGCTTCTTCAGCGGCGACTTCTACCGCTGGTTCACCTGGCCGTTGACGAACAGCATCGTGCTCCACATGTCGCCGCCGGCACGGGATCGACTTCAACTTCCTCGGCTGCATCATGGTGCGGACGATGTGGGAGGAGCAGCGCCAGAAGGAGCTGATGGCGAACCGCGCCGCCCTGATGGCGACCACCCTCGGCGCGGACGGGCGCCATCGTCACGCCGACCCTCCGCGGGCAGCGGATGCTCGACACGATGGCGGTCGTGCGGGCCCTCGACGCGGCCGGCGTCCAGACCGTCCTGATCACCGAGGAAGAGGACGACGAGGACGGCGCGGCGCCGCCCCTGCTGGTGACCGCGCCGGAGGGTGGGCGTCGTCAGCACCGGCGACGGCAGCGCGCCCGGGCCGTTCCCGCCGGTCGAGCGCGTCGTCGGCGCCGGGCCGATCGCGCCGCGCGTGGTACGCGGAGCAGCCGCCGCCCCTCGGCCGCTACGGCACGAGCCACCTCAACGACGTCTGGGGGTTCTCCGCCTGGCCTGCGTGGACTACTAGAGGCGTCAGCCTCTGGACGTGCGCGCCGGCACCTCACCCAGCGAGTAGTACACGGGCTTGCCATGCTGCCTGGCCAGAGCCACCATCTCGTCCGCCCCGGCGGACGCCCCGCCGATGCGGAGACACCCGTCGCACTTGACCACCAGACGGCGCGCGATGGGATGAAAGATCCTGCGTGAACACCTCGTCCCCGATTCGCTTCGAGCCCGCGTGCTCGATGAGGGGGACCGCGTACCACTCCCCCATGACCGGCAGGTGGCCCGCGCGGAACAGCCGAAGCGACGCCTCCGTCATCGCCGCCACGTTCTGGCGATGAGGGTCGGATCGTCGTTCGTGCCCGAGCGGTAGGGACCCGCGACGAGGATCATGAGGTGGATTCATGACTCACTCCCTTACCGTGACGTCACCGCAAGACCGTACGCGCTGGCCGCCGAGAGGACGCCGATCGCGCGGGCCCGGCGCCTGGTCGGCGCGCCGCCGGTGGTCAGGCCATCACGGCGCGCTATCCCTTGATGGTCCCGAACGTGAGCCCCTTGATCAGGTGCGCGCTGCATCACCCCGATGAAGAGCACGATCGGGGCGAGGATGCCGACGGCGCCGGCCGCGGACCAGGACCAGTACTCGATCTTCTCCGGCGCCGTACTGGGCGATGGCCACCGAGGCGGCTTGGCGTTGTTGCCGGTGAGGATGAGGCAGTAGAGGAACTCGTTGTAGGCGAAGAGGAACGTGAAGAGCGCCGCGGTGAACACCCCCGGGCGCACGACCGGCAGCACCACCCGCACGAAGGCCCCCAGCGAGCTGCAGCCGTCGATCATCGCCGCCTCGGGGAGCTCCCGCGGCACGCTCGAGGAAGAACCCGCGCATCAGCCAGATCGCGAACGGCTGGTTGAAGGCCACGATGATCAGGATGATGAGGATGTGCGTGTCGTAGAGCTCCGCGGCCCGGGCCAGCAGGAAGAACGGCACCAGCAGGAGGATCCGCGGGAACGCGCGGACGGCCAGGAGCGTGAAGAGGAGGACCTGGATCGGCCGGCTCCGGTACCGGGCGAGGTAGTACGCCGCCATGCAGCCGAGCGGGATCGAGAGCAGCACCGCTCCCGTCGTGATGATGAGCGTGTTGACGAGGTAGCGCGGGAACGGCGTCTCCAGCCAGATGTAGCGGTGGTGCTCGAGCGTCGGCGTGAACACCCACGTCGGCGGGATGGTGAACGCCTCGCGGGTGACCTTGAGCGACGTCGTGAGCGCGAAGTAGATCGGGAACAGGGACACCACCACCACGACCCAGGAGCGCCAGGTAGAGCAGGGCCCGGGCGACGATCACCTGCGGCCCGATCCGGCGGCGCCGGCTCACCATTCGCCCTTCTCCCGCCGGTACAGGAGGTAGATCCAGAACGCCGATGACCACCGACAGGATGAGGAGCGTGACCACGCCCAGGGCGGAGGCGCGTCCCATCCGGAGCATCCGGAAGGCCATGACGTAGTTGTAGAAGGTGATGGTCTGCGTCGTCGTGCCCGGCCCGCCGCCCGTCATCACGAACACCTGGTCGAAGATGCGGAAGGCGTCCATCGAGCGGATGATCAGCACGAAGAGCACGAGCGGGCGCAGGAACGGGAAGATGACGTGGACGAGGGTCTGCGTCCGGCTCGCCCCGTCCACCATCGCCGCCTCGAGCGGCTCCTCGGGAATGCTCTGGAGGCCGGCGTAGACCACGAGGATGACGAAGGGCGTGTTCTGCCACGCGTCCGCGAGGATGATGGACCACAGCGCCCACGCGGGATCGCCGGTCCACCCGGCCCCTGGATGCCGACGAGCGAGAGGAAGTAGTTCACCATCCCCCAGTTGCTCTCGAACATCCAGCGCATGAGGAGCCCGGCGACCGCCGGCGTGATGGTCATGCGGCAGGAGCACGACCGTGCTGACGAAGCGCCGGCACGGGGATGCGGGCGTCGAGGAGCAGGGCGACGGCGACGCCCACGACCAGCTCGATGGCGACGGCGCTGCCCGTGAACCGCGCGGTGACGCGGAGCGCGTCCCAGAACGCGTCGTCGCCCCAGATGTACCGGAAGTTGTCGAGGCCGACGAAGGTCTTCCGGGGCACCGGCAGGTAGTAGTTGTAGAAGCTCAGCCCGACGCTGTAGAGGAGCGGGTAGAAGAGGATGACCGCGAGGAAAGTCATGCTCGGGACGAGGAAGATCAGGCGGTCGCGGCGCTGCTGCCGGCTCATCGTCGTGGCCCGGGCGCGGAGGAGCGACCGCCCCGGCCAACGTCCGGCGGCGGCGAGCGGACCGAGAGGCATCGGCGCGGCGCGCGTGCGAGTCGGGCGACCGGGCGGCTCACCGGACGGGTGGAGGGCCGCCCGGTCGCGCCGACGAGACCGGCGTTACTTCTTGTAGTAGCCCTTCTCGGTCATGAGGTCCGCCATCACCTTCTGCGCGCGCTTGAGCGCCTCGGGGATGGTCAGCTCGCCGGTCAGGCCCTTCTGGAGGGTCTGGGTGGTCTGGACCATCGCCTCGGAGAACTCAGGGTTGTTGGGCACGAGCCGGGCCCCCGCCTGGACGTTGTCGGCCGCGCGCCTTGATGAACCGGAACTTCTGCGTGACCTCCGGATCCTTGGTGACCGACAGCCGGGTCGGCGTGGCCAGCCCGGCCCCTTCCCGCATGTTCGCCTTGTTGAGCGTCTTGGCGACGACCTGGAAGACGAGCTCGGGATCGTTCTTGGTGTACGCGCTGATCGAGTAGCAGCCGACCGAGAGCCGCGCGTGGCTCTTCCCGCCCTTGGTCGCGGCCGGCGGGACGGCGAACTGGACCTTGTCCACCACCTGGGAGACCTGGGCGTTGTCCATGGCCAGGGCCCGCGACTGCCAGAGGAGCCCCATGGCGGTGAGGCCCTGCTGCATCGCCACGGTCGACTCGTGCGTTGTGGAACGCGAGGACGTTGGGCGGCGCGTACTTCATCAGCTCCTTCATCGTGGTCAGCGCCTTCAGGCCCGCCTCGCTGTCGATCGTGACCTTCCAGTCCTTGTCGTACCAGTCGCCCGCCGTAGGTGCGGAGATAGTACGTGAAGTCGTTCTGGAAGCCGTCCCCCGGCCTTCAGGGTCATCGTGGTCCCGTACTGCTTCTTGTCCGCTTGGTCAGCGCCTTCGCCGCGGCGATCCACTCGTCCATGGTCGTGGGCGGCTGGAGCCCCGCCGCGTCGAGGAGGTCCCTTCCGGTAGAAGAAGAACATCGAGATGGCGCAGGTTGGGCACGCCGTAGACCTTGCCCTTGTACGAGCAGACGTCACGGACCAGGATCGGGTCGATGTCGTCCCACTCGACCGCCTGGCGGTACTTCGCGATCATCGGGTCGAGCGGCATGAGCCAGCCGCGCTCCGCGAAGGTCGCGAGGAAGGCGTCGGTCGCCATGATGTCGTACGTCGGCGCGCCCTGCGACAGGATGGATCTGCATCTTCTCGAGCGCCTGGTCGAACGGGATCAGCTCCGCTTCGAACTTGATCCCGGGGTACTCGCCCATCTTCTTGGCCCAGAGCTCGAGCATCGGGAACCGGTGACTGATGTAGCCCGGATGGTGGGATCGGCGGCCCACGCCACCGGCCCGAGCCCCCTGCCAGATCGCCACGGCGCCGGTCAGCAGGATCAGCGGAAGCACGAAGAGTCGGCCACGCCGCCCTCGCAATCGCTCAATCATCCCCGAGCCGCCTTTCTGCCCGCCGCTGTTGCGCGGCGGACCGAACGAGACGTGACACGAGCCTGCACTGGCGAGGAAAGTGGCCGCCCCCGCCGAGATCGGGGGTCAGGCGCGACATCATGATTGACGGCCCGCAAGATTCCTGTCAAGGCGGCGACGTGAAGCCGCTGGCGGAGGCGCGGCCCGGCCGCGCTGCCGGCCGCTAGCCGCAGCCGTCTTCTCCGTTCGAGGGCCGACCTGGCGGTCGGTTCGACGCCCTCGATGACGCCGGATGCGGATCCTGGATCCGATACTGGGTTCGATCCTCCTCCGCACCGTCACGCAGCGTCCCGCTGGGCGCGTGGATGGCCGTTGCCCGCGTTGACCCCACCTGCCGGTGCTCCGCGTGCGTCTGGTCCGTGGACGCACCGGTTCCATTGCCGACTTGAGCGACGGGGGCTGTCCGCGGGTAGCCTGCGGAGGTTGCGGGCCTCGCGTCCGGGTGAGGAAGGCTCGGAGCCAGGAACAGTACGTGGTACGGCGCCGCGCGTCCGCCGAAGGGAGCTTCTCGCGATGACGGGTCCCATTCGCGTCGGCATCGTCGGGCTCGGTCGCATCTTCGACCTGAACTGCCTCGGCTACCGCGACAACCCGGACGCGGTGGTCGTCGCGCTGTGCGACAGCCGTCAGGATCTGCTCGACCGGCGGGCCGCGCTCTTCCCGGAGGCGCGGCTCGTGCGAGGCTTCGACGAGCTCCTGCGCCTCGAGCCGGACCTCGTCGACGTCCTGACGCCCCCACCCCCTCCACGCCGAGATGGCGGTGGCGGCCATGCGCGCGGGCGCGCACGTGAGCGTGCAGAAGCCGATGTCGATGACGGTGCGCGGAGGCCGATGGCATGCTCGCCGCGGCGAGGGAGACGGGCCGCCATCTCAAGTAGCTTCGAGAACTTCGTCTTCTATGCGCCGCTGGTCCGCGCCAAGGCGCTCCTCGATTCCGGCGCGATCGGCCGGCCCTTGCACTTTCGCATGAAGATCGTGTCAGGGGACCGGCAGTACGCCTGGCCCGTGCCGGCCGAGACGACGGCCTGGAGACAGGCGCTCGGCCGCGCGGGGCTCGAGGTCCGCTGCTGTTCGACCATGGCCACCACCTGCTCGCCGTCGCATGCTGGCTGTTCGGGGACGTGCGGGACGTCTTCGCCCGCATCGAGGAGACGACCCTCCCGAACAGCAGCGTCGTCGACGCGCCGGCCTCGCTGACGTGGCGCCACTGGGACCCGCCGATCCACGGGATCTGGGACATCACCGCCGCGCCGCGGATGCGCATCCGGACCGACTACTATCCCGGCCACGAGCAGTTCGAGATCCAGGGAGACGGCATCATCACCGTCACGCGGTGCAGCGACCGTCTGCTCGACGAGCCCGCCCTCACGCTCTATGCCGACGGAGAGGTGCGCGCCTTCCACAACCTCGAGGCCGACTGGGGCGTCAGCTTCCGGCTCTCCACGGAGCACTTCATCCGGTTCCTGCGAGGCCAGGAGCCCCGCGCGATCCTCACCGCGAATGGAGGGCCGTCGGGTGCTCGCGTTCGCGCATCGCGCTTCATGCAATCCTCGCGAGAGGAACGGCCCCTGACGCTCCCGCGGGGTGATTCCTGAAGGTGGCCGCCGTACCGGTGCGTCGCCGACGAGTCCTGACGTCCGCGCTGCGACCACAGCGACGGGTCGACACGAGATCGCCGCGTTCGTCGCAAACGGTGGAGACCCGGAAGCGCGCTAGCGCCTTCTGCGGGACGGTAGAGGCGACTACCGGGGTCGAGAGCGGGAGCGCCGGCGGCCGGCGCCGAGCGCGCGCTCGAGGGCCTGCGCCTCCGCTGAGCGCCGCGCGCTCCACGTCGAAGTCGGCATCGGTCATGGGCGCCACGCCGGAGACGAGCCAGCGGCGGAGCGCGCGCCGCCGCTCGGGCGTCTCCGCCAGCGCGCCGATCGGCCGTCGACCAGCGCGGTCCTCGAGCCGGACAGGCAGGACTCCGCCGCATGACGATGGGCTGGATCGGCCAGGGCCCGAGGCCGCTGACCACGCGGAGCTCGTCCTCGAGAGCGCGGGTCCCGCCGCCAGCGCAGCGGCGAGCACGGTGGAATCGATGGCCGCGGCAGTCGATGGTGCCCCGGCGGAGGGCGCGGAGCGAGGCCAGGTGGCTGCCCATGTCGTGGAGACGGCCGAGGAACGAGGCGCTCGGCGCCGTGCTCGCGGCCGTCTGACCACCGGAGTAGTAGCCGCTCAGGGACTCGCGGTCGTTGTAGCCCCAGCGCGCGTCCACGAGTCGCGCGAACGAGCGCGCGGGATGGTCCGCCCGCACGACGATCGTCCGAGAAGTAGCACGGGCCGGCCGGCGCCGCCGGTGGATCGTCGAACACGAGCCCGAACGGGACCAGCTCCACCGGCGGGTCGGGCCGCTCCTGCGAGCCAGATGTACGGGCGGCGCGCAGAAGAGCCCGAGGTCCAGCTCGCCCTCGCTGAACGGGTCGGGCAGGCTTTCGGGGCGGCCCGGAGTGATGCGTCTCGATCTGGCGGTCGGTCGCCATCCCCAGGCGCTCACCCAGATAGGCCGCGAGGTAGGCGAAGAGACCCCGCGGCACGCTCGGCGTGAGATACGTGCGGAGCCGGAGGACCCGGACCTCCTGCGTCGCCGGGGCAGGGCGCGCGCCGTCTGCCGCCCGCCGCGCCCGGACCGGCCCGACCGCTTCATCCGCTCCTCCCGACGCCGTCGCATCCGGCCCCGCCCACTGTAGGGAGGGGCCGGCGGTTGTCAAGGCGCCGGAGAGGTCGTCAGTCCCACATGGCGTCGAACACCGATCCGGCGAGCGTCGGATAGACGTAGTGCATGCCGGCCAGCGCGTCGCGGGTGAGCCGCCGCGCATCGCCACTGCCGCGATGTGGACGAGATCCTCGGCGCCCGCTCCCAGGACGTGCACGCCCGAGAATGCGGCCGCTCGTCTGGTCGAAGACGACCTTGACGAGGCCCTCGGTCTCGGCGCCGCACCGCCGCGGCCGTCGAGTCTTCGAACGGGGCGCGGGCCACGCCGACCGTCATCCCTGCTGGCGCGCCACCGCTTCGGTCAGGCCGACCTGGCCGATGGCGGGGATGGTGAACGTCGCAGTCGGAAAGATGGTGAAATCCGCGGCCCGCCGGTTCCCGCGGAGGGCGTTCTCGGCGGCGAGCCGCCCCTCGTACCAGGCGGCGGGCGTGTGCTGGTGGGAGCCTCTGAACGTCCCCCGCCGCATAGACATGCGGCGCGCTCGGAGACTGGAGATACTCGTTCACCTGCACGGCGCCGCGCTCCAGCGCCACGCCGGCGGCCTCGAGGCCGAGCCCGGCCGTGTTCCGGCTGACGGCCCGTGGCGACCAGCACGACGTCGGCGGGGAAGCGCTCGAGGCCGTCCTGTCGATCCCGGCCTCGACCGTGTGGTCCGGCGCGATCCGCGTGACCTTCGCGTGCGTGCGCAGAGAAAGGCCGGCCCCGGGGGCCAGGGCAACCAGCCCTGCCCGGATGTCATCGTCGAGCGCTGGCAGCACGACCGGGCCCGACTGAGCACGGTGACGGAGGCGCCCTGCGCGCCCGAACGCGAAGCCGAGCTCCATCCCGATCGCGCCGCCGCCGATGATCACCAGTCGCGGGGCAGCGTCGTCCGCTCCAGCAGCTGATCGCTCGTGAGGGCGTGCTCGATCCCCTCGATGGGCGGCGCCGCGCCGGGGACGAGCCCGCGGCGACGATCACCCGCTCCGCCGTGACCCGGCGGTCTCCCACTTGAAGCTCGTGTCGACCCAGGAACCTCGCCGGTCCGCGGAGCACGCTGATCTTCTCCTGCTCGAGCGCGGTGTCCTTGCCGTCCGACCAGCTCGCCACGATCCGGTTCTTCCGGGCGATGATCGCCGGCCAGTCGAGACCTCATCCCGTCGGTTCCCTTGAGACCCATTCGGCCGCCCGGCGTGTCCGCCAGGCGAGCTCGACGGTGCTGACCAGCACCTTTGGGAACCCAGCCCGTGCCGAGACAGGTGCCGGCGAACCCGTCCTGTTCCGCGATGGCCGTTCGGGCTCCCAGCCCCACGGCGGCTCCGGGCGGCGAAGCTGCCCGCGGTTCCGGCTCCGATCACGAGGAGGTCATAGTCCACTGACCGGCCTCCTTCAGCTCGACGGCAACGGCGGGGTCCGAGGGGCGCGACCCGCGACAGATCCCCGGCCGGCTCGAGGCCTGGTTGGAGCCGGCCGGGTTCTCCTCGAGCCCACGTCGGCGCTCTCGTCCGAGCTCTTCTGTAGCACATGCGGAGCGGGCGTGCCTTCCTCGACCCGGGGCTCGTGCGCCGCGGGCCACGCTGGGTTGCGTGCCCTGACCCGATCTCCGACGGAAGTGGCTCCGGCGGGCGCTTCCGGCCATCATCGGTGCCGATCAGGCCGAGAGGCGGTGCGAGCTCCGGGCGCCACCACCGAGGGAGCCTGAGGACGAGCACGCGGCCATTCACGCTGTCCGTCAACAGGAGCCGTCGCGGCGAGACCACGGTCATCCAGCGGGGTGGCCGGAGGACCTGCGCCAGGGGCTGTCCTCCAGCGCGCCGTCCCAGGACCACACGACCCGATGGCGCGCATCGGCGATGATGACCCGCGGGTGCCCGAGTCCAGGATGAAGTAGTGGCCGAACCGGAAGGTGCAGCCCCGGGGCTCCTTCAGAGGTGTGACGTCCCCGTTCGGCAGGGTGAGGTGTCTCAGCTCCGTGATCCGCCCGCCGCGGCGGTCCAGCACGACGACGCGGTCGTGGCCGGTGTCCGAGATGAGCAGTCGCCCGCCGGCGTCCAGCGTGACGTTGTGGGGATCCGCCAGTCGCCAGCCGTCGCGAGCCGCGGCGGGCGAGGAAGGTGGACACCCACCCGCCATCCGATGTCGAGCTCGACGACGCGATTGTTCCCGGTGTCCGCGACGATCAGGCGCCCGTCGGGCGTCGCCAGGACGTCGTGCGGGTCTCTCAAGGTCGAGCGCTCCGGGCCGCCGCCGATCTCCGCGATGACCTTCGACTCCGTGGTCTCCGACGACGAGGATCCGGTCGTTTCGGCTGTCGGCGATGACCGTGCGGCCGTCCGGTCCGCGGAAGGTGCACCGCGGCCAGAAGAGGTCCTCGGAGGCTCCGCTCCCGAAGTGCCAGAGCAGGCGGGAGTGCCGGTCAGTCTCCACGACTCGGTTGTTGTACGTGTCGGCGATGAGATAGCGGCCGCGGCCGAGCCGCTGCGCCGAGCGGGGAGGGGACAGGCTCCGGGCGGCGATCGGACACGAGCCGAGCGCCCGGACGATCTTCCGGTTCCGGTCGAGCTCGAGCACGCGAAAGTTGTAGGTGTCGGCGATCACGAAGCCGCCGCCGGGCACTCGTCAGGCGCACCAGGGCATGCTCAGCCGCGACGGCTGACAGGTCACGCCGTCACGCCCCGGCCATTCCCAGGCCACCGAGCCGTCGGCCGCGAGCTTCACCACGCGGTCGTTTCGCGTGTCGCACACGAGGACGCCTCCCGTCCTCGTCCACCTCGAGCATGGACGGGTTGGCGAAGCGGCCCGGCCCGCTGCCCGGTGAGCCGGCGATCCCGACCTGGCGGACCACCCGCCCACTGGGCGTGACGGCGAGGATGCGATGGAGACTCGCGTCGGCGACGTAGTAGGCGCCGTCCGCGCCCATGGCCGCGGCCCGGGCCTCGGCCAGGATCGTGCGGCCCGGCGTCCAGCTCCAGAGGACGCGCCCTTCGCGGTCGAGGACGTACAGGGCGCCCGGCTTCCAGGTGCCGATCAGGAACGAGCCGGCGTCGAGGCAGTGGACCGAGATGGGGTCGCCCGGCATCGTCCACGGCAGCACGCTCTGCACCGCGCCGCGGGCGTCCAGGAGAGTCAGACGCCGGAGCCGCTCGGAGAGAACGTAGAGCCTCCCTTCGGGGTCGGCATCGATCGTGAGCGCGCCGCGCAGGTGCTCGCAGCGGGCGTCGTCCAGCGTGGTCGACGAATCGTCGGTGAGCGAGATCCACTCGATGACGCGGCGGTCCTGGTCTCGACGGAAGACGAGGAGGCTCGACGGGAGCGGCTTGACGAGTGCAGGGACGCAGGGAAGGGGGCGCCAGGGCGGAAGGATCGTAGGCGATGCCGAGCTCGTCGAGAACGCGCACGGCGTCGCGGGAAGGGGAGGCGTCCACGGACTGTCCGCTAGCTGTTGCACGCTCGGCGGAACCGAGCCGGCGACGGCGAGCGCGCAGACCGCTGGCGACGAGGGCCTCGTGGACGCGCGCGCGCTCGAAGGCGACGTCTTCCATCGCCAGTAAGACCCCGCCGATGACCGCCGGCGCCGTCAGCGTGACGAGGCGCGCGTGAGGGGCGACCGGGCGGATGGCCTCTTCCACCGCGTCGGCCAAGCGCGGGCCGCCCTTGAAGAGGCTGCCGGCGAGGACCAGGTCGAACGCCGCGTCCTCGAGACCAAGCTGGCGGACGACGCCAGCGGCGAGGCTTGCGAGCTGCGCTGACCCGCCCACCGGATCAGCTCCATCGCCACCGCGTCCCCGCGCTCCGCCTCGGCGAGCACGATCGGCGCCGCCGCTCCCGGTCAGCGCGCGTAGCGGCCCGAGGTCAGCCCCTCGAGCAGGTCGTCGAGCCCGCCGGCCCCCGTCGCGCTGACAAAGGCTGCGGTGAGGCTCGTGGCCGGGCCGCGTGTGCGTGTATTGCCGGGCGACGGCGTGAGACGGCCTGCTCGACGAGGGACTTGGCGCCGGCCCCTTCGCCCATCCGGAAGCCGACGACCCGGCCCTCCCTTCGCCCGCGATCCCAGCCGCGGCAGTTGCAGTGGGTGCCACGGCGAGGCCGATCCCCCAGCCCGCAGGCGCGCCGGCGAGGAGACCGACGATCGCATCGTTGACGATGCGGACCGGGGCCGAGAGCCAGGGCCTGCACGGTCCGCGACAAGGCGGGATGCTCGGATGGCCAGTTGTAGCCGGCGATGCCGAACCCCGCGCCCCCGATCCTCGTTCTTGCGAGACTCGCGCTGCGGAGCGCCTGCTCCATCGCGCTCGCGACCGCCCGGAGCAGCCCGTCCTGACCCACGTGGAAGGGATTCTCCGGGCCGGCTTCAGCCGAACCCGAGGGGCTCTCCCGGACGCGTCCGCCAGCAAGGCGTGCGTCTTGCTGGCGCCGACATCGACGCCCAGGAAGTAGCCGCTCATGCGGGTCGCGGTCCCGACGGACGGAGGCCGAGGCGGGCTGCTCGGCGCGAAGGGGCGTCGCCAGCTATCGGTGTGCGACCGGATCGGGGAGGGGCCACGAAGCCGCGCGGCACGGCGTCCTGTCGAGCCATGCGATTCGCCATCGCAACGGCGCCCACGTCACGACGGCCATTCGACCGCGTCGACACCACGTCCGGTCCCGATTTCCCGCTCAAGGTGCCTCAACTGTACCGCATCCGTGCGCGTCAGCCCGGCGAGGGTCGCGCATCTGGACGCGCCCGGCTGGGATCTCGCCGCGACGGGGTGGCATCGCGATCCGCCGGCGCGCCGTCGGAGTAGAATCGGCGGCGTGACGGGCTTCCGTTGCTTTCGCCTCTCCGGTGACGCGCGCGGCCGCCGCTGGCTCGCGCGATGCGCGGCAACCCGAGCCCGTCGGCTCCCTCGACGGCCGACGGCGTGCTCCGGCCGCGTCAACGCGCCGTCGGGCCGAGCTGAGCGCGTGAGACTCGAGAGCCCTCACCGCCGAGTGGCGCCTTCTGGTCGCCTGTGCGGCCCAAGGCCCGGATCCCGGCGCCGTCCGGGGCCTTCGCCGGCGCCGACCTGGACTGGCAGGCTCTGATCGATCGGGCCGTCAGGCACGGGCTGGCGCCTCTTCTGCGCGCGACGCTCCGGGCGGCGGCGATCGCGTCGCCGCCTGGCCCTCCGGATGCGATCCTCACCCGGCTCAGGGGAGCTCTACGAGCGGCAGGCGGGCCGCCACGCCGGCCGGGTCGCTAAGCTCGCCGAGATCGGCGCAGGGGCTCGACGGGGCAGGGATCCCCTTCATCGTCCTCAAGGGAGCCGCCCTCGGCAGCGTCGTCTACCGGGACCCGGTCTTCCGGACCATGGGCGACGTGGACCTCCTCACCCGGCGGGAGGATCTCGCCGCGGCGAGTCGTCCTGCGCCGGCTCGGCTACACGCCGGACGAATCCTGGCGCACGGAGGCGTGGTACGCGGCACACCATCAGCCACCTTGCCCCGCTGGTGGCGCCGGACGGGTCCCTCATCGTCGAGATTCACCGGCTCGATCGTCGGGCCGGGCGGGGCGCGCGTTCCGGTCGACGCGACTCGTGGGAGCGGGCCGGCCTCGAGGCGAGGATCGGAAGCGCGAGATTCCGCGTTCTCGCCCCGAGCGATCTCCTCTTCCATCTATGCCTTCATCTGGCCCACGACAACCTGTTCATCGACGGCAAGCTGCGTGACCTGCGGGACATGGCGGAGACTATCCGGCACTGCGGCGATGCGGTCGACTGGGATGCGGTGGTGGGGCAGGCGAGGACGTGGCAGATCTCCCGGTACGTGTACTGGTCGCTGTGGCTTGCCCGCGACCTGGTCGCAGCCATCCGCGCCGGCGGTGCTGGAGCGACTTCCGCTGGTGCGCACCGCGCCCGGCGGACCGACGTGCGCTCCTCCGCCGCCTGCTGCCCGCCCTCATGCTCCGGCCCGGACGCTGGCCGTTCACGCTGCCTGCCTGGCTGATGGTGGGCATGGTCCCCTGCTCATCCACCCCGACCCTCCGGGGCATGCCGTCGGCCTGCTGCGCACGCGCCGACCGGGGGACGGATGGGCCGCGGAAACACCTGAGAATCGCGCTGGAGCTCGGGCCACGGGCGCGGCGAGCCGCCCGCCGCGTGCGAAGCCGGCTCTGTCGAGGTCGGCCACCGCGGCACGTCGCCGCTCGCTGGAGGACGGTCGCGGGGATCCGGCTACCCGATGACCGCCGCGGAGTTCGGGCGCGCCTGGAGGCTCAGATCGGCCGGCCGGAGGCAGCTGCCACCCTGTCCGTGGTGGGGCTCCTGACGCGCGACCGCGTCGAGCGCGTGCGCCGGGCGCTCGCCAGCTTCCGCGAGAACGCCCGGCGGCATGGGCGGCGCCCTTCCTTCGTGGTCGCCGACAACTCGGAGGCCCTCTCCGACGCAGGCCGCGTGCCGCGAGGCGCTCGCGGCGCTGCGCGCGGCAGACCCAGAGCCGCCGGAGATCCGCTACGTGGGCCTGCGCGAGCGCGAGGCGTTCGTCGATCGGCTGGCTGCGCCGGGGAATCGATCCCGGGTGGCCCGATTCGGGTTGCTGGACGTGACGGGCTGCGGATTCGCGGCGGGCGCGAACCGGAACGCGCTCCTCCTCGCCACACGCCGGGAGCGGTTCCTGAGCGTCGACGACGACGTCGTCTGCGCGCTCGCCCGTCCCCGCGCCCGCGCCCGGGGATCGAGCGTCTTCTCCAGCTCCGGCGACGGCTACGAGAACTACAACCCGGCCGACTTCTGGTTCTTCGGCGACCGCGCTGCCCTGGAGCGGGCGGTCCACCCCGAGGACACGGACGCGCTTGGCCTGCACGAGGCCGTGCTGGGCCGGGACCTGGGGGCGTGCCGCGTCGGCGGCCGCGGGCGAGCCCGTGAAGCTGGAGCGCTTCGCCCCGCGCCTGCTGGACGCGTGCATCGCCCGCGGCGGCCGGGCGCGAGTCACGCTCCCGGTCTGTTCGGGGACATCGGCTGGTACGCGCCGACGTGGCTGCTCCTCCCCACGGGCGCATCGCGAGAGCGCTTCACCCGGCAGCGAGGCCGCGTACGGGAGCGCCTGCGCGTCCCGCCGGAAGTGCTGCGCGTCGTGCCGCGGCCGACGATCACCGACGGGCGGTTCTTCCAGTCCACGCTGCTGGGCCTCGACAGCCGCGTGCCCCTTGCCCCCGTTCATGCCGTCCAGCGCTACGAGGACGGCGTGTTCCGGATCGCCCTGCGCGCGTGCTTCGAGGACGCGTACTTCGCCCACCTTCCCTGGGCGGCGTGGCACGACAGCGACGAGGACGCCGCTGGGCGCGCGAGGACATCTGGCAGACCGCCGCGCGTGGATCCGGACCGGGGAGCTGCTGGTCCACTGCGTCCACTCGTACGCCGGCGTCTCCCGGCGCGGACGCCGGGAGCGCCTGCGCGCCCTCGGCGCCCACCTCGGCCTATCCGTGGGCGAGCTCCCGGCCGCCGGACTTCCAGGCCTTCGTCCGCGCCCGCGTCGTCGCGCAGGAAGGCGCGCCACCTCGGCAGCACCTGGAGGCGCTGCTTCGCGAGCACGGAGCACGCGCCGGCGTACTGGGCGCGAGACCTCCGCCGGCACGCGGCCACCGTGCGCGACGCGCTCGGCACCGACGCCTTCTTCGTCCCGCGCGACCTGGTGGTCAGCCGTCAGGCCGCCGGGCCCGGAGTCGCGGCACCACGGCGGGCCGGGCGCAGCGCACCCTGGATCAGGCGCAGGCCATCGCCCAGCAGCTGGTCCGGGGATACAGGCGCTTCTCCGCCTCTGGCCGGATCTCGTGGGCGCGACGCGGGAGCTTCGGGCGCGCGGCGTGGAGCTGGGCGCGGCCGTGGGCGAGGGATGAGAGCCGCGCCGGGCGGCGGGGCGAGGTCCTCAGGCCGATCTGCGCCGGCCTGGCTACTGGGTGGGCTGGAGGCTCCAGGCACCATGGCGAACGTCAGGTGCCAGAAGGCGCCGTTGACGTAGGGGTTCTGCTCGGTGGGCCAGCTCGTCCAGTAGGTCGTGTTCATCGGGATGCGGTGGAAGTTGTGCACGCAGCAGGATGTCCGGCAGCTCGGGGATCCAGATCTCCATGGCCTTGCGGAACAGCTCCATGAGCTTCGCCTTGTCGCGTCATGTCGGTGACGAACACCTCGTCCACGATCTTGTTGTAGGCTCGGTTCTTCCAGCTGGGCGAAGTTGACGAGGTGGCGCGCCGGGGACCGCCACGGTGGTGCTCTGGTAGAGCCGCAGGGTGTGGTAGGGGTCGTTCACGCTCGCCGCCGTGGCCGTAGATGGCGCCGGCGTACTGGCCCTTCTGGAACCGGTCGTCGAAGTCCGGCGGCAGGCTCAACGCTGGCGTCGACCCCTGGCGCTTCAGCAGCTCCGTCAGCACCGGGCCGGATCGCGGGACCGCTTCCGCCGAAGCCGATGATGTCGAGCTTGAGGCGGTTGCCCTGGGCGTCTGCCCAGAAGCCCGCTGCTGTCCTTCTTCCAGCCCTTCCGGTGAGGAGCGTCCTCACCCTTCTTGGGGTTGAACTCCAGCGTGTTGTACTTCTGCCAGGAGGTCCTTGACCGCAGTCGATGTAGGGCATGCAGCGCCGGGTACTCGGGCAGCGGGCAGCGGGGACGGCCGCCGAGGCTCCAGGCAGCCGACCTCGACGATCTGCTGCCGGTCGATGAAGTAGCTCAGCGCCCAGCGGATGTCCTTGTCGTTGAACGGCGGCCGCTCGTTGTTGACGTAGAGGGAGATCGGCCACCAGTCCATGTAGCCGTAAGGGCGGCTTCTGGCCGGAGTGGGTGATGATCTTGGGGTTCTGCCGGAAGACCGTCGGAATGGTGGCTGGGCTGCATGGACCTGGCCGTAGTCCACCTGGTTCGTGATGAGGGCCTGCGCCAGCGTCTGCTCGCCGGCGCGACGGCAGCCAGATGTTGCGCTCGACCCTGGGCATCGGCGCGAGGCCGGCCCTTGGCCGCCCACCAGTCGTCCCGCCGGTCGATGACCTTCTGCTGGGGCGAGGCGAAGGCCACCTTCCAGGGCCCGGTGGTGACCGGCCAGCCCTTGGCCAGATCGAAGTGCTTGAAGGTGGTCCAGTCCTGGCCCTGGAAGACGTGCTTGGGCACGATGTAGACGCCGATGTCGTACTTGTAGGTCAGGAACTGGAAGAATCGAGGCGACGGCACCTTGAATCGGATCACGACCGTGGTGGCGTCCGCCGTGCGGGCCTCCTGCAGGAACTCTGGACGTC